>Ga0116231_10012826_pt1 | contig 12089 bp, 6 predicted proteins | sample S1TSphgellanicum_2_FD_89695 | JGI IMG/M metagenome (GOLD analysis project Ga0116231, IMG submission 89695) | Host-associated microbial communities from peat moss isolated from Minnesota, USA - S1T2_Fd - Sphagnum magellanicum MG | ecosystem: Host-associated > Plants > Peat moss > Unclassified... | reverse complement strand
GTTGCCGCTGCTGCCCAGCAATATATCGCCGTCGCCGCCGCCGGTTATCGTGACGGCGCCCGCTCCCGCGACAGTGCTTCCGAAGATCAGGTTGTCGCCGGCCGATCCGCCGGTGAACACGCCGCCGCCCATCTTCGCGTCGATATAATAGGTCCCACCGCCGCCATCGACCGTGCTGCTCGTCGAACCGCCGATGAAACGCAGCGATGTGAGCCCGGCGCCCGCGAGGACCGACGCGGTGCCCGACCCGACCACGCCGACCGTGACGTTGCCGGCCACCGCGTGGACCGTATCCGCGCCCTCGACAGTCACATTGGTGTCGCCCGCCGTGGCGGCGACATCGTTATCCCCTGCACCGGCGTCGATGGATGTGGACCCGGAACCACCGACGATCGTATCATTGCCGGTGCTGGTATAGGCGACGTTCGCCCCCGTGCTACCGGCGAAAGACACGCTGTTGTTCCCGCCAATCAGGGCAACCGTTGTGCTGCCCGAAGCGGCGCTGAAGGTCAGCCCGCCGGTGCTGCCGATCACGGTTTGCGACGAGCCGCCGCCGGTGATCGTCACCGGAGTGGTATCGTCCACGGCAACGGCCTGATAGCCGACCGCGTTGACCGACACACCGGAAACGGTGCTAGGAACTTCAAGGTAGCCGCCGCTCGCCGGGGCGGAAGGTGGGTTCGACGCATTATAGATCGTCGCCGAGCCGTTTGAAAACGCCGCATCGATCGCTGACGCGAGAGCGGTCGCCTGAAAATATGCGGCGTCGCTCGTGTTATACCCGAGATCGACAGTGCCGGTTTGAGAGCCGGGAACCGTAACCGTTACGCCAGCACCACCCGCCATGTTCATATCCCTAATCAAACCTTACGGTCGCAATTAATATCGATGAACGGATTGCTGCGCTAGCGAAAAAGTCTCGCTGCATGAGCATTAAGCGTTAAATAGTACGTGAATGATAAGTAAATGAGAGCCAGAATTGATCACATGATAGAGCGGTTAACAAACCTGTGAATATCTGAGTGTGGGAATAATCAGGATATTCTGCATAAAACAGCATAAAAGTCTTGTAGAGCAATGGGTTAATCTTTTTTACAGCCAGAGGTTGAACAGTTTCTGGTTCCATCGCGCGTTGATCGAAACCAACGCGGTTCGTTTTCAGAGCGCTAGCCGCCGTTTTGGTTCATCATAAAAATATTCGGATCACGAACCTTTAGCCATTGATAGAATGATTGCGCGCCCGTTTCGAACGGATCGTCGACCCCGCCAACGCTGTCGATCCGCGAGCGAAAATAAACCCTTGCGGGTTTCGGAATCCACGATCCATCGTGAAAACGCTCGTAATGCCAGGCCGGCGGCTCCGGCAACTCGGCGGTGATTTTGACCACCATGCGCTTGTACCAGCAGAGCAGTTCAACCAAGGCGAGGCTTCCGGACATGTTTTTGTCCAGCATCACATCGCCCACGCCGAAAACTTTTGTGAAGTGGAAGAATCGCAGGCGCGTCCCATTCGCCAGCAGATCGCCGTTCCGTGAGATGGAAATACGCCGGGTCGAGACATTCCAGCTCGCGACGTTGCAGCCAGGGTCACGGTTGACAAAGACGCCCTCGAACAGGCCCGGAACAAGATCGCAGTATTTCTGGTCGGTAAACAAGCCGCGTGCGGGCTCGTCGTAGCAGGCCCGCATCAATTGTTCGTCCCACCATTCAGCGAAGGCGCGTCCCCTGGCATCGTTCGCGACGCTGAGGAACCCGAGATTGTAGATTCCATACGATAACGAGGTCAGCTCGTTGTCCTGGATGGCGGCCGGGTGGGTGTTCGGCTCGGTCTGATGTGGCGTCAGGACGATTGACACGTCGTCTCGTCCCACCGAAACCTCGTCAAGGCTGTGAAACACAGCGATATCGGGATCGAGATAGACGACACGGTCGGCGCCCTCGTCGAGCAGGCGGCGGAGCATCCGGCCTTTTACCGCCGTGCAGGCCTCGACAATGTCGTGCTTGAAAATCCACGAGCGAAAGCCGGGAATGCCAAGTTCGTCGGCGTAAACCACTTCGTCAAAGGTAGCTTTCAGGATGCTGTCATCGTAGCCGAACGGGCGGACGTCGACGAGAAGGGCGACGATCCGCCAGTCGGGATGAACCTCCCTCAGAGTGCGCGCCATCAAGATCGCGCGCGGGAGATAGCCGAACGTGAAACTGGTGAAAGCGGTGACGCGTGTCATGCGGCCGTCCGCGCGGGGACGGAGGCATGTTCCCTGGACTCGGAGGCGGCATTTGCGTCCTCATGGGAAACGAGCGCGCTGGTCGTGCCGGTCTGGTCGATCGCGAACAGATCGCGATCGGGCGGCAGTTCGGTGGCCAGCGCGGCGGCTTCTCCGGAGGCGATGAAGGCCCGCAGTTCCTCCTCGGTCTCGAACAGCACGCCGCGGCTGGTTTCGCGCACCAAAGCGGCAATGTTTCCGCTGTCGGCGAGGCACAGCACGACACATCCCGCGACGATCGCCTCATGCGCGACGAATGAGAACGTCTCGGGCCAAGGCGAAAGCATCACGACGATATCGATCGCCTCGGCCCGCAAGGCGTCGATCATCGCGAACCGGTTATCGCGCGTCACCCTGACCTTGACGAACGTGCTGCCGGGAAGCGGGTCCTCGTCCGATGACGCGAAATGCAGGAAGCGCAGCGAGGGATCGCCCGCCAGACGATCGACCATATCGCGGTAAGCCGGCCATCCCTTCGAGGGAAAGGCGGAACCGGCGAAGGCGATTTTCAGTACGGACCTGCGCCGGAAACGCCTCGACTCCTTGGAAGGGATGATCGGCCGGATGCGCCAGTGGGGCTGGACGACCATGGCCCGGTGCGGTAGCGGGCTCGCCTCGCGCCAGATCGAAGCAGCCGCGCGAGATGGCGCGACCATGGTAAATCGAATTGCCGCGAACACGCGGGCGATCGCGTCCATGTGGCGACGGCGGGCCTCGCCATGAACGCACACCCGACAGGCCATGCTGTCGGGGGGCGGGGCATGACAAAATTCGATATCGTTCCGGAGCAGATTGAAGCCGCCGCACAGCGTCGCGTAGTCATGCACCCAGCAGAAGGCCTCGTCGGCCCCGAACGCGGCGGCGAGCCGCACGATCGCGTCCGGGTCGAACCCGAGCAGGCTGTGAACGACGAGCAGGCGGCGATGCGCCGCGCGGCCGATCGGTCCGCTACCGGGCTGAAGATACGAGACGAGATCGTCGAGACCGAAGCAGCCCAGGATCGTGCCGTCGAGCGTGACCCAGACGGCGAATTGGTTTCCTGCCCGCACAAGCGAGAGGGCCGGAAGGGCCGGCGCGAGGTGCAGATAGACCCAGCCACGCTGATTGAAATTGCGCTGCTCGTCGGCGAGAACGATCTGGGTTCCGCCAACGTGCATCGTGTAGCGGTCGTGGCTGAACGAGAGCACGAGGCCATTGCGTGCCTCAGCCAGGGCGGTTGCCAGCGCGTCGTGGGCCATCTCATCCGCTTTGGAGAGCGACCCTGACGTGGATGGTGTCGGGAGGTCCGGTGGCCGAGCCTGTTCGATGATCCGCCGGCGGTGGCCGCCGGGCGGTGCTGGCTGCCTGCCCTCCCGCCACCCCTGGAGCAGGTAGTGCCAGAACGGCTCCACACCGGCGGCGGCAACGTCGGGATTCACCGCGAGATAATAAGATGTGTCGAAATCCGGGGTCGGCCGATAGCCCAGCCGCCAGCCTCTTGTGAGATAGTGGGTCAGCGCATCGAGGCCGCTTCGTGCGGCATCGGGGTGGTGGCGGAGGTAGTAGGGCGCCGAGAATGCCGGCCGGACGACATCGGCCCACCCGTCATCCACCGTGGCCGGAGCGGCAGGATCGTCCCGCGCCGGGCGTGTGCCTTGCCGGGAAGGCGCGTTGCACCCGCCCGCGCGCTCGATCTTGATGAGCAGCGGATTGACCAGCGCGCCGTCATGCTCGGGATGGCGCGCCAGCCACGCCCGCGTATCGAAATCCGCGTTCGGCGAGAAGCCTTCGCGCCAGCCGCGAAAGGCGTAGTGCGCGACGAGATCGACGCCGCCCAGGCGATGGAACGCGGGGCCGAGGCTGGCGGCGTAGTACACGGTATCCACATGCGCGCGTAAGCGTTCCACCCAATCCGACACGGGCCTCCCGAACATGCGGAACGCGCAGAGCGCGGGGCTGAACGCCGGAACCGTGGCGCGTCCCTCTCGCCGTCCGTATCGTACGAAATGGACGAAGGGGTTGATGTCCGCGTCCGCGACATCGCCGTTGGCGATCAGATAGGCCATTGTGTCGAACGCGGCGGACGGGTTGCGACCTTCCCGCCATCCGATGGCCACGAAATGATCGAGCAGTTCATTGTCCGGCAGGAGGATATCCGGATAGTCGCGGCGGTAATGCCGAGCATCGAACCCCGACCGGAGGAGGCGCCTGTCTTCCGCGGACGCGTCGATGCGTGCGTTCGGCACCGATATCAGGTCCACGCGCCCATCCGCGTCAACGAGAAGGTCGTGCCGTCTTGTGCCGGGGAGAGACGGTAATCAATCCGTTCGCGATCGGTGCCGACGATCGACAGGCCGAGTAGCTTCGCCGCGGCGCGACGCCGGTCGGGTGGATCGAGCGGGGTTGTGAAATCGAACGCAAGGGTGATGCGGTGGAGGGCGGCATGGGCGTCGCTGATCTTGACCGCTAGGGTTGAGACGGTGCCGGGCTCCAGCCAAATCGTGGTGACGGCCTCGTCCGAAAGCGCCGGGTCTGTGTTTTGCCCTGCCAGCCTCGCACGACAGTTCTGCGCGAGATGATCCGGGTGGTACCAGAACATCAGCGACACCTCGCGCAGCGGCACGGCGGTGTAGAGCGCGAAGTCGATACGCCGCCCGCACCACAGATCGTTCATCAGCCCCGTGGTCCCGCCCAACATGACCGGCGGATTATCGCCGCCGTGTCGCTGCATGGGTGCGTAGTACGAACTCAGCCAATCGGGCGCGGCCGCCGCCTGCCCCTTGGTGGCGCGTTTTCGATGGCGGTTCGGGCGCGGCTTCGACGTTTGAGAGGCCGCCCGGCCGGCGGCCATTTCGCCAGCCTCGCGCAAGGCTGCGACGATCGTTTCGGGACTGCTGCCTGGTGGAACCAGCACGCGCGCGGGCGCCTCGCGCAGGCGTTCGCCGATGGCTCCCAGATCGAAGGCGACCGGGACGAGCCCTGCCTGCAGCGCCTCTGACAGCGCGAAGCAGAACGTTTCGGGCCAGACGCTGAGGAACAGAGCGGTGGCGCAGCGCGCCCGCCTGATCGCCGAGACAGCCTCTTCCGGCGCATAGGCGCCGGCGAGTTCGACATTGTCGTAGCGGCTCAGGGTTTCATCGCGGTCGGAATGGCCGATCAGCACGAAGCGCAAATCCGCCGCGTGACGCCCGCAATGGCGAATGAGGTGATGCAGCACGGCGGCGCCCTTGTGCGGACCGATCGCGCCGATCACGGCGACACGGCATGGATCGGGGGCCATCCCGGCTGGCGCGTCCGCTTCGGGTGCGGGCGCCGGTGTGCCGTCGGCATGCGGGCGGATCGTGATATCGAGCCCCGGCAGTAACTTGGCGATATAGTGCGCCGCGGTTCTGGACGGCGCCATGATTTGTGCCGCCTGGGCCAGGAACGGCGCCCATCGGTCACGCCATGTTTCGGCATTGCCGGCGGCGTCGGCGCGGCTTGGGTGGAGGGCCGGGTGATGAGGCGCGGCGGTCAGGCAGGGGCCACACTGCCCAGCCGCCGGCGCGCCGCAGAAGGTGCCCCCCTCATCGAGCAGCGTGACGCGCGGGCAGCCATAGAAGTAATCGTGGATGGTCACGACATAGGGAATACCGGAGCCCTGAATGAACATCTCGACCTCGGGCGGGAGATCGATGATGTGCTGAACGTGGATGAAGCGCGGCGACAGGGCGAACACATCCGCCAGCGCGGACGTCACGCCGTCCGGACCGGAATAGCGAATGCGTGACGCGGTGCCGGGCTCGCCGAGGACGAGGACGGTGTCTGTACCGGTTTCGCCAGCGCCGGTGGTCGCCTGTTCCCGGTGCAGCCAAAGCACGGTGTGCCCCTGCTCTCGAAGCTCCCGCGTCAGCCCGGTGACATGGCGCAACGTCCCGCCAGGCAGCGCCAACGTGACCATGACGATGGGTGCGGCACCCGCCGCCCATTGCGCGTGAAGCAGGCGCGCCCGCCAAGGGCGAAGCGGATCGGCCATGCGGACGGCGGAGAGATAATCGTCGAACCCCGGAAACCGGTCGTTCAATACGCGCGCTACGCGCCCGCACGGAGCTCCGGCACCATCGTCGAGGGCATTCGGGGCAAGGACGTCAGGCACGCGCGGGGTGGCATGATGAACGAACACGTCTGCGGCGAGGATGGTACGCCAACCGCGCTGCCGGGCCCGGAGAGCGAGGTCGATCTCCCCGCCGGGGTCGCGCCCGAAGGCGGCGGCATCCAGATCGCCGATGTCATTCAGCGCATCGCGACGGATGTAAAGGCAGGTTCCGTGCGCCAACTTCATGTCGGGCCGCAACCCGGCGTTGAGGCGACGGCACAAATTGTCCGTCTCCGCAATCGACAGGAAGCGTGGCAGATCGCACGGTTCGGCGTTTTCCAGGACGGCCGGGACCGAGGCGTGGCCCGACAGCGGGTGGGCAATCGCGATGGCCGGTGATGACATCGCGGCGCGATAGAGGCGATCGAGCCAGAAAGGCGGCACCTCGGCATGCGGGCTCAGCAGCACGACGTCATGCTCGGGCCGCAGCCGAATGCCGGCATTGGCGGAGGCGGCGAACCCGAGAGGTTCCGGGTTGCGCAGATAGTGGAACCCGGCCTCGTAGGCGAATTCGAGAACCGCCCGGCTCAAGGCTGGATCGGAGCCCGCATCGTCGATGACGAGAACCTCATGGCCGATGCGATCGGCCGAGGCGCGCAGGCTGGAAAGACAGGCCATGGTTTCGTCCAGGCCATGATGCACGGGAACGATCACAGCGACTCGGGCCGGGTTGTCCCTGATGTAGCAGGCGCCCGACCGAGGCGGCGGTCGCGGCGACTCGAGCAGCCCGGTAAGGCCAGTGGTGGGGAAGCGCAGGCCGCCGAACGGGCAAAAATTGGTCCCCTCGACGCGCAATTCGATCGTTTCGGGCGCCGTCGTGGTTGATTCGGATGACCAGCGCAGTTCGAAGCCGGCCCGCGCGGCCGGTCCGGAGAGATCCGACCGCTCCAGGGAAGCCACGGCCAGGACCTCGCGCGCCGGCGGCAGAACGGCCGTCAGTCGAACGTAGCGCGTGGGCGTCACGGCATCGTAAATCCAGCCTCGCAGCAGCCCGGCTGCGCTTGACTCCAGCGCGTGGCGGTAATCCGACACGAAGGAGGTGACCAGTCGGGCGCGCTTGTCGTACCGAAGGCCGGTCACCTCGATCTGATGAGGCTGCCCGTCATAGATCGCGGGGGCGGCGCGCAGGCTCAGGATGGCGCCGGCCGCTCGGTCGTTGCGCCGGGTAGCGGTGCCGGAGGCTGTGGGAGACCCGAAGCTCCAATCGCCGGGCGGAACGATCGTGCCGTCGATGGCAATGGTGGTGAGGGATTGCAGGCCGCGACAGATGTAGTGAAGTCGATCGTCCGCCCAGCAATCAAATTCGAGAGCGGACGCCCCCGGGCGCGCGACGGCATCGATCTCTGAGACGCTAAGTGAAAATCCGATTCCATCCATCTAGGGGAGACCTGTCCCACTCAAATAAGTTTATGACATTTTTTACATCAAAGGCTGGTGCGGTTGCAAATCGAATCGTATCCGAATACAAACGTATTCATGCCGTTGGTTGTGCCGAGGCTCGGACGGACACGCCAGACGAGAGGCGACCGCGCAATTCCGGCGAGCGCCCTATGCAGGCGCCGGCCCTACTCAGGCGCCTACAGACGGATCGTATCGCCCTTTGAAACCCGGAGGCTTCAATCCGGGAGCTTTGGTTACGGCTTCACCAACCGGTAGCCGCCATCGCGGATCTCGATCAGCACCTGGCTGCTGGGCTCGGCGCCGCTGTGATCAGCTTCGCTCAGCGAGAACACGCCCTGGGCACCGGCCATGCCCTTCACCTTTTCCATGGCATCGCGCAGCGCGGTGCGGAACTCCGCCGTGCCGGGTTTCGCGCCCGCCAGGGCCGGCTTCGCCCCCGCATCGACGAGATAGAACGCGTCCCACATCGTTGCGCCGAACAGGTTGCGGCTGCCCGCCCCGTATTTGGTTTCGTAGGCCGTGATGAACCGCATCGCCGCCGCCTTTACCGGGTTGGAATCGTCCAGTTGCTCGGCGGTCAGCACCGGGACGCCGGACAGCATGACCCCGTCCAGCGCCTTTCCGCCGACGCGCAACGCGTCCGGCCCCGCGATGCCCATGATCGTGTAGATCTGCCCGGTGTAGCCCCGATTGCGGAGTTCGATGATCGGCGTCGTGCCCGGCGTGGAACTGCCCACGACGAACACCGCGCCGGGATGGGCCTGCGTCATCCTGAGCACCTGCGCGGTCACCGAGGTGTCGGTCGGGTTGTAGCGGGTCTCGGCGACGATCGGGATGCCGTGCGTGCCGGCCTCGGTCCGCATCGAGCCCATGATGCTGTCGCCCAGCGCATTGGCGAACCCGATCATGGCGAGCGAGGTGACCCCGGTGGCCTTCATGTGGTCGAGCATCTGGTCGTTCGACAGGCGTTCCGAGGGGAACATCTTGAACGCCCAGCGCCGCGCGCCCGTCGGCGGGTCGATGACCGCGTTCGAACCCGACAGGGACAGAAAGGGCGTGCCCGATGTCATCGCCTCATCGAGGATCGCGATCGAGTTCGGGGTGTTGGACGGCCCGAGGATCACGTCGACATGCTCCTCGTCGATCATCTTGTGCGCCACGCGCACCGCTGTCGTGGTGTCGCTCGTATCGTCGAGCACCACCCAGCGAACGTTTTGTCCGGCGATCGTCTTGGGGAGCAGGTCGATCGTGTTGCGCGCGGGGATGCCGAGCCCGGCGGCCGGCCCCGTCAGCGAAAGCAGGGCCCCGATGGTGATATCCGCCCGGCAGGGTCCGCCGATCAGGAGACCGAGGACAGCCCAGAGCGCGATGCGTGCCATGCGGGACCTTTCCGTCAGGCGGACAATATCTGCTGCAGTAGTATGCAAAAGGTCTGCCGGGGCGGTCAGCCGTGTTGTCCCGCCACCACGCTGAGGATCGCATCCTCGACGCCGCTCAGCATGATCTGCACGCCGATGCACAGCAGGAGGAATGCCATCATCCTGGAGAGGGAACGGCGCGCGGAGGATCCCATCCGGCTGACCATGGTGTCGGCGAAGCGGTAGCCGATCCAGATCATCAGCGCGATTGCCAGCGCGGCGGCGCTCACGCCGGGAAAGAAACCCAGCAGCCCCTGTCCGCTGGACGGACGCTCCGCGCCCAGCGAGATCGCCACCGAGATCGTGCCCGGCCCGGTGGTGAAAGGCATGGTCAACGGGAAGAACGCCATGTCGAGCAAAGAGGAGCGCCCCTCGTTGGCCTGGGCCTGCTTGCGGGATTCCTGCCGCTCCGGCGCCATCAGCATCTCCCACGCCCGCAACGTCACCACCGCGCCGCCGGCGATGCGCAAGGCGCCGAGGGAAATGCCGAAGAAATTGAGGATGTAGGCGCCGGCCCAGAGCGAGACGAGCATCACCGCGAGGCCGTAAAGCCCGATCCGTCCGGCGACCCGCGCGCGCTCGGCATGCGTCCAGGCGGCGGTCACCTCATGGAAGATGAACGCGCCGCCGACCGGGTTCACGATGGAGAACAGGGCGGGAAAGGCGAGAAGAAAGGCGCCGGTTGCGTTCATGCCCGGAGCATAGGCGATCAGGCCCCGATGACGGCATAGGACGACGAGAAGATTTCCGCGACGGGCGGATGGCCGAATGTGCGCTCGGGATAGCGCTGCACGAGGCCGGCGAACTGCGCCTGGGCGCGATCCTCCGCCGCGTCGACGTCGAAGCCGGGGATGCGGCCGTTCTCCACCACGAAACGGCCCGCGACCACGACCGTATGGACATCGTGCCCCGATCCTTCGATCAGCAGGGCCTGGATCGGATCGAGACTGTTCCCGAGGTAGCTATGGGGCATCGCGAACACCGACAGATCGGCCGCCGCGCCGGGCTGGAGCCGGCCGAGATCGGGCCGCCCCAGCGCGTCGGCGCCGTGGATGGTCGCGGCATCGAACAGATCGGCGGCCCGCGCGGCGGAGGCGTCGTTCTCCGCCACGCGGCTTAGGATCAGGCCGTATTGAAGGTTCAGCACCATGTCCGGCGGCCAGGTGTCCGTCCCCATGCCGATGCGCAGACCCATGGCGCGGCAGCGCGCGAAGCTGCGCAACACGCTGCCGCCACGGGCGGAGACAAGTGGGCAATGCACGAGCGTCGCGCCCGCGTCGCGCATGATCTCGAAATCCTGACCGGCGGCCCAGGTGCCGTGCGGCAGCAGCGCGCGCGGCGACAGGAAGCCGAGCGAGCGCAGCCATTCCGGCGCGGTCATGCCGTGCAGCGCCCGCACCAGATCGGTCTCCAGCTTCGACTGGCAGCAATGCAACCGCACGGGCACGCCGAGGTCGCGCGACGCGTCGGCGGTCCGCCGCAGCAAGTCCGGCGTGCAGGTCTCGACCCGGTCCGGGGAAAGCATGGCGCGGACGAGGCCGCCCTGTGTCCCCTCATGAGCGCGGCAGAACGCGATGGCCTCGTCGAGCCCGCGCAGCCCGCGCGCTTCGTCGAATTCGGGAACGATCCGCCCGTCATCCTCCACCACCAACCCGCCGCTGCGATAGGCGGGGCCGAGATAGACGCGCAGGCCGAGTTCTCCGGCGGCTTCGGCGGCGGCGCTGAACTCCGCGCCGGTCTCGCCCCATTCGCGGTAGAACAAGGAGGCGATGGGCAGCGCGGTGGTGATGCCGTTGCGCAGCAATCGCGCGAAGGCGTAGCGCTTCTGGAACGCCAGTTCCTCGGGCGAATACATCTCGTAGGGCCCGTGCGCGACATAGGAGCGCGGCCACACACGGCCCGTGCGCCAGGCGGGCTGGTTGTCCAGCCCGAGCACCGTGGTGTCGAGATCCGACAGGGCGTCGAGGTCGATGAACCCGGGGGCGATGAGCGCCTGTCCGTAGGCGCGCCGCTCATCCACCTCGCCGGGGAAGCCGTGCCCGACGAAGACCACACGATCATCCTCGAACACCACCTCCGCATCGCGCAACAGGCAGTGGCGCCCGTCGCGATGGCCGACGATCCAGGCCGCCGACAGCAGCGTGCGGCGGCCCTGACTCACGGCGCCACCACCTGGCCGCGCTTCACCACCGCGCGCGGCCCTGGGCGCTGCGCGACCGCCTCGGCCAGCGTCTCGGCGGGCACCAGCACCACATCGCCGTTGCACCCGGTCGCGAGGCCGTAGTTTTCTAGCCCGAGCGCCTTCGCGCCCGACACCGTCACCACGTCCAGCGCCAACGCCAACTCGTCGTCGCGGCGGAGATTGTTGCGCAGCCCCACGAACGTCGCCCGCTCCAGCATGTCGGCATTGCCGTACGGGCCCCAGGTGTCGCGGATGCCGTCCGATCCGGCGCACACCACGACCCCCGCCTGAACCAGACGCTTGAGCGGCGGCGCGGGGCGGGAGGCCGGCGCCGTGGTCATGATCGCGATACCGGCCTCCGCCAGCGCGGCGATCAGCGGATCCACCACCGACGCGTCCGGCATGCCGAGGCAGAAGGCGTGGCTGATCATCACCTTGCCCCGCATCCCCAGCGCCAGCGTGCGCTCGATGATCAACTCCATCGAGAACGCGCCCATCTCGCCGGGTTCGTGCAGATGGATGTCCACACCGCGCCCGAAGCGCTCGGCCAGGCCGAAAACGATGTCGAGATGGCCCTTGGGATCGCGGTCAATGGCGCAAGGGTCGAGTCCACCGACCGTCTCCGCGCCCATCCGCAGCGCCTGCTCCAGCAGTTCCACGGTGCCCGGCCGCACCAGCATGCCGCTCTGCGGGAAGGCGACGAGGTCGAT
>Ga0116231_10012825_pt1 | contig 12090 bp, 9 predicted proteins | sample S1TSphgellanicum_2_FD_89695 | JGI IMG/M metagenome (GOLD analysis project Ga0116231, IMG submission 89695) | Host-associated microbial communities from peat moss isolated from Minnesota, USA - S1T2_Fd - Sphagnum magellanicum MG | ecosystem: Host-associated > Plants > Peat moss > Unclassified... | reverse complement strand
GTTTCGCTCAGTGGCTGTGGTTTTTCCCCTTTGCAATCTTGCATCAAGTTTTTTGGGGGGGGCCAATCGTCCCTTCCTTCTTTTCTTCTCTTTTGTGTTTTTGTGTGTTTGTTTGTTTTTTTTGGTTTGTTTTTTTTTTTTTTTTTTTTTTTTTTTTTTTTTTTTTGTTTCCTGGGTTTTTCCTGGGTTCATGATGGTTCCCTGCTTGATTGCTCTGAACACTTGCAGAGAGTTTTAGGGAGCTTCTGCTTCTTCTTCTTCTAGTTTTCTGCTCCTGTGGATTCTGTCTTGCAGTTTGGAGTGAACATGAAAACTCCGGGTCATGCATGGTTGAGGGTTGAGGATTCTTGCGTGGTGCATGTGGTGGTATGGCATGGGGTCTTTAACTTTGAAGCTTCTTTGTTGGTTGAACTGAAAAGAGAAGTGTTTGTAAGTTGGTTTTTGTATTTCATGATGTCTGTTTGAAGTGGTTTTTGTGGGGGCAGATTCTTAGAACTTCGAGCAAGGTTTTGTGTCACAGACATGGATTTCATTCAGTTGTTTTTTATAAGTCTTGTTGTATGTATATAGGTTTCTTAGGGACTGGACTCTTGCATTAGGATTATTAGTGTACATGATGATTGTGATGCAGGTTCTTGTTGTTTTGCAAATCTAGCTTCTTCAGGAGAGACTGGGCTGTTTTGAACTTGAGGTTTTTGTTCAGGTTTGATCTCTCTGGGCACATTTTGTAATGTATGTTCCTGGGCGACGATCTGGATGTATGTATCTGGAGTTGATTGAAGAATTCTATTTTTGCATTGTGGTCAACCTTGGAGACACTTTTCGGATGAAGATTCTTACAATGTTGTTATCTCTGGAGGTTTTGATTGTGTTTTGAGTGACAAAGGTGTGAACAGAGATTTTGCAAGCACACCTTGTGAGTGGAGCTTCAGTTTTTGGGCATAAAGAATGCAGTTGCTGGATTACTCAAACCGGATTAGGGTTAGGTTTTGGTGGCTAATTGCTGTTGGAACATCATTCTGCAGTAATGTTGCATCTTTCAGTGGCTTTGATTTTAGGTTCTTCATCTGGGTTCTTTGCAGTTGTCTTCTTTTCTGGCATGGTTTAAGAAACCTGTTTTTAGTTTTTTAAGCTTCTTGTTTTATGCCTTGTCATGTGCCAAACAGTATTATGGTTTGGTAGGGGCCATGTTTCAGGTGAAGGCTGATGTTTTTTTTATTCAAAATACCTAGGATCCTTTCGATCTCTGACTCTTTCTACAGGTTAGATGGTCTCCATTGTGTTCTAGGGTTCTATCTCATTGATCTTGTTATGTTGATCATCCTCCATAGATACATGACTATGAGCTCTTGAAATAATTTTCTGGAGTAGTCTACAATGCAGGTCTTGTTGGAATAATAGAGTTGTTGTGGTGGATTCACAATATTGTTCCTTTGTTCATTTCTTGTATGTCTGCAGGTTTTGTTGAAGCTCCTTGAAGTGGGAACATAGCAACTGTGCTAGGTGGGTGAAAACACAGCTTTAGTATGTCGAGTTATCAAAGTATGGGAGGGCGGTATCGAGATGCAGGGGCTCCAGCACCTGCTGGAGATGGAGGCAGTGCCAGAGGAGGCCATGCCAATAATTTCCAGAGGGGAGGTGGAGGTGGGGGAGGTTATGGTGGTGGTGGGAATGACAGTGGGCGACCTCGAGGAGGTGGTAGTGGAGATAGAAGTGGTGATTGGACATGCACAAACCCAAGTTGTGGAAATGTAAACTTTGCAAGGAGGTTGGAATGCAATAAGTGTGGATCACCCAAGCCTCAAACCCTGGGGGGTGGTGCCGGAGGCTACAGCAGGGACCAGGGGAGTGGCTATGGTGGGCAAGGTGGTGGAAGTAGCTTTGATAACAGTCGGAGGTATGGAGGGAGTCAAGAGCGCAGCGGAAAGGGTAATGAGAGGGAGCAAGGTAAATTGTCTGCTAAAACTCACACCCTCATGATTGTGTTCAGGTGCTTCTAATTGAAGAAATATGTTTACTCTGGTGCAAAAAGTGGTTCAGAATCATATGTGTGATATGTGTGAAGTTTTTTCTTAAGGTTCTGTATGTGGAGTTTAAATTCCAGCCTCAAAGCTCTGGTTTTCCTGAATTTTGAGAAAGTTCTCCAGTCAATCTCATTTTGGGGGAATCCTTGTCTTCCAGGTTGAAGATTTGATCCATGCTTGTTTCTCAACTTCTTGTGAGGTTGAGGAGGTTTGAGAAATTGGAGGGTTGTGATGTAGATTTTGACAATCGTGGGGGTTATGGTGACCAATCAAGAGACGACTCCAAAAATGTGAGCAGTCATGGCAATGAAGCAGACCCCAAGGTCAAACAGTGTGATGAAAACTGTGGAGATACCTGTGACAACACAAGAATCTACATCTCAGGACTGCCACTTGATGTGAAAGAAGAGGAGCTAAGGGAGCTTTTTGGTGGGATTGGCCAGGTGGCACGGCTGAAACAAAAGCGGGGCTACAAGGATCAATGGCCTTGGAACATCAAAATTTATACAGATGAATCAGGGAAGAACAAGGGTGATGCAGTTCTGAGTTACGAAGACCCTTCAGCTGCACATTCTGCAGGTGGGTTCTTCAATGACTATGAGATGAGAGGTCACAAGATCAAAGTTACAATGGCGGCAAAATCAGCACCTAAAGCCCCACCTATGGGTGGTGGAGGCTTTGGAGGTGGGGGTTTCCGAGGGGGTCATCGTGGGGGTGGGGGTCCAGACAGACGTGAGGGTGGGGGATACCGGCCACGGCCTTACTGATTTGGAATCCAGAGAAGCCCCTCTTGGACCATGCAGCTTCTGGAGTTTTCAGCTGTACTTTAGAGCATCCATGCCTGAAGTTCATCTACGTTTTGGTATGTATATAAAGTTCCAGTTTGCACCAGTACGCATGCGATGGCTTTGTTAGAAGCTTCTTTGGAAGAAGACTTTGGAGCAAGTGGTGGTGGCGAAAAAAAATCAATGAAGATGGACAGGAAGGCAATGAGAATTTACTGAATAGAATCATCAACTCCACTGTATTCAAACATGGGGTCCCTCCCACACATACTTCATGAACCAGCTTCACCAGAGCATCTTAGAATCTGAATTCATTTCTGACAAAATCCTCTGATTGACATCTCTGAGGCTAGCATTGTTTGTGCACTGCAAAAGTTTCTTGCTTGCATTGCACGGGGGTTCAACACCATGTTTTATAGTGTGCAACTGATTGACAGTCTTAGGGTTCCTTTGCTACTGAGTCCCATGTTGCATGACTTCCCAGGACCCCATAATGGTTAGGTTTTTTTGCATGATTTTCTTTCCAGACAACAGTGTGCGCTCCCAAGGTCTGTCTTTGCCAGTAGCAGCACAGAAATAGTCGCACTTAGATGACAGCCACAAAACAATGGACAAATGAGTCACAACATTCAACTTCATGAAGTTCAAAGATATTTATTTGCTGTTAGATGATGACCACAAGAATAGTGGACAAGGATTAACAAACACTTGACCCCATGGTGTGCAAAGAACCAAGGAATGATGCAGCTGCAAAATTTTTTGCAGCTGGATGACAGCCTCCACGACAAAGGATAATGGATCCACAACCTTTGAACTCATGAAGCTGAAAGAACTGAAGGAAAAATGGAAGATACTTGCAGGGAATAATTACTGCATCAGAGAAAGAAGTAGAGCTGAAAACAAAATTCTTTGCAAAATCTACTACTTGAAAAGCATGCTACCAGCCAAGATCACATGCAGAGAAATGCTGAGACAAGAATGACCAGACAAACAAAAATCTTCTCTACAAGCATTTTCTGGGACATTGCTGCTTAAAGTTTACCTCTCTCTTTCTAATTATGATTGAAAAGATACAGGAGAGTTTCTTGTGATTTCGTGAGAGTGGCTAAAACTATTGCTGCAAAATTTGGAAGTTCTTGCATACAAAAGCTCATGCATGAAATGAGGAAGCCAAAATATGTGTCCAGTGAAAAACTCTTCAGCAGCTTGGGTATGTGTTTATTATCTAGGTTTGATATCTGTTAGATCTTTTGGGTTAGGCATGCAGTCTGGTCAATTCATAACACAAGAAAGATTCAAAAGCTGTAGGCCATGGAAAAAGCTCAAGAATTTGAGGTATCCATTATTGTTCATTTCATATTGTATCATATACAAATGTGAACCCTCAGTTTTGAGCATAATTATCAATATGGAAAGGGTCTTTCATGTTCAGCTTAGTGGTTATTTTTTGTTCAATTCTTGAGCAGTTTTCTGCAGTTCAAAGTTGAGAACCATATGAACGAGAACCCTATCAAGGACAAACATCAATGCATTTCTAATATTGTTCCTTGTGAATGTATTCCAATCTTTGGATAGGAAAAGCTTTGTGGAAAGTTTTGTTGTTATGCTTTGTGATGGAGAAAGGTCACTTCAATGAAGTTTCCCAATTTTCCTTGGTGGTAAAGAGAGTGGTTGGTTTGATTGTTCCTGTCGTCTGCAGACGAAAGCTTAAAAAATTCCATCTTTCAATCCATATTACAATGTTCCAACTGACTTTCTCAGTTCCTGGCATCAGTTACAGGTCAATGTCAGACATTAGACAAGATATTGACTTCTGTTGGAAGTCCACAGGTGATGAGAAGACTCAACCATAATGCCACTGTATTAGCTTATTAAACAAGCAGAAAGAGAGCAAAACAGGTTCAGGAGGAAGGAGAGAAACCATACTGAGTTTGAAGGAAATGAGGGAATTCTTCACCCCTGCCTGACAAAGAGTGAATGTCTCTAACCCCAGCCCTGTAATCATTTGCCAGAACTAGATTCAGAACATAAAAGACCCATTTCAACAATATCCAGGCATGAGATGGTAGAAGACAAGCAAAGACCCAACAATTCACAGAAGCCTTGCAAAATGGAGAAAAAGGTCCATCTCTTTGCAGCTTTAATCCAAGGAGAAACTGTTCATAACCTGTGGATTTACATGACAAAGTGATACCTTTGAAACTAGATCAATGGAGGAGCTCAGGGGTGCACCACGAAGACATGCTGAGACAAATTTGACAGCCCATAAGCCTTGTGATTTCCTAGTGTAGACAAGGATGTCAATCACCACACAACCAACACTTATGAATGCTAGTCCACAGAGCTCGACTCTCTGCAGTTTATCTTCCAGTTTACAACATGCAGCACATGATGCAACCTGACTTTGAACCAAGAGGACAAAAAAGTCAAACAAAGTTATGACTACACTTCAAATTGGGCAGAAAAGGGGCACCCATCATTGTTCAATTCTCCTAGGGGACTGTGAAATCAACTACTCTTGACAAGTCTTAAAAACTTTAGATTTTCCAAGAGGGAACATTAGAATTCTGCTGATTGTCAGCTCAAAGATCATTAACCACTGACATAATGTCTTCATAGCAATAGCTCAACCACTTTCAAACTAATTTAAAATAAGTACCACTTCCAGCATTCTTAAGCCAAGGCTTGATGGGGTGCTATGGAACTTCCAACCCACAGAAAGGATAGAAAGAGATGCAATTCAACCGACTATTGCAAACTTTGAAGATCTTTACCAGCTATTCCCTTACAGGTTCTTTTCAGCATAAGTGAATTTAGAAAGGGATCTTTGTGGAGAGCAGCATGGAGCTGAAGTTGTGGACACAGATTCTGCAATGCAATTATATTAATCCAGTTCTATGACTTCAATTCCCTCAACAGGGGCTTTTAGACTATCTGTTTTTGTCCCATCTGATCTAATGTCATCCTTTCCATTTACCTTTCGTCTATCAAGTTTTGCATACACTGCATCCAATGCTCTCCGCACAGAGACCTCAGGTTCTACAGCTGAGGAGCTTTTTGCACATAAATTTTCAGTGGGGTCTGCACCTGCTTGTTGAGAGGCAGGGTTACTCAGACCTAAATTTTCAGTTGTGACTACACCTGCTTGTTGAGAGGCAGGATTACTCCCACTTGGATTTTCAGCTGTGACTGCACCTGCTTGTTGAGAGTTTGGATTGCTTAAACTAACTGGACTATTAGATGCGCCCTCCCCTGCTGTGAACCCCATGCTGCTAAGCCGCAGCTGCTTTGTAGTTCGTCGGAATGGCTCATGAAATGCATCATACAATCGCTTAACCTGTTCATAGAACTATCATCAGTGCCACACAGAGGTGGTTTCTTTTGTGCATTCTTTGTTGGTTTGGGCACAAGTATGATCACATATTCAGCTACTGTCACCACTGTCAGATGGAATTCAAAAGATAAGGTAAAGCACCTAGTTGCTCTTACCTTCCGTTCTCCAATCCCTGGGCAACGTGCTAGCTCCTCCATTGAAGCTCCCATAATGGCAGCCAGGGTCTGGACAGGTGCAACAATCTCACTGACAAGGAACAAAGAGAGAGCAAGATTCCCACATATATATTCAATAGACCTAGCAAGCCACCAGATGTAGCAACATCATTGTGGACCAAACCCTTCAAATAACCACATTAAGACCAGAGACTCCAGGAGACCTACCCCAAATGTGGAGCCAAGTGTGACAACATCAGTCCTATTCACGTGTCGCACAGATGTCAGTGCACCAGTCAGCTGCATTACCACCAAATGAAAAAACCTTAGATAGAGCAGCCCTGTGTAGTGTTTGTTAACATCACTTAGTGCACCACAGCAATGTCCTAATACATGGTGCAGTGCAATGGGGAGACAAATTAGACCCACCCGGGAGAGATAATCATTATCAGTGCGTTCTTGAATGTTGTCAGCTGGCTTGTTTTCATACATTTTTATGGTCTCCAGATACCGCCCACATTCTTCTAAACTGCACCCTTAAGCCCGCTCTTGACTGAGACATACTCAGGACACTGGAAAGCAAATACACAGAAAACCCTAAGAGCTGGAGAAAATGTACACATCCTTGGGCCAAAACAAGAGCAAATTACCTCCAAGCACAGAGAAGGCTACAGTCGTGCAGCAAGGCTGTCTTTGTTACCTCATGCAATGGCTTTATCACATCCTCCTGCACATGAATGATCAGTTCAACCTATTAAGTTTTGTACAGTTCACTTAACATTTCTTAGTCAAGGATGTAAATCACAATCCCTAGCAACCACACAATAAGATGAAGAGTTTGGATCCTGAAATAGCAAACACATGAAAGCTGAGGGACATTGACATGACAGTAGGACGAGCAGGACACACAACAACTGTCTGGCAAACAAAGACAGGAATGATAAACGCTTGTTGAAGTCGAGAGTCCAACATTTTGGGCTTGCACAGAAACACTCACCACATCTATGTGGCAAAGAACTACCCGTAATCGAAAGCTCTTCTGCAATTCTCGTATTCGAAAATAGAGGTAATCAGGATGCAGCAAATGGTAACGTAGACTGCTCAAAACAAAGCCAGTTCAAATTAAGTTCATATCAAAAGATAAGAGTGCAATTCCTCAATACATACTCTGCCCTAAATAAAACTTCTGTAACAGCCAAAAGGACTCAAATAACTTCTGAACCACAAAATGTCTGGATGGTCCAAGAAGGAAAACCTGAGGTACAAAGCACATGTGGTTTGGCCAAGCAAGTAGTCAGGAACTATATCTCCAAAGACCCACCGGACATTTCGTATGTGCTTCAGCACAGGATTTCCTTGCTGCACCCAATCAATCCCTTCTAAATTCATCTCTCACTTTCTTCCTAACTTTTCACTGTCCTCCACATAATCCAGTTGAAAGAAAGGTTGCCAAAGCTGCAATTCCCTTATTGTGGTATCCTCCAAACACTTGGAAACACAAAGTTCAAAATCCTTCAATCAGAGCATCATCCATTCATTCCCAGAGAAAAGAGAATTGTATACCTGGCGACGACTCACAATAATCGCATTCCGAGCTTGTCCAGATTGAACTGGCATTGGAACCCTGTAGACAATTTCATAACTATCAACACAGAAAGCACAAGCCTCCTAACAGATCCACCTCCAGCAGCAATCCACTTCTTTGTTGGAAAAAATGAAGTTTCTATCACATGTTATTGCATGTGCAAACCCTAAACCCTAACTAAGAAAGAAGAGTCAGGAAACACTTCCTGCACCAATTGAGCTCTTCTGTGTACACTACTACTGGGGCACATACCGTTGTTGGTTTGCTGCAAGAGGGTTGCCATTACTCAAAGATGAACGCGGACCCGAACCCAGACCTGAAGCTGGAGCTGGTGGTGAAGGAGCAGCAGGTGGTGGTGGAGGAGGAGGAGGAGAGTAAAACTCTGTACTTCTCAGAAAGGAAAAGGCTTCAGTAAACGAACTTGCTTCTGTGAAAGGCACTCGACTCTCAGAGAGGCGAGGAGCTGCAGAGGCTTGAGTCCCTGTAGTAGTGTCATCAGAAACGCCACCGACATGCACAGCAGCAGCAGCAGGGCTATCGCTTCTTGAGCTTAAATTAGGGTTAGCTACGGATGATGATTGCGAGGAGGCCCTGAAGAGAGAAGGAGGAGGTTGTGGGCGAGAATCCTCAAGGACCTGACTGTAAGAAGGAATGTGCACCAAAGGTTTAGGCAAGGCTCCCTCTTCCGATCCCATCCCCATCTGATTCCACAAAACTACATAACAACACTCCAACCGCCTCTCTCTCTCTCTCTCTCTTTCACTCTCTCTCTCTCTTCTGTGTCTTCATAAAACAATCCCACTCTGTCTCTACACAACAGTCACACTACTATTTCTATCTCTTTCTTTACATGTCAATCACAATGTTTGTCTCTACGTGACGATCGCAGTGGCGTATTCTTCCTTCCGGATTTACTCCTCTATTGTCCGATACAACAGAGCTCGAATCCAAAACTCTCCGCAAGCACAACCAGATCGCTGCGTGTCTTGTTGCTCACGCTGAGAGGAACTCTTGGGTAATTTGGTATGCGGCATCACTGTGGTTAAGAATTTGGGTTTTGTTGGCAGCTGATTCTGGGGTCGAATCCAGTGTTGTGCGGGTATATATTTCTTTGATGTATCCGTGGATAAGGGCATATGCTTTTTAAAATTTATTTATCCGTCGGGTAGAGGTATATTAGCGTTCCCAAAATGGGTATGTATAAGGATCAAATGGGTATGTATCTTATTTATTTGATTTTAAAATGAAAGAAAATGTCTTCATGTTGGAAAATTAAAAGGACAAGTATAATGTCAAAATGCAAGAATCAAAGTGTTTGATTCATCCTTCTTTAGGATAAACATGTGTATGAATGAACACTTAGGCTCACTTTAGATGGGGTCCTGGGTCCAAATTTGGACTCATTTGAAGCAAATTGAATCCTTGAGTTGGATCTGGGCTTGGATCCTTGCTTGCATCTTCTTCAAATCATGAGCTCTCCCTTTTATTTTATTTATTTTTGATTTCAGCCAGTTGATTTTCCTTCCAAAATGGTGCCATATAGAATTAGCCTTAATTTGCCACTTTTTGGTCTTGAACCCTCATCTAAAGGCCTTGCGTTCAATTTATAGCTCTCATCCAATAAGATTGCTCGTTTTCATTGGACCCTGGACCTTCGATCATATCATTTGAAGTCATCTTTCGTGTATGAGAAAACAATGACATTAGGGTCAACACTTGGCCAGTAATCGAGTCTAAATGCAATTTGTAACTCATTTTTTAGGCACTCTGGTAGGCTTTTGAATCATATAGTTTCCTTAGATAATATGGAAATTAGGGCCCTCCAAAATAAAAAGTAATCCATTTGAAATATACCCTTGTCACACACTAATCACTCCTAAAATGTGCACTTTTATCATATGTTAAACAATTTTCAATTTTATCCCCTTTGGTTTGCCCAAAGCTCTCACATTAGAGATACTTGAGCCAAAGAGAAGACCCCCACATCATCACATAAAAAATTATTCTCAAGAAAAAGCTTCCAAAGTTTTAATTTAGTTTAGTTATTTCTTGTGATGCCCCAATCAGATTGGCTAATTGTTGGAAAGACAACAAAACAAAACAAAATAAGGAACTGGCAAGGCACCCCATTTAATTAATAAAACTAACAAACTCTAAAGTTTAAAGCATATTTATTCTATTCCTTAAACCTGAATATCAAAACATATCTGATTATGGGTATGAATATTTTTTATAAAAAATGCAAGGTTATGAATAAAAAATTATATATTTTAAATTTATATACCCTTAAATTATGGTCTATTTTTATATCGATTTTTGAAAGATGATATTTTGGCTTGTGTTGAAACTTGAGATTATTAGTTATAGAGTTATAATATTTTCAAGGATTTTCGTTTTTTTTTAGAGGATGTTTTTTTGAATATTATATTTTTGCATGGTGAAATATTTGAGGTTCCATAATTCTTCTTTTTTCCTTAAGATACTTTTTTAATGTAAGTGGCAAGGCCACAGTGTGACAAACCCCTTTTTTTGTTCTCATTATTGGTGCCAACTTCCAACATTACTTGGCCCACACTTAAAGCCCTTGCGAGAAGATTTCTTATCGAGTGGATTCTCTCCTCTCCCGAAGCGGGGCACTGGTGGGGTGCTCATTTTGAGGTTGCCCTACTCTCTCTCTCCTCAAGAGAGGCCGAAATGCTAATTAAAGTTTGCCCTGGAACTACATAAAAACCTGCCTTAATTTTTGTAGTGTACCGTAGTACCTTGGCCATTTCAACACATGTCTGTTGAATAATTACTTAATTTTGAAATATTCATTTCAACAAATGAAATATTCCTAAATATTCACTATTTTCTTTCACATTATTTTTTTATTTGGAAAAAATAAAATTTGAAAATCTCAACATTTCTGAAAATAATATAATTAGTGTCGAACTGGCCAACAAGGTACTAAGGTACTTAGATGACCATTGTGTGGGGGCAAGAACTCAGTGAGGATCTTCAGAATTGAAGGAAATCTTCACTGTTTCAGCTCATGCCCCGGCCCCCCCACAAAATTAGGGCAAGTTTTTACCATGGAGAAGGCTAGGGTCATCACCCTTCCCTTGTTTTTCAGTGCCCATCACTTGTTCTACCACCCTTCTGCCCATGCACCTCAAAAGAAGGCAGGGTGTCTGGGCCAGAGTGGGGACAAGTATTAGAAATTGCACCAAATCACTGCTGGGTATCAAGCTGGGTATCAAAGTTGAGAATCATGGATATTAAAAGATCAAATAACCAGTTTTGATATGGGATCCTACTTATTAAAAAAACCAAGTACCCAATTATTATACATAACTGTAATTCTCAATTTTTTTGAAAAACATCAAATATCCGTCTACAAACCACCAGCTCTTTTCTGGGTTCTTTCAAACCCTAAACCCAACCCTTCTTTTTAAGTTGTTGAAATACCCAGAACCGGTGATTCTTTGAATCTGATTTTAAAAAACCCAGACCCAGCGGTTCTTTAATTCTGAAATCTTTAAATATCCGGAACAGAAGGGTATCATAGAAATCAAATACCCGCCCCCACACTGGTCTGGCCCTACCCTTCTTCCTATACACAACGAATAATGGCGAGGTTTTCATTAACGTTTGTGAAAGGGTTTGTGAAAGGGTTTAGGGTTAATAAAAACGTTCGCATTTTTCTCCGTCGCTCCTGCTCTTTGATTACACACGATGGTTTGCAGGGGTTCAGGGTTTACAGGTTCACAATGTGCTTGAAGGTACAAGGCTCGAGCGGGTTTGGTTGTCCGCGGACCTTGTCCGCAGTTGTGTTCACCATGACTCACCCTAATGGATCTCAGATGCGGTGCAGTCACGGTGCTTTGCTCAGAGCGCCGCAAAATTCGGGACCTTGTCATGCGGATTTGAGCAGATGGTAGCAGGTTTGGAACCTGAAGAAGCGGTTGGTTTTCAACCTGCAGAAGATACGTTCTTTGTTTTCCCCCTTGGAGGACTGTTAAGCGAGAGAGAGAGAGAGAGAGAGGATGGATGCATTGACTTCACAAGGTTGCGCAAGGATAGTTCGTGTTGGAATTTTAGAAAACTACACTGGCTACAGGCAATGGCAGGTACACAATGTAAGGAAGTGGAGTCTTTTACAGAGGCAGGGTTTGGTCTTGCATTCAAGGGAGCTGAAGAGAGGTTGCTGGGCCACCACAGGTGG
>Ga0116231_10012822_pt1 | contig 12094 bp, 7 predicted proteins | sample S1TSphgellanicum_2_FD_89695 | JGI IMG/M metagenome (GOLD analysis project Ga0116231, IMG submission 89695) | Host-associated microbial communities from peat moss isolated from Minnesota, USA - S1T2_Fd - Sphagnum magellanicum MG | ecosystem: Host-associated > Plants > Peat moss > Unclassified... | reverse complement strand
ACAGAGACGTGTAGCCCGCGACGACTGCAGCGTCGGCAACGCTGCCCCCGGACACCAGCATCGAGCGGGCGGCACGCATGCGTTCATCAGCGACGATCTGGCGGAACCCGGTACCCTCCCGTCGCAGCATACGGCGCAGTGTAGGCTCCGACTTGCATATATGCGCCGCGACCGTGTTGGCGTCCCAGGCATGTGCGGGACGGTCACGCACGATCGACCTCACGGCCTCTGAGAACGAACTGTTCTTGAGATCCGGGCGCAGCGGCGCCGCGCCCGCTTCGGCCAGCAACAGCAGGACCTCCAAGATCCGCTGCTCGGTCACCCGACGGGAGACCTCGATGTCGCCGGCGAGCGCCTCGCTCGTGTGCAGGATCGCGGAGGCCAGTGCTGCGTCGATCTCGACGCTCGGATCCTCGGTCACGCGCCCGGCGGCCAACGCGGACCAACGGCGGCGGGCCTCCGCGAGCAACCCGGGGGAGAAACCCAGGAACAATGCGCGGTAAATGCCGGACCGCTTGTCGGGTTCGTTGACGACATCGACATAGGCACCGGTCGGCAAGGCAAAGGCCATGCCGGGACCATAGGAGAACGTCTGGCCCGCCCACCAGATTTTCTTGATGCCTTCGATCACGACCAATAAGCCGGCAACCGGCATATTGATGCACTGAATAGTCTCGGTGCTGCGCGCCACGAAGGCCGAAACGAAGGAGAATTTCTGTTGATGAGCGATGTGGCGAGAGTCGTGTCTGGCGAGCGGCGCCAAACGGTACAATAGCTGCTCGTTACGCACGCGCGCCTCGCCAAGAACGTCCATGGCGGTCATTCGACGCTCTCGGGCGATGGCGTGATGTCCTCGGTCTCGCGCGCCAACCGGCCTGCGATCAACACCGCCTGAGTCCGGTTCGAGGCGCCGAGTTTTCGCAAGATGACGGTCATGTGCGCCTTGACGGTCGCCTCGGTGATATTAAGATCATCGGCGATTTGCTTGTTGAGCCGTCCGGCGCACAACATGCCCAACACTCGAAACTGTTGCGGTGTCAGCTGCGCCACGCGCCGTGCGATCTCGAGCACGCCATCGTCCGTGCCGCTCTCCCCGTGAGAGCCCAATCCCGCCGGAGCGACCACCTCGCCGCGAAGAACCGCCCGAATGCCGTCGCCGATACTATCGGCGCCAGCGGACTTGGATACGAAGCCCTGCGCCCCGAATTCCAGAGTCTTGCGAACCGTGCGCGTGTCGTCGGACGCCGATACCACGATGATGGGAAGCTCGGGGCGCGAGCCTCGAAGGTGCGCGAGAGCATTGAATCCATACGCCCCAGGCAAGTTGAGATCGAGCAGCAGCAGGTCGATGTGCGGGTGCCGGTCCAGGCCATCGAAGAGACCCCCTATACTGTCCGCCTCGAATATCTCACAGTTCTGGCAGGCGGCGGCAACGGCCCCTTTGAGGGCCAAGCGATACAACGGGTGGTCATCGACGATGAGTACTTGATAGCTCATGGTCTGAAGGCGAATCTGACTCATGCCGCGGTAGCATCCTTGAGCTGGCGTTGAAATGCGCTGAGCAGGGCGCGCAGCGCCGCCGGCCGCAAGGGCTTGTGCAGCAGCGGCCATCCGGCCTTGCGAGCGGCCAGGATCAGGTCGGTATCGTGGTCGGCGCTGATCAGCGCCGCGGCGAGGGGGCTGCGCGATTTGCGCAGCTCGCGCAGCAGTTCGATGCCGTCGATGCCATCGCCGAGATGGTAGTCGGCGAGCACCGCATCGACGCTGGATGCACCCAATGCAATCGCGGCTTGCGCGCTATCGCGTGCCTTGAACACCAGCACGCCCCACTGTCCCAGCAGCGCCTGCATGCCGTCGAGGATCGCGGCGTCATTGTCCACGCACAGAACCCGCATCCCCTCGAGGTCACCGAGATTCGCGATGGGCACCCGCCGTTCGGCGCTCCGTGCCCGCCGCACGCCGATATCGCGCGTCACGCGCACCCCAAACATCGAGCCGCGGCCCGGAACGCTCGCGAACGACAGCGAATGTTCCATGAGCGCGGCGAGTCGGCTGCAAATCGACAGCCCGAGTCCCAGCCCCTTCTCATTCCAGGGCGAAGCATGATCGAGTCGCCTGAACTCGGCGTACATCGCCTGGCGCTGATCCACCGCGATGCCGGGGCCCGTGTCGAACACGGCAATTTCGAGCTTGTCCCCGCGGCGTCTGCAACCCACCAGAACGCAACCGCGCTCGGTGTAGCGCAGCGCATTCGATATGTAGTTTTGCAAGATTCGGCGCAGCAAGGAACGGTCGCTGCGCACCACCTCGCGGCAATTTACGATTCGAAGCCGCAAGCTTCGCGCCTCGGCGAGGGGTGCGTATTGGCGGCGCAGCTCCTCGAGCAAATCGATGACCGGAAAGCTGCTGATGTCCGGTTTTAGCACGCCGCTGTCCAGGCGTGCGCTGTCGAGCAAGTCGTTGAGAAGGTCCTCGGCGGCACGCATCGCATCATCGATTCTAGTCGCCAGTTCCTGAAATTGCGGGTACGAACGCGCTTGCGCCTCGAGCGCCGAGACGAATAATCTGGCGGCATTGAGCGGCTGCAGCAGATCATGGCCGGCGGCAGCGAAGAAACGCGTCTTGCTGGCATTTGCGGCCACCGCTTCCTGCTGAGCCAAACGCTGTGCTTCCAGGGATGCGGAGAGCTCGCGCGTGCGGTGTGCGACTCGCTCCTCGAGCCCTTGCTTAGCCTCCAGCAGGGCCTGCTCGTGGCGTTTGAACTCGGTGATGTCCGTATACGTGGTGACGAATCCGCCGCCAGCCATCGGCTGGCCATGAATGCTGTAAACCTGGCCATTGCGGCGCACTCTCTGATACGCGTAAGCGGTACCGGCGCGCAGATGAGCGAGCCGCTTTTCGATCTGAACGGCAGGGTCGCCTTGCCCAAGTTCGCCGCGCGCCGCGTTCCATCGAAGCAGTTCGACGACCGGCCGTCCAACCACGACCAGCCCTTCAGGATAGCCAAAGAGTTCCAAGTAACGGCGATTCCATGCCACCAATCGCAATTGCGCATCGACCACGCTGATCCCCTGCGTGACGTTTTCCATCGTGGCCTGCAGAAGCTGCCGGCTGAAACGCAACTCCTGCGAGGTCTCATCGAGCAACTCGGCGACTTCATCGACCTCCAGACCCTTGCGCTGCAACGCGTGCGACAGCACGACGCGTGCCGAGGATGCCCCTATTGATGCGGCTAGTGCGCGTTCGACGTGATGCACGAGGCCGCGCTCGGCAGGCTCGGAGGCCTTCGGCACGGCGTGCCCGGTCTGCGCGACGTATTCGCGCAACGCTTGGGTGGCCGCCGCAGCGCCCAGGATTCTCGATGCGACGGTCTCGAGGTCGCCCACCTTGCAGTTGATTGCGGATAGTCCGATCGCCGGTCGCTTGGGGGCCGAGAAGGCCCGTGCGGCCATCCGTTCCTGCAGCGAAGCGCCGCGTCGCGCCGACACCAGCAGCATCACCAGAACATTGAGCGACAGCGCCAATAGCGCGCGCGGTCCATCCGCACCAGCGTCGAAGTTGGGCAGGAACAGCAGCAACCCCCAGGCGATGAAACCGGTGAGCATCCCCCAGAACACGCCCGCTCTGCTGGCGCCGTTCCAGAAAAGTGCGGCAAACAGGGCCGGTGCAAACTGCGCCACGGCTGCGAATGCCAGAATGCCGATCGAGGCCAGACTGATTGAACTGGATGTGCAGCGATAGTAGGCGAAAGCCAGCAGCGACACCGATACGATGACACCCCTTCTAACCCAAAGCACCCGCTTTCCGAGGCTCGCGCCCTCCTCCAGCCGCTGACGCCACAACAGCGGCGCCGCGATGTCATTGGAGATCATGGTTGCCAGCGCGATGCTGGCAACCACCACCATCGCCGTGGCGGCAGACAATCCTCCGAGAAAAACCAAGGCGGTCAGCCACGGCACGCCATAGTTCATCGGCAGTGTCAAAATGAGCGAGTCCGCTGCCGTGCGCAGCGCGAGTCCATCGATCGTGCCCAGCGCCACCACGGGAATGACCACCGCCGAGAACAACGCGAGATAGGCGGGCAACAACCAGCGCGCGGTCTTCAAGTCCCCGACATGTGCACATTCGACGGCAGCGACTTGGAACTGCCGCGGCAGACAAAAGATCGCCATCGCCGCCAACACAGTGATGCTGGCCGCATTGCCGTTCAGGAGCGTCGCGCTGTGAGCCAACTGCGTGGGCAGCACCCACGGCCGGCCACGCAGATGAAGTGCTGCAAAAACGCCGATCGCCACGAAAGCGAGCAGCTTGAGCAGCGACTCGAAGGCGATCGCCAGCATCAACCCTTCGCGGTGCCTGCTGGCGTCGACGCGTCGGGCGCCGAATAGCACCGCGAACAGCGCCATCACCAGGGCAACCGCGAGCGCCGTATCCCGATACCAGGGCGCGTGGTGTGCGGTGGTCGCGGTCAATACGGCGACACTGGTCGCCACAGCCTTGTATTGCAGCGCGATGTAGGGGATCGCCGCCGCCAGCGCAATGAGCGTCACCAACACCGCGAGCGCACGACTCTTGCCGAAACGAGAGGCGATTAAATCTGCGATGGAACTCACCTTGTGCGCCCTTCCGATCCGCGCCAGCCGCTCGATGAAGGGCAAGGCGAACAGGAACACCAGGGCAGGCCCTAGATAAATAGGCAGATACCCCCAGCCTTCGCGCACGGCGGAGCCGACGGCCCCGAAGAAAGTCCAGGAGGTGCAATACACGCCCAGTGCGAGCGAGTAGATGAAAGGACGCAGATGGCGTTGGCTGGGATAGGTTCGATGACGCTCGCCATAGAACGCGATCCCAAAAAGACAGCCGAGATATGTCAATGCGAGCAGTGACAGCAGCCAACTGGAAAACATGGTCACCCCCCTGCTCTCCACTGTAAGCCCGCAGTTGAGCGATGACAATCGTCTTGCGACTAAGGTCGAATGGTGCACGGTCAGATGCAGCCCTACGATTTAGGGGAGAACGGAGGGAATGGAATAACGGGGGACGAGAACATGACTTGGCGCAATCATTCATTCGTGGCGGCGATCGGCCTTTTGGCATGCGGTTTGTCGCAGGCGCAGGTCAAGGACCCGCTGCCCGATAGTTTGTCGCTCGGTGGCGTTACGCTCTACGCAACGATCGACGTCGGCTACGCCTACCAGAGCAATGGCGTGCCGCTCAGCAGCCAGTACATAGACGGCCTCGAATATCAGGCCTTTACGACGACCAGGAATTTCTCGGGCTCGCAGTCGACGGTCGCGGAAAGCGGCCTCGAGCAATCCAAGATCGGCATCCGCGTGTCGGAGCCGATCGGGGACAATTTCACCCTCGTGGCGCGCACGGATACCGGCTTCAATCCGCTGTCGGGGCAGTTGGCCGACGCCTGTGGGTCCATCTACACGAACAGCACCAAACCGCAGGGACAGCAGACCGCGAATGCCGACAGCAGCCGCTGCGGCCAGGCCTTCAACGGCGTCCTCTGGGGCGGTGTGAGCAACCCGGTCTACGGCACGCTCAGCATCGGCCGCCAACAGTCGTTGCAGCTCGATGCGCTTGCCGTCTACGATCCGCAGACACTGTCATATGCGTTCTCGTTCCTGGGCTATTCCGGGTTCAACGCAGGCGCGGGCAGCACCGAAGCGGCGCGCTTGGACAACTCCGTCAAATATGCGTACGTCAACGGCCCGGTTCATGCATCGCTGTTGTATTCGAGCGGTGGTCGGGATATCGGTGTGGTCGGCAAGTCGTATGGCTTGGATGTCGGCGTAACCTTCCAGGGACTGTCCGTAGACGCGGTCTACGAGAATGAAAAGGGCGCCGTCAATCTCAGAAGTTCCTTCGACAACCTCGGCACTCCCGCGGTCGACCTTGCGAGCACCGGGTTGGCCGCGTACCTCTCCAATGACAGGTCGTACAACCTCATGGGCAAGTACACCTTCGAGTTCGGCGACCCCAAGGACAAACTCACGGTCTATGCCGGCTTCTCCCACATCGAGAAGGCGCACAGCCAATTCACCTCCGGCAATGGCCAGGACAATACCGTGCTCGACATCGATATCAACGTCAACAGCCCGGCGATCTACAACATGGAATGGGTGGGGGCACGCTACGCGCTGAGCACCGGCTGGAACTTCACCGCTGCGGCCTATTACATCACGCAGAACAACTGGACCATCGGATTGGGGCCGGCCGGCGGCCAGGGACTCGGTTGCGCCGCGGCGGGCTTGCTCTGCGGGGGCACGTTCCGAGAGGCATCATTCGCGGCCGACTACGTGATCAACAAACACTATGACGTCTATGCCGGTGTAAACTGGTCGGAGGTCACGAACGGACTCGCCAACGGATTTGTCGGAACCACCGCAAACGGGACCACGGGAAGCGAGAACCAGTCGACCATCATGTGGGGTTTCCGCATCAGGATCTGAACGTTCCACATCGCATCGAGGAGTTGACATGGCTTTGAGCACTACGGCGGGCACCCTGTCTCGGGGCACCACGGATCGGCGCAACGATCTATTGGTGATCGGCGCCGCCTCGTTGGGCACGGTATTCGAATGGTACGACTTCTACCTGTACGGCCTGCTCGCCACCGTGATCAGTGCGCAGTTCTTCTCGGGTGTCAACGACACCACGGGTTTCATATTCGCGTTGGCCGCCTTTGCGGCCGGGTTTGCGGTCCGGCCATTCGGGGCCCTGGTATTCGGCAGGCTCGGCGATATGGTCGGCCGAAAACATACGTTCTTGATCACCATGAGCATCATGGGCGGCTCGACGTTTGCAGTGGGACTCTTGCCGAGCTACGCAAACGCCGGCGTCACGGCGCCTGTGCTGTTGGTGTTGCTGCGTTTGCTGCAGGGCTTGGCGCTGGGCGGCGAGTACGGCGGTGCGGCGACGTATGTGGCCGAGCATGCGCCGCCCGGCAAGCGCGGCTTTTTCACCAGCTGGATACAGACAACGGCAACGCTTGGTCTGTTCGGCGCATTGCTGGTGGTGATCGGCACGCGCACGTATCTCGGCGAGGCGGCATTCAAGGTCTGGGGCTGGCGGGTGCCATTCCTGGTATCCATCGTGTTGTTGATGGTGTCCATCTGGATCCGCATGCAGCTCGATGAGAGTCCCGTATTCGTCAAGATGAAGAATTTGGGCACGACCTCCAAGGCGCCGCTCGCGGAAGCATTTGGGCGCTGGGTAAATTTGAAAGTCGTGTTGATTGCATTGTTCGGCGGGGTCATGGGCCAGGCAGTCGTCTGGTATACCGGTCAGTTTTACGCATTGTTCTTTTTGGAACGGATACTGCGCGTGGATGGTGCGACCACCAACATTCTGACGGCGATCGCCCTGCTGTTGGCGACCCCGGGGTTCATCCTGTTCGGCTGGCTCTCGGACAAGATCGGTCGCAAGCCGATCATTTTGGCGGGCTGCCTGATCGCGATGGTGACGTATTTCCCCCTGTTCGAGGCCCTCACCCGATATGCCAATCCCGCCCTGTACAGTGCACAGGCGGCGGCGCCGGTGTCGGTCTACGCCGATCCCGGACAGTGCTCCTTTCAGTTCGACCCCATCGGCAAGAACAAATTCGATTCGACCTCCTGCGATATTGCCAAGAGCTTTCTCGCCAAAGCGGGTGTGTCCTATGCCCGCATCGATGCGCCCACCGGCGCCGTGGCGGAAATTCGCAGCGGAACGACCACACTAACGGCCCCCGATCCCCGCATCGTCACGGGCGACGCTCGTAAGAGTGCGATTGCCAAATTTCAGGCCGCCGCCAAGAGCGCGCTGACTGCGGCCGGCTATCCGGACAAGGCCGACCCCGCCACTACAAACAAGCCGATGGTGGTATTGATCCTCTTTGTCTTGGTTATCTACGTCACCATGGTCTACGGTCCCATTGCAGCCATGCTGGTGGAATTGTTCCCGGCAAGAATTCGCTACAGTGCGATGTCCCTGCCGTACCATATTGGCAATGGATGGTTCGGAGGATTTCTGCCCACGACGGCATTCGCGATGGTGGCGGCGACAGGCAATATTTATTATGGGCTTTGGTATCCCATCGTCGTCGCCGGTGCAACCGTCGTGATAGGCCTTTTCTTCTTGCCGGAGACCTTCAAACGAGATCTGGTTGACTGAGGGAACGCCGGCCATGGCCGGCCCGGTGCACATGCGGACTGGTGCATACGGATGCGCGCGCGTCTGTGCGCCGGCGAACTGAACGGCGTAACGCTCCCGACACCATACGCGTTGACGGTTATGCGCCGTGTGCCCGATCAAGCGCCGAAAATGCGAGTACACTTTACAAGGCTCGTGACCTTCCCCTGAAATGCGGTCCTTGGGATCGCATCGCACCACGCTCTAGGCGATGCGTGCGATTAACCCTTAATCCCGTGGAACGAAAATCATGAAAAGCGTGTTGCTGGTCGATGATGACAACGCCGTGCTGATGGCGATCGGCGTGCGCCTCAAACAAATGGGCTACACGGTGTACACGGCCAAGGATGCGGTGAACGCCGTGTCGGCTGTGCGGCAGAACAACCCGGATGTCGTGGTGTTGGATATCTCTCTGCCGGCGGGCGACGGCTTCTTGGTCGCCGAGCGGCTGCAGAATCTCGTGGCACACGCTTCCACACCGGTGATATTCATAACAGCGAGTGAAAACCCGAAGCTGCGTCAGCGCGCTGTGAAATACGGTGCCGCGGCGTTCCTGGTGAAGCCCTTCGATGCCACGGCCCTGGCGGATGCCATTGAAACGGCACTCTCTACCGGCAGCAATTGGCATCCGCGGGCGAGCGGCGAGTGACGTGACGGAAACGGCGTGGCCACCCCCGAGAAATTCAGCATTCTCCTGGTGGACGACGACCCGATGGTGGTTCGTGTCCTGAACAGCATGCTGAGCGATTTCGCGCCCATCCGCTTTGCGATCTCCGGCGGCGCGGCGCTCAAGCTCGCGCGTGCTGAAGTGCCCGATCTCGTACTGCTCGACATCGAGATGCCCGACTTCAGCGGCTTCGAAGTTTGCAAAGCCTTCAAGGCGGATCCGGCGCTGAAAGACGTGCCCATCATTTTCATCACCGGCCACGAGAGCCCACAACTCGAGACGGCGGGAATGCAGCTGGGTGCCGCCGACTTCATCAGCAAGCCGCCGAATGCCGCGCTGGTGCTGGCGCGCGTGCGCACCTACCTGCGGTTGAAGACCCTTTCCGACACGATGCGCACAGCCGTGACGATGGATTTTTTGACCGGCGCCGTGACCCGGCGCCAGATGGAGAAGGCGCTCACGCAGCAGTGGCTGCTGTCCCAGCGCTCGCGCCAGCCGCTCGCGCTGCTGCTCGTCGACATCGATGATTTCACCGCCTATAACGCCGCGTGCGGCGAGGAACAGGGTGATACGTGTCTGCGTGCCGTGGCCGAGGCCTTGCGCGAAATCGCGCAGCGGCCCAGCGATCTTCTCGGCCGGTGGCATGGCGGACAACTCGCCCTGTTGCTGCCAGGAACCCCGGCGCGGGGCGCACGCACCCTGGCACAGCGCACCATCGACGCCATCGACCGGCTGCCGCTCGAACGCGCCGTCACGGTGTCCGTGGGCGGCGGCTGCCTCGATGCGCCGCCATTGCCGGTCGTGTTGAAGACCACGAGCCCGGCGGCATCGCCCGCGGCCGAGGCGCTGCCCGAAAGTTTGATCACCGCGGCCACCCACGCGCTCGCGATCGCCCGGTCGGCCGGCGGTCATCTGGCCAGATTCGTCGATATCGCCGGCCCTGAAGCGCGCCTGGCGGAGTCGGCTTAGGCCCGCCTTTCAGTCAATAGACGCGTCAATGCCTGAAAGCCGGGATCGTCGGCAATTTGTTCCAGGCTCATCGAGAGTCGACGGCGCCAGTTGCGATGCTCGGTCGAGGTGGTCGGCACGTTGACCGGCGTCGTTTCTCGGGTAATGTCATCGATCTGCACCATCGTGATCGTTGCCGCGCAGTCTGCAAGAAAGGCATGCGCGGCCTCGGCAAACTGCTCGAGCGTCATGGCGGGATCGAAAGCGAGGCCATGTTCGATGAATGCCGTGAGCAGCTCGCGCCGGTCGTCGCTGCGCTGCCGACGAGCCTCCTTCTGGAGCATCGCATTCGGATAGAGCCCTAAGTCCTCTTTCAAGGTGAGGTCGCTCCCCGCCATCCAAGCTCGCAAAGTCGGCAGATCATGGCTGCCGGCTACCGCCAACGATAATGCAGGATAGCGATCGGGGGAGACGAACCCCTCACGATCCTTCTCGAAAAACAGCACGCGATAGGAAAAAACTCGAGCTTCCGTCATGCGTTCGCGGAAGCCGGGCGGCACCGTTCCCAAATCTTCTCCCACCACCAAGCACCGGTTGCGATGACTCTCGAGCGTCAGGATTCCGATCAGGTCTTCCATGGGGTAGCGCACGTACGCTCCCTGCGCAGGCGTCGCTCCTTGCGGCACCCAATATAGCTGCTGCAGCGCCATGACATGATCGATGCGAAGTCCGCCCGCATGGCGCATGTTGGCGCGCAGCAGATCGATGAAGCTCCGATAGCCTTCTTTCTGCAATGCCATTGGATGAAACGGGGGTAAACCCCAAACTTGCCCGCCCGGATTGTAGATGTCTGGAGGTGCCCCGACTTGCGCTTCGGTGACCACTGCCCGCTGGTTGCTCCAGGTTTCCGCACCCCCGGGGTCTGCGCCGACGGCAAGGTCCCGGTAGAGCCCGATCCCCATCGGAGCAGCCGCGTTCGCAGCTTCGCCCAATTGGTTGTCTGCGTGGTACTGCAGCCAAACTTGAAACGTGACCTCGTCTCGAGTCTGTGTGAATTCCTTGACCGCAGCGGAACTTGGATCCTTGAACTCCGCCGGCCATGCTCGCCAATCGGCTACGGCAGGGGTCTGCGCCGCGAAATGCTCGCGCAATGCCAGGAAAGTGCAGCTGCGTTCGACATACGCAGGAGCTGCGCGCCGAAACGTCTCGAATCCTTGCCACGACATTGACTGTCGCTCGGCGCTGCACGATTTGAAAATCATCTTGAGCATGGCAATCTTCAAGCGGCTGACGCGCGTGTACTCGACGAAATCGGCCGCGCGGCAAGCCTCGAGCTCGAGCTGGAATTCATCGGCGTCCATGGCTCGCAGCGCCGCGGCGCAGGACGTCCGTTCCGCCACCGCCCGGACATCGATATTCAGGACATTCAAGAGCAAGCGGCTGGCCGGCGAGTAGGGGCTCGCGTGCTCTGGATCATCGCTGAACATGGCGTGCAGCGGATTTAGCCCGACCACATCCGCCCCGCTTCGCGCCAGAATTTGCGCAAGTTGGCCTAGATCCGAAAAATCGCCGATGCCCCAATTAGTCCTCGACTTGAGAAGATACAGTTGCGTGGCAACGCCCCATAACCGTCTGCCCTGTTCGATCTGCGGCGGCAGCCAACACCGGCCCGGCGTGACGATGAGCGTCGCGGTCGCATCGCCTGGCTCGAGAGTCAAAAGGTGATAGCCGCATGGAAGGTCCGATTCGAGGACGAGCGAGCGCTGCTCGAGCAACCGACCATCAATCTCGCATCGACGCAACAGGGGGAGTGCGCCGAACCGCGCGCTGCCGCCTCTTCGCTCGCCGTTCTCCAGGATGAGCCGCCACGCCAACGCGGCGCTTGCCGCGGGATAGGTAACTGGCACGCTGACCGGGCCTGCCGCCGGAGCCACGTGGGCTGCGGGAAGCGCGTGGCTCCACTCCTCTCGTTCGACGCCATCCAAGGCGGCGACCGCGGCTGGCTCGCTGTCCACATCGACGCCCATGGCGGCGAGCAATGCCTGGCGCGTTGCGGGCGTGGTGATCTGCATGCTGCCGCGCGCATCGAGGAACGACTCCTCGATACCAAAACGGGCCGCCAGGGCGTTCAGCGCATCCATCGCTAACTCGCGGCGCTCATGCTTAAGTCGCGGCGCTCATCGCCGGCTCACGCTTAAAAGACCAGCGCACCGTCCAGGGTGCGAATTCGCCGTGCCGCGCACTGCCCTCTTGCCAAATAAGACCATCGACGACATCCGCGAAACCCGCCGCGGGTGT
>Ga0116231_10012819_pt1 | contig 12096 bp, 11 predicted proteins | sample S1TSphgellanicum_2_FD_89695 | JGI IMG/M metagenome (GOLD analysis project Ga0116231, IMG submission 89695) | Host-associated microbial communities from peat moss isolated from Minnesota, USA - S1T2_Fd - Sphagnum magellanicum MG | ecosystem: Host-associated > Plants > Peat moss > Unclassified... | reverse complement strand
GGCGCCAGATCGCGCGCCTCGGCCTCGATGCCGACGCGGTCGAGGCGCTGGAGCGCGACGCCGCGAACTTCGCCGCTGAAGCCCTGGCCTTTGCGGAAGCCTCTCCCTATCCCGACGCCGCCGAGGTTCTGACCCATGTTGGATAGCGCTCTCGTCTCGACCGATATCGTCGCGACCAAGAAGATGTTCTTTCGCGAGGCCATCGCCAAGGCTGTGCGCGAGGAAATGGCCCTGAATGACCGTGTCATGGTGATGGGCCAGGACGTAGGCTCGTTCGGTGGCTCGTATCGGGAGTACGATGGGCTCTTCGCCGAATTCGGCCCAACGCGGGTCCGCGACACGCCGGTGGCGGAGAATGCCAGCATCGGGATCGGCGCAGGGGCGGCAGCGGCCGGCTATCGCCCGCTCGTCACGATCACCTACATGGACTTCCTGATGCTTGGCTTCGATCCCCTGATCAACTACGCCGCCAAGCTGCGCTACAAGAGTGCTGGCCGGCTGACCGCACCCCTCGTGGTCAAGACGACGGCCGGCGCCCAAGGGCAGGGGGTCGCACATTCCCAGTGCATCGAGGCCTGGCTGATGAGCGTGCCGGGGCTGACGGTGGTGGCGCCGTCGACGCCCGCGGACGCCTATGGCCTGATGAAGACAGCGCTCCGGGCGGATGGGCCGGTGGTCTATATTGATCACAAGCGCCTGTTCCCGACGCCGGGCGAGGTCCCAGTCATGGAAACCCTGGTCCCGTTTGGTCAAGCAGTCGTGCGGCGCCACGGCGCCGATGTGACGATCACCGCGCATAGCTTCATGGTACGCGTGGCCCTTGAGGCCGCCGAGAGGCTTGAAAGCGAAGGGATTTCCTGCGAGGTGATCGACCTGCGCAGCCTGGCACCCCTGGATATGCAGACCATCACGCAATCTGTGGCCCGGACGAATGCCCTGGTCACGCTCGAAGAGGGGCAGCTGACCTCCGGTGTTGGCGCAGAGGTGGCTGTCCGCTTGTTCGAGACGATCGGTCACCGGCCCTGGGAGCGCGTCGGTGCCCTGCCGGCACCGGTATCGTCAAATCCTGTCCTGGAAGCAGCTTGCGTGCCGGATGCGCGGCGCGTTACGGAGGCTGTTAGAAAGCTGCTGGCGCGCTGAAGGGCTGTGTCGGCGCCATCTGCAAGAGGATAGACGGAATGATCTACCAGCTGTTGGTTCCAGCCGCCGTGCCGGGCGTCGAGGAAATTCGCGTCCTGGAGTGGCATGGGGAGCCAGGCACGGTCTTTGCCCCCGGCGACCTGATTGTAGAGCTGGAAACCCACAAGGCGGTGGTGGAAGCGCGCGCCGGCCAGGCCGGCGTGCTACGCGAGATTAAGGCCGCCCCAGGCGATTGGTGCGCGATCGGCACGCCGTTGGCGCTCTTTACCGATAGCGCGGACGAGGCGGTCCCCGAGGGGGCGATTACCTCGTCCGACCTCGTGATCGAATTCGACGTTATCTGACAGCGGCCAAAGGCGCTTCGGCACGCGGCAGATTGCCGAGGTAGTTCAGAACCTCCCGGCGCAGCAGCGTCTGCATGAGACCGCTCTGGTGGATGCTGTCGGGCAGGTGCTCCCCGCCGCCGATATCCGCCGCGATCGCATCGACATCGACGATATCGAGGTCCCGCTCGTCCGCGATGTCCTCCAGCATCAGATTCCACTCCTTCGCCGCTACGAGCGAGAGGGTTTCGCTCATCGGCGCGTCGAAGGGCAGGTAGCTGGAAACATCTTCATAGCCTGACGTCGACATCCGGTTGAGGATGATCACCCGGCCGCCGGTCGTGCGCGCGATCTTGTCGATCAGCGTCTCGTAATCCCGCTTGAGGTCATCGACCGAGCGCCGCACCGGCTCGAAGGACTCGGTCAGCCAAGCCTTGAAGGCGGGGCCCGCCGCAGCCTGGTGGTGGCGCATGATGTGGATAGGATAGCCGAGCTTGCGGTGCCGAAGGATTGAGTTCGGCTCCACGGCCAGCGACAAAAGCACGGCATCGGCCGGTCCGAGACGGGCCAATCCGTTGGCGGAGAATATGCTGTAGCCGTCCCGGATCGGATTGCGCTGCATCACCGAGAGCACTGTTCCCGCGAAGATCAGGTCGTTCGGGGTCGGCGGCGTCGTGCTCCGCTCGAAGAAGCCCTTGAGATCCGCAGCGATCGCATCGAACTGCGCAGGCGTGCGCTGCAGCTGGTCGAGCAAAAGGGGCGTGGCGGGCGCCAGAGGGTGGTCAGGAATGTAGACCATCTGGGCAGCGGTCTGGGTCGCCTCGAACATGTCGGAGAAGGCGCAGTCTTCGCCCTGGACCAGGCCAGCCGCATCGCAGACGCCGAGGCTCAACAGCGTCACCGGCGTTTCACCGGCCTCGCACCACCAGCCGCGGCTGCGTCCATGCCAGCCGGGCAGCAGGCCCGAATGGGTGACCGCGAGGTCGGTCATGCGCCGACCGGCAAGGGCCAGAAGGCGCAGGCGCGACGGATCCCCGACAGGATCACCCGCCTCCGGATCCGGCTCGATGCTGGCGACCACGGTATCCGGATCCCAGACATCGACGGTGCGGACGCTCAGATAGCCGCCGCGCGCGGTCGAGGCGTTGGCCGAAACCCGCCCGCCGATGCGCGATGCGAAGGCGATCTGCAGCTCGAGTTCCTCAGCGAAAGGCGGTGGCCCGCTGAGGCGGCCACTGGCAGGCTCAAGCGTGATGTTGCAATAGGCGAAAATCTGGTTGGGACGGCAATAGTGTCCGGAATCGAAGAGCCAGCGCACGCCTGACCGGAGGATATTGTATCCCGCCGCGTGCAGCGGGCCGAGATGCAGTTCAATTGATGTCACAGCTGGCTCCCTGTCCACATGCCATCGTGATGGACGATGCCGGCGACCGTCGTGCGGATCGGGCGGGTGACCGGCTGGTTGATATCCTCATCCGGGCTCGTGCTGAAAATGGCGATCTCCTCTTCCAGCTGCAAGAACTTGCCCGGTGCCAGATCAAGCTTGCGTAGCCAGGCCGCCTCCCGCATCACAACGCGGAAAAACGAAATCGGCGGGCACTCCTGTGCGAAGACGCTGCCGAGATCGATGCTCAAGTCGAAGAGCTTGCTGCCCATCTTCAGAGAGTCGCCGGGTTTTGCGTATAGGCACTCAACCGTCGCACCCGTCATCTGAGTCACGATCAAAGGAAGTCTGAACTCATAGATCATGCGATATCTCTAGCAATTGCAAAGTCTCTTGATCAGTTGACGCAGCATGGGGAGTATTGCCGACCCGCGCAATTAGCCATCCGCTTTAGTGACGCGGCCCCGGTCCCGGTTCTATACTCACTTTGTGTATGTATTGATCCGCAATGCCGAACCACGGCAAATTGAACGTTTCAAACGCACAAGGACAAAGACTGCGGCAAATTCAGCTGTGCTTGAATGGCAGCCCTATCCGGGAGGAGGCCGAGATTCTCCACTTCGGCATGATCCTGGTAGATCAGCGATCCATCCTCGGCGTGCGTATAGGCCGTATCAACGCCTCCGTCCGCCGCGCCTTCGCCGGCAGCGACCTGAACCATGTGCCAGGCGTGTGGAAAGCGCAGGCTCATCGGGCCGGTGAAGGCAAGCGGGAAGCACTGGGTGACAAGCCGATAATCCATCCGTCCGGCGAGGAGGTCCCGCCAGGCAAGATCCTGCCCGGCTCTCGAAAGATCCCAGCAGATGACATCGAACGGGCACCAGCCGGTCCCGTCCAGCCAGATCTCGGACCAGTAGTGGCTGATGGGCTGCACGCGATAGAGACAATGTCCGCTTACGATACGTGCCGGAATGCCCCGCGCGCGGCAGAGCGACACGAGCAGCGCCGAGCCGAGTTGGCAATCGTACCAGCCGTGGTCGAGCACCCAGTCGCCCGGCGCATCCGCCGGTACGTCACCGTAGCGGATCATGCCAGAGCAGAGTTCGTCCATCATATAGGCCCAGAACGCCGCGACCGCGCTCTGAGCAGACGTGCAATGGCCGCCGAGTTCCGCCGCCAGGGCTTCGATGCGCGGCGTCACCCGGATCAGGCCCTCGGATTTGCGGCAGTAGAGTTCCGCTTCATGCGTGGTGATCGGCGCGGATCGGCCGACCGGGTCATGGGCTGTGAACCGGAAATCCGCACCGATCGTGATCATGCGGTCGTGGGGCACCTTGAGGCGCAGCTCAAGGCAGTGATCCCTCAGAATCGCATCATGCTGGAACGCCTCCGGCAGGACAGGCGTGACAAGCAGATCGTCAAGATAGGACCCGGCGATCGGCAGCGGCAGCCGAAGCCTCACATTCGCACCTTCCGCAAAGCCCTGCAGGTCGAAGCTCCGCCGCAGTTTCAAGCGAAAGCGGCACGGTCCGGGCTTCGACTGGAACTCCTGCACGAAATGACGATGCGTGGCGATGAAGTGGTCGTCCCAGTAGCGGTCGGTGCCGGTAAGACCCGCCCATTTGAGGAAATTAATGACCTCAACGGGATCGAACAGCCGCTGCCCCTCGGCGCTCAGCTGATATCCAAGTCCACCGCTGACCCATGATTCGAGCGCCGCGGACGTCGCCGTCTCAGCGGCCACCCGCTCTCCGGCATCGACCTCGCGCGCCCAACTGACCAGCAGCAGCAACTCAATGATGCTGGCTTCCGGAATGGTGCGGTAGCGCGCATCAGCCTTCGGGCGGAACTCAGGCCGCCGCAAACATGCCTCCCCTGCCGCCGGCAACGCTCGAGGCCTCCGGTTCTTCGAGCACGCCGACATCCTCGAGAACGCGGACGACTTCTTCCGCAATCAACCGATACGCCTCGGGTTTCAGGTGCATTGCGTCGACCTTGAGACGATCGGCCCCGGCCCGCGCGAGAATCTCGTCGACATCGATGATGGAGATGCCTTCGCGCTCAGAGAGATCCGCAAGCGCCAGGTTGAAGCGCCGGATGCGCGTCGCGAAAGTTTCGCCAAGCCCCTGAAGACAATGAACAATCTGCCCGGGGACGATTGGCGACAGGTTGTAGATCAGGATCGGCGCATCCGTGCGGGCGCGGATCCGGGTGACGATGCGTTCAAGATTTGCGAAGGACTCTGCCAAATCCATCAGCGGGAGAGACTCGAAATCCGTCTTCAGCCACCGCCGATCCTCCACAGCCCAACCCGCGGTCTCGCCCGGGTAGAACAGGAACCCGGAATCCCGATGCCTCAGCAGGCATGTCGCGGCGTCCGGCATGATCGAGAGGACGAATACATCAGCGTCGAATGTGAAAAGCGCTGGGCTGAACTGGCTCTCGACAGGATAGGAGCCGAGAGCCAGAGGCCGCTCGGCCAGTTCCGCCGGCACGACGCCATCCGCCTTGAGCAAGGCATCCGATCGCGTCCAGGTCTCGTGCTTGAGGCGGATCAGCGTTCCCGGATGACGCCGGCGGACCACGTCATTGATGCCGTTCCAGTGCAGCTGACCGGCAATCACGCAGGAATGCAGCGAATCATGCAGATCAACATTGCCCTTGGCAAACATTGCCAGCCGTTTCTTCATGCGTCGTTATCCCGCGTGCCGGTGATCTCGCGCAGACCTCCGGCGGCATGCCGCCGAAGGTCTGCAAATGACAGATAGAGGATGGCAGAACCGTCCAGTCTTACGCCTCAACCCGAGTGAAGCAGGTAGTGAAGCAGGTAAGGCGGCAGCAGGACAGCAGCCCCGAACGCGATGGCGATCACGATGCCCAGCAACCAGGAGATCTTGTCACGCGCCGCAAACACGAGGGGATCGTCATGCACCTCTCCCCGGTCGGTCATCAGCCAGATCCGGCACTCCCAATAGAGTACGGCCGCCGGCAGCACCCAAAGCAGGGAAGGATTGTTGTAGTGGGCCGCGACGCGATCACTTTGCAGGTAGAGCGCGAGGACCAAGGCCGCGACAAAGCCGGAGGCCATGCCTAGCCCCTGCAGGGTCAGCCCATCGGAGGCCCGATAGCCGCGACGCGCCAGATCCCGGCCGCCCTTGGCCGCGAGAACGTTCACCTCGGTTACACGTTTGACGAGTGCCAGGCTCAGGAAGAAGAAGCACGAGAAGGCCAGCAGCCAGGATGAGGCCGTGTAGTCGTGGTGTGAGCTGGCGGCAACGCCGCCGAGCAGAATACGGATCGTGTAGAGCCCGGCGAGCAGGAAGACATCGACGAGCATCTTCCGCTTCAACCAGAACGTGTAGACTGACGAGGTGGCGAGGTAGACCAGGACGAACGGCAATACGCCGGCGAAGTGGGCGAGCGTGAGGCCAACCATCAGCAGCACGGCCGCTACTGCAAGCCCTGTTATCGGCGAGAGGCGCCCCGACGCGAAAGGCCGGTTGCGTTTGCGGTGGTGCCGGCGATCGGCGTCAATATCGGCGGCATCATTGACCAAATAGACGCTCGATGCCGTGGCGCTGAGGGCGAAGAAAGCAAGCACCGCACCCTGCCAAGCCGCGAGGTCGAACCAACCCTGGCCGACGAGCATCGGGACGAAGACGAGGACGTTCTTTGCCCATTGCATCGGCCGCACTGCCTTGAGCAGCGACCGCAGAACGTTGCGCGAGGCCGGGAACACGCGCTCCGCCTCATAGCGGTCCGTGACGGACTTCTGGAGCCCAGGGGATGCATTGGCCACCACCACAGCCTCGGCCTGTGACCAGACGGCGAGGTCGTCCGTATGGTTGCCGACATAAACGAAGCCTTCCGGAAATTGCGCGCGCAGCTTCTCGGCCTTGCGTTTCGATTTGAGGTTGATCTTGCCATCGGACGCCACCACGGCATCGAAAAGGCCGAGATGACGTGCGACGGATTGAGCTTCGGCCTGATCCGCGGCAGTCGCCAGCACGATCATCCGTCCCGATGCGCGCTCCTCCTGAAGCCAGGCCACGACGCGCTCGTCGTAGGGCAAGTCGGCCGGGTTGCACGGCGCCAGGCGTGCAAGATTCGCTTTTGCCACGGCACGGCTGGTCAGGAGCCAGCCAATCAAGCGCAGAATGTTGAACGGGCCGGCCATGATGAATCTGAGGGCGCTCTCCACGAACAGATCCGCGTGGATCAGTGTGCCATCGAGATCCACCGCCAGCGGTGCGCGCACCTGCGTCAATTGCCTTTTTTTAACAATCAACGTCATAAAACGCTAAACTCCTGAGATACAGCGGCTATCCAAAAGGCACGCCGCACATGCAAGGCGGCGACTGATCCAAAACCGTCTCAACAGCCGGCCGCCTGATTTCGCTGGCAACCGCCATCCGTCTCACCGCAGCAAAAACCCGACTGAAAAACCGATACAGCGGCGCAGACGTCCACTGGAGCCTCACCATAATGTCAGCGTTGTTGCGTTGCGGAATAGTAGTTCGATTGGAGTACGACTTGGCGGACCCGTAGAGACTTCGGCAATTTGCCGGACCCGCGCGGCTGAGCCTAAGTACTTGATGAGATGAAGAAGTTGCGGCATCACGGCTGACGTCGGTGAACGAACATACTGGGCAATCCAAATGCTGACGTGGCCCCGACCGGCGGCCCGCCATGGTCCTCGCTTACCGTCAACGTCACAGCACTAACCGTCGCGCACAATGGTCCGAAATACTCGCTTGACAGGCATATCGGCTGCCATCATCGCATTGCCGAACTGCAGCAGGAGGTCGGCATGAGCTGGAAGAAACCGGTGATCGTGGAAATCGCGCTGGGCGCAGAAATCAACAGCTATTCCTGCGCGGGCAGGAAGTAGAGCCATCACGCGCAAGCCTCACCAAGGCGTCCAGGCTCAAGGATTATGCGCGTTGTTGTACTTGGGTCCGCGGCGGGAGGCGGAGTCCCGCAATGGAACTCGAACGGCGAAGCGTGCCGCCGCGTCCGGGCAGGTGATCCAACCGCGCAGGCCCGGACGCAGGCGTCCATCGCGGTCGCTGGAGAGGGCCCGTCATGGACTGTCGTGAACGCCTCACCCGACCTCCGCCAGCAGATCGAGCGGACACCCGAGTTGCACCCGAAGATCGAGCTCAGGTCGACCCCCATCGGGGCGATCGTGCTGACCTCGGGCGAGGTCGATTGCGTGGCCGGACTTCTGCACCTCCGTGAAAGACAGCCCTTCGAGTTGATGGCAACGGCCGGCATCCATCACAGACTAGACGCCAATCCGATCTTCGAGGTGCTGGATCGCTCAATCGTCCGGCGCCGTGCCATCCGGCTCGAAGAGGACATGGCTCTCCCAGGCGGGATCACGCTGCGGCTTTTCTCGATCGAGGGTAAGGTTCCACTCTATCTGGAAGGCCGCGCGCAGGCGGCGAAGGACGATACCGTCGGCGCTTGTCTGTCGCATCATGGTGCGACCTTGTTCTACATACCAAGCTGTGCCGCCATGACGCCAGGGCTCGCCGCCCGGTTACGCGGCGCGGATACGGTCATGTTCGATGGCACGTTCTGGTGCGACGACGAGATGATCCGCCAGGGTCTTGGCCCGAAAACAGGCCGCCGCATGGGGCACATGAGCCTGTCCGGCACCGACGGCACATTGGCGGCCTTCGCGGAGCTTGATGTGAGACGAAAGATCCTTATCCACATCAATAACTCGAATCCCATCCTGATCGACGATTCACCGGAGCGCACGGACGTGCTCCGCGCGGGCTGGCAGGTCGCTTTCGACGGCATGAGGATTGCGGTTTGAACCGCCCGCTGTCCCCGGTCGAACTGGAAGACGCGCTGTGCGCGATCGGCGCCCAACGCTATCACAATCTGCATCCTTTTCATCGCAAGCTGCACGGTGGAGAGTTGACGCGATTTCAGGTCCAGGCCTGGGTCTTGAACCGCTACTACTACCAGAGCCAGATCCCAGTGAAGGATGCGAGCCTTCTTGCGCGCCTGCCGACGACAGATCTGCGTCGGGAATGGCGGTCACGACTCATCGATCATGATGGCGCGGGGCCGGGAGAGGGGGGCATTGCGCGGTGGCTGCGTCTCGCGGAGCATATCGGGCTCGATGTCGATTATGTCGTCTCCACCAAAGGTCTGCTTCCCGGCACACGCTTCGCCGTCGATGCCTATGTGCATTTCGTGCGCGAGCGCTCGGTACTGGAGGCGGTTGCCTCATCGCTGACTGAGCTGTTTTCGCCAAAGATCATCGCGGAGCGCGTCTCCGGCATGCTGTCGCATTATGATTTCATCACGGCGGAGATGCTCGCCTATTTCGAGCCGCGCCTGACGCAGGCGCCGAAGGATGTGACCTTCGCGCTCGCCTACGTCATGGAGCATGCACGCAGCCCCGAGCAGCAGGAGCAGGTGCTTGGCGCCTTGCGCTTCAAATGCGACGTGCTGTGGTCGCAACTCGATGCGCTCCATATCGCCTATGTGGAGCCGCGCCTCGTACCCCCCGGTGCCTTCTCGCCCGGAGACGCCACGTGATCGATGATAGCGCGGTGCCACGCCTGGCGCCCGGCGTGCGCCTGCGCGAGGACCAGGCGCGCGGCGGCTGGGTCCTGCTGGCGCCGGAGCGGGTGTTCATGCCCGACGAACATGCGCTTGCGGTATTGCAACGTGTGGACGGCGAGCGGAGCGTGGCCGCGATCGCCGATGACCTCGCGTCACGCTACGGAGCGGCGCGCGATATCGTCGCGGCTGATGTCGCCGAGTTGCTGCAGGACCTTCTCGCCAAAGGCATCATTCGGCTGTGACGGCGGCTGCGGCCCGCAAAACGCCGCGCCGTCACCCTTCGGTTCAGCTCCCGTCCGGCAGGGCATAGGCGCGGATATAGTCGCCGAGCTTGGTGCCGAAGGAGCCGTGTCCGCCGTCCACCGTCACGATGTACTGCTTGCCGCCCACCGAATAGGTCATTGGTGTCGATTGCCCGCCCGCGGGCAGGCGATCGCTCCAGAGCTCCTGGCCGGTCTTCATGTCGAAGGCGCGGATATAGTTATCGGCCGTCCCGGTGAGGAAGGCGACGCCCCCGGCGGTCGCGAGCGGGCCGCCGAGCATTGGCATGCCGAGCGCGAAGGGCAGCGGCAGCCGTTTCTCGTCCCGCGTGGTGCCGACGGGATGCTGCCAGATCACCGTGTTGGTGCGGAGATCGAAGGCCGCGATGCTGCCCCAGGGCGGCTGCAGGCAGGGAATGCGCAGCGGAGACAGGAAAGGCGCGATCTTCACGCCAAAGGGCGTACCGAACATCGGCTGAACGCCGTTTTCCGAGCCCGCCGGCAGAGTGGAGGCGGGCTCGGGCGGATTGTTCGGGCCCCGCGGGATAAGGCGGGTGATGAAGGCGAGGCCGATCGGATTGGCGATGGCGATCTGATTGGCCTGGTCGACGGCAATGCCGCCCCATTCGAACACGCCGAGGTCACCCGGGAAGACAAGCGTTCCCTGGAGGGAGGGTGGCGAGAACGGCCCCTCGTATTTGAGGCGGTGGAACTTAATGCGGCAGACGAGCTGGTCGAAGGTGGTCGTACCCCACATGCTGGCGCCCGTCAGCTTCTTTCGTGGGCGGAAGGAGAGGTCGGAGAAGGGCTGCGTCGGCGCCAGATGGTCGCCGGGAGCCCCATCCTGCGGGACAGGGCGTTCCGGCGCCGGGACGATCAATTGGCCGTTGCGGCGATCAAGCACGAAGATGCTGCCGGACTTGGTCGGCATGTAGAGTGCCGGGACAATGCCTTTCGCGGTCTGCACATCGGCGAGGCTGGGTTGGGCCGGGACATCCATGTCCCACAGATCGTGGTGGACGTTCTGGTAGGACCAGACGAGCTTGCCGGTTTTCAGGTCGAGTGCCACGAGGGCGGAATCATAGCGCTCCTCGTCCGCCGTGCGATGGCCGCCCCAGATGTCGTTGGCGCCCTCGCCAAGCGGCAGATAGACCATGCCGAGCGTCTCATCCATGACCGCCGGCGCCCAGGCATTCGGGGAGCCCGCGGTCAGCTGATGCGTCGCGGAGGGCATCTCGTTCGGATCGTGATTACCCGCGTCGAAGACCCAGAGCAGCTTGCCGGAATAGACGTCGTAGGCGCGGATGGCGCCCGACGGCACCTTGTTCGACCAGTTGTCGATGACCGCGCCGCCCATGACGACGACCTGTCGGCCGACGACCGGCGGTGACGTGCCTTCGTAGAAGCCCGCGGTCTGATACGGGCTGCCCGCCTTCAGATCCACCCGGCCCTTGTCGCCGAACCCCTGACAGAGCGTGCCGTCATCGGCATTGATGGCATAAAGGAAGCCGGTATTGGTCGGCAGGAAGATGCGGCGCGGACAGTCGGGAGGCGCGGGGTTGCCGTCGATCGTCGTCGCCCTGGCGGCGGTCTCATGATACGAGACACCACGGCAGGTGAGATGCTGGAAGGTCGGATTGTCCTCGATCTTTGGATCGAACTTCCAGCGCAGCGTGCCGGTTGCCGCATCAATCGCGAACACGATCTGATGCGGCGAGCAGGCATAGAGCGTATCGCCGATCTTGAGCGGCGTGTCCTCGTCCGTCGTCTCGGTCGGATCGTTCGGACCCTTCATGTCCCCGGTGCGGAACTGCCAGGCGAGCGTGAGCTTGCCGACATTGTCCGGCGTGATCTGGCTGAGACCGGAAAAACGGTCGCCCCAGTTCGTGCCGCCATAGGCCGGCCAGTCGGCGCCGGCAATATTGCCCGGTGGCATGTGCGCGTTCTGCGCGACACCAGTGATCGCATGCGGATGGCGGGTGAGCGAAAAGCCGAGCGTGAGAAGGGCGAGCACCACGGCGCCGCCGAGTGCCGCCTTCGCACCCCTGGCCGCCGGGCCAAGACGGCCGGAGACAAAGGGGAGCAGCAGCCAGACGCCGAGCGGGGCGATCACGTCCCCGCGCGGAGCGAGCGCCCAGAAGTCGAACCCGACCTCCCAGAGCGCCCAGACCAGCGTGCCAAAGAGGATGAGCGCATAGAGCCATAGGGCCGCAGCGCGACCGCGCCAGAGGAGAACGGCTGTCGCCAGCAGCGCGATGCCCGTGATGACGTAGTAGAGCGAGCCACCGAGGATGGCGAGCCAGACCCCGCCCAGCCCCAGGTAAAGGCCGATCAAGGCGAGGATGATACTCGTCAGGATCACAATCAAAGGGGGCCGCACGGCTGCTGGCATGATCGGACT
>Ga0116231_10012816_pt1 | contig 12099 bp, 8 predicted proteins | sample S1TSphgellanicum_2_FD_89695 | JGI IMG/M metagenome (GOLD analysis project Ga0116231, IMG submission 89695) | Host-associated microbial communities from peat moss isolated from Minnesota, USA - S1T2_Fd - Sphagnum magellanicum MG | ecosystem: Host-associated > Plants > Peat moss > Unclassified... | reverse complement strand
GCGAGGAATACACGCCCAAGGCCCGCACCGCACTCGCCGCCGATGCGCTGCCCGACGGCAAGGCCTACTACCGCTCGCGGATCAAGGAATTTACGACGCTGGACACGGACCCGGACACCATCCACGCACTCGGGATAGCCGAGGTCGCGCGCATCCACGAGGAGATGCTGGCGACGATCGCCACGACCGGCTTCAAGGGCTCGTTCGCCGAATTCCTGCATTATCTGCGCACCGACCCGCAATTTGCGCCCAAATCCGCCGAGGACCTGCTGTTCCGGGCGGCGTGGATCGCGAAGCGCGTCGACGGGAAGATCGGCCGATACATCGGCACTTTGCCGCGCAACCGCTTCGGCATCGAACCCGTGCCCCCGGATCTCGCGCCGTTCTACACGGCGGGCCGCGGCGGAATGGGAGTGTACTTCGTAAACACCTATGATCTGCCTTCACGCTCGCTGCCATCCTTGCCGGCGCTGACGCTGCACGAGTCCTCGCCGGGCCATTCGCTGCAAATGTCGCTCGCCGCCGAACAAGCCAACCTGCCGAATTTCCGCCGCTACGTGTATATCTCCGCGTTCGGCGAGGGTTGGGCGCTCTACTCGGAATATCTCGGCGTCGAGATGGGCTTGTACGACACACCCTATGAGCGCTTCGGCTATTTGAGCTACCAGATGTGGCGCGCCTGCCGGCTCGTGGTCGACACCGGGATCCATCACTTGAACTGGACGCGCGAGCAAGCGCAAGCGTATTTGCGCGACAACACGGCGCTCAGCGATCACGAAATCGAAACCGAGGTGGATCGCTACATCGGCTGGCCCGGTCAAGCCTTGTCGTATTATCTCGGCATGATGCAGATCAAGGCTGACCGTCTCAAGGCCGAGCAGGCCCTGGGATCGAAATTCGACATCCGCGCGTTCCATGATGCCGTGCTTTCCTTGGGGTCGGTGCCGCTGCCCGTGCTCGACCGGCGCATCGACCGCTTCATCTCCGACGGCGGCAAGCAAGGCGACTGACGCTTGGCCGTCCGGCGCCCCTTCCTCAATCCATTCTGGTTGCTGCTGTCGCTGCCGGGCTATATCGGCTGGCGGCTGCTGCCACCGCTCACCGGCGGCCCGCTCGGCTTGGCGGTCGGCATCGTCCTGCTGCTCGGCGTTTGCGTGCTGATCCTGGGCTCGGTGCGTCTGCGCTCCAGCAACGGCGCCGGGCTGGCATCGCTGCTGACCTGGAGCGGCTTGATCGCGATGGGATTCTTCTCGTCGCTGTTCGTAGCGACGCTGCTGCGCGACTTGGTCCTCGCGGGCGCATATCTGATCCTCCCGCCGGATCGCGCGGCGGCTTGGCTCACCCCGAGCGCGATCGCTGTGCTCGTGCTCACGGCAGCCTCCTGCGCGCTTGGTCTGCTACGCGCGCGCCATCCGCGCCTGGTCGAGGTGGCGGTCCCGATCCGCGGCTTGCCGCCGGCGCTGGACGGCTTCTCGATCGCGCAGATTTCCGATTTGCACGTGGGACCGACGATCCGGCGCGGCTTCGTTGCGAGGATCGTCGCACGGGTCAATCGGCTCGAAGCGGACGTGATCGCCGTGACCGGCGATCTCGTCGACGGCACGGTCGCGCAGCTGCAGACCGAGACCGCGCCGCTGCAGGCGCTGCGCGCGCATCTGGGCGTTTATTTCGTCACCGGCAACCACGAATATTATTCGGGGGAACAGCAATGGACGCGAGAAATCAGTCGTCTCGGCCTGTCGGTACTGAAGAACGAGCACGTCGTGCTGCGCCAGGGCGACACCGAGGTCGTACTCGCCGGTGTGACCGACTACAGCGCCCATCACTTCGATCCCGCGCAGCGTAGCGATCCCGCCGCGGCGCTGCGCGGCGCACCCGCTCAGGCTGCCGTGCGCATCCTGCTCGCCCATCAGCCGAACACCGCCGCCGCCGCGGCGCAAGCCGGTTTCGATTTGCAAATCTCCGGACATACGCATGGCGGCCAGTTCATGCCCTGGAATTGTTTCGTGGGTTTCTTTCAACCGTTCACCTCGGGTCTGTATCGACAGGCGGATTTCGCCATCTACGTGAGCCGCGGGACCGGGTACTGGGGTCCACCGAATCGCTTCGGCGTGCCGGGCGAGATCACGCGGCTGCGCCTGGTATCAGCGACGGATCATCACGGGAGTCCGCGACCGAGCGTGACGATGTCACGGTCCTGAGCGTCGTTGGTATGCCCGTCCGCCTCGTGACCGAAGTCCCACCGTGCGCGCCGCGCTGCTGATCACGATCGTCGGCATCAGCCTCTTAGGATCCGCCGCGAGCGCGGATCCTGCGACCTCGACGCCGACCCTGGAGGAAGTCCTCGTGACCGGCGAACGCGCCGGCCCGGGCCTCTGGCGGATCAGCAAGGGCGATCACGAACTTTGGTTGCTCGGCGTGCAGAGTCCCCTGCCGAAAGACATGAGCTGGCGCTCCGCGGCCGTCAATCAGCGCATCGCCGCATCCCAGGCCGTACTCGCGCCGCCCGACATCGACTTCGACGTCGGCTTCTTCCGTGGCCTCACACTCTTGCCCGCACTCTTGCACGCGCGCAAGGATCCGGAGGGTCTCACGCTCGAACAGCGCCTGCCGCACGAGCTGTATATGCGCTGGCTGGCGCTGCGGGTGAAGTATCTCGGCGGCGATGATGAACATCTGCGGCCCATGGTTGCCGCGCATGATCTGTACACGCACGCGATCGCCGCATCGGGCCTCAGTGAGGACGATCAAGTTTGGGACAGGGTCAAGCAGGCAGCGCGCCATCATGGCGTGCCCATCGTCCCGGTCACGCTGAAGCTGCCGCTCACCGATCCCAAGGGTGCGGTCAGCGCGCTCGCGCAGCTGCCTCCTCGAGCGGAAATTGCCTGCCTGGAGACGACCATGACACGGCTGGAAACCGATCTAGAGGCGATGAAGCAACGTGCGAACGCCTGGTCTCTCGGTGACATCGCGGCTCTGCGCGCGCTGCCTTATGCGGACCAGGATCTCGCCTGTTTCGATGCCCTCGACAGCGTCCCGGCACTGCGCGACCGGTTCCAGGATCTGGTCAGCCGGCTGCGCGCGACCTGGCTCACGGCGGCCGAACGCAGTCTCGGCGAGCATGCCAGCAGTTTCGCGGTGCTGCCGATGGCGGCAATCTTGCGCACGGACGGCGTGCTCACGGCCATGCGTGCCCAAGGCTACGACGTCCAAGAACCTTGAGCTTACGCAGAAGCCTGATCGGTCGATCGCTGATCTACAGCACGAGATGGACCACTTGGCAGGCATCTTGTTCGTGGCTCGTCTCTCGTTCTGCAAGCGACGTCGCGCGATCAAGCGGCTGACCGCCGGCCGTCACTGCCCGGCGAAGGCCGAAACCGTGGCTTCGGCGCGCGCGCGCTGAGCGATCGGCACGAGGCCCTGTTCGTCCGCGAAAATGACGGGCGCCGAGTAAACTTTCGGGCGCAAAGCATGATAGCAGCGGGCCAGCGGCCGGCGCTCGGGCCAGGAGGCGCGGCGCAACTCCGCGGCAAGATTCGGGGACTCGGCTGGAATATCCAGATGACTCGCGGCGATCAGCTCGGTCAAGCTCGGCCCGGCGGCAAGCGCCTGCGGATAGAAGGCCAGGAAATCATTCTTAACCGGGTCCGCACAGAGCGGCGCGGGCACGCCGCGCCAGCTGGCCACGAGCGCGGCGACGAGGCTCGGCTGATCCACAAAGTCGAAATGGCCGAGCTGCGTCGCGCGCGGGTTCAACTCGATGAGATACGGCGTTCCGGTCTCGAAATCGATGACATAGTCGAGACCGAAGAAGCCGTTCAGTTGTAAACGTTCCGCGATCAACTCGGCTGCGCGCGTCATACGTTCGTTCGTGATGCGTCGGACGATCGTTGCCGCCCCGGTCGGACCCTCGCTTGCCACGACGACCACGGAGACCATCGACAAGACGACGCCGTCGCGACAGGCGATCATGGAATTCGCCGGTCTGCCCGTGATGAGTTCCTGGACGATCACCGCCCGCACGGCGAGGTGCTGCTGCGACCACAAGGCGAGCGGGTCGCGGTCGATGAGCCGGCGCTTCCAAGCGGTCATGCGAGTCATTGGTGCCTGCAGCTCGCGCCAACCTGCCACGGCAGCATCGAAGGAGCGCGCGATACGTACGCCGTGCCCGGACGTTTCACCGTCGGCTTTCAGAACCCCCTCGGCTGAAACCGTCTCGCGCCAACGCTCGAGATCGGCGATGCTCGTGACCGGGCGCGTGCGCGGGATCGCAATGCCGAGTTCCTCGGCAAGGGTCAACAGTCCGAGACGGCTGGCCATGATGGGATAAGCGGAAGCACGGCCGATCGAGCGCTCGATCACCGGACGCAATTGTGGATCGGATGCATGCACGGCATGCAGCTGGGCGACGACGCCGTCATCGCAGGGAATCAGATAATCCGGTGCGCACACGCTAAGCGCACGGCGCAAGCTCGCGAGAGACGCGCCTCCCGAATAGACTTCGATGCGATCCAGACCGGAGACTTGTGTGAGCGGATGCGCGGGCGGGCAAATCGCGCTGACTCGACAGCCTTGCCGCAGGAAAGCGAGCGCCAAGCGCGCCGACAAGGGCCACCATTTTGCGGCGACGATGAGGACTGTTGGTTGTGCACCCTGCAATCTAACGATTCCCTGCTGACGTTCATGGCCGACTCCGCGAGGACGAGCGGCGGATCGCGGCTCAGTTGACATAATCTCGAAGTTTTGCGCTTTGTTGAGTCGCATCATGTTACATCGCCCAGCAAGGTACAACCGACGGCGGCCTGGCTGCATGGAAATGGATACGTCGGCGAGAAGAATTCGCGCTGCGTCACATTTTGCGACAGTGTTCGCACGACGCGAGTATGGATTCGTTTATATTCCGCAAACCGTCGGCCAGTTCACAAAAGCGGTCGATATTCATCATGGAGCACCATCTTGTCTGCAGGAGTCGTTGACATCGCCATCGTTGGAGCCGGACCGTACGGCTTGTCGCTTGCGGCCCATCTGCGCGGCCGCGGACGCAGCGTGCGAATATTCGGATTGCCAATGCGATTCTGGTCGCATCACATGGCTTCGGGAACCTCGCTCAAGTCCGAAGGCTTCGCCTCGAGCCTCTACGATCCTGACTCCGAGTTCACGCTCGAAGACTACTGCCGCGAAAAGAACATCCCTTACGCGCCGATCGGATTGCCGGTCAAGATCGAACTGTTCATTGAGTACGCATTGGAATTTCAACGGCGTTACGTGCCACAACTCGAACAAGTCTCGGTGACCGGACTCGCTCCCTGCAGCGATGGCTACGTACTGACCACCGATGCCGGAGAGACCCTGCGTGCCCGCGAGGTCGTCGTTGCCACCGGCATCATGAATTTCGCGCATTTGCCGCCCTTGCTTGCGGCCTTGCCGAGCGGCTTGGTCTCGCACACTTCGCACCATAGCGACTTCAGCGAATTCAAGGGCAAGCGCGTTGCGGTGCTTGGCGCCGGCGCTTCGGCGATCGACGCAGCAGCGCTCCTGCACCGCGCCGGAGCGAACGCGCAATTGTTCGCGCGCCGTTCGAAAATCGCCTTTCACAACCCGCCGAAGCTGCGCCGATCCCTGCTGGAGAGGATCATGGCGCCGCGCTCGGGCCTCGGCACCGGTTGGCGGTCGCGCCTGTGTTGCGACGCGCCCACGGTGTTTCATCTCTTGCCGGAAAAATTACGCTTCCGTGCGGTCGAACGTCATTTGGGTCCGGCTCCCTGCTGGTTCGTACGTGAGGCCGTCGATGGCAAGTTGCCCATGCTGACCAGCAGTACGCTGGTCGCCGCGACCGCGAGCGACAGAGTCGTGCGGCTGGAATTCGAGCGCGGCGGCGAACCGGAGCGGCACGTCGTCGAAGTCGATCACGTGGTTGCCGGAACGGGTTACAAGGTCGCCCTCTCTGCGCTGAAGTTTCTCGATCCGCAACTCGCCTCCGGCATTCGCCAATCGAATCAGACGCCGATGCTCGATCGTTACTTCGAGTCCTCGGCGCGCGGACTGTATTTCGTCGGCGGTGCAGCCGCGAACAGCTTTGGGCCCTTGCTGCGTTTTGCATGCGGCGCAAATTTTGCCGCCAAACGCGTCTCGAGCCGGTTGCTCGCCACCTGAACGGCGCCGCGGGGCAAAAATCCCGCGGCGCTTGAGCGGATTTGAAATGGACCGGCTGCGGATGCCAATATCCGTGCATGCACCCGCGTCCGCGAGCGTTGCGATCCTTGGTCATCGGCCTGGCGTTCACTAGCGCCTGCGCCGCCGCCGCGAGCGCGCAAACCGTCCAACTACCGTCGACATCGGGACCCGCCACAGGACTGGCGGATTCGGCCGCGCTGCGCGCCACCGTATTCGGTACCGCACCCGAGGACATGGCGCCACTGCCCGCACGCGTACCGCTCACAGAAATCGACATCAAACTGCCGTGGGCGAATCCCGTGCCCGCGGTGTTCTGGTTCGACAAGAGGCTGCGCGTTTGGTTATCCGCACAAAAGACCCCGGCGCCGCTCGCGATCGTGATCGCCGGCACCGGCGGCAGCGGCAATACCGACAAGCTGGCAACACTCAGGGCTGCGCTCTACGGTGCCGGCTATCACGTGCTGACCATGCCTTCACCGACGTTTCCGGGTTTCATCGTGTCGGCCTCGCGCACCGGGGTCGCCGGCGACCTGCGTCAGGACGGCGAGGATCTGTATTCCGCCATGCAGGCGATCATCCGGCATTTGCCGCGGCGTGTGCAGGTCACCGACATCGACGTGCTCGGCTATAGTCTCGGCGGGGCGAATGCCGCGGTCGTCAAGGCGATCGATTCGGCCGAGGGGAAGTTACATATCCACCGTGCGTTGATGATCAATCCACCGGTGAGCCTGTTCACCTCGATCGGTCGTCTGGACCGACTGTTCGCGCTCAGCATCGGCAGCGGAGACGCCGGCATCGAACGGCTCTACCGGCAATTGTACGCAGAGCTGGCGAATCTCTACCGCGCCTCGGACCGGGTCGAACTCGATGAGGATTTTTTGCTCGGCGCCGCCGCGGTCGTGCTGAAGACGGACGCGGAATTCTCGGCGGCGATCGCGCTGAGTTTCCGCCTGGACTTGGTCAACATGTTTTTCGCCGGCGACCTGTACGCGCGCACCGGCGTCGTCGTCGATCCGCAGCACCCGCCCAAAGTGGGGGACCCGCTCGAGAAGTTTGAAATGACCCTGCGGGCCATGCCGTTCTCCGAATACTTCGCACGCGTGTTCGCGCCCTACTATCTGGCGCATCGAGCCGGTGCAACGGTCAAATCCCTGGTCGCCGACAACCGCCTGGACATCATCGGCGATTCCCTGCGCGACAACGAGGACTACTATGCGCAAACCAACAGCGATGATTTGATACTCGACACGTCGGAGTTGCAATGGCTGGAACACACGCTCGGCGCCCGGATCGTCGTCTACGATCATGGCGGCCACCTGGGTAATCTCGGCAGTCGCGGGCAGATCGCCGACATGCTCGACATGCTTGCCGGCCGCTGGCATCGGCCGACGCCGTGATTCTGCGCCGCCATGCAATGCCGGTCGTGGCCTTAGGCTTGGCGGCCTGCGGTCTGGCGGTCTTGGCCGGTTGCGCGACTCAGAGCGTGGACATCCATGGCATGCCGGCTGCCACGCCCGCTGCCGACAACGCCGCCGCAGCCGCAAACCGTGCCGAACTCGCCGCTGCGATTGCCAACGAGGGGAGGGAAGATATCGCCGAGAGCGGCGCAACCCCGTCGCCGCTGTTCACGCCCGCCGACGCCCCGTCGATGGTCACCTACGACCCCTGGGAGAGGCTCAACCGATTCACGTATCGCTGGAATGCACGCTTCGACTCGGCCGTTTTTCTGCCGGTGGCGAACGGCTATCGGTGCCTGCCGTCGCCGCTGCGGTCGGGCGTGCACAACTTCTTCGGTAATCTCACGGAATTGAGCACGATGCTCAACGACGCGCTGCAATGGCGCATCGGCAACGGGGTACGCAGCCTTGGCCGATTTCTGCTCAACAGCACGATCGGCATCGGCGGCCTGATCGATGTCGCCAAGCACGTCCGCCTGCCGAGCGCGCCGACCGGGTTCAGCGACACCTTGGGGACTTGGGGAGTCCATCCCGGCCCCTATGTGGTGCTGCCCCTATTCGGGCCCTCGACTCTGCGCGATACCATCGGACTCGCCGGCGACATCGGTGCAAGGTACGGGATCAATCTGTTCGACTTGTATCGAGGATCGTTCTGGAAGACCGGTTCCATGGACGTCGCCGATGCGGTGGACGAGCGCGCGAACACGGCTTTTCGCTATTACGCGACTGGTTCGCCTTTCGAGTACGACGATATCCGCTTCTTGTATGTGCGCAAACGGCTGCTCGAAGATACCGGTCTGCATCGTCACGAGAAGCCGCAGAAACCGGCGCCGGGTACGGAGGCCGGCCGCTGAGGGAGCTTTGGCTTGCGCGACGGGCACTCTCAGCGCGCAACCTCGGTCACCCCACCGGGCAGCCCGCGAATGAATTCCTCGGGCTCGACCGCGTGGCTGAAGTAGTAGCCCTGCCACTCCGGACAACCGTAGCGGCGCAGGCACTCCAGCTGTTCACGAGTCTCGACCCCTTCCGCCACCACCTTGAGTTCCATGCTGCGACCCATGCTGATCATCGCGCGCACGACGCTCGCGTCGTCCCGATTCGTCGCCACATCGCGAATGAACGAACGATCGATCTTGAGCGCATCGATCGGCAGTCGACGCACATGACTGAGACTCGAATAGCCCGTCCCGAAGTCGTCGAGCGAAAGATGCACGCCGAGATCCTTGATCGATTGCAGAACACCGACCATGGACGTCGAGCTCTGCAACAGCGCCGATTCCGTCACTTCGAGTTCCAGGTCGCCGGGCGGCAAGCCGGTCTCGGTCAGAATCGTGCGCAGACCTTCGACGAAATCCCGCGCCCGCAGTTCGACCGCCGAGATATTGATTGCGATGCGCAGCGGGGGCACCCCGGCATCGCGCCAAGCGCGCGCCTGCCGGCAACCCTCGCGCAGAACCCATCGGCCCAGCGGCACGATGAAGCCCGACTCCTCGGCTATCGTCATGAACTGATCCGGTGCGACCAACCCGCGTTGCGGGTGATTCCAGCGAACCAGCGCTTCGACGCCGACGACCTTTTCGCTGAGCAGATCGATCCGGGGCTGATAGCGCAGAAGGAATTCGTGACGGTCGATGGCGCGGCGCAAATCGGCCTCGATGGACTGGCGTTCGACCGCGTGCATCCGCATGTATTGTTCGAAGAATCGATAGGTGTTCGCACTGGCGTCCTTGGCCTGGTACATGGCGAGATCGGCATGTTTCATCAGCGTGTCGGCGTCGCCGCCGTCGTCCGGAAATACTGCAATGCCGATGCTCGCCGAAACGTAGAGGCGGTGCAGATCGATCTCCAGCGGCGCGTTCAAGGACGCCAGGATCTTGTCCGCGCAGATGGCGGCGTCTTGAACGTTCTTGACCTCGGGCAGCAGCACGACGAATTCATCGCCACCTTGGCGGCTGACGGTGTCGGTGTTGCGCACGCACTCGCGCAGCCGTTCCGCAACCACCTGCAAGACCCGGTCTCCGATCGCATGACCAAGTGAATCATTGATGTGCTTGAAGCGGTCCAGATCGAGGAACAGCAGCGCGAGTTTGCGGTTGCGCCGCCGTGCGAGCGCGATCGCCTGCGACAGGCGATCGTACAGCAGTATCCGGTTCGGCAGGTCGGTGAGCCCGTCGTGCTGGGCGAGATGCGACATGCGCAGCGACAACTCGCGCGCCGCGCTCACGTCATGGAACACCACGACGGCGCCGAGCAGCTGGCCGTTCGAATCGCGGATCGGCGCGACGCTATCCTCGATCGGCGTCTGCCTGCCGTCGCGGTCGATCAATGCTGCATGCGCGGACAGACGCAGTTTTCGGCCAGACTTCAAGACTTCCTTGATCGGATTGCTCACGATCCTTTGCGTCGATTCGTTGACGATGCGGAAAATCCGATCGAAGGATTGTCCGCAGGCCTCCGCGGCGCGCCACCCGGTCATCGCCTCGGCGATGGGATTGAGATAAGTCACCTCGCCCTGCCGATTGGTGGTGATCACTCCGTCGGCGACGCTGGCGAGCGTCACTTCGAACCACTCGCGCTGCTTGCGTAGCTCTTCGGTCTTGCGCTCCAACTCCTCGTTGGCCGCGAGCAACGCGCGCTCGGCCCGGAGGCGAACGATGCGCACGAGTTCGGCGGTCTTGCGGACCGTCGACAAGAGTCGCGCCTCTTCGGCCACATCCGGATCGACCGCCATCAATTGCCCCGGCTAGCCAGTATCTCGGAGGCCAATTCGGTACCCTGAATGCGGGCTCGAATCTTCGCAAAGGCGGTATCCCGGGAAATCCCTTCGTCATCGAAGAACGGCGCGAAGCCGCAATCATCGGTCGTTCCAAGTTGCTCGGGAGGGATGAATCGGGCCGCTTCGATCACGCGATCGCGAACATCCTCGGCGGTCTCGACGCGCGGACCATCCGGTGCGGTCACGCCGACGAACACGCGATGATCGGACTTCATGTGCTGGCGAATCAGCTTGAGGATTGCGGGCCGGTCGGGGTGTTGCGAGATGCCGAGGTAGAAGCTGCTCACGTTGAGCTGAAACAAACTCGGCAGCAGCGCGGCGAAGTCGAGACCATGATCGGTACCCGCAGCACCGTCGCCGACGCCGCAAGTATGAACACCGAGATGTTCACGCTCGCCGTCCGAGAAGCGGGATAGCGCGAGGTTGTTGAGATCCACGAAACTGGCCAGAAGCGCACCGCTGCGATCCAGGCGCAAAGCCAGTTGCGCTTCGACGAAATCGATTTGCACCTTGTAGGCGCGCTTGTCGAGGCAACTGCGGACCTCGCGAACGTGCTCGTGCAGTAGGTCCTCGATGAACGCCTCGCGCGAGTACCCGGCGATGCCATCATCGGGATAGACGAGACTCATGGCGGACGGGGAGATGACGGCCTGTTTGAGCGGCACGCGGGCGAAGCTCAGGGCGTGACCGAGGTGCTGATCGGCAGATTCGGAATAGCGAAACGGGCCCGCTGCCAGTCGCGGCATGCGCCGCCCGCGGGCCGCTGCGAGCGGGATCTTGAATCCGTCCGGCAGCATGTTCGGCAGGCTCTCGATGCTGTAGGTCCAGAAGTTCGGGTACTTGCGCTGTTCTCCATCGCTGATGACCGGCGAGCGCGTGGCGGCAAAAGCATCGATCGTGTCGCGCACGGCGGCGGCGTAAAAGGGCTCCAGACGGGGATCATTGCCGCAGCCGCAAGCGTTGATCGCGTCGATCAGAGCCCGGGGCCTCGGAATGCTACCGATGGGTTCTGTCGGAAGGAGCATCCTGGCCGCCGTTACTGGATCCCTATCGAGCCAATTCTTCTTGGGATCATCACTCTATGACAGGCCGCTCCCCCTGTAAATGCTGCAACGCGAACGCTACTTGTCGCAGACCTTGCCTTGCTTCTCGAGCAAACCACTGACCACGGTGACGACATCGGCGCCAAGGATCATGACCGGGCGACCGTTATGTTCAGCCGCTGGTGCGGACCGGAATGCGTGACGCAGTTAACACCTCGCTTGCCGCCTCGAGCCTACGCTCTAGTGCAGCTTTGAGAGGCGCTAGGGATATGCGTGAAGACCACCGCTGGCGGAGCGCCGGGTTCGGTTCGATGTTTCTGCTCCTCGCCGGCTGCGGATCGAGCTCCATCCAAAGTTCAGTCGGCTCCGTCACGGCCAATGGCGGCAGCGAGAGAACGACCGGCTCGACCATACTCGGCAGCGCAAACAGCGGCAGCAGCCAGTTGCGCGGGACCCTCGACACGGTGGTCGCGACGCCGTCCGTGTCCGGCAGCCTCACCGCTCTGATCGGCACCACTCAGACGCTCAGCATCACCTTTACTTCGAGCGACGGCCTGCCAATCACGGGCTTTGCGATCTCCGGCACGACCTTACCCACGGGCTGGAGCGCCCCAGCGAATTTCAGCTGCGCATTGGTGAGTTCGGGCAG
>Ga0116231_10012815_pt1 | contig 12099 bp, 8 predicted proteins | sample S1TSphgellanicum_2_FD_89695 | JGI IMG/M metagenome (GOLD analysis project Ga0116231, IMG submission 89695) | Host-associated microbial communities from peat moss isolated from Minnesota, USA - S1T2_Fd - Sphagnum magellanicum MG | ecosystem: Host-associated > Plants > Peat moss > Unclassified... | reverse complement strand
TTGTTTGTTAAATGTCTATTTTATTGTTTGTTTCAAGATAGTTTTGTTTGTTTGTTTTCATGTATGCTTATTTGATTTCATTTGTGTGTTTTGTTTGTTTTCAAATTTGTTTAAGTTTGTTTACTTGTTTTATTTTTATATTTATTTGTATGTTTTAAAAAGTGTACATATCTTTTTTTTCCCAAGATATATGTGTATGTTTCAATTTTGTAACATTATTATGTGTGTTTTTTAAAAAAATTGTATGGAGGTGTGATGTTAAATTACTAAGGAAAAAAAATCTTCAATTGAGGTTAAGGATTTAAATGAACAATGATTTTTGTTAGTATGGCAATGTCGTCAATCTTATTACACTTCTAAATCGCTATAGTGCTACAAGTGCTTAACTATTGTGGTCAATTTTGGGAGGCACTATCAATTTTGATATGAGGAATTTCTACATGGTAGTTCTAACAATGGGTAGGTAACTTATAAAAAAGTCAAATTTTCGTTAGTATTTCTATGTGTGAAGGATTTTAGTTTTGTGGAATTTCATGTGTGCTTGTATGTTTGGAGAGAAAATCAAGAACTAAGATATGTGTGAAGGACATGGTGATGATTTGCATATGTCAATAAAAGATAATTTTTTGCTTAAAAGGTTGAGTAAGCTCAACCTTATGTGAATTATGGTTTTTTTTCTACACATGGTCACCTATGGTCTTTTGAAAGTGAGTGAGTAAAGATCTTATTGAATACTTGCTTAATATTGGCGAGGGCAATATGTTGAAAATGCATTTTCCATTTCTTGCATTTAGTTGGTGGTTTGATGTAAGCCAATAAAGATATTGAGTCATGGCATTGTGGTGCAGTTAACTATTTGCAATATTACCCATCCATCATTTTTGGTATCAAAGTTTTGAGTCTTTGAGTTTGCTTTGATAGTTAGATGTACAAAGAAGGAAGGAAAGGAACTTAGGGAACCAATAGACCTTCTATTCTTTTTGTTCATTTTTGTCTAAAAGAAGTTCAAGTGATTGTAAGCAGTGATATTTTTGTCCTTATTTTGGTTTGTAGTAAAAGGGATTAAAAAGGGGTTTAAGTTTTCCCGCAAACCATTTTTTTAGTGATAAAGGTCTATCGCTCCATTTTTAATAGTATAAATATTTTTGCATTATATTGCAAGTCGTGCATTATAATTTCATTGCATGTTGAAAAGAATAAAGAAAAATGAATCAAGTTTTCAATTTTATTCAACCTCTATTTTGTAAATGTTTGTATTTTGATTTCTTAGGAGTTAAGTAGTTAAATTGATTGTGAAAGGAAAGAAAGTTAAATAACTTGGTAAAATGTAATTTTATTGGGGTTTCTTCTATCTCATTTAATAACACAATCTTGTGAAAAATGGAGTTTTTAGTATATAGAAAATGAAAATAAAATAATGAAAAACAAAAAAATGTGAAATATATATGAATGAAATTGTAATGGAAAAAGAATTATGAAGGAAAGATATGAAGAACTTTAGTTTGCGAATAGAAACCAACAAAAGGCCATAAAATGAAGATGAATGGATGAACTCCATACACTACTACAATTCATGGATTTTTCGACTAGGTATTTTAGTCAAAAAAATACTCAAAAATGACATGTGTCAAAAAATCTCCTTGTCAATTTGGACTAATTGTTTTGGCCATGTCTAATGTCATTGGACAGTCCAAATGGACCTTGTCATTTTGACTAGTAAAGTGATTGATAAAATGACTATAGATAGTGGACCATTTGACTGGGTTAATTTTATACATAAATTAAAATCATTTTTTGGATTTTAAAAAAAAAATAGGTAGGTAGAAAATAGGTTTAGGTAGGTTGAAAAAATGCACTTAAGTAGGTAGGTGTTAACTTAGCTTAGCCTAGCCTAACCTACCTAACTTAACTTAACCTCACCAAACTACCTTAATCTAATCTACCTGCCCTAGCCTTTTAAGCATGCACCTAGGTTGTAAGTATAAAGAATTGAACCCCAAACCTTCACAATGATAAACTAAGTGTTTATCAATGGACGACACCATCAAGGGTATTCAACTTTTATGAAGTTTTTAATTTCACATGTTTATTTCACATCATTAAACATAATGGTTAAACCTAAGTAATAACTAGTGGTTAAATTCAATGATTTAAAATATGACTAAACCTAGTGGTTAAATTGAATGACTTAAACTAATAATTAAATTTAATGGTTAAACTCACTAACTTAAATTATGGTTAAACCTAGTGGCTAAACTCACCAACTTAAACTAATGGTTAAACGCATCGACTTAAACTAATGACTAAACTCACTAACTTAAAATAATGGCTAAACTCAACGATTTAAACTAATTACTAAACTTACTGACTTCAAATAATGGTTAAACATTGATTAAATTTAATGGTTAAACATAGTGGTTGAACTTAATTGATAAACCTAATCGCTAAATTTCATAACTAAACATAATGGTTAAATTTAATCGATAAACTTAATGACTAAAAATATTTCATGGCTAAATTTAGGTTAAACCTAATGGCAAAATCTAGTAACAAAATTTAGTGGCTAAACATAATGACTAAATTTTAGTTAAACATAGTGTTTAAACTTAAACTAAACCTAATGGTTAAACATAATGGTTAAATATAATGGCTAAACCTAAGTTAAACTTAGTTGGTAATTCTAATGGCTAAACATAATGGCTAAACTTAAGTTATACCTAGTGGCTATACTTAGTGGTTAAATTAGGCTATACCCATTAGTGAAATTTAATGGTTCAAGTTTCAACTTAGGTTAAACTTAATGCCAAATTTAATGGTTAAACATAATGGCTAAACTTAGTGGTTAAATTTAAAATAAACTTAATGACTAAAGTTTGATTAAAATTTGGGTAAACCGAATGACTAAATCTAGTGGCTCAACATAATGGTTACACTTAGTGGGTAAAATTAAGTAGGTAAGTGGGTGGATAGGATAATAAACAATATATAGGTAGGTGGGCAAGTAAGTAGGTAGGTCAGACAAAAGTGAAAAATATAAGTAGGTATGTAAGTAGGTAAGTGAAAAGGTATAGGTAGGTAGGTAAATAATAGGTAGGTGGGTGAGTGGGTAATAAATAGATAAGTGGTTAAGGAAATAGGTGGATGAATAAGTAGGAGTTAGATACATAAAGTTATAGACCATGTCATATTTGATTAAAAATCATCAGCTAATTTGACTAAACATTCAACTTTATTAAAGACCATTGGTCTTTTTTACTAAAATTGTATAATTTGACTATGTATATCTAATCAAATAAACCACTATAGTCAAGTTGATCAATCAACAAATACATGTGTCATTGAAGCCTTTTGCCTTTAATCAAAATGTACATGTCCATTAATCAAAATCACAAATTAGTCAATTTGGACGTCTTAAAAAACCATGACTTATAATAGTGATATTTCAAAACATATATATTCAACAAAAAATGACAAAGACTACATAATAGGAATTCCATAAATTGGGTTTTTTTGTGTGTGAATAATAATGTTGGAATGGATGTTGCTAATGCACAAATAATGTGTTATTTGAAATTTTATTATAAAAGTCCAATGAATCCTTTTAATTCAAAATGAAATTTATGAAAGGTATATTATTATCTTATTTTAAAAGTTATTGGAATAATATTAACATTGAGAAAACATGTGGATGCAAAAGGTTTTATTTTTCCAATTTTTTTTTGAAAAGAAATAAATATTCTAATGAAAGGAACCTTGGAAAGAAAGAAAGGCCCAATGTGTCTCCAATTGCAATTTGAAAGTTTCTTGGTGTAAAAAAGTCTTCCTCAAAATGGAGATATGTAGCAAAATAATTTTTTTGTGCAAAACCTTGGTTTGGTGAAAAAACATTTGCCTATGTAGTTTGTGGATAATATATCTTATTGATATATTTAGCAATGCTTTTGTGTCTTTTGGGTTGTCCTTCCATCAATAAAACAATTTCAATTTTTCACAAGAGACATTAACTTGATTTGGTAGAAAACATTAAACAAACGTATGTTTTGCCACTTTTAATGAAATTTAATTCTACAACTACTAGCTAAATGATTTATGGATGTTTAAGGGGGCACATAATTCAATGTTTTTTTGTACTTGTTAGTAATTTATTGTAGGTTGATTGGAAACTTAAACATATTATGATTGGTTTATTTAAGGCTCCAAAAACTATAAATCAAGATTTGGCAAGAAACTTGACAAGACTATGGGGTCAAAGATCTTCCACATTGGCATCAAAAAAAAATGGTGGGGGAGATATCAATCTAAAAACCAATAAGATGAAGCTCAAAATAGCACTAGGAATGCACAATAAGGAGGCAATGAACACACCATAAGACGGTCAAGGTGGTATTTGAGAAGGGGGTGTTGAAAAGCTCCATGAGTGCACAACAAAGAGATGATGAAGTTCACCAAAAGTGCACAACAAGGTGGTGACAAAGTTCATAACAAACAAGCAATGAAGTTCACTAGGAATGCACATCAAGGAGGCAATGCACAATAAGGAGGCAATGAAGATCACTAGGAGTGCATAACAATGAGGCAATAGAGTTCACGGCAAGAAGGTGATGCATTACAGGGAGGCGACAAAATTCATTAAAAGTGCACAACAAGCACCAAGGAAGCAACACAAAGTAAGGAAGCGATGAAGTTCATCAGGAACACAATCAACATAAGCTTCAATTCCATTTTTAATTGCCATTGCTAGATTTTTTGGGCCAAGTTATATACTTTTGCAAATTTGCTTGTTCAAATTTCATAAAAACATATTTGAAGCCTTTGGAATTTTTTTCATTTGTTGTAACATATTGACATGCCTTAGAAATAACATGTCCAAAATGAATCCACTAAAAACTTTCTTCCAAGGTCAAAGTTTCATAACTCACAACAAATTTTAATACAATAATCATAAAATTTGAATTTGACCCTTCATCTTTTTTATAGAAGCATCATCATAGAAGCACCAATAACTTCAAGTTCTTTTTTCCTCTAACTTCTTTCTTTTTTCATTTCTTTTTTATATCTTTCTTTAGTTTTTTTCCTTTTTTTTTTGCAAGTGTAGGGGAAGGAAAAAAAAATGATTTTTAGGTTCCTTCTTTGACAAGATGAGTTTTTCTAATTTTTTGTTTTATGTTCATTGTGGATTTTTTTTGTTAATTTTTTTCTTTCGGGGTTTGTATTTTTAATTATATATTTGCTAATTATTGAACATGTATCTATTATATATAAGACTATAATCTCACTTGCACAAATCCCACTTGCACAATAAATTGTAACAAATTCATACATATTTTTTCACATCTTATATGTGATGGAGAGAGGAGGGGGAAGTTTGATTTTGCCTTGAAAATGATTGTAAATGTCTTGATACATTTTTTTTATAATCATAACATAGACTAAGCAACCAAAATCAAAACCCAAAATTTTGGTAAAACTTGCATTTGTTCCCTAATTTCTCCCCCATGTTATTTAATATTTATTGAAAATGTAATCTTAATTGATGGTGAAAATGAAATCTATTTCAATGAATTGAATATGGAAAATGAAGTTTTGAATTAAAGTTTTCAAATAATACAAAACACAAAAAAAGGATTAGCACAAGGAAATGAAGAAGGAACAATTGAAACAAACCTTCAAAAATTACATGCTTAAAAGAAAATGTGGAAAAGGCATAACAAGAATGCAATTTGTTAAGTTTTCTATTGTGTGAATGATGGGAAAGATGATGGGGGCAATCCCCAAGTCATGAAATGTCTACTTGGTTACATTAATTTTTTGCATGCTCCTAGTCCAAACATAAAACAAAGGAAAGCTCTCACAACATATTATAAAACATATGAAATAACAGTTTTGAAAAAACATGTGGATACAAATCATGTTTTAATTGACAAATTTTTTGAGAAGGAAGTTAATGGTCCAATAAAAAAAAAATTTGAAATGTAATTAGCAAAAAAAAAGCCTAATGTGTCAAGCAATGCAATATCTAAGTTGTTTGTTATCAAAATCCTTTCAAAAAAAATGATGTGCAAAAAACTAATTTCAAAACCTTGGCCTTTTAATTGTGAAAAATGAATTGCCATTGTAATTTGTGGAAAGTCCTTGGTTTGAGCATCCAATTTTGCATTTATGTCCTTAAGTTGTTTTCCTTTCCAAAAACCAATTCTTTCACATGAAGTATTGCCTAACTTGGTGGAGAAGACAAAAGAATATATGTTTTGACCGAAATTGGCAAATTGTATATTTATAAGTTTTAATGTATAGATGTCAAAGGGGGCACACATCATATATTTTCTCTTATCATTAAATTTCTTGAGATCTGATTTGCAACTTAAACAAATGACTAATGGCTTGTGTGAAGCAATAAAAACTACTAATCAAGCCTTGGCCAACAATTTTGAGATAATTGTTTGATTAATATAGATTGATAAGGATTGCATAAGTTAAAGATGAAGGGGTGAAATTTGAATGTGATGACAATTGTTTTGACATCAATTGTGAGATGTGAACTTTTAAGTTTGGATAAAAAATTTCAAGATACTTGTTTTGGCTATGTTTTTTCTAAGGCTTGCCAATATGTTAAAGCAAATGAAAAGGTTTGCAAAAGCCTTAGAGTTTTTTTCCATCAAAACTTCCTTTTAGTTAAATTTGTAAAAATGTAGAACATGGCGTAAAAAGTTTGGGAAAGGTAAACAAGAATGGAATAAGGCATGTTTAAATTCAAACATTTGCTTTTAAAAGTTGAATACTTCAATGAAAACAAGGTGAATTTTTAATCTTTCACAATTTTTTAAATATTTTCTTTCTTATTTAATTGTTAATTGGTTATAGATTAATAACATTTCCAATTTTAAGTTTGTTTGTTTTTTATTCAACTATGCTAATTGGATATATATTAACATTACATCTTATTGCAAGTTTGCTTACAAAATCGTTATGTTCAAAGAGGCCTTGTAATTCAAGGATGTTATTATCCTTTGTTACAATAGGAAAAATACTCTTAAAATCAATGGAAGAGTGTTACATTTTCTTACTTAACACATTTCTCAAATAATTCTGAATTATCTTTTTTTTGGCTTGTGTTTTGAACCACTTTAGAAACCACTAATTATTGTTTGATACATTACAATTTGCCATTATCATGTGTTTGAAATGTAGAAAAGAAGTTACAAACCCACCTACCCAAGTTAATTTGATTAATGATGATTTTGGGATTGCTTTTGAGTTGTTTTTGTTCATTACCAATACCAAGAGGGAAGTTTGTGATGTTTTAGAATCTTTTCTTTCTTTTTAAGAAAGATATGAAAAAAGAAAATCTCACATGTTATGTTTGATGTTAAACCCTAGATTTTAAAACTTTCATCTAATATTTCTTTTGTTGACAATGAGGAAGGTGATATTGTTAAGGAATATGATAGACAATCATTATTTCTTATGCTTTTGAAATGTTATGAATATTTACATCTAATAGTTGAATCTAAAGTTGGATGTGTAAATCAAGTAACATATAGATATTTTAGTTTGGATATTTTTGAACAAACTCCTAACACAAGTGAACAAGCAAAAGAACTTGTCACCAAATAATTTCTAATTTTCAAATGTTAACAAGTAGATCCAAAAAAATTCAAGTGTCCTATTCAATGGTAGGGAATACATGAAACCACGTTTTCTATTGTTAATTTTTTGGCCCACCAAATTTTAGGAAATGTAGAATCACAAATTGAGTTTGAAAAGATTGTTTTTAGCAAGCGTACTTACAAACTTAAGGGGATGTCATTTATAATCAAAAAAAATTTTAAATTTGCTTTTTGTGAAAAAAACAATCTTAGATTCGATTGTAAATCATTTTCCAATTTGGTAGAGATGATGAAGGATGACTTGGATTTTGAGAAAAAGTTAAAGGAGTTTCAAGATCCTTTTGAATAGGATGTACTCATGGATGTATAAAATGTTGGAAGAAAAATCTATTTTTATTTTTCTATTTTTTTGTAATTTTAATTTTTTAAAAACAAATTCAGTGTTTGGAAAAAAGAAGCTTTTGATAACAACTATGTGCGAACCACCTTTAAAACCCAATTGGTATGAAATATTTGAAAACTCAGATTTTAAAACCAAGGTGAAATTATCTTTTGTAATTTTTGAAACCCTACCCGGGTTTGTTGAAGATAAAAACAATTTAAAACAAAAAATCGAGGTGGTCTCACAAAAACATAATTTTAAATCAAATCCTTACTTGAAACTGATACATGAATTAAGACATAACCAAAAACCGAAACCGAAACCCTAAATTAGAAACGAACTCAAACCTTAGAGGAAAACCTTGTTTGAATCAAAATTGAATATTTGATGTGGAATTGTAAAAAATCTTAAAACTAAAACCTAAATTTAAAACCTAAATTATGTAGCAAATTTAAAACCATGAACTGTAAATTGAAACTTGAATTTAAATTTTTTTTAAAAACCCTAAAATTGATGTGCAATTAAAACCATAAATCCTAATCCAACATAAGGTCACAAAGCTTAAGTGAAAAGTGAAATTAAAACCCAAACTCTAAATGAACTCAAACTCTAAACTTATGCCTTAATTTGATTCAAAATTGAAAATCTCAATTGAAAACTAAAATTAAAAATTTAAGTTAAAATTGAAATTTCAATATTAAAAAATAAAAAATAAATTGAAACCTTAGTGTTAATAAAAATAAAAACATTATAAGAAATCTTGTCCATTTTAACTTTATGTTTGTGATTGTTAATGCGATTAGTGTTCAAATCAATTAAGTTTGTGATTGCAATTATTGTAGTCCCCAAGCACTTCTAATTGTAGGTGTAATTAATTTTTCTTATGCGCTAATTTGTAATTACATGACTATTTGTTGCGAGGCCTTTCTCTTTCAAGTCTTTGTCAAATCTCTTTGCTTTCCACAAGCCTCTCTTTGAGTTCTCTTTTTTCCAGCTCCTTCTTTCTTAATTGCATTTGGATTGATTTATAAAAAGAAACAAGTGTTAATCCCCCTAATGCCATTAGGAAAGTTGAGCTCTAAATTCAATTGCTCAACGTTAGGGTGCAGACAAACTGCAGGAACCCTGGTACTGTTTACAATTAGGGCATTTAGGACTATCAAATGGCTGCTCAAATTCACACATTAGTGATAAGCATACCTTTGTTTGCTCTTTATGGCAGGTAGTATCACCAGAAGGGCGAGCCATGTATAATCGAGGAAGGTCAGGAGGCATCATCCAAATTTGGAGCAATTTCATATATCTCATTAAGATAAAATGGGAAAGAACTTGAAGAAGGGTCCATTGGGAAAGAAGTAACAAATTGTGTAAGAATACTTGGGCCAATAGGTTGCAACATTAATGGTGGTGGAGCTAGAGGAATGCCACCTAATTAGAAGTTGGAAAAGAATCATCTTCAAAGTAATAAGTAGTATGGTCTTGGTCATCCATTAGTGGCATTGGATTTGATTCCAACTTTGACATAGAAGTGAAAGTTGTAGAAACATTTGTGGATTTAGAAAGTAATACCATGGAATGTTCATCAAATATCACATCTTGATTAGAGAATGATTTTTGTGTGGTCAGGTTATATCATTTATAACCCTTCATTCTAATATTTTTGCCATATCCAAAAAATACACATCAAATGGATTTTGGTTCAAGTTTTCTTCATGTATCATCAAGGACACATGCATGGGCATAAGCATTGCATCTGAACACTTTGAAATGATGAAAAGTAGGCTTTTTACCCCTCCAATATTCATATGGAGTTTTCCCACTAAGGGTTGAAGTATAAGACCGATTTTGAAGATAATATGCTATAGTAATGGCTTGTCCCCAAAAAGATTTTGACAATTTGGTTGATTGCAACATGCTTCAAACAAATTCCATTAAAGTCTTATTTTTTCATTCGGAAATTCCATTTTGTTGTGGTGAGTAAGAATTTGTAAATTGTACTTCCATGTAATTCACAAAATGCATTAAAAGCTCTAAATGTAAACTCACCACCTTTATCAGAGCGTAGCATTTTGATTTTCTTGTCAATTTGATTTTCCACAAATGTTTTACAGGCTTGAAAAATGGCAAAGACATCTAATTTTTGGCAAATGAAATAAACAATAATAAATCAAGAATAGTCATTAATGAAAATAACAAAGTACTTGGCCCCACCATGAGTTGGTGTTTGCATTACGTTCCTCTACAATCAAGCTTTCTATCATTTACTCATTCCAAGTTGCACAATTTAGATATATAGATCTACATGTATCCATGCAATGATGTTGATGGGCAAGTATGGGCACTTGTTGTGCTTATTGTGTGTGCATTATGCAAGATCTATTCCACTATATTTTTGAAAGTGAAATGAGTTGGTAACCAAATGGCAAACAATGGTTGATATATGCAAATGAAAAACAAGGTGTAGTATATTTGGATTTGCAGGAAACCTTGTTCAACATCCTTGCTAATGCTACCTTCAGTTTTCCAACAAGTTGAGGGTAGTGACATTTATGCCATCACTACAAGGAATTTGCATATTAATGATTGGTTTTTTTGACTATTTTTTAGATGTAATGTGACATGTGGCTACAATTTGTGTTAGTCATTTTAAACAAGTTGCATAGAATTTTAGTTGCAGAAAAAAAAAGGTGGCACCAAGTCTTAATGGTAATAGCATAAAGATGTGATTTACATGAACATTTCATCCATCCAAATGAATTTATATGGCATTGTTGTTTTGCGACTACTTTTATGATTAAACAATGTAGTTGCATTATTTATATAAATATTTTTTAAAAATTAAAAATAAAATAAAAATTTATGTATTTATATATTATATTATTGATAATTTCATTAATTTCAATTTATAAGTTGTTGACATGTGTCATTACATAGGGTACACCAAATGCCTAGTTTAGGTTATTAAGTAAGCCTTTTAATCTACCTAGTATGCTATGTAGGTAGGGAATATTTGGTCTATTTATCACCATCAACCATAACCCATGTCATTTGTGAAAATTGACCTTTGAACTTTAAAGGTAAAAATCAACTTTTTACCACCAAGCCACCTCACTTTTTGTGGCAAAATAATAATGTGCATTCTATTTATCTTACTTGATATTTGATATTGATTGACATTTTGTCCAAATGACAAGATTTAAATCTTGAAGTTTTTTCAATAATGTGCACAATTATATATATACTTGTCAAAATAAAAAATTAAATTGAAAAAAAGAAAACGTGAATTTCATTATTGAATACCATTTCAATGACCATTCATTAGAAAAACTTAAATCAACCACATGATTTATAAATGGATTTTTTTTGGTGGACATTATAATAACTAATAAAATTATATATTTCGTATTTTAAACATTCATTTGATTTTTAAAATTATATTAGAAATTTTTTCTTTTAAATATCATAATTTTAACAATATAATCTAATTTAGATTTGTAATATATAGTTTATTGGCATATAATATTTATAAATGGATAGAAATAAGGTATAATATAAAGTATAATAAAAGATCTTATATTAATCATATTATTTTTTATGCAAAAAATAAATCTAAGAATTCAATTTTAGTTTTAAAATATTTATTAATGCCATATAATTAATTGATTTTATGAAACTATAAATTTTATTACTTTTACACTTATAATATATTAAGTTTTACTTAAAATTATGATTAAAAAAATTATGTAATTTTTTTTTTCCACATCTCAAACCTTTTAGATTTTCAAAATTATATTATATATTATTTCTTATAACATATCATAATTGTACCAACAAAAATTAATTTAGATATATGATATATAACTTAGTCACATATAATGTTTATAAATGGATCATAACTTAAATTTACAAGTAGTTAGCCTATTCAATAAAAAAATTACATTGCCTATTTAATTAAGTAATTAATTTTTTAAAAATTATATAACAACATGACAAAGTACCTACTATCTAACCCACATACATATGACCTACTAACTACTTAATACCTAGCCTACTAACTAGATTAATTACCTAATTAATTAATAAATATTGACATATTCATATCATAAAATA
>Ga0116231_10012814_pt1 | contig 12099 bp, 13 predicted proteins | sample S1TSphgellanicum_2_FD_89695 | JGI IMG/M metagenome (GOLD analysis project Ga0116231, IMG submission 89695) | Host-associated microbial communities from peat moss isolated from Minnesota, USA - S1T2_Fd - Sphagnum magellanicum MG | ecosystem: Host-associated > Plants > Peat moss > Unclassified... | reverse complement strand
TAAAAACAATAAATCATCCATTATCAATCCATGGCATGTGACAAAAATTGGAGTTTTCTTTTCATAAAGGATAGAGACTTTTTGGCTGTAATATCACATATTATGTGCATCATTGACCTATTTCTTAGCATAGTTCAATATGCTAATCTGCATTATTCAGATGACAACTTGATGGAACAACCTACGTTCTAGTTTAGTTGGGTGCCATGAGTTCACATCCCATGGCTAATTGAAGTGGAGGGAAAAAATAAAAATAAAATCCCATATCTGATATTTACAAGGTGAACATGAATCCAAATGGAATGAAACGAAACCTATCAAGATACATCAAAACACATGTTAGTCAAGAATGAAATTGATTGTTATGGGTACATCGTTATACACTTGGATGCAAAAAATAGCAATATGGATCACTATGGTAACTTCACTATTGTAACTACTTATTAATTCAACATTGTTTTGTTGAATGATCATTTGAAAAAAATCAAGTATCATGTTGGATTTTCATGCTTACATTAGTCAATATAATGACAAATATAATATGAACTTCGAATGGTATCTTGAAAGCATAGCCCTTATTTTGTTATTTAGGAATGTGGATATGCTTTGTGAACTTAAATATTCAATATTAATTTAAAAATTATTACCCAGTACCAAAATTTTGAAGTAATGAGCACCCAACCCCATTGAGCATTTATGAATGTCAAATATAATATGTAATGGTGATAAATTGGGTACCCAAACTCCCATTGAACCTACATCAATTTCATTTTGGTTGTCAAAATCTCTAGTTTTTTTAAAGGTCTTTTGAAAGGGTTTTGGGTCAAATTAGAATTCACTTTGTCACCTGACTAGTCTGTTTGGTGGTTTCCAATCAACTGAATTTCAATCTTGGCTGCTGTTGCTCCTTAGTTCCTTCAATGCAAATAAACTTTTTTTGGGCCATTTTGCTCCTTTAATTTGATGGGAAAGGACTAGTGTGTGTGGGTTATTTCTTTTTGGCAATAACCAGCTTGGCAGGTTACCAAAAAAATGTTTTAGAATTTAGACCTTTTGATTATCAATTTATTTGCTCATTTTGAGGTAATAACCATCGGTTATGATAAGGGTTGCATTCTCAAATACTTACCTAGTTGAGAACTGTTGATATATGCTGGTTATAGGATTTTTTAGAATTTTAAACTGTTTATAAAATTTTGTAAAATCATCTTTTCTTGTTTTTTGAATTTTTTATCGTAAAGATGTTTAGTGTTTTAGAATTGACAACCTACCTAGTTAGATGATAATTGGGTCATCCGGGTAGGTTATTAAAATTTGAAAATTCAATACTAGGTGGGTATCTTATTTATTGATTTTCAAGAAAATCAACGGCCAGCTGGTAGGGTATAGTGTTTTTGGCCCTGGACCCGGCCAGATAACTGGGTCCAAAAGAAATAACTGGTGAACATTGGGAAGGATTTTGTATTTAGCTCCCATTCCATTTTTGGAGAAATGCACAATCTTAATGAAGTTTCAGGAGGTCCCTTCAGTCAAGAGAACATTTTGGAGAAGTATGTTTCTTGGGTGTTTATTTCCATTTTGGGAATACAACATACCTGGGATGTAATTCATGTTTAAGCTTGGTGTAGCTATGATAGATGCTAACATGTTGGGAACTTGCTATGAAGCCAAGGGAGGATGTTTGAGATGTGTTGGCATGGTTGGGGGGAAGGATGTTGAAATGTTAGATAATGGAATAATTAGTGTACTAATATCTTAAATTTTATGCTTAGCAAAAAAATCAATCATTAAGTTTCTAAATTATTTTTAACCAGGCTAATCCAACAAGTTTGGAAAGTTTTTGAAACATTTCCAAGAATTATGGTTTTCTACCTTGGGGTTCTTTCCCCAATACAAATTAAGGGATACCAGTGTGTTCTTTGGATGGCAATAAGGTAGTCTTTAGTTGTGACAAATTGCCTTTCACATGTCATATTTACAAGTGTATGTTAAGTGACAGATTCAAATTGAGAACTTCAATGCAAATTGTTGTGTGGATGTGTTATGATGGAATTAACAGTTTATTTTTTCCAAAACTGCAATGACACTAATGTTAAGTTGACAATTGATTCTATGCCAATCATGTGAAGTTTCATGACAATAGCTGAAAATCCTCTACCTAGACACAATAGAAATTTTCTTCTGGTGCTTTACAAGTTGGTACCTATTGATGGGTGAAGGATGTGAGAGGATGAAATATAGTGGGATTTCAAGCTTGGATTGGAGGCATTGAAGCTGGATTTTGTTTGCAATTGCATTGGCTACAAAATAAACGAGAGGTGCATAGAGGGTTAGGCAAGTTGAATCCCATGATGGTGTATAACTATATATCCTTAAGAGGCAGTACTGGGCATATATGAGAGACAGCTACTAGGGATCAAGTTGGTATGTAGTCTTGTTCATGCTTTGAACTTAAAAAGGATAGTTCTGCTCTTCAAGTCCACATCTATGCTTGGAACAAACCATGAATTGCAATCTTTGTCCACCATGGGAGGGTGGTGGGTAGGTAGCAGCTACAAGAATGATTCTTCTGCTTCTTTAAGGTCTTATGCAATTGCACTCTGCCAGTGGGAGTTTACATCAGTTTACACATCTTATTCTCTAGCTCTTCCTGCACTTTGGTGAGTGGAGCACAAAAGTGAAAAGGATGTAGGTGCACTTGCTTTCAACAACATATTTGCCATAGTGACTTGTGTTAGGTTTAGTGACTGGTGGATGGGCCAAAGAAACCATCACTCATTGAGAAGGTCAAATGCGTTAAATTCCTTTGTAGTAGAATGCAATTTGTGTGGAATTTTCTTCTACGAATGCTTTCACCATTTTGTGCTATTGTGGTTCTCTTGTGGACAAAACTTGGTGGGGAAGGGGGGTAGGGTTTAGGGTTTAAGGAAAGCCCTCTCTCTCTCTCTCTCTCTCTACTTTGTTATGGGAAGGTGTTAATTCTCTGCAATTCTCTTCTAATGTCCATTTGCTCCTCTCTTGCTGGTGTTGGTTACAACATCTCCATTTTAGTTGTGATGGAGAAACCAAATCATGATCACCTTGGTACAACTTGATCATATCCACCTTCTTATGCAACAGGTGCATAATATCCCGTAAAAAAATTACCCTTCACTGCTTGTAACAGGTATGCAACAGCTCAGTGTTCTTACATTATAACCCAACTTTTTCACCTGCCTCCAAAGGCTACCCTCCACAACAATCTGATTCTGCTCTTTTAGGGCATCACCCAAAACACAAAATTTCCTTCCAAAGGTCCCCATGTACTCAATCTCAACTATGAACCCTTTTTGCCAGTAGAAGTTGCAGGAAGTGCTAAGATGTTTTCTCAACCAGATAGAACAAAATGTAGGTGTATCTGTGTACAATATAAATGCTGCTTTGCAATTACATGGAACTTGAGGTTTGGTTTAAGCTCTTCAGTACCAGTCTGAGTCCGTAAGCTTCAAAAAGTAAGAAGTTTTTCAATCTCATAGCACACTTGAGTACTGATACCCATGATGCAAAGTCATGTTGATTGATCAATCCAACTTGGGATTCAAGAATCTTGATGTTCATCAATTTGTGTTTTTTTCATGTGTATAGGTATTCTTGCAACCAGAGCACCAGCAGCATTGGGGACTTATGATCTCTACTCCCATAGTCAAAGTCATCATCATGGCATATTTCACCATGGCAAGTTTTCAAGGCAAATCACTTGTGTGGCAAGCACAAGTGCAAATAGGTATTCTGTTGACATCATGAACCCAAGAAATGAGAGTCTCGTGTTTTCCTGTGATGCCTGGTGGGTATCACAAGAAAGAAACGATATAGGGCATTTTGGAAAATAAAATGCTCACAGATGTGAGCATTTCATTTTCTGGAATGCCCTTCAGGTTTCTATCCTCTGCAACGCACTCTCTAAATACACTAGGAAAATCTGAGGTCTCTTTACATATCTTAAGTTTGTAGCTTTTGATTTAGGTTTTTTTGATAGATGGGGTGTTTTCATCTTTTAAGGTTTGGGTTATTTTGGGCTTCTGCAAGTGTTTGAAGTAGTCCCTGGGATATTTGGAACTACACCGAATTTTGTGCTTCTTTTTGTTCAAATTGTTTGGAAGAGCTAGCAGACTGCAATATTCATGGTACTGAAAATTGAGTTCCATGTGCATATTTTGCCCTAGTTGATTCTCAGTTTTAGAGGATTTGAACATGTGGTCTGTGAATTTATCAGTTTGAGTAGAAGTGAAAGAACCTGTTTGCCAGGTACCCAACTCTCTATTTATCCACAAAAATGCTCCTTCCTTTACTAGAATCAGCCAACTACCCAAAGTCTCTATTTAACCTAAAAACACTTCTTCCTTTACTAGAAGAAGAATACATAAGCAAACCCCAACAGGAACCAAAGAAACAAGCAAAAGAAAGCTGGCTCAAGTATTATAGTCAACTTGGCCCCCTGTTGTAGAAGAGCGAGAAGCTTGTTCATGAAGCTCCCCTTAAAGGACACGTTGAGGAGCCGTTGAGCTGTGCCGCCCAAAACCTAAACTTACCTAAACACTTGAAACTGGCACCCCATTATTTCAATACCCTATAAAATTATTACTTTCAACCTCCAAATGATACCCTTCAAGATTTTCAAAAAACTGGTTCTCATTTGGGAGAGAACTAATGATCAGGTTCTCAAAAAGTTACCACCTTATGTGAAAACCTCTGAGAATCGGACTGGAAACCTTAAAGGTTCTCAATGAGAAGGTGAGAACCACCCAACACTGGTTCTTACCCACAAAAACAACTACCCACCTAACATTTGTAAAAGCCCAATTTTTTTGGGGTTGCTTATAAACATAATAAACATCCTGTCTTCAATTAGGGGTGGTTTTTCTTTTTTCGATTTTGTGAGCTAGAAAATTGAGATTTTTTTTCCCAAAGAAACAGAAAATCTAGTTGCAAATGAACTGGAAAAACAGATTTGCCCAAAAATTTCTCCCAAGACAAATGGCCATGTTGGAAAAAAATTTAGCAAAACAAACGGTTGGTGAAGACTAAATCAAGGCCTCTGAGTCCAAACTTAACACTTCCTGGGTCAAATATAGGTAGCCAGTAATAAGAGACATCACTCAAGAGATGAAGGTACTAACTAGTATAGGTGCTGGTTTCCCCTGGCCAAAGAAGGGGATATTGAAAATTTAGAGTCATTTTGCTGCTTCAACTTCCCTGGGGCAAAATATTTAACATAGATAATAAGCCAAGGAAGTTGTCAATTTGGAGTTCCAAGCTCCCATGTAAAATGGGTTTAGGAGGAATCAATTTCCTTTATGGTTGTTGGCAAAAAAAAACAACCAGAATTCAAAAGAAGCTTCATTTGACACATTTGGCCTTTGTAGCTTTTAAATTGCCTCCTCAAGTTATCCCATGTGACCATCTTGACTTGTGGCATGGGCATACAACATGTATTTTGCTTCTCAAAAGGAGAAGGCCCGAAGTAGAAATGAAAACCATGTTTCCAGATGGTATATACTATATATTTTTCACATATCTTCAAACACGGGTTTTCTTTTCCCAATTTTGTGAGGTAGGTAGTTTCACCATCATCTACAAGAAGACAGGCTAGTCAAATTTGGCTAAAAGGTCGGAGGGGAAAGTAAAAAAAATCTAGGAATCCAATTATATTTTTGTGACATGCTGGAACCTATTGTCTAAATATGGCAATTTCAAAAAAAAAAATTGAAATTTGGCAAATTTGGCCATTTTGGAAGTGAAGTTGTAGTGGTAGGGCCAATTATGATCTTATATGCTCATGAGTCATTTTTGAAGACAATACAGACCTCATTAGCTGCTCTTATCAATTGTTAGCTGATACGGGGCGGGAGGAGGGGCTGCTACCATATCGTGAGCATTGAGTGCTCAGACTGGAACAACCTCAGAGGCATTTGGGTTGCACACTTTAAGATTGGACTGGACCTGTGTCATTTCATTTTCCCTCTCATTTCCTTCTTGAAGTCGTGTTGATTGCGATTGAAGTTTGCCAGGTTTACATCATTTTTGGAGACTAATGTAGTTGGGAGCAAGTCCAGTTCATTCATCACCATAGGAGTGGGAAAAAAAAGACAATTGTTACACTATAAATCTTCTTTGATGAATGCATGACAATGTTTGCAACATTAAATTGTGCAGTGATGACATGCACAAAAAAATTGTCACAAAAGCATTAGTCAGTTAACAAATGCCAAAAGATATGCCTGTTTGATCATGGCACTACATTATCTACACTAGTACTCAAAATCAATAATAAATTCCTTGGTCATGAACAATGGGCATGAACATTACGGCCCAGGGTGTTGCACACCCATGTATACGTATTTTGAGTAAAGGGTGAGAAGACAGACTGCAGAGATTCTAGGACTCCTTATCCCAACATTTAACTATAAAATGTCAACTAATTTGCAACATGCAAGAACACAAATTTTGTCTAGGGAATCAAATGTGAAACATGGTTCCCTTGAATTCAAGGTTGGTGACTGAATCTTCTAATGCCCAAAAATGCATAAACTATTGAAGAAAAACAGATAGAGGAGGGACAGAATCAATGCCATTTCTTTACCTGTATCATGAAATATAATTTTGTACACCTTGAAAACAAAGGTGAAGTGTGGTTTTAGGCTCTTTTTCAATAAAAAAAAGCTAAAAACTATTGCACATCTTGTGAGAGAAGAAATTTGAGATGACAGTTCTTCCGAAAACAAAATTTTGAAGAAGTTTTTTAAGGAACAATTGGGTATGAAAATTCAGGTGGATATGACAATGAGTGAAACAACAAAGTGAAAAGCTTGGCTTGGATACAGTAGAAGGCTGGAGTGAATCGCCAATAGTTGCTAGTGCACCAACAGATGGAAACAGTTTGTTGTGTGAAGATCTAATTGTCAAAGTAATGAAGTTGGGTTATAAGTCTTACATACGGTGTAACACCACTAAACCAGAAACCACCACCCTAGTTGAATACCAGGTTCGACAAAGATTATGTTATTTTTTGACATGTCAAAATTTTCAAAAAATACTTTTCTGAAAGAAAAACAATTTGTGAAAGAAAATAAAGCAGTTTTTGAAATATTTGGGAATACTTTATTATGTGTTCAAATGAAAATTTAAAAATTAAATAATTATTCAGCAAAGAGCCTATGGACCTGCTATTCATGACAGTACCATGGAAAAAAGTTAACAAAAAGTCTGTCAACAAAACATACAACTAGCGGATGAATCATTATAGAAGCTTTCGCACCTTCCAAAGCTTGCAGCAAGCCATCTTTCTATTGCATGTCTAGCATGGTCTGAAATTTCTAAGACATGATAGAGTGTTGTGTGAAGAAACCACCTTCTGAATGATTAGCTAATTAGAATGATTGACTTCTTGTCTGCCCAGTGCCCACCTCAAATTCTTCTGCACATGCACCACAGTGTGCTACCTAGTCGTTTCTTACATATGATAGTTGTAGTTGACTCTCACTCTAAGTGTTCTTGTTGATAACACACAAGACCTGGCATATGCGCAAAGTATTTACTTGTTTAAACTCAGAACCAACCCAAAACCCAGGACCCGACAACACTAGTTTATACACTAGACCTAGCATACATAGGAATGTACACAATCTTTTATACACTTTCTAAGTTGCTGCAGTGCAAAACACCCAAACCCTGATTGATGCCCACGAGCTATCTGGGTCAATGTGAATAAGATTGTCAACTTGAAAATCCATAGGTAGGGTTTAGGGTGAACGCACGCTACCCAGTTTGACAGAGACAAAAATTCAAAACTCGCATCTAGTGGGGTGAATATATTATCTACTGGCCTAACAACACTAATTTTAACTCCACTTCCACTCAACAACACTCAAAACAAGGGTTGTAGGTGAAGGAAAGGACTGGAACTCAAAAGACCACATCGGTAAACAATCAACTTGTTTTGCATCAGAACCAGTCTTCTTTTTTCACTTTTCTGATGTATTATCATTCGTGACCATCTCAAGAAAGATGTACTACTATTGCCAAAAAACATCTTTTTTTCCCTGCCTGTGCTTATGTGGGTTAGCACCAGTGTTGTTGGGCAGTTCTTAGGTTCTAGTGAAAAACCTTCAGCTCCAGTTCCTAAAATTTTCAAGGAATTGGTTTTGTTTTGGTTTTGGGTTTTGTTTTTCAAAAATGGGACTCAGTTCTAGTTTCGGTTATTTTATTTAATGTAACCGATGGTTCAGGTTTTGGTTTTTTTCATTTTCAAATTAGGCCAATTCCATATTCATACCTTCTGATTTTAGGTAACGTCTAGTTTTAATTCCGAGATTCAAAACACCAAAATTCACAATGAGGAAAAACCAAATTTTTTATTCCCAAAAAACAATTCATTACAAAGATTTGATAATGTGAAATTAGTACAAAGTAACATACTTTTAATTTACAAACTACATTAATAGGTTTCTTGAAAGGATCACCATTTTTTCCATTGCCCTGTGATTTCATGTTTTTGTTTTAATGCAATTGTATCTAGTATCCACCACTTTGAAATATGGCCTCTTGTCACCCTTGAATTCAATCCCAAAGTATCTCAAAATATGTCTTTTTTATTTCTGGAACATGCCCACCCCCCTAATTCCATCCTCAAATACCTCTCCAATAGTTTCTAAATATGCCTCAAAAAAACCCTGTCCCCCTCAAAAATCCCCTAACTCACCAAAATTTGCCTTAAACAGCCCCTCAATTCAACCTGATTTCAGATGGCAAAAAAAACCCCACACCTCCCTTAATTCATTCCCAAATTTTGCCATACTTATGCCCTCAAGCCCCACTTCTGCCCCAATTTTGCACCCCAAACACCCCCAATAGGTAGGGTGTTCTTTGCAAGGGGTATTAGCCTAGGCCAAAAATGGTGATGAACTCTTTTGAAAAGACAAATTTCATGCAGCCAATGGGAAGGCCGAAGCATGCACTCAAGGTGCCTTGCTTTATGTCCTTTTAAGTATTGCGGAGGGGGGTGTTGGAAGGATTTTTTTCCATTTTTCCTCGGTTCCCAATGGGTTCCCATCAGGTTCCTAGTATGTTCCTCAAGTTCTCAATGCATTCCCCCAAGATGTTCTCCATAGCACCTCACTTTTATCCCATATGCTTTGGCAAGCATTGTCCTCGTGTCACCATACTCCCCTTTCCTTCCATTAGCGTAGCATAGGTGGAAAATGGTGGAAAACATATGTACGAATCAAAATTGTGACCAGCCAATGAGACCATGAAACATGGACCCAAGAGGGCCAGGGTTCTTTCTTTTGGGGAATGTGGGGGTGCATTTGGATCAGTTGATTTTCTACTGTCTGAAACGTCTTCCCCAAGATGGTTTGAACAGCAGCATCATGCTTCTATCTCATGTGCTTTGCCCAAAGTTCTCTGCTTTTCACAAATAAGACCGTGGGTGGGACATCGAGGAGGCACTCCATCTTCCAACAAAAGCTAATCTGTTGGGGGGCTGAGGGTTGGGGTGTGGGGAGACTTCAAAGTTTCTTCTTTTGTTTGGGGCCCTTTTTGAGTGATGGGCCAATCAAAATGACTCATTGCCGAAAAAAAAAAAGTTAAAGACACACCCCCTTATGAAGCACAAAGTCCAAAACCAGAAACAAGAGGAGGATGAGCAAGACTCTCTCTGCTCCCCACTCCTTGCACTATGCGATAACCCACTGGGCACCAGAATCAGATTTTTTTGAAATACCGATCTGGCTCTGTGTGAAGGAACTGGGTGGGGGGCAGTTTCACACCCAGTTACAAAACTGGGCCCTAAACCCAGTTTTAGTTGCTGTCCGGTTTTCAAAAATAGGCCCAATTCTAGGTAGTTTCCAAGTAATTGAAGCCAGAACCGCTCGCTGGTTCTTCATGTTCGTACCTGAAAATCTGAATACTCACTTGCCCGACACTCATTAACACCCTCTGGAGCAGCGGGGTGTATTGAAAGGGGCCCCACTTATTTCAGAAATGCCCCACTCCTGGAGGCATTAGCAACCCTACTTGAAAATGTATGAAATTTTGCACCAAAAAGAAACCCCAAGATTTAGGGCTGAATGATGACAAATTTGGTACGAGACTGACTGTTCCCAATTTTGTGGCTCTTACCATGATTTGTGTTTGATGGGAAAATAGGGTGGCAAAAAAGGAGGCTCAAAATGAGCTTTCTAAATTCTGACTTCTTCTTGAGTTCTAGGCCTAGCCCCTCTTCCCTTTCCTTTACTTTCCTTCTAAAAAGATTTGAAAAAGGCAAGGAGTTTCTGGCAGCCTCTTGACTTGCATAAAGCATGAAGTTATTGCTGATGTCTGTAATAGGGGGCTTCCAGCAATGAGTGATGATAGGCCTGCTGATTAACAATTCCCCATGTCTGCACGCAACACCCATTTATGTCGAACAAGATGATGATGATAGATTCTTGACTTTCTCTCAAATGCTACTTACTTACTATACACACTCCACCTTCTACTCTACAATGCACAGTTCCAACCGCACCTACTTATCTGCCATAGGCACGGTGCAGCTAGTTTTTTTTTTAAGGATACAACTGGACTCATTCATATAAGGTTAGCTCTGTAGGTAAAATGCCATATCACATGCACTGAAGAAATTGAATTTTAAACGCCAACCAACAGACTAGGTAGTTGCATCACTCCATGTAATAAAGCGCAGGCAGGGTTTTGTTAATTCCAGTTCCTGGACAGCCTGTGGCTGAGCTGGGGCAAGCGAGAAGCTGGAATCCAGTAGACCCTGGCTTTGTTAGTTAGTTCTAACAGATTTGGAAAGACCTGCTGATTAGGTCTACAGCCTCAACACATGTGCTGAATGGCTGCTTCAGCATGAGATTGTTAGTAGATTAGAAGGGAGGATAAGACCTAACAGCTGTTAATGAGAAATTCGCTGAATCAATGGGAGAATAAGGCCTAACAGTTGTAAAAGGTCTGGACTCTCTACTCTCCATTGCACCTGTTAGGTGAACCAGTTCCTACACTTATACCATGGTAACCCTGCACCCCCCACAAAATTTAGGTTGCCTCTAACCATGATAAATATTAGGTCCATAGACTGCATGCTTTTCTCTTCACAACAAATTCTTTTTATCCGTGCTGAATTTTGTAATTAATTAAATATATATATACACATACATCTGATCTCTAGATTAAATCAGGTTCTCTGAGTTCAAATTTAACAGTAGAATTGAGTTTTCATTCATTTTCTGGCAATTTCTACTTCCATCTCTGAACTCAGGTCTAATCTGTCTTTGCATGAGCTGGCTCTCTTTAGACGTTTCCATCTCCAACAATACTCAAACAACTAGCCTAGTTTTACAAATCAGGGTAGGTACACAGGGAATCCCTGTTGAGCCAGTTTTAAGTTTTAACAAAGTCAATCTAGAATTCTCCAGTTGAGTTGTTTATTCACAACAATTTTGACGTGTAGTTGGGGACTTGGATACTTGATCAGTCTCACATTCTAGCTGGCTCTTCCTTGGACATCACTGAAACAATTAGTTTACAAAGGCTTGGAAGTAAGTTGGAACATGGGTTGTTGTTGGATCACTCAGTGAATCTATGGAGCTCAACAACTACAGAATTTACATTGACTTTTGGTGCCTTCCCAACAAATTCTACTTTGCAATTGGAAACTCAGGTTGAATCACCATGGTTACAAGTCAATGGAGCCAACTCAATTTGTTGCTGGAAACTGGCAGGATGCCATGTTTGGTAATAATTATATATATATATATATCATGCATTTTCCAGCATATCAAATGTGCATTGGGAGGACCTGGCCCACTGTGGGTGGCTGCAAGCCTTGTTTGACCAATGGAAATTATCTGATGTAATTGGCACTGGGGAGAAATTCCACCACATTGTTAGCCTGGAACTTTGTAGGCTATTTCCTAGACCTCACCACATTCTATTTGGCAGTAGCATGCATTTGAAAGAGCAGTTCCCCCTAAGAACCCCCCCCCCCCCCCCCAGGGGGGGGGGGGGGGGAAGTCCCCCCAAAGGGCAACTCCTTTTTTAAAAAAAAATTTAAAGAAACCC
>Ga0116231_10012813_pt1 | contig 12104 bp, 5 predicted proteins | sample S1TSphgellanicum_2_FD_89695 | JGI IMG/M metagenome (GOLD analysis project Ga0116231, IMG submission 89695) | Host-associated microbial communities from peat moss isolated from Minnesota, USA - S1T2_Fd - Sphagnum magellanicum MG | ecosystem: Host-associated > Plants > Peat moss > Unclassified... | reverse complement strand
GACAAAAGGTTTGCAAAAGAAGAACACGCCCAAAGAGGGGGTGAAGGTCTAAACCATGTTTTTGATTTTTTGAGAACCATTGTTATGAACCCCCCCCCCCCCCGGCCCTCTAAGAACCGTAGACGGCCAGTGCCCCGTAAAATACGATGTGTATATACATTATACGATACGTTTTGTATAATACGGATCGCATCATCCCGTCGTCGTCAACTGTACGATGTAATGGATGCGACCGATCGGACGGCTCAATGGCGTGCACGTAGTCGTAGGTCGAGGTTGAGTCCAAGCAAGACGGAGGAGCAGTGGCGGACCGGAGACGAAGCAGACTGAGCGCGCGAGCGCTCGAGCGATGGCTCTTGTGCAGCGGCAGCAGTGGCGACAAACAAACAGTTGCTGCGGATCTTTCCTTTGCTGTGGGATTGAAGGTTATTATTATTATTTTTTCCTTGGCTTTCTACTGGAGCTTCTTCCCCTTCCTTTCTCTCAAAGGTTTCTTTTTGCGTCTTTTTTGATGAGACCCCAGAGTGGAATTTTGTGTCTCCAAATGGAGTCATTGATAGGGCTTTAGGGTTTCTTTCTCTGTGCAGTGGAAGGAGGAGAAGCAGCAGCAGCTGAAGAAGAAGAAAGAGGAGGAGGTGAAGGCAGAGGAGGAGGATTTTTGCTGCTGTAGAGCTTCTGTACTCTTCAGTTACTCTTCTGGTCGGTACTTCGCTGGAGGTAAAGCTGAAATGTATGCGTGCTTTTTTTTTGGGGGGGGGAAGAGCTAGAGTTTTATGTAATTGAAGCTCTCTTCATACCATAGGGGAACTTCGATGAGCTCTTTTGGCATTTGTTGCTGTTTCTCAATCTCGGTAGGATTTTTATTTATTTATTTTTGGTGTGTGGCAGAAAGAGTTTCTGTCTCTTACCTCCAGTTTTGGTCATACATGTCTTTTGTGCAACGCTGAAATTCTGTAGTGGGGGGATTTTGTTTTGGAACAGAAGAGAAGATCGTTTTTTTTTTTCTTTACTAGGAGCAAGTAAGTCAACAGAAAGCAATGGCCTCACGAACCTCACCTATGAGAACTTCGGTCCCTAGGGGAGGAACTTCTTCTTTGGATTCAGCATCCAATTCCAGGGTCCAGCAACAACAGCCCCGAGGAAGTTCAGGGCAGCCACAACAGCTGCGCACATCGTCTACAGGAGGAAACGGAAACGTTGCTATTCTTTGGGACATTGAAAATTGTCCAGTTCCAGGAGAAGTGAATGCTGAGGATGTTGCAGGCAACATACGTTATGCGCTACGAGATCATCCTCAAATTGGAGTTGTTACCATGTTTTCTGCTTATGGAGACTTTAATCATTTTCCCCGCAAAGTCCGGGAAGGATGTCAACGAACAGGAGTAAATTTGATTGATGTTCCCAATGGCAAGAAGAATGCTGCAGACAAGGCGATACTTGTCGACATGTTTCTCTTTGCACTAGACAACCGCCCTCCATCAACTATTTTTCTCATCACTGGAGATGTAGATTTTGCTCCTGCTCTGCATAAGCTTGGCCAGCGCGGATACATGGTTGTGCTGGTTGTGCCTGATGGGGTTGGGGTTTCCTCAGCACTGCGCGCAGCTGGTAACTATGTATGGGATTGGCCTAGTCTTTGCCGAGGAGGTCTTGTTCATGCACAGAAGTATGGACAACATAGAGCTACAAATGTGTCTAAATATGAAGATCTGAATTCCATGAGTGGGTTGCAGAATGCCTACCTTGAGATGGGGCCAGGGCGGTGGGTTGCCAATGACAATGACCCACAAAATGATGATCTTTCCTTTGGGGAGGAAATCTTCACTTGGCAGCCACCATTGAATGTTTACCCTGTAGATCCAGGAGTTTCTTATTCTTCAGGGCAGGCAGATAACTTCACACAACAGTTTGGCCCATCTCATGTTCAGTCCCAGGACCCCAGATTAGTTCAGGCGAGTCAACATGTAAATCGTACTCCAGTCTCAGCCCCTCCATCTACAAAGGTCTTTAGTAGGCCTATGTTTCCCAATCCGGAACCTGCTGGTCAAATTGGGAATCTCCCTGTGCAGACTGGGGAAGCAGGAACTCTGGGTGATGCAGCAAACCCTACTAGCCCAGGAAATTCTTTCCAAACAACCTGGGTACAGCCCGGTGATCTTTCAGGACTCAAGCGACAGTTTGTGAAGCTCCTTAGTCTAAATGGAGGGAAGATGGCTCTTGTGCGTGTCCCTGCTGAATATAACAAACAATTTGGACGACCTCTGTACCTAGCAGAGTATAATTCCTCCAAACTTGTCAATCTGATTGAGAAAATGAAAGATTCTCTTTGTATCAAGGGTGAAGGTGGACAGAAGATTCTGCATTTGACAAAGCCTTCGTCACATTCTTCTCAGAAGTACAGTACTGGCTTGAATCGTGGATCTGTTCCAAAAGGCGAAAAAGAAAAGTATGAATCTATTTTATTCTGGATTGGCTTTTGAAGTATGGATTCTTCCAATATTCATGAGCATTTGCTCTGGGGCAGAAGTATTGTGGGATTGGATTGTAAGTTGCTTTGCTGTAACCCTTGTATCTTTGATGACTTCCCTCTGAATGTAACAGGGATGTGAGTGAGGACTCAGAGCCTGAAGGGCAGGGTTCAGCAGTGAAGGAGGTGGAGAAGGATGCAAGTAAAGCAGAGAAGGGTACTACAGAGGAAGGTCTAAGCAAGCACTTTTTGCTGGACACAGACATAGATTATGCAGGAGGTCCAGCTTTGCTTGGTGTTGATTGGGATTCTGGTTCAGGTGATGAGAAAGAAAATAGCAGTGACCCTCTTATGGAGAATGGCGATGAAGTTGCTGAGGTATGTCTGTTATAAAAAGGGTAGACCTTCAAACTGCTTTAATGTTACTTGTCTTAGGTGTCAGTGCTTTATCATGAGCATCCATGTGTGCAAGTTGTAGGTTCTGATTCAATTTTTTTATTCATCGTTTGAGTATACGTATTTGTGGCTTGTGTCAGACTTATTTAATAGTCAAATCCCTCTGGAGAAGTTTCAGAGCACATATGCCAGACTACTTCAGCTTGTTTGACAACTGGGTTTTACCTTTGAAAATGCAGGTTGAAAAAGTGGAGGACCCTATGGATGATGGGAAGTTGGCCACTTTCAGGGATGAGCTTCAACAGCTCTTGGTGAGCTGGACATGGCGCATTAAGCTTTCAAATTTTTTGATGCTTTACAAGCTGCGCTATACCCATGACATTGACCTCAGCATGTTTGGTGTGGAGAATCTGGAGGCTTTGTTAGAAAAGGTCTGCAACTTGATCCATTCTCTCTACAAGCATATTTGACACTCTTTCATGTCCTAGTATGTCATATTAAATGTAGATCTCAAGATGAATTGGTGTCAGAAGACAGTTTTGAGTGTACCTTTGATACTTTGTCAGGGTTAAGACATGGGATGGAGCACCTAGATGGTTAGGAGCCCATGTCCAGGGGGGATATTCTCCTCCTGCTTACAGAAGTGTGGAAGATGAGAAGTTGACACATGCAGGGTAGATTTCTGCTCATATTGGGGAAGAGTTTGTGTTGTGATCAAGGTAACATGGATTTGCCTCTTTCTTTCCTTCACTGCAGGTGAAGGATGTTGCAGTCATCAAAGAGGACCCAGACACAAAAGATGCCTTTTTGGTGGGTGTGAACATCAGAACTTGATCCAGAGCAGTGGTTCTTGGCCCATGACCCAAGATGACATATTGTTAGATCCAAAGCAATGTACTTTCTACTCGGTTTCATTCTTTTGGTTCTCTTAAGGTGGCCAAAGACAACTCTTCCAGTCCAGAAACATCTCAATGACATGATTTGCATTGACATAGTGAAAGCTTGGGTTTAATGTGGGCTTGTCACCTGCTGGCCTTGTAGATAATGAGTGCTGTGAATGGACCAAACAGCACTCACAGTCTCTTCAGTTTTGGAAAGACTGTAGCAGTTTGGAGGGATGATAGGGTTTCAAATTTTTGATCAGACCTACACACAAGGACACCTGTCTACAGGTGAGATTAAAGATGGTCTATGGGATTCTTAGGCACCATAGGGTAGCAGCTATCCACATCAGATGGCAACCTATCAGAATAAGAGTCAACCCAGGTTAACAGCAGGAAGTGTGCTGAAGTTTCAGTGCCATCAGCAGGATGCATTCTGTTGGGACATCACGTCAAGCAGCTTAATGACTGGAAGTGTGCTGATGTTGCATTGCCATCATCAAGATTTAGCCATGAGATGTCCATGAGCTGGAGGGTTAGTTTTCAGAATACCTTCACCAGTGAACTTTGAACATAGGTTTTAGGTTTGTGCAATTAAGATGTAAAACAGGCATCAGTATGGGAGAACCAATAGAAAAGTTTGTTGGTCTTAAATTGCTAGAGTCAGAAACTAACTGCCATGGTAGCCACTTTATCAGCTTATCAATGACTGTATAGGTTTTGGTGTAGCATTTTATTGCTCTCGTCCATATCAAATCACAGGTCACATCCATTTCTGCCATGCTGGAATCCGGTGCTGTCTTTTTTAAGCACTCGGGTGAAATGCTGGCAACCTTGCTTGTGTCTGTAGGTCTTTATCCATCGTCCCTTACAACTGTAAATCAATTTATAGTTAGAAAGGTGGTGGTGCTTTTTAGGCACTTCCAGCCAGTTCGTCTCTTAGTTGTGACACTAGACACAACTGCTGGATGTTTGTGATTCTGTAACAGTTTTGAGCGCCTGACAACATGGATAAGGTGAGTCTCTACAGCTGTACATTCTGGTAGTCTTTGTTTATTGTATGTGCTCACATGTAACTGCCAAATGTTTTTAGCTTCCCTATCTAACATCATTGAGTCTATTCTCTGTTGGCAGCATTTTTTGTCATGTCATCCTAAAGATCTGCAGCTGGAAGCAGCGGATCACATGGGGTTTTGATGTGCTAGAGTTCTTTTTTTGTTAATTGGTTCTACGATTGAGGAAGTTAAACAGTAGTCATTCTCTTTGATGTCTAGATCATTCTGTCAGTGGCAAGCACTAATTGAAGAAACTGAGTTAGGTTCTTGTGCTCTTGTGCAGGTGCTACAGTTGTGGATAGCACCGGTCCATCTTGTCCCCATTCCCTGGAGTCCTGTCTACAGATCTCAAAGTTCTACCAGACCCTTCCTAAAGTTAAACTTGAGTGTAGAGGCATGCCGAACATGCTAGCCAGGGAATGTACTCCAGTGCTTTTATGTATCTTGCTCCAATGTTGGAGATCACATGAAGGCAACTATCAAGTGGGCTCTTCTGCTTCATCCTACTTGAGTAAAGGTCTGAGTTTTGCAGTCTAGGTTCCTGAAATGGTAAGACCATTTGGTGAGACTTTTGGTACCATGTCTTGAAGGATGAAAAGTTGTTGGCAGTCCTGAGGTAACATTCAGTTCTGTATCCTGTGGGTTCAAATGTTTTTACTTTGTAAGATAATGAAACAGCTCGTGTCATACTCTAGAGTAGATGGAGAGTCCAGTATTGCAAAGAGTGTTCCATTTGGGAAGCCTGATGTTGGCAGAAGGACCTCGCCAGGCAGTTGCTAACAGAAAGAACATATGCAATAAGTTGATGCTTGCAGGTAATAATTTGTTTATTCCTCTGATCTATTACTGCTCTTTATGGCAAGACTCTTGTTTTTCCTCTGTTTTCTAAATCCAGGTATGAAAAATCTGAAACTAAACTTGCAAATGGGATTCAGGAATAAGTTGTCACTAATGTTTAGGATAAGCACTAACAACTCAGTCTGTTTTGGGAATGAGAGCCCCACACCTGAGACAAGAAGCCTCACATAGGATTCAAATTCCCAAACAACAGCCCTGTTCAAGATTGTGTAAAGAACCCGTAGAACTTTATGGGGCAGTGATTCATTTGAGAGGAAAGGACAATGTATCTGATTATGAAGGTTTTGACATTGAGAAATGTAAAGAACACCTTATGGGCAAGGTGCCCATAAAGTGCCATGCTCTTTTGATGCAGATATTTTACTCAGGATAAGCTGCCCTCTGCAACCACTAGAAAGAATCTACAGGTTCTTAACATTGTGTTTGGAGATTGCTGGAAATTGCTGGAAACCAATTGAAGTGGAACTAGGTATTGGACAATTGGAATTTTCTGGATATATTTTGGAACCTGCAGTCTTGCCAAAGTTTAACAACAAAAAGAGATTTCCAATGGTTTCACATGTGACTTAGAAGTTCATGCATGGCTCCTAGTAGTAGTACATCAGAATAAAACACTGAATTTTGAGCATAGTTATCTGAAGCCTTGTTAGGTATTGGGTTTCATTTCAATAAGATAAGTTCATGATTATTTGCAAATAATGAACTTTTTTTACTAATAGGATAAATTGTGTGTAATGTTGAAATAAAAAGATCTTTAATGTTGTTGTTAATACCTGGATTCTGCAAGTACCTACTCAATGAGCATGTGATGCACAATGTAATGCAAAAATATCCCACCTCTTCTCTCTTCTGATTGTGGTTTGCTACTATTCCAAATTTGAGAAAAACTACTTCAAATTAACAATCAATAGTAACAATACAACCAAAAAAAAGGCAATGTGCAATTGAATTGAAGTAGTTAGATAAAATCATCAACACAACATTGCTAAGATTATTGTGAATGCATATGCGGGTTTTTATTTTTGTCATCAAATGGTTGAAAAAAGTTTTACCACCAACACAACAAAGTCTAAAACTGTCAACAATGATATTTGATTCCCCCATCATCTCTCATGTCACTTATGGCATTGTTTATGGTTCATTAAAAAAATTGGTTCCAAAAACCCAAACTATTTTTTTACTTGCTTTGGTATTTTAATTTTAATTTATTTAAATTCTGGTTTTTAAATTTTCTTTTGGATTTTAGGGATTTTTGGTGTAGTGTGAAATTTTGCCAAAAAGAGAAATATAAAATGCTAAAATTGAGGATTTTTATTTATTTTTGAATTGCCAAAATTCCAATTTTTTAAAGAAGAAAAGCCAGATTTCCTTTGATGGTTCAAGTAGGTAGCCAAATATAGAAGGATGTTTAAGTTTGTTTTATTTTCATATATCATTTACAGCCAAATTTGGCTATTTTTTAATGGATAATCACCACTTTGGCTAAATCTTGCTTTGGACCACTACCATTTTGGCAACATAATTTTTTTGACTAAACCATTGTACAATTGGATCCTAATAATATCTCCAACATCTATACAACTAATGACATTGCATATGTACAATGCAAGCCATTGTGAAAAGCATCTATGTTTAGCTACCTTCAATTTGCATCACCTCCCCGATTAAGTGCACAAACCAAGTACATCATTTCTCTTGATTTGCCTTTCACTCCGAATATGCTTTCTTTCCAAATTTACACGACATGCATTGCACTTTGCTTGCAACTTTCTCATTGAACTTTTTATTGTGCATCTCTTTGCACCTTGCCTACAACATTTCCCTCTAGACTTTCATTTGCACACATTTTTTAATAGGTGAGGAACTTGTATTTTCTTGTGTTTTTTCTTCATGGTTGTTGTTTGTGGTTTCTCATGGTTATATTGGCATGGTCAAAGATGGATACTCAGCATTGAAAGGTGTTAGCACATTTGCACATGGACATGAATGATCATGATGAAAATAAGTTCGCATGTGATGCGGACAGAGTAGACATATATGGCATTGGAAAGGCGTTTTTCCAATTATGTATTCAATAAAGATGAACATTGCTTTATAAATTCCCAATTCTGAAGGTTTTTCAAGTTTTTGTTTCATTTGACGCCTTTTCATGAATTGTCTATGGCATTTTCTTTGTTTACATTGTTATTTTAAATGAAATTATGTTTTATTTCATCATTTGTGTGAGTAACTACAAGGTATTTGGTTGCAATGGAACTATTGTTGTAATGTTCAATGGAGCCATAATTGATGTTAGCACTAATTAGTATAGTTGCATTTTAAACTTGTGTAGCTCTTCTACCCTTTGCAAGCTAAAGTATTATTAGTCTCCATTTTTTAACATGTCTACTAGCATTGTGAATAACACCAACATGATCTACTTTTTGAATATGTTCATCTTCTTTGGTGTTGTTATTGCCCATGTTCATCATGGTTCGAGTGTGTGTTCTCATCACATAATTTTTGTTTTTTGCCAAATGCAAACTATGTTTGGTAGCTTTAACACCTTGTGTTCACTTTGTTGCAAAAATGAAAGTGGTCAACATTTCGACTATTTTGACCTTACTTGCATCAACCTTTAACACAAGTGAAGTGCAACCCTTCCACTTTAGATGCATGGTTTTTATAGCTTAATTCATGTGCACATTTGCTCAACATAGAATGTCTCTTAAAACCAACTAATAATGAATGAAGATAAAGTTATGTGGTTTTGAATGTTTTAACTAATAAAACTTTAAGGCCTTCTTAATGATGTTCTTGTGGTTTGCACTTAATTCTTGGAGAGCTTCAATAGCTCCAAACTTCTTTATGAATTTTGAAAGTATCATGCTTGATTATTTCCCATTTTCTTACCAAAGACCTCGTTAGCTTGTATGCACCACAAATCGGATGGTTTTTAATTAATGTTCACAAATTTTCTCCCAAAACATGTTGTAATTCTAACAATTTCTTATGACCACTTCTTACAACAAATTTCACATTCCTTGGGGACAAAATTATTTCCCTCCATCTTGCTTGCCAATGTCATAGATGTTTTTGTTGTTGCCATGGATCCTAGTCTTTATGATCATTGATGTACTAGAAAATGCCAAGAAAAAGCTTTGACAATGTTGAATTTCATCATGATATCTTGATGTGTATTGAAAGTTATAGAGACATTTCTTCTTTGCCCCAACCCCAACCCCACAAATATTTATGTCTTATTGATGTAACAATGGGGGTGGTTGAACATGCAAAATGGGCATAACCCCTAATGTTACCATTGGAGGGGTATTTATTGAAAATGGTGGAGATCTCCATCCACAATAGTAAAATGATTTTTGCATTATATTTTGGATGAAACATAATAGTTAAATAGTTTGAAACTAACACTTTGGGTTTATACATGTAACAAAGATAATATGCCTTTTACTAGTTTTTTTTGGGGCAAATTGGGGCAAATTTTCACCCTTAGTTGGGGAGGCCCAACCACCATAATATGAGTTTATAACTCCAAATCATTAGACACTGTTATTGGATGAGGTTTAAAGTGCCAAATTACATCTAATGCCAAAGGAATTTTTGCTAGATTTTTATTGTGTAATGTAGTTTTTTTGTTTATTTTTTTCTATTTTAACAATCCTTTAAAAATTTCACCATTAAAGTTAAATCTTTTATGGGATCATTGCCACTAATGCTAAACCACTTGCAAGATGATTGCCACATGTGCCACATTAAAAAAATGAAAAAAAAACATTAATGCCTTTTGAAAATGCCAATAAAAGAAATGACTATTTTTTATTGGTTAACTTTAATGATTGGCTTAAGTGGTGACATTTACATAATCTTTCATTTTATATTGTTCATCTTTTCATGGTAATGAAAATATTGTGATTCATATTAATTAATTATGGGGACCCCCCAAAGTTCAATTTTTTTCCTTTTGTGATGGGCATCTTTGATTGGCACATCACAAGACTTTAATCAAGTTTTGGATAATTTTAAAATTTTAATGATAATTGTTTTTGAAGAATTCATATATGAAAGATTTTGTATAATACTTTGTATTGTTGTCCCTAGACAATTCCAAAAGCAATTACCTCATTTCCAAGCCTAACTGCTTCACTTCTTTTCTAATAAATATCTCATTTATTTTCCTTGCCTAGCATTGTGAAAAATCATGTTCATTGGAACCACTTTGCCTTACAACTAGAGCTCCAAAACAACTACATTACAATTAGAACATGGAAATATGAACAATTAATAAATAAAATGTCATGTCAAAAAATCAAAAAGTTATCCTATAGTTGCAACTTAGTTGCAAATGGGACACCTATATAGTGTAATGTACATATCATAATACATATGTAGTTAATCATGTTTGACATTTTAACAAGTTGCACTTTAATATAATGTGACAATTACCACATTACAATTAATGTAAATGTAGCACCCTATCAACAATTATGTTGTAATTAGTGTACGACATTAACACATATGATAATGTCACATGTATGCATTTTCACCACCCATTAGATATGACACCAAAAACTAATTGTTGGTTATGGTTCCCATTAATACAACTAGTTGTGGCACTATGTTGCCATTATGTTGCCATTATAGAAATATTAATTTTTCATTATTTCATGATTATTGTTCAACTATTAATAAGTTAATAATCTTTTAAATTCATATTTAACATTTAATATTTAATATGAATTAATGAATATAATTCAAACAATTAGTTTGTTAATATATTTAAATAATAAAAATAACTAATTATTTTTATAAACTAAACTAAGTCATAAAACTATTAAGTTCAAATAACTACTCATCAATTCAAAAATTCAGATAACTAATTATTTGATAATTATGTATTATAACCAAATGTTAGTTTTTAATATTTAATAATTATTTTATTCAATAATTAATTAACTTAATTATTATGAACCAGTTAATTAGAAAAATAATTAAGTATTATTCTGAATAATAAATTTAATTAAAATAATTAGTTATCTGAAGTCAAATAATTAATTATCTAAATTCACTAATTTGCTAATTATCTGAATTAACATAATTAATTCAGGTAACTAACTCAAATAATTCATTCAAATAATTAATTATAAAATAATCCAAATGGTTAATCCATATGATTAATTATCTAAATTTTATTTAAATTTAGATCATTAATTATTTGATAACTAACTAACTGATTATTTGAATTAGACTGATTAATTCAAATGAATATTTCAGATAATTAATTCACATATATAATTATCAAATAATTACTTATTTAATTGTAAATTTTACAAAATTAAAATAAACAAAATGAATGTGGAAAAAACTTTTTCTTGTTCCAACCCAATTTTTAACTAATGTGCAACCAAAAGATTTAACCTATAAGTTTTTTTTTAAATTTTCATCTCATAAACTATATAAATGTGTTTTTTTTTTCCATGTGTACTCAACAATAAAATACATGTGTAAATTTGGGACGAGCTCAAAAAAGCTTAACCTTTCAAACAAAACATAATTTTTAAAAAAAATTGCATGATTATTCTTTAGTTCACCTACATTTTTACCTTCATATTTATCTTTTTACTTTCCTTCCTACTTGCCCACCTAGGTAAGTAAGTAATTAGTCCTACTCTTTTACCTATGTAAATCAATACACAAACATAGGTAGGTAAATAAGTATGTAGCTTAAGTATGTAAATACTAGTGGTACTCGTGTCCTTCGGACACTGTGAAGTCCCCCAAAAGTGAATGGGAATGAAATCTTTCCTTCCTTCAGATTTGCATGCGCAAGACCAAGAATTGCAACCTGTTCTGTGTATGACTGCAAAGGAAATCGATTTCTGGAACAAAATCATGGCTGAAAAGCACTGGACTGTTAGAAAACTTTGCTTCAATCCTCCGTTGTTTCTGTCTATGTTTCCAATTTTGCTGTAGATTTCTGAATTTCAAATCTTCCTGAAAGAAGCTTCTTGAGAAGGTTTCCGCACCAAGAAAACATGTTGAGTGGAGGTATAAGATTTTTTCTTCTTGTTTTTGCTATCAAGGAGGAAGCTTGATTTGTTGTACCCACCATTGCAGTCATGTCACTCCAAGTTACTGCAGAAGTGGGAGGAGAGATGGGTGTGTTCATGGTTTCAACTCTGAGACCATCATTAGTGTTGTTGCTGATCTTGGCCAGTGCCGTTGGAATGAAATGTTTCAATGTTGAATTTCCTAAGCACAAATAGCTGCAGTTCTTGTTCGATTCATATTTCTATTTAGGGTTTTCAAACTCAGGTCTTATAATTGTTATTCAATTCAGATATTTGAAAATCTGATTTGAAAGCAGATCTATGTTACAATCTTGGTGGGAGGGCATTACCAAAATCAGGCCTGCACTTGGCTATCGAAGCAAATGATTTGTCCTTTTCT
>Ga0116231_10012812_pt1 | contig 12107 bp, 8 predicted proteins | sample S1TSphgellanicum_2_FD_89695 | JGI IMG/M metagenome (GOLD analysis project Ga0116231, IMG submission 89695) | Host-associated microbial communities from peat moss isolated from Minnesota, USA - S1T2_Fd - Sphagnum magellanicum MG | ecosystem: Host-associated > Plants > Peat moss > Unclassified... | reverse complement strand
TTAAATTTTGAAACATAATCTCCATGCATCCTTCGAACAAAATGGCATCCACCCCTTCAAAAGGTTATGTTGTGGGTGGAAGTGAAGTTGCTTCTGTCTGATGTCCCTGGTCTGATCAAACCATCCGGCTCCGAATACTGAGTGCACACAACATTAAGCACACTACTGTACCAGTCAGGACCGTAGTCAGGACGGCCAGAGTGAACCAGCAGTCACCAATGCACCAGTTGGCTGTTCTGTCCACTGGATGGGCTACTTTTTTTCATTCAGTGCCAGATGGGGTTCAGCACAATCCATTGCCTTTCACTGCTGATCACTATATATATATAATTTTTGGTTTGTTTTTTATCGCTTTATTCTTGAACCTGACCTCACACATAGCTACCCTAATAACTAGTTATTCTATTGACCTAGCTACCTTATTATTTAATAATCCTATATACACAACTACGCTATTGACATAAGTATTGTACAAACTTAGCCACCTTGAGAAGGTAGCTTATTTCCTATGTACTAACTTATCCACCTTGCTACCTTTACCTTGCTACCTTGCTAGAATAATTTTTTTCCTATCTACTAACTTGCTTACCCACATGCCTACCTACCTTAGTAACCTATCTACCTTGCTCTTTGAATTTTCTTTTTTATTTACTAACCTAATTACTTACCTATATACCTACTTATCTACCTATGCACCCACCTTCTTACCTACCACTATGCTTACCTACCCACCTATGCTTTTTACATAGCCAAATACCTAATTAATTACCTACTCACTTTTCTCACCTCCCCCCCCCCATCTTACCTATCAATTTATTAAATTTGCCTTAGTTCATGGATGATGAACATAAGTCCCCATATGTAAGTATTACAAAAAAATTATAGTGGAAACAATGTCATAATTGCAGCCATTTTGGTTTAATTAATGCATATTTTATTAAATTTTTGTATTTAATTTTTTTACCTAGTTTTTTTTACTTAAGTTTATGGAATAGATATTATAATACATCTTTTCATATAATTATTATAAGCATGTACTATTGGATTATGGTTTAAGTTTAAAGTTAGGATACATAAATTAATTAGCAAGTTTTTCATAAATTTATAATAATTAACCTAAACTAGGCTAAATTTGGAAGGAATTTTTTAAGGTTTAAACATATGTGATGTAATACAATTTCATTTTATACCTTTTTCAAAAAGAAGGGAAAAAATATAGCTTGGAAAGATCACACAAATGTAAGAGACATATCTTCTCTTTTGGTTTTTTACAAAATTTATTTGATTTTTTTAAAGATTAAAGGCCTTTTTTTTGTCATTAAATGTTTGTGGTTTAAAAGCTTTTAAATTTGGTTTTTTAATTATTTATTATGTTCTTTATAAAAAAATTGCATTATATAATTTATATGTTTTACATAGTTTCTTGGGTTTAGGGCATATATCATTAAAACTTTTTTGTTAAGGTTTGTATAGTTAGGGTTGTAATAAGGCTTATGGCAAAATATCATTTGGATTTTTAGCATTATGATTTAATGTTTAAAAATTTGGTTCATATATATGAGGGCTTAAGGTTTATACTTTAAACTTTACTCATTGTATTAGTTTTTAATTTTATCACTTGTTTAGATCTATAGCATAATTATGAATATCTTTTGTTTCCATATTTTCCATAATTGTTAAAGTTCAATATTACTTTATCCACTTTTGTTTAATTGCAATACCCGTATCATATTGGGATAATCCATTAACCATGAAACATAAAAATATTTTTTAAATATTTGATTCCCCACCAATACATCATGAAATTCATGTTTTTCAAAATTATTTGTTTTCCTTATAGTATGATTTAACATATACAAAAATGAACTTAATGCAAAATTGGTCACATTGATACATGGGTTTAAGGTTTAATATAAAATTTACTACTTAATGTTAAAATTATGGTTTAGGTTTAGAATTTGGGACATATAAATTAATTAACATTTATTTTACAATTTTATAATAATTAAAATAAATCTAGAGGCATTTTGGGTGGAATTTTTAAGGCTTAAGCATATGTAAAACAATGCAATGTCATTATATTTTTATTTTTTAAAAGTGAAAGAACTCAACTTGAAGATATTACCAAATGGTAAGAAACATATCTTCTTTTGTGTTTTGTTACAAATTTTATTTAATTTTTCAAAAACTTAACGCCAAATTTGTGGTTGGTGAAAATAAATATGTGTGCAAGTATTGCGAAATTATATGAATACTTAACCCTAAATGTAATACCCATATTCCATTTCATTTCGATATAACCCATAGGTGATTTAAGTAACTTGAGTTGCAAACCTAACCTTAAATGCAATACCCACATGTAGGGTCATTTCAAAATAACCAATATGTAGTTTGGGTGGCCTTTGAATGAAGACCACGGCCTATATGCAATACCTGCATACAAGTTCATTCCAAAATAATCAAATAATCCATAGGTGATTTCAACAACCTTAAGTGAAGAATCAACCTTAAATGCAATATCCACATGTAAGGTCACTTCAAAATAACCATAATTTGTTTGGGTACTCAAAATATGTCTTTTTATATATCTAAATTAAATTTATGATAATTAATTATCATAAATAATTATCTAAAATAAGATTTGAATAACTTATCAACATAATTTTTTTAAAATTAAGATAATAAATTAAATATCCAATTATCAATTTTATTTTTAGATCTAAATTTTAATTATCTAAATAATTAAGGTTCAACTAAATAATCAATCAATTAATCTTAAGAAATAAATGATTGTCTAAATATGACAATCAATCATTTACATTATTTGAAGTATTTTTTTAGTAATTCCTTAATTATGACATCATTTGTTGATATTTAAACTAGATTATTAATTTATATGAATCCCATAAATATTGCAATGGAGACCTATATGCGGGTATTGCAAAAGATGTTTAAAATCAATAATTATTTATAGACCTATATATAGGTATTGCAATGGATGTTAAAAAAATCAACTACTATTTACAAGACTTATATGCGAGTATTATATTTGAAATGGCCTTATAGAAATTAGCATAAAAAGGATGTAGGTATTGCATGTTTGGTTTCATGACAATGCCAATAAGTTAATTAAAATGTGGATATTGTTTTAAAAATCTTGAAATGAAGTGAGTCCTAATACATTAAATGTAAGTATTGCACAATATTCATTTTGATCTTTGTAAACCTTACACAAATTAATTATAAATTATGCATATGGGACTATTTTAATTTTGATTATTACATCTAAAACATTAAAAAGATAATAAAAAAAATACATATATGATTAACCATATACTTGTCAAACAAATGTGACTAGAATAAAATATTATATTGATAAAAGATGTTCAACAATGGGTGGATCAAAAAATGCTAAAAAACCCAATAAAAAAAATTCTCTATAATATATCAAAGGACCAAAGTTCAAAAGGTGGGTAGTCCAAAAAATGAACTAGATAACTATATAAAGTGGAAACCTAAAATCATGCACTATTTGCAATGTCATCTTTAACTCAGTAAGCAATTGTAGTAATTGTAGCATTTGTAGCCTTTATTACATGACAAGTAATGTATAGATGGCGACATTACATCGCAACATGAATTGCATTTACAACAAACCTTTCCTTTGTTTTGCCCTAAACCCTATAAACACCCAAAAACCACCAAATTAAACCCTAACACACCTTGGATGAAACAACATTATAAAAAAACAACAAACCTTGATTATTATTATTTTTTATTTTCCATGAATCATTTTAGATTCATGGAAATTCAATACAATTGTCAATTTTTGTGTCTAACTCGCTTTAGTGGACTTTCAATCCCAATTTTTGACATCCCATGCCATTTTCATTCATCGTGCATATGTAAAACAAATGGATTGAATCATCTATTATAAATCTTCATCCTTCTCCATTTATGATGCTGCATTTTGAAACACGCTTCCCATGCCCTAAAAATTAAAACTCAACACTTGTAATATTTTCTTCGAAGCTAATTTGACATTTTGGTAATGTTGGACATTATTTTGCAACAATTACCATCTTATCCCATTCACACTAGGTTTTGGCACGAACATAATAAACAACCTTTTGATCATTTCACCTCTTCATGGCCATGGCATCTCCAAAAATGCGAACATTCATTTTAGCATGGTCTTGATGTCAAGGACCTCCTTCGAAAGTTGACAGTTTCTTAGGTTTGGCCTTTTCTACCACTAAACCATGTGCACCTCCTTCAAATGTTTGGTTAACAACCATTTGGCAAAATATGCAACAATGTAAGTGCCAATTTTACACTTCCATTTTGACCCAACCTTCATCCATGTTTTGTCCTTCTGAGCCATATTAAATGGACAAGGGGGTGTTGGTGTTAAAAGGCTGGTCAATTTCAAGCTCTGGACCTAAACCAAAAACCATATAAAAAAAAAATTATTTTGTAGTAAAAAAACCTTAACCTCAAAACCTTAAACATAAAAAAAATCACACAACTGAATTTAGGTATTGCAAAACATAAGTTCACATAATCAAATGCACTAACTACAAATTTTAACATTTTTCAAGTATTGCAAATTAAAAAATTTGAAAAAAAAATCCCACACCTTCCATCAAGTGATAGAAGGTGCATGTATGATTAAATTAAAAAAATTTTGTACATTTGATCAATGTATGTAGATTTAAAAACAATCTAACCCACCATTTCTTAATCAAAATTCCCAATTTGTATTGCAAGGGATCTCATCATTTGAATTACAAATAACCACCATTGCCAACTCTAAGCCACATGGATTGTTTGATTCATCAATTCCTATTTTTCATAGAGCAATGTTTTGCTCCTTAATTGTTGGTTCTAATGAAATAATATTTTGTTTCTAAGCTTCCAAATTAGCACCAACTTTTTTCAATCTCCTTCCTTTAGCCATTATAACCCTAAACATTTTTAAAAACCACTAGATCATTATTAATTGTCAATTTTAATGAACAATTAACAATTCTTTGTAGCAAAAGGACCAGAAAAAAAAAGGTTTACGGTTTAACAAACCATTGCTTTTTTTGCAACAAAACATTAAAAAAAGGCGACCATAGTTGATGTTACCTTCTTTGTAGCAACACCAATAGAAAAAAAAGGCAACAACAACAAGGTTGTTGCCATCACCCATTTTTGCTTCAAGCAAAGGAAGAAAAAAATGGGTGATAGTAGCAAGCTTACTGTTGTTGCTTTGTTCACACTAACAACAAGAAAAGAAAAAGAAATGTGATGATAACAAGCTTGATGCCATCCTCTTCTTTGCTTCAAGTAAAAAGAAGGAAAAATTGGGCAATGGTAGCAAGCTTGTTGTCATTGCCTTGTTCGCAACAAAAAACAGAAAAAAAAAAGGTGATGACACACTTACGCCGTCACCTTCTTTGCTTCAAACAGAAACAAAAAAAACAAAAGAAAAAATGGATGGCATCTTCTTCTTCTCAAGAAAAATAATAGAAAAATAATCATATAGAAGGAGGAAAAAAAAACGAAAAAAAAAACCATAGAGAAGGAAAAAAAATGCAAAGAAGGGAGGGAGCTTACCTTTCTTCTTTCGCTTTTACATTTGGGATGAAACACTCCTATAACATTCTCCTCTTCACATTCCTTCAACATTGAGCTCTCCACCTTTTTCAAGCCTTGTGTTTCATGTCTCCTTGAAGTTTTGTGCTACTCAAGCTTGTGAACTCTCCTAAGCTCTAGAGATGGAATGGGTGGGAAATGAGGTGAAGGAGGTAGGAGGGGAAAATTTTGGGATAGAAAAGGGAGTTGAAAAATCCCTAGGCAGGGGAAAAGGATGTGTTTTTGGTTCATCCCCAAAATGGCTTCAACGGTCTCATCTTGAACTAGTGCACTAATGGCTATTGGTTCACTCCAGCTAGCACCATAATCACAATCGCTTCTATTCCCCACAGATTATACATGTCTAACTTGCACCAATTGTCATCAATATTACTCATGGTGTTTTTTGGTAATCCAATGAGTTACAGATATATTGTCTCAAGAGGGTATTCTTTGTATATTTTATGAGTACATGAAAAAAAGGGTATTTTTCAAAATGCTATGAAATAATAAAATATTTAATATATTTCACTAAAATTAAGAATTATTAAATATACTCTCATAATTCAATTCTTGATACTTTATTTTCATTGAATGAATTATAAATTGAATTTTTTTTCATTAGTTGCACCTTATATTCTTTTCCACATCAGTTTTTTAAAAATTGGAAATAACTTGCTACAATATATTGTTTGAATCTTTCTATTTGCAACCAAGTCATTGAGAACCTTAGTGATAAGCCCAACTAAAGGAGCCAGATACCATCAATGGTCATGAAACAAGTAGCACTAAAATCATAGAACTCATGGCTATTGAAAGGACGATTACATTCTAGACATCAAACAGAAACAAGGCTATAAACATGTTTATGGGTCCCACTTTCAACCTTTGAGCCTAAAGTCCTTTAAATCCTTGAACCATGAAGTGGATGCATTTCAGTGCAAGCTTCTTGAGATCAAGTAGCTAGACTTCTAAGTTACTCTCCAATATAATACACACACACATGCATTTTGGAAGTTTAATTATAGAAATCATACACTGCTGATCAATTTTAGTAAGCCCAATGTAGTTGAAAATCATTTTACCATGAGCTCTTTTCTATTTGTTCTACCCAGAATATCAATTCACAACATGTTTGCTATCAAGAAGATTTTTGTCAAGCCCATCATTTTTAGCATCAGATCCAATTCTTAGCATATTTTCTTCTCTTGTTTTTCACCTTGAGGGGGGAGGGGGGGAGGGTCACTCTTCTTTGAATCTAAAAAGTATGTGAGCAAAAAATAAGGTGTCATATATTAGTCGTGGTATAAAAATCATAATTTAATTAATTTTATAATTGGGTTTATTTTTATTTTGATGATTCAAAATAAATTCATGATTGATGTAAAATATTTTTTTAATCCTTCAATATTAGGGGGAAATTCATAAATATTTTAAATATTAATTGTTAGTAGTTTCAATTAATAAGTTATTAAATGAACCAATACTAATAATTTGTTCAACTAATAGTATCAGCGAATTCAATTCAATTACCAATAAGTTTATAAAAGAATTTAACATAAAATCAAAATTATTATATAAACATGGGATAACTTTTGTTGATTAGTGTTTTAGATAACTTTATCCATCCATTAAGATATTTATGTGTTAGTTACAAGTTGCTATTAATTCATTATTTTGCAAAATGGATGAAGGGAAATTATGTTGAAAGTTCATGCACTAAAACTATCATGTGTGATTCAAGGTGTTCCTTTTGAGCACCACCATAGATTCCAAACTAAAATAACACCTTTGGATGTTGGCAAACTTTTGTGCTTAACATCTTTAGTAATTTTCTTTGTAATATTTAGTGATAATTGTTTGTGAAAAAAATTATATGAAATGAGATTAGATTTTGTTCATTAGGGAATATTTGTTGCTAAGTCTTGTTCATAGTTTGTCAACTCCTATGTTCATTTGTTGTGCAATATTTGTTTGAATCAATAAAAGACATCTCATTTGTGCAATGTGACCATACAATGCATCTAAATTATTTTCATGAAATGAACACCCATGTTTAATGAGTCACCAATTTTAAATATCCTTCATATATTCATTATAAATTTGAAGGGAGAATGTAGATTATGCACCTATGGTATGAAGCTTTAATTCAATATGAAATCACATATTGGGTGTTTTTTTTTGCAAAAGGTGTGAACCAATGAAAATTTACAATTTTTTTTTGGATAGTGTTGTCTTCATTTGTATGCTAAAGTTATAAATATTGTGCCACAATATTCTCCAAATCTATATAAAAACACTTTAAGAATCTTTTTTCATGATTGAAAGTACTAAAACTAAAAATCTAGATAAATATAAGGTATCAAAATTCAATGCAATCAAAAAATTATAATAAAATTTATGATGGATTAAACATGTGCATATTAAAATATTAATAGGGTTGAGAAAATCAATTTCCTCACTTAATATCCTGTAAAAATATTTTGTTTGACACAAATGGTGTAAAACTTTTACACTTAGTGTCCCCCCTATGTTGCTCCATGGCTAAAAACACATATATATACATACATACATACATACATATATATATATATATATATAACATTTTAATGCCTTGCAAGTCCCATTAGACAGACACATGCTCAAACATCTTGTTCAAGTAGGCATCCGTGCAAGGATGAAATTTAACCATAAAACATCAATCAATAAAATTAGATGACACCTCACTATAACAACTTTCTTCTTTTCTTTTGTTCTATTTTGGATTCTCTCTTTGTGCCCATCTTTTTTATGTAAGAGAAAAACAACAACTATAGGTAACAATACATGAATTCCCTTCAAAATTTAAAAAAAAGTAAAAAGTTCAGGGTAAAACCCTTGGGAAACAACACAACATTTACGCTAGGATATACCTAAGGGTGGGCTCCAAGGTCCATGGTGTAAATGCCATGCTTGCTATCAAGGCTTTACATAATGTAATAAACAAAGTTCCTGTACATATTGATGAACAACTTTTGACAATTAAAACGCTCCTAATGAAAGTTTTACTTAACATAATAAATAAGGCTCACATACATACCAATGATCTTCATTTGACAATTGAAATGCACCACACAAAAAATAGATTCACATTTGGTGGTAGGGTAGTTAGTGGTTGCATTCCTAGCACCATTCTAATTCCATCATGTTGACAAGTGGGCTACCACTATGCATGATAACATCTTTTTCTTTTGCCACTTATAACATGTATTCAATTAATTTTGGACTAAACTATTAATTTTGAACTTTTCAAATTTGGTGGTTAGGATCAAGTTTTTAAAACAAAACATTGAAAGTATTTCTTTGTTGAATCATTTAGTGAGACAAAACATTATTAATATCTATTGTCGCATCATATGGTGCCCAAATCAAAGTTTCTTTCAAAATTTCCAATCTCCAAATGGTCATTTGTTAATTTAGATCTTTTCAAAAGTTCGGAATTAACTAAATACATTATTTATTCACATAGAATGAAAACATTGATGCTAGAAAGACTTGGTGGCAATGTACCTTCATCCCCGAAGGTTCACACTTGGTGTCATGATGGTGACAATGTACTTATGTCCCCATCATGTGCATTTTGTTCCCATCATCCTTGTTTTGTGCAAAAAACATTTTTAGTTTCAACATTCTTTTTTTCGGCATTTCACAATCCTACATACACACACAATGGTGTTTTTTTTTCCATTGCTCTATAATCCTATGTACATCTTGCATTATCTTGCCTTTGCATCTTCATGTCGTTACACTTCCTTGTAGTCTATCTTATTTTTACATCTTCACATTGTTGTTGCGTTCTATTGTGATTTGCATCTTCAAATTCCATCATGCTTTATCAACATCATTGGGTTGTTTTTTTAATATCTCTACATGTTTCACTTTTCCGTGCTTTTCCTTGCTTTGTAGCTTTCTCTTTGTGCGTGGTGATCATCATCCTCTTATGGAAGGTTTGTCCCCCTTCAAGGGAAGTTCTTTCTTGAGCCCCTATCTTCATTGTTGCAACTTTTTCTTGGTTGTCTTTGCGTGCTTTATGGTGCTGCTTGGCCTCTTACGAGTGGTCGTTTTTTACTATAAACATCAAAGGTTAATTTTCCCTCTTTTCTTTCTCTTCTTTGTTGCAACATTTTTTTTCTATTATTGTTGTTACTTTTCTTGTTCCTACCTTTAACTAGTATTTCAAACATGATTTGGTTTATTTATGTTGATGTTGTTTTATGTGTTGGTTGTGTTCTATATGTGTAAGTTATTTTAAAATTTCAACTTGGTCTTTTTTCAAAGTTTTGGCAATCTATTTTTCATGTGCCATTTGCAAATCAAATAAGTTTTCTACCTTCCTTTCTTTTTGTGTCATGGATGATCCAGAAACTAGATGATCCCTTTTGGGACCTGGAGTGGAGGTAGGCCTAATGCCCAATATTATGAAAGGTATTAATATTGTTATTGCCCAATGTAATTAAGGATTTTATATATAATTATGACAAAATAATTCAAGTGCCGTGATAAAAAGGCAACAAGAAAAAACTCTTTACTTTCAAAGTGTTTGAAATGATGCCACATGGCACTCTGGAATTTCAGATTGTGTTGTGAGACCTCAAGCCTATCCTCCAGTAAAGAAGGTTGATTCTCTAATGGGGTGCATGCTACTTTTACAAATCATCAATCAATTCTTCAATTTGCCCACTCTTAATTTTTCTATGGACTTGAGTTCATACAACACAAATAAAACTTCTACTCTTTGTAACAACTTTCTATAATTTACAATTGCATAGTTCTCTACAACAGTTATCACATGATTTAAGTCATTGGGTGAAGTTGAGGAGCAACACATGCTTCTTCAGATTTTTACTCACTGAATATGAAGAGGACAGGTGGGTAGAATTGCATAGTTCTCTACAAAAGTTATCACATGATTTAAGTCATTGGGTGAAGTTGAGGAGCAACACATGCTTCTTCAGATGTTTACTCACTGAATATGAAGAGGACAGGTGGGTAGAAAATTTTAGAATGGCCAAGTTCTTCTTTTTCTTTATTGTTAATAAATTGCATCCTCTTTTGTTGAGACAGGACACATAGGATGACATGTAAGATTTAGTGCTAGCTAGCATTTCATATGTGAATTGTAGGATAATTTTGTCCAAGTTAACACCAAGTGTGAATCTAGCATATTCAGCAATGTTTCTTTTGTCAATTTTGTGATGTAGCGAAAGTGGCAATCATCCATAGGAAGGTTTAGCCAAATTTGGCTACAAGTTTATAAAATTTTTAAACAACCTTTTATATTTTCAGCTACCTACTTGAACTATGTACAGAAATCAGGCAATTTTTCTTAATTTTTTTGTTGAAATCAGACTATTGAAAATCTCAAAAAAATGTGAATTTACCACATTCAATTTTTATTTTTGGCTATATAGCCAGCGAAAAAACGCTGCCACTTATGAAGCCACTTATTAGACGATTCACCATTCATATGAAAACCTTCCTGTGATAACCTTCTGCTATTCACATTAAAAACCTATTGTACTCTATGTTGAGGAAAACCTAGTCCCAGGGGTCTGTTCTAATTTGGGGCCCTATATGCTTCTCAATTCTTGCCAATATTGGGCGCAATGTTTTTCATTTGGCCAATTTTTGCACCACGACAACAACAACAAAAAAAAAGAAGAAAAAGAAAAGAAGTGCAAAGTGTATAAAGGGCTTTGATTCTCACCAATATTGGGTGCAATGTTTTTCTTTTGGCCAATTTTTGCACCACAGCAACAAAAACATGAAGAAAAAAGGTGTGATGTGTATAAAAGGGCTTTAATTCTCACCAATATTGGTCACAATATTTTTCTTTTGGCCAATTTTTGCACCGCCACGACCCAAAAAAAAGAGGAACAAAAAATTACATGCCATGTGTATGAAGGGCGTTAATTCGCACCAATATTGGCTGCAATGTTTTTCTTTTGACAAAGTTTTGCACCACAGTGACAAATAAAATATTATTTTAATTAAAAAAAACCTAGTGCGATGTGTATAAAGGCTTTTTTGGAAAAAATGTGCTACAGTTGCCAAAGTTTTAGGAGAAAAAAGTGTCAGAAGTTGCCATATTTCAGATACATTCACATGGTGTTAAGGACTCTAACACCAAGCTAGTCATTTAGAACCTAAACCTATTTATCATGAAAATTTTACATTAAGTTGAGATTCACTTAATATTAAATAATCATCCATATAACATTGGGTGCCACGTAAGATGCCACCTAGATTTTCACTTAACATTAGGTGTGAATGCACCTTTAGATAACCAATTCCTGGAGGTTGCTAGAACAAAGTGGGATCCTAAAAAAAACATTCTGCTTCTACTTTGTTGGCTCACCTCTAGCTGCCAAATTTGGGTCATTCCTCTTGTGGATGATCACCCAACTTCAGAAAATTGAAAACAAAAACCCTGGTCAATGAGCGGT
>Ga0116231_10012811_pt1 | contig 12110 bp, 12 predicted proteins | sample S1TSphgellanicum_2_FD_89695 | JGI IMG/M metagenome (GOLD analysis project Ga0116231, IMG submission 89695) | Host-associated microbial communities from peat moss isolated from Minnesota, USA - S1T2_Fd - Sphagnum magellanicum MG | ecosystem: Host-associated > Plants > Peat moss > Unclassified... | reverse complement strand
TCAGGATGACATGTACGCGACCGCGATCTGGAGACGTGAGCGTACGTCGAGTTTGGCGAAGATTGCGGCGATGTGATTTTCCACGGTGCGATGGCTGATCGCGAGCGCGGCGGCGATCTCGCGATTCGTCTTGCCGGCGACGATCAGTCGGACGACGTCGTGTTCGCGCGCGGTGAGTTTGCCGAGTCCGCGCACGATCGTTGCGGTTCGCATACGCTCACACTACCGGCCCAACCTTAACGATTGTTTCACGTTGGCCGATTTAGTCTTAAAGAAATAGGTGTTCTCCCGGATTCACGGCGTCGGCGGCGCTGGCATACGATGCGCGTATCTCACCACCCGAAGGAGAACACCGTGAACGTTCTGCATCGTGCATCGGCAGCAGTCGCCGCCGCGATCGTTCTTTTCACCGCCGCAACCGTGTGCGCGCAAGCCGACGAGCGTCCCACGCTCGCGGTGGCGAAAAACGCGCCGAACCAAGTCACCGCCCCGGCCCGCATCAACGGGTCGCCGTACACGCAAGTTCCCGCGTTCGCGCAAATCGCCGGTTTGCACGGCAGCGCGATCGTGGAAGTCGATCTCGATGAAAGCGGCCGCGTGCTCGACGCAACGATCGTCCATTCGAGCGGCAACCTGATGCTCGATCGCGCGGCGATCGCGACCGTGCGGAGCGCGTCCTACGAGCCGGCGCGATCCGGTAACGTTCCGGTCGCGGGCGCGTTCGACATCGCCGTAGACTTCGCGAGCGAAAACTGATCGCTCGCTTCCCGCATGCTCACCGGTTGCAGAAACCGGTGAGCAGCGCGTCGGACATCGCATCGACGATTTCGGTCGCGTCCCCGTCCATCATCTGCTCGCAAGAAATCTTGAGCGACGCCACGCCGTGCACGCCGGCCCACAGCAGCTGCGCGGCGCGGCGCGTGTCGATGGGCCGGAACGCGCCCGTGGCGATGCATTCCGCGACCGTATTTTCCAAGAACGCATAGGCGTCGGCACCCGGATCGTCGTCGGTCGTGCTGCCCTCGCCGAAGACCTCGCGCATGAACGCTGCTCTTGATCGGCACGGTGTATCCGTACGGGTTCGCCCAGACGCCGCGCGTCGGCCGCCTCGCGTACGCGGCCGCGGGCCGCGATCCGGACACGTTGAAGCTCTTCCCGGTGCCGAAATGGATGTTTGCGCTCATGGGGGTCGGCAATGCCTTCATGCGCGAAATCGTCGAGATGACGTATCTCTTCGAACAGCCGCTCGTCTTGGACGATGCGAAGCTCCACGCCGTGCTCCCGCACGTTCGCAAGACGTCGTACGAGGATGGCGTGCGTGCGACGATCGCGGCCCGGCGGGTGCTTACCCGTGTCTGACCGCCCGGTCGCGCTCGTCACAGGGGCATCGATGGGCATCGGCGAGGCGTTCGCCGATGCGCTCGCGGCGCAGGGCTACGACCTCGCGCTCGCGGCGCGGTCGGCCGACGCGCTCGAGCGCATCGCCGAGCGCCTGCGCGCGGCGCACGGCGTCGCCATCGAGGTCGTGCCCGTCGACTTGACCGACGTCACGAACGTCGAACCGCTCGTCGCCCAGACCGAAGCGCGCTTCGGCCGCATCGATCTGCTCGTCAACAACGCCGGCTTCGGCGCGCACGGCCGCTTCGCAACGCTCGACGCCGCGCGCCAGCTCGACATGATCCGGCTCAACGTCGAGTCGCTCGTCGCGCTCGCACATCGCGTGCTTCCGGGGATGATCGCACGGCGCAGCGGCGGGATCATCAACGTCGGGTCGACCGCCGCATTTCAACCCGTCCCGTACATGGCCGTCTACGGCGCGACCAAGGCGTTCGTGCTCTCGTTCTCCGAGGCACTGCACGAAGAAGTCCGCTCGCACGGCGTGACGGTACTTGCCCTCAACCCCGGCCAAACCGCGACCAATTTTTTCGCCGTCTCCGGCGAGGACGGCCGCGTCGGCACCGCGCGCACCTCGCAACAGGTTGTCGAGACGGGCCTACGTGCGCTCGCGCAGCGGCGCAGCTACGTGATCGACGGCACCCAGAACCGGATCCTCGCGTTCTCGCCGCGGCTCTTTCCCCGCGAGCTCATCGCGCGCATCGGCGCACAACTCCTCAACCGCGGCATCGCCTGACCGCTCGCTTCGACGAACGCTAATTCCGGTGCACGGCTTCGTGCGGCACGATGGTGCGCTGCACGAGTTCGTTGCGTCGCAAGAGCACGATGGTCGCGGGCGTATCGACCGCCGCGGATGCCGTGAGGACGCGATGCAGGGTGTCGATTCCGTCGATCGCCTGCGATCCGAGCGCGATCACGACGTCGCCGTCCTCGATCCCGGCGCGTGCGGCCGGACTCTCGGGCTCGACGCTTTGCACGAGCAGGCCGCGCGTGTGTTCGATCGCGAGCAGCCGTTGCACGTAGCGCGGGATCGCAACGTCGCTGCCGCCGATGCCGAGGTAGCCGCGCCGGACCTTCCCGTCGCGCATCAGGAGCGCCGCGATCCGGATCGCGGTGCTGATGCCGATTGCAAAGCAGATGCCTTGGCCGGCGGCGATGATCGCCGTGTTCACGCCGACGACGTGCCCGCGCGCATCGACGAGCGGCCCGCCCGAATTCCCCGGATTGAGCGCCGCGTCGGTCTGGATGATGTTCTCCATCATCCGGCCCGACTGCGAGCGCAGCGTGCGCCCGAGCGCCGAGACGACGCCGGCCGTCACCGTACACTGGAGTCCGAACGGATTCCCGAGCGCGACGACGAGCTGCCCCGGTTTGATGGTGCCGGAATCGGCGAGCGTCGCGGAGACCAGGTCGTCCGCGCTGATGCGGATCACGGCGAGGTCGCTATCGGGATCGTCGCCGACGAGTGAGGCGGCGAAGCGGCGTCCGTCGAGCAGCGCGACCTCGATCTCCGCGGCGCCGTGTACGACGTGCGAGTTGGTGAAGATGAAGCCGTCGGGCGTCGCGATGAAGCCCGAGCCGCTCCCGGCCCGGCGTCCGCCGCTGCGCACCTCGATCCCGACGACGGACGGGCTCGCGCGCTCGACCGCCGCGGTGACGACGCGGGAGTAGCCGTCCTCGAACGGCTCGTCCGTATCTGAGGTCAAGACGATGAAGGACATGATGGTCCTTCCGAAGACCACCCGCCCGGCTGGGAAAGTTGCGGAGAGCGCAGCAGTAGTTTCCGCCTCGCAAGGCGGAGTGTAACGCGCCTTGCCGCGCACGCATGCGCTCGCAACGTTCGGCGCGATCTTCTACATCTTTTTGTGGGCGTCGGCGTACGTTCCGAGCAAAATCGGTGTCCTCGACTCCTCGCCGCTGTGGTTTCTCGTCGTGCGCTTCGGCGTTTCCGGCCTGCTGGCGCTCGGGCTTGCGCTCGCGCTCGGCGCGAAGCTGCCGCGATCCGCGCGCACGTGGCTCCTGCTCGGATTGCTCGGCGTGCTCAACAACGCGGTCTATCTCGGCTGTACGTACGAGGCGTTGCGGCACCTCGCGACCGGGATCGGCGCGATCCTCGCGAGCATGAACCCGCTCTTGCTCGCGCTCGTCGCGCCCGCGGTGTTGCGCGAGCCGCTCACGCGCATCAAGGGGATCGGTCTTGCGCTCGGTTTCGCAGGCGTCGTCACGATCATGATCTTTCGCACCGGCAGCGGCACCGCAAATCCCGGCGACGTCGCGCTTGCGTTCGCCGGCGTGATCGGCAGCGTCGCCGCGACGATCATCTTCAAGAAATACGTGACCGGCGTCGATCTGCGGATCACGACCGGCGTGCAGCTCCTCGCGGCGGGGATCGTGCTTTTGCCGCTCGCGTTCGTGTTCGAAGGATCGCCGCATGCGACGTGGTCCGCGCCGCTGATCGTCTCGTTCGTCTATCTCGTGTTCGTGATCAGCATCGGTGCATCGACGCTGTGGTTCTTGCTGCTCTCGCGCGGTGAAGCGAGCCGCGTCAGCGCGTTCTATTTTCTCACCCCCGTGTTCGGGCTTGCGCTCGGCGCGCTCTTGCTGCACGAGCCGGTCGGCGTTCACGACCTCTTCGGTCTGGTTGCGATCGCGCTCGGCATCTTTCTCGTGCAACGCGCGTGAAGATCACGACGCCGTACCGAATGCTCGCCCTGATGACCGGCGCGCAGATCGGCGGCGCGGTGGTGCAACAGGGGCTCGGATCGCTTGGGCCCACGTTCGTCGCGACGTTCGCGCTCTCGAACGCGGCGCTGGGCCTCGTCTTCACGTCGCTCTCGCTGGGCAGTGCCGTTTTCACGATCGCGGCGGGGCTCGTCGTCGACCGGGTCGGCGAACGGCCCGTCGTGCTGTGGGGCGGTGTCGCGCTCGGGCTGACGCTGTGCGCGGCGGCCGCGATCCCGTGGTATCCGTGGCTGTGTTTGTGTATCTTCTTGTTCGGCATTTCGTATGCGTCGCAAACGCCGGCCGGCGGCCGCGCGATCCTGGCCTGGTTCGATCGTGACCGCGGCCTTGCGATGAGCATCCGCCAAGCCGGCGTGCCGCTCGGCGGCGCGATCGGCAGCACGATCTTGCCGCTCATCGCCGTGCACGCGAACTATCGCTGGTCGCTCGTGGCCGGCGCCGTCCTCGGGACGGGCGCCGCCGTCGCGGCATCGATCTTCTACGTCGATGCACCGCGCGCGCCGGGTGTCTCACCGCGCTTGCGCGATATCGCGAAGCGGCTGCTCGTGCTCGCGCGCGATCCACTCACGATCCTTTTCACGGTGACGTGCATGGTGTTCAGCGCCGGCCAAGGCATCACCAACGGCTTCTTCGTGCTCACCGCGGTACACATCGTCCATCTCTCGCCCATTGCGGCGGGCGCGATCTTCGCCTTCGCACAAACCTGCGCGGTCGCCGGACGCATCGTCTGGGGCCGGCTCAGCGACTCGATCTTTCACGGCGATCGCGCGTGGCCGCTGGTCTGCATCGCGGCGATCCTCGCGACGGCCGCCTACGTGCTGCCCCACGTCGGCCCCGGGAACGTCGTCGTGCTCGTGCTGGTCGGCGGGATGCTCGGCGTCTCGGCGGCCGGCTGGAACGGTGTCTTCGCGACGGCGCTGGCCGAGATCGGCGGCGCGGACCTCGCCGGCTCCGTCCTCGGCCTCGGCCTGACGTTCATCTTTCTCTCGCTCGCCGCCGCGCCAGGCCTCTTCGGCGCCCTCGCCGACCGCACGAGCCTGCAAACCGCCTGGACCGCCTTCAGCATGGTCGCGACCCTCGGCCTCATCCCGCCCCTCCTCGCCGTCCGGGAAGGCCGCGCCCGCCGCCGCGCCCTGCGGTGATTCGCGCCCCTATTCTCCGCAAAAGGTGCGGTGAATAGCCTTTCCTCGACGCGCAGGCCGCACGCACCGCAACGCCTAAACCGGTTCGGCTGCGCCCAGGTGGCGGAATTGGTAGACGCGCTGGTTTCAGGTACCAGTGGCCGCAAGGCCGTGGGGGTTCGAGTCCCTTCTTGGGCACCAAACAATGACGAGGCTCCCGCCTCGTTTTTTGTTCGTTCGCGGCAGCGCATCGTGTAGAAAAAGCGAACGGCTTGCGACTTGTTCGCTTCCAGGTATGATCGCACCATGGCCACGCAGCGAAAAACGACGGACCCACGATCGAAGCGCAAAACGGAACAGCCGCCGGTTTCGTATCAACGCCGCACGATCACGATCACGTCGGAGCTGAACGCCGCGATCGATGAGCAGATCGGTTCGAAAAACTTCAGCGCCTTTGCGCAGCGCGTGATCGCCCGCGAACTGCAGCGCCGACGGCTACGCGAATGGCTTGCCGAGCGCGAGGCCGCCCATGGTGGAGAATCGCCGAGTCAAGAAGATATCGACTACGCCGAGCGTGCATGGCGTAATCGGAAATAATTCTGGCCGTTGCGTGATCGCGCTCTCTCGACGCGCCTAGCGAACGAACGAGGGGCGTTCGAAGGGGCTCGCGGGCTTCGGCGCCGCGGCGGGCGCCGCTGGTGCGCCGGGCTTCGGTGCGGCGGGGCGCGCGACGGGGACCGGCGTGCCGGTGACGAGCGCGATCGCTTCGGCCATCTTTTGCACGGTGAACGGCCGCATGACGACCGTCGTACGCGGCATCGTGTTAATCAGCTCGATCTCGCTGATCGGCGCTTTCGCACCGACGATGACGGCTTGCACGTAGCCGTTCTGAAAGAGCGACTGCACGGTGCGCCCGAGTTTGATATCGTTGAAGTGCGCGTACACGATCGCGATATCGGGTTTGGCCTGGCGGGCGAACGTCAACATCCACGTCGCATCGACGCCGCTGCCGACGAGTTGATGATTCAGGATGCCGAGAATTTGCCGCACGTAGGCGACGTGCTTCGGATCCGGATCGCCGACGATGACCCGCATGTGGCACGTGGTTTTTGGCGCCCGTCGGGACGTCCCTATGCGCGCCGAGCAAACTTTACGGAGCGGCGACCGTCACGGTCCCACTCATGAACGTGTGATACCTGCAAAAGTACGCATACGTACCAACGTTTGCGAAGGTGTGCGACCAACTCGCTCCGTTCGCGATGTCGCCGGAATCGAAGCTCCGGTTGCGTGCGGTGACCGTGTGTGCGACCGCATCGTCGTTCACGAAGAGAACGGTGTCGCCGGGATGCACGGAAAGCGCTTGCGCTACAAATGCGTAGTTGGTGATGTGCACGATTGCGGCTGGCGAGGGTGCCGGGGACGGCGCAATGACCGGCGACGGCGCGGGGCTCGTCGCCCCCGCCGGCGCGGACGGCGCGATCGCGTTTCCAGCAAACGCGGTGCCGGCGAACGCGGGTCCGGCGAACGCGGTGCCCGCGAGCGCGGCGAGAAGGCCGAGGGAGGCAAGAATCGTGCGCATGACGCTCTCGACTCCCCCGGTACGGGCGGAAGTTCCCGCTTGCCGGCGGCGATCACGGTTTGGGCGCTTCCCCTGGCCCGCGCCGGGCGAATCGGGTAGACTCAAGCCTAGGCCGCGAGAGGCGTGATAGCGCTTTCCAGCGAACCCGACCACACCATGCCCGGAGTCTGTTCATGATCGATTCGCTCGTCCACGTGACCCTGCCCGAAATGGGGGAGTCCGTCACCGAAGGGTCGATCGTCGAATGGCGCAAGAAGGTTGGCGATTGGGTCGATGAGGGTGAGACGCTCGTCGACGTGACCACCGATAAGGTCGACGTCGAGGTGCCGTCCACGAGCGCGGGGGTGATCGTCGCTTTGCACGGCGGTGAGGGCGACACGGTCGCCGTCGGCGCCGTCCTCGCCGAGATCGACGCAACCGCTGCGAAGCCCGCGGGCGGTGCGGCTGCCGGCAGCAGCACGCCCGCTCCGAGCACGGCGCGCTCGAGCACGCCGGCTGATGCGGATCCGACGCTGGTGACGCCGTCGGGCTATGGTTCGTCCGGGTCGGGCCTGGCGCCGGTCGCGAGCGCTCCGGCAAGCGCGCGGGGCAATGCCGGCGCGGCGTCGCACAAAGCGCGCTTGATCGCCGAGCGTTACCATTTGGATCTGGCATCGATCGTGGGCTCCGGTCCCGACGGGCTGATCGTGCGCGCCGACATCGATCGGGCGATTGCGACCGGCAGCGCGAAGGTCGCGTCGAACGGCGCGGCCGCCGCGCCCGGCATCGCGTTCCCCGTGCCGCCCGCGGACGCGAAGATCATCGATCTGAAGGGCGCAGCCGGTACGCTCGCGGGCTACATGGATCAGTCGCTCGCGCTGCCGACCGCGACATCGTTTCGCACGCTGCACGTCGGCACGCTCGAAGCGCGCCGCGCCGAGCTCAACGCCGCGCTCAAGAATGCGAACCGTAGCGAGAAAGTGTCGTTCACGCACCTGATCGCCTACGCGCTGGTGCGTGCGGCGGCCGAACAGCCGGCGATCACCGCATCGTTCCGGCGCGAGAACGGCAAACCGCAGCGCATCGAAGCCGGTATTCACCTCGGCCTCGCCGTGGATTCCCCGCGCAAGGACGGCTCGCGCTTTCTCGTCGTGCCGGTGATCAAGAACGCGGCTACGCTCGACTTCGTCGCGTTCCGCGCGAAATACGAAGAGCTGGTGCTCAAAGCACGCGACAACAAACTCACCGTCGACGAACAGACCGGCGCGACGTTCACGCTCACGAATCCGGGCGGCATCGGCACGGTCGCGTCGGTGCCGCGCTTGATGGTCGGCCAAGGCGCGATCATCGCCGCCGGCGCGATCGCGCTGCCGCCGGGGTTCGCCCACGCGGCGGATTCCGCGCTCAAACAGCTCGGCATCGAAAAAGTGATGACGCTGACCTCGACGTACGATCATCGCGTCATCCAAGGCGCGCAATCGGGCGAGTATCTCAAGCGCGTCGAGGAGCTGCTCTCCGGCGCCGATCAGTTCTTCGACGACATCTTCGCGGCGTTCGGGCTGAACGCGGCGGTGCGCGGCACCGGCTATTCCGGAACGCCCGCGCAAAGCGCGCAGCCTGCGTCGTCGCCGCTCGCCGGCGTTCCCGCATCGCCGCTGGGCGACGGCAGCGGTTTCGTCTCGAACGAGATGCTCAAAGCGGTCGCGGCCGGGATGGGCATGGTCTCGTCGTATCGCCGCTTCGGTCACCTCGCGGCGAACCTCGACCCGCTCGGCTCGCCGCCCGTCGGCGATCCCTCGCTCAATCCGGAAACCTGGGGCCTGACGCCCGCGCTGATGAACGCGATCCCGGCCTCGGTGCTGCGCGTCAAAGTCCCGGGCAACACGCTCGCCGAAGTGCTGCCGCGGCTGCGCGAAACGTATACGTCGACGATCGCCTACGAGATCGAACACATCTCCAACACGTCCCAGCGCCGGTGGCTGCGCGAGTACATCGAGGGCGGGCTGCACCGCTCGGGACTCACGCCGCAGCGCACCGTGCAAGTGCTCCAGCGGCTGACCAAGGTCGAGACGATGGAGCGGTACTTCCGCAAGCAGTTCATGTCGCAGAAGACCTTCTCGATCGAAGGGCTCGACGCGATGGTGCCGATGCTCGAAGAACTGATCTCGATGCTCGCCGAGGACGGCACGAAGACGGCCGTGCTCGGGATGGCGCACCGCGGCCGGCTCTCGACGATCGCACACGTCGTCAACCGGCCGTACGAAGAGCTGCTCGCCGAGTTCGAAGCCGGCGCGATGAAGACAGCCGACGTCGATGAAAATGACGATGCGACCGGCGACGTCAAGTATCACCACGGGGCGGACGGCATCTACGTCACGCCGATCGGCACGCAGATCGCGGTCAAGCTCGCGAACAACCCCTCGCACCTCGAAGCCGTCAACGGCGTCGTCGAAGGGATCACGCGCGCGCTGCAAACCGACCACGCGCAAAATCCGCCCGCGCTCGACTTCACGACCGCTGCGCCGATCCTCATCCACGGCGATGCGGCGTTCGCCGCGCAAGGCGTCGTCGCCGAAGTCCTCAACCTGCAAGCGCTTGCGGGCTACGCGACCGGCGGCACGATCCACATCATCTCGAACAATCAGGTCGGCTTCACGACCGATCCGGCCGAAGCGCGCTCGACGCGCTACTCCTCGGATCTGGCCAAGGGCTACGACATGCCGATCGTGCACGTCAACGCCGACGACATCGAGGCGTGCATCGCGGCGGTCCACCTCGCGATCGATTACCGCCGCAAGTTCGGCCGCGATACGGTCATCGATTTGATCGGCTACCGGCGCTTCGGTCACAACGAACAAGACGAACCGATGTACACCCAGCCGCAGATGTACGAGGCGATCAAGAGCCATCCGACCGTACGCGAACTCTTCGCCGCGCGGCTCGTCGCACAAGGCATCTTGACCGACGAACAAGTCAAGGCGATTCAAGACGCCGCGACCGCCCGGATCACCGACGCACACAAGAACGTCAAGAGCGGCGCGGCGACGACGAAATTGATCGGCGCATCGAAGCACGCGAACGGGATCGACGAGGCACCGCCTTCGACGGGCGTTGCGCGGCCGGCCTTGATGCGCTTCGCCAGCGCGCTGATCACCGCACCCGACGGCTTCACGATCAACAAAAAGCTCGCGTCGCAATTCGCGAAGCGTCAAGCCGCGCTCGCGAGCGACGGGGAAGTCGATTGGGGTCTCGCCGAGGGGCTCGCGTTCGCATCGCTGATCAGCGAAGGGACGCCGGTCCGGCTCACCGGGCAAGATTCCGAACGCGGCACGTTCAGCCACCGGCACGCCGTCTTCCACGACGCGAACACCAACGCGAAGTACGCGCCGCTGCAGCATCTCGAGGGTGCGAAGGCGTCGTTCGAGATTCACAACTCGCCGCTCTCCGAGTACGCGGTCCTGGGCTTCGAGTACGGCTACGGCGCGGCACTTACGAACTCGCTCGTTTTGTGGGAGGCGCAGTTCGGCGACTTCAACAACGGCGCGCAGATCATCATCGATCAATTCATCGCGGCCGGTGCGGCGAAGTGGAGCGAACGCACCCGTCTGACGCTGCTCTTACCGCACGGCTACGAAGGCGCCGGACCCGAGCACTCGAGCGCGCGGCTCGAACGCTTCCTCCAACTCTCGGCCGAAGGCAACATCCGCGTCGCGAACTGCTCGACGGCCGCGCAATATTTCCATCTGCTGCGCGCGCAAGCCAAAGCCACCCACGCGTACCCGCTCGTCGTGCTCACGCCGAAATCGCTGCTGCGCAACCGCAACGCCTACGGCACGCTGAACGAGCTTGTCGACGGCAGCTTCCGTGAGTTCATCGACGACGCGCGGTACGCGCAGCGGCGCGACGCGGTGGAGCGGCTGCTCCTGGTGAGCGGGAAGATCTATCACGATCTGGTCGCAAGCCCGCTCTACGCGCAAGCGACGAAGACCGCGATCGGACGCGTGGAGCTGCTCTCGCCGCTCCCGCGCGAGGCGATCGTCGCTGCGATCAATTCCTATCCGAACCTCAAGCACGTCATTTGGGTCCAAGAGGAACCGAAGAACATGGGCGCGCGCTCGCACGTGCGCGGCCGCGTCGCGGAAGAAGTCGCCGATCGCTTCGCCGACCTCGAGTACGTCGGCCGCCCGTACCGCGCCAGCCCCTCCGAAGGCTACCCGGGCGCGCACGTGGTGGAACAAGACCGCATCATCACCGCCGCCCTCACCGAGGACTAGCTCCCTCGTGACACGGGGGCTTAGCTCGCTGATCTGACCGCGGCGGATGAGGCACGGATGATGGGGCTGGCGCTGAAGGGGACGGTTGCGGCACTGGCGCCGTCGTCGAGTGCGAGCCGCATCGCGCGTTCGCCGAGCTGGTCGAGTGCGATGCGCACGGTCGTGAGCGGCGGCTCGAGATCGGCAGCCGAGGGAATGTCGTCGAAGCCGGTCAGCGAGACGTCGATCGGTACCCGCACACCGCGGCGACGGAGCGTTGCGAGCGCGCCGATCGCCATCTCGTCGCTCAGTGCGACGAGCGCCGTCGGTGGCTCGCCGGTTTGCCGTTGGTAGAGCAGTTCCGCGGCGTGCGCTCCGCCCTCGCGCGTAAGCCCGCCGTCGACGACGAGCGCGGGATCGAGTTCGATGCCCGCGGCGCCGAGCGCGTCGGTCACGCCGGCGAAGCGATCTTCGACCGTGGTGAGCCGCTTGGGGCCGGTAATGACGGCGAAGCGGCGGTGACCATCGCGCACGAGCGTGGCGACGAGCGCCGCCATCCCGCCGCGATTGTCCGGGACGACGGCCGGTACGTCGACCGCATGCCGGCCGATCACGGCCGCTCGGCCGCCGCCGTCGACGAAGGAACGCAGCCGCGTTGCGAGCTTCGCCGCATAGGCGGCGTCATCGTGCCCCGAGGCGGCGATGATGATCGTCGCCGCGCGGTGTTCGTGCATCAGCGCGAGATACTCGAGCTCGCGCTGCGGATCGCGGTCGCTGTTGCAGATGAGCAGAATCTGCTGCGCTTCGGTCGCGACCCGCTGTACGCCCCGCAGGATCCCCGAATAGAACGGGTTGTCGATGTCGTGAACGATCACGCCGGCGATCGACGTGCGCGCGCGCGCGAGCGCCTGCGCGTAGGCGTTGGGGACGTAGTTGAGGGTCTCGGCCGCGGCCGAAACGCGCACCCGCAGCGCTTCGGAGACTTTGCGTTCGCTGCCGTTGATGACGCGCGACGCCGTCGCAAGCGACACGCCCGCTTCG
>Ga0116231_10012810_pt1 | contig 12110 bp, 13 predicted proteins | sample S1TSphgellanicum_2_FD_89695 | JGI IMG/M metagenome (GOLD analysis project Ga0116231, IMG submission 89695) | Host-associated microbial communities from peat moss isolated from Minnesota, USA - S1T2_Fd - Sphagnum magellanicum MG | ecosystem: Host-associated > Plants > Peat moss > Unclassified... | reverse complement strand
TAAACTCCGCTCGATGGAGCGACGAAATATTTTCGCGGGCCCGTATCTGGACCGCAGCGCTCACCTGCGCCAGGATCCGGCCTGGTTCGAAGCGGCGCTCGCCGACCCACGGAGCCGCCTCGTGCCGGTGTGGCAGACGCGCAGCCTGATCACGTCCGCAGAACCACCGCGCGCGGCACTGCTCGAACTGAAGAGTCTGCCACCCGCGTGCCGGCCCAATGACGACCTGATCCTGCTCGGCCGATTTCGCGAGCATTGGTGTTTCGCTTACGAGTTCGAGGCGATCGAAGCGCCGCAGCTTGCGGCGGGCACGGCGTTCGAGGATCTGCGCGTCGTATCGGCGCGCCTGGCATCCGACGAGGCGGGGCTGCTCGGCTATGCGCGAGCGATGGTCAACTGGCGGCGGCGGCATCGGTTCTGCGGGACCTGTGGCAGCGCGACCTTGGCGGCGCGTGGCGGGCACGCGGTAGTTTGCAGCGCCGCGTCGTGCCGCACGGAGCAATTCCCGCGCATCGATCCGGCGATCATCGTGTTGGTCAGCGACGGCGCTCGCGCCCTGCTCGGCCGCCAAGCGGCGTGGCCGCCGGGTCGCTATTCGACGATTGCCGGATTCGTCGAGCCGGGCGAATCGCTCGAGGACGCGGTCTTACGCGAGATACTCGAGGAGACGGGCGTCGTCGTCGATACGATCGAGTATCACTCGTCGCAGCCGTGGCCGTTTCCCGCCTCGTTGATGCTCGGCTTCACGGCGCGCGCCGTATCCACCGAAGTGCAGCGCCGCGACGACGAACTCGAGGACGCACGTTGGTTCACGCGCGATGAAATCGCGGCCGGAGCCGTGATCCTGCCGCCGCATCAATCGATTTCGTTCTCGTTGATCGAACATTGGTTCGATTCAGCGGGCGGCAAGCGCCTGCGCGACCTCCAGGGAAACGCGCCTTGGCGGTGAGCCGCAGGCCTCGCTAGCCGCGAACGCGTTCCCAGTGCCCGGGCTTCAAGACCCAGCCGTCGCCTTGCCGGACCCAGGTGTGGGGAACCCATTGCCGTCCGGGCCGCGGCGGTGCCCAGTGTCCGGGAATCCACTCGTGGCGATTTCCCACCCAATTCCAGTAGCCGCTCTGCCAGACATAGCCTTCTTGCGGCGGCGTGCCGATGATCTCCACGCGCGGTGCCGGCGGCGCGACCAGGACGACACCGCCCGCGTAGTGGCTCTGGTCCGGCATGACCGCGCAGCCCGCGAGCCATGTGCTCGCGAGCAAGGCGACGCCGACTCGCCAACTCGACCGTCTTGAATCGCGCATAGGCCGTGACGCCTCGAGGACCGGATCCGGGCGGCCACTGTTCGGTGCGCCGCCCAGACACCGCTCGTACTCACGTTCTCAAGGAGCTGAAGGTTCCAAACCGGGTGATGGCGCCGGTGTGGGTTCGGCCGGGGCCGGCGCCGGATGCGCCATCGGCGCTGCGACGGGGGCCGGGGTCGCCACGGGCAGCTTCTTCTTCGCCGCCTTTTTCTTCGGCTGCGGTTTGGCCTTCGCTACGACCTTCGGCGACGCCTTTTTCTTGGCGGTCTTCTTCGCAGGCAGTTTCTTTGCAACCTTCTTCGGTTTCTTGACGGTCTTCGCCGCTACCGATTTCTTTTTCGCTTTCTTCGCTTTGCTCTTGCTCTTCTTAGCCATGGTCAGTCTTCTCCTCGCGGGTCGATCCATTCCTCTGGGTGAGAGTATCCCCGAAAAAGTCCGCTGTCATCAGCGATGCGCTGGAGTTGCAGCGGCACATTGCGTACTCTGCCGACGGCGCTTCGAGACCCACCCCCATGTCCGACGAAATCCCAAGCTCCCCGATCCGTCCGTTGCATGACGTCTGGCTGAAGCCGCGGCGCGTGTTCCGCGAGTTGGCCGGCGTGCCGATCGGCAGCACCGATTACCTGTTGGCCGCGGCTCAAGGCACGGTCGACTGGTTCGCGCTGTGCCGCGGCCAATCGTCGGGCGCGGCCAACAGCGTCGCGGAAATCATCGGCATGGGTTTCGTGCTGGGACCGCTCGTCGGCATCCTGGGTCTGTATCTCATGACGGCGGTGTATGTGCGGCTCGCCGTGCGGCTCGGAGGCACCGCGCCGCGCGCGCAAGTGTTTCACGTGCTGGCCTACGGCGGCGTGCCGATGCTCGTCTCGTTAGGGGCATGGCTCTGTGTTGCGTTCGTGGTCGGTCGCTCGACGTTCCTCGACAAACCCGACGCGGGATTGGACGGCTTTCTCTATCTGCTGCTTGATCTGCAATGGATCGCTCATGTCGCCCTGCTCGGCTGGAGCGCCTTGCTGCAAGTCATGGGTTTGAGCGAAATCGAAAAAACCACCGTGCGGCGCGCCCTCGGCCTATGGATCATCGGCAGGCTGCTCGTCGCCTTGATCGCGATCGTGCTGCTCGTGATCCTGAACGGTCTGGGATTCGGCGGCGCCTTGCCGGCCGCCTGATCCCGAGCGGCGACTCCCGCGGTGACTGCGCGTCAGTCGCCCGAAGGACTTTAGCTATGAACGCCGTTCGCGCCTTCGGCGACCGTCGCGGCCGGTGCCGGCACCGCGGACGGTACCGGAGTCTTCAGTCGCTGGATGACTAAACGCGCGACGGCGGCCGGGCTTTGCGGCGGCTTCTTCGCGGCCGCTTTCTCCGGCTTCTTGGGAGCAGGCGCCGCGGCCTTCTTGGGAGTGGACTTGGCGCTCGCAGCGGGCTTGGCGCTCGCGACGGACTTGCGCTTGCCGGTCTTGCGTTTGCTCGCAGCGGCCGTAGTCGCAGCTTTGACCGCGCTCTGTGCGTTCTCGGCCTTCTTACGCGCGAGTTTGGCCGCTTTCTTCGTGAGCTTGGCGGCCTTGCGGGCCTGCTTGAGCTCGGACTTCGCGAGCCTCACCTGTTTCTTGGCCGCTTCGGCGCGGCTCGTGGCCTTATCGGCATCGCGAACGAGACGCTCGACATCGGCGGTTTTTTTTGCGACCGCTGGAGTCGCTGCTTTTGTGGCCACTGGACACCTCGAGCCATGAGTTGACGGTCTGTCAGCTTAGCGCCGCTGGACGCCGCTGTCACGCAATTGTCATAAAACGGGGGGCAGGACGCGCAACAGGAATGCGCGAATATCGGCGACCTCTGCGGCGCACACCGAATGCGCCATCGGATATTCGTGCCACTCCACCGCGTGGCCCATGGCGCGCAGGAAGTCGCGCGACGAGGCACCCAAAGAGAGCGGCAGCATGGGATCCGCCCGGCCATGCGCCATGAAGATGGGCGTGTCCTGATTCGGGGGCAGCCGCTCTCGCACGAGACGCCCGGACAGGGGCAGGTAGCAGGACAGAGCCAAGACGCCCGCGAGACGCATCGGCAGACGTGGCGCCGCAAACAGCGACACGGCGCCGCCTTGCGAGAAGCCGCCTAGCACGATCCGTTCCGCGGGTATTCCGCGCTCGGTTTCGCGCGCGAGCAGCTCGCGTATGCGCGCCTCCGAATCCCAAAATCCGGCCAAGTCTTCGTCGGCATTCGGATCGAGCGCCAGGTTACGACCCGTGGGCTGCACGATGTCGTACCACGCGCGCATCGGCATGCCCCCGTTCAAGGTCACGGGACGCACGGGCGCGTTCGGGAATACGAAACGCCAGGCGCGTTCGCCGGGCGCGACGATCTCGGGCACGATCGGTTCAAAGTCGTGAGCATCCGCGCCGAGGCCATGCAACCAGAGGATCGCGGCGTCAGGTTTCGGTGCGGTTTGGATGTCGAGGGTGTCGAGCACGCCCCGCAAGCCTACCAGGCGCTAGGCCTGCCGCGCGAAGTCTTGGATTTGCAGCTCCAGATCTTGGATCGCCGGCAAGACGCGGGGATGGTTCGCGAGCCACTGCGGCCCGAGGTAGCCGCGCAAACCGTCTTCGCCGAGCGTCTCCTCGAACATGCCGCGCTTGGCCGACCAGTAGAGTGCCTCGACGCGCTGCAGGACCGCGTGCGTCGCGCGCCAGTCAGGCGAGTCGATGGCGCGCGTCTCTTCACTCTGGACCGCGGTCAGCAAGCGCCCCAAAGCTCGCTCCAAATCGGAGGCTTCTCTCGGCATAGGCTTCGAGCTTACACCGCGACCGTCATGCAGGATCAGTTGCAATCGAAAATTCATATTACGTGGAGATACCCGGGATAGTGCGCTGTCGCAAAACGTTTTTGTCGCTTGACAACCACTGCATCTTTATGCAGGATACGCGCAACTTTATGCATCAAGGCCCAGCCCAATGCTCCCCTCGAGCTTTTCACAAGCCGGCACGCCGACGCTGACCGGGGCCGCCACGAGCGCGTTGGCCCGCCGCGACTCGCTCGTCAAGATCATCCGTGAGCGCGCGGTCGGGCGGCAATCCGAACTCGTCGCGCTGCTGCGCGAGGCGGGCTTCGAGGCGACCCAATCGAGCGTGAGTCGCGATTTGCGCGAACTCGGGGTCGCGAAACGCGGCGACCGCTACGTTTTGGGCGAAGCGATGTTCGCGAAGAGCGACTTCTCCACCTTGCGCCAGTTCGTGAGCGGTCGCACCACGGCCGGCGTCAACCTCACGGTGCTCAAGACCCGGGTCGGATCGGCGCAAAGTGTCGCGGTCGCGATCGACGGCGCGCAGTGGCCGGAGGTCATCGGCACGATCTCGGGTGACGACACGATTTTCATTGCGACGGCCGGCGCGCGCGAGCAGCGGCAGCTCGGCGTCCGTCTGCACGCCATCTTCGGAATCTAAACTCCCCATGAACGCAGCAAATCCCACGGGCGATCAGCCCATTCTGTTGGCTTTTTCGGGCGGCCTCGACACCTCGTTCCTCGTTCCCTGGCTCAAGGAAACGTACGGACGCCCGGTCGTCACGATGACCGTCGACACCGGCGGCATCGATGCGCAGGCGGCGCGTTCGCTCGCGGAGCGTTCGGCGAAGCTCGGTGCGAGCGGGCATCAGCTCATCGATGCGCGCGGCGCGTATTTCGATCAGGTCCTGAAATTTCTGATCATGGGCAACGTGCGCCGCGGCGGTTTGTATCCCTTGTGCGTCGGCGCCGAGCGCGTGCTGCAAGCCCAGACCATCGCCGCGGCGGCGAGCGAGCGCGGCACGACGATGGTCGCTCACGGCTGCACGGCAGCCGGCAATGACCAGGTGCGCTTCGAGGTCGCGCTGCGCACGCTTCAGCCCAACCTCGAGATCATCGCGCCGGTCCGCGACCGCGCCTTCAAGCGCCCCGAACAGCTCCAATATCTTCGAGAGCGCGGACTGCCGATTCCGCCGTATGGCGCGGCCTACTCGGTCAATCGCGGGCTCTGGGGCGTCACGATCGGCGGCAAAGAAACCTTGACCTCGGCGGGCAGCATTCCGGAGAGCGCCTGGGTGCTCTCGAAGGACGCCTTTACGCTGCCGCGCGCGCCCGAGCGCCATACGATCGGCTTCGAGCGCGGCGTGCCGGCGAGCCTCGACGGCGCCGCCGCGGCTCCGGTCGCGATCATCGAAGCGCTGGAATCGCTCGCGGGTCCGTTTGCCATCGGCCGCGGCATCCATCTCGGCGACACCGTGATCGGCACGAAGGGCCGCGTCGCCTTCGAAGCACCCGCCGCCGAGGTGCTGCTGACGGCGCACCGGGAACTCGAGAAGCTGGTGTTGACCGGCAAACAGGCGCGCATCAAAGAGACTCTGGCCGGCCCCTACGGGGATCTCGTGCACGAAGGGCAGCACCTCGATCCCGTGTGCCGCGACATCGAAGCGCTGTTCGTGTCATCGCAGGCGCGCGTGAGCGGCGAGGTGCACGTCGCCTTCCGGCCGGGATCGGCGTTCGTCGAGGGCGTGAGCTCGCCCTATTCATTGATGGCGGCCTCCAAGGGCGTGTACGGCGAGGCGGCCGGCGAGTGGACGCCGACCGATGCGCTGGGCTATTCGAAAATGCTCGCGCTGACGGGAATTTTCTACCAACGAGCCGGAGCAAACAGAACATGAGTGGTACGCGCAGCGTCGTCGTCGACAAGATCGCCTCGGTGACCCAGGCCTGCGGCCTGTCGCACGAAATTCGCGTCTCACCGGACATCGTCTGCGAGGAAGGCGTCGTGCTCGTCGTCGAGATCCTGAACAACAAGTCCAATTACAACACGCTCGAATTGACGAGCGGCCGCATGGCCAAGATCACGCGCGGCGACGTCGTGGTCGGCGCGCTTGGACACCGCAAAGCCCTGTTCGGCTATTCGGGCCACATCCCGGAGTCCTTGCAGCCCGGCGACGTGATCCAGATGCTCAACATCGGCGGCGTGCTCGGGATCTGCGATTCGGCGACGCCCGACAAGGGCAAGCCCTTCGACTGTCGCGTCATCGGCACGGCGCTCACGTTTCCCTATCTCGGCGAACGCATCGGCGTGCCCGCCAAGGCGGGTTTCAAGGCGCTCGACTATGAGGCACCGCTCAATACGCGCGGCGTTCCGGTCGTGGCGCTCGCTGGCACCTGCATGGAAGCCGGCAAGACGGCGGCCGCCTCGGCGATCATCGCGCGCATGCGCCATCGCGGCCTCATCGTCGACGCCTTCAAGGCAACCGGCGTCTCGCTGCGCCGGGACATCCTCGCCTTTGAGGACGCGGGTGCGCGCCGCACGATGATATTCACGGATCTCGGCATCATCACGACGACGGCCAAGTGCGGCCCCGCGTTGACGCGCTCGATGCTCACCGAAATGGCGAACGGCCAACCCGACGTGATCGTGTTCGAGCTCGGCGACGGTTTGCTCGGTACCTACGGTGTCGAGGCGATCCTGAAGGACGCCGACATCAAGGCGGCGCTGACCGCCGTCGTGCTGTCGGCCAACGACCCCGTGGCCGCCTGGGGCGGCGTCAAGTTGCTGCGTGAGCGCTTCGGGATCGAACCCTGCGCGGTCACGGGCCCCTCGACGGACAATCAAGTCGGAGTCCAAATCATCCGTGAGCAGATGGGCGTCGAGGCGTTCAATGCGATCAGCAATCCCGCGGACTTGGGCGACCACATCATCTCGCGGCTCGGAATCGAGAACGTGCGCGCCTCCAAGGTCGTCGGCGAATGAACGAACGCACGCCGGCGATCGTGCTCGGCGGCACCGGCTATGTCGCCGGCGAACTGCTGCGGCTCATCGCGGCCCATCCGCAGCTCGAGATTTCGGCCGTGCTGTCCGACAGCCAACCGGGCTTGGCCGTGGCCGAAGCCTTTCCGCACCTCGCGGCGGCCTATCCGCACCTGCGCTTCGCGGCGCTCGAGGACGTGGCGGCGCTCGTGCGGCGCACGCCGCGAGTCGCGCTCTTCTCGGCCGCGCCGCACGGGGTCGCGGCGGCTTTGATCGACCGCTTGCTGCAGGCCGGTGAAGCCGCCGGTTCCCGCGTGCATTGCGTCGACATCTCGGCGGATTTTCGCTACGCGACGGCGGAGGCCTACGAGGCCGTCTACGGGCACGCACACGGCGCCCCCGCGCGTCTCAGCGAATTCACGTGCGCCGTGCCGGAGCATCTCGCGCAGGCCCCGACCGCGCACATCGCGCACCCCGGCTGCTTTGCGACCGCCGTGCTGCTCGCGAGCGTGCCGCTGCTCGCGGCGCGAATTACCGACGCGCGTCTCTTCATCGCCGGTGTCACGGGCAGCACGGGTTCGGGCCGGAAGCTCTCCGAGGGCACGCATCATCCGCAGCGGCACGCGGATCTCTATGCCTACAACGCGCTCGCCCACCGCCATGCGCCCGAAATCGCGGCCTGCGCGCAGACCGCGACCGGCATCGAGGCCGAATTCAATTTCGTGCCGCACTCGGGACCCTACGCACGCGGCATTCACGTCACGGTCCAGGCGAGTCTCAAGGAACCCTTGAGCCCGGCGGCCGCGCAGGACCTGCTGCGCGCGTTCTACAAGAACAGCCCGTTCGTGCGGGTCGTCACTGGCGCGCCCCGCATCAAGAATGTCACGGCGAGCAACTATGCCGAACTCGGCGCGGCGAGCAATGGCCGATCGATCGCCGTGATGGCGGCGATCGACAATCTCGACAAGGGCGCCGCGGGCGGCGCCATGCAATGGATGAACCGGCTGCTCGGGCTCGAGGAGACCGCCGGCCTGCTCGCACCGGCGCCGGGCTGGACCTGAAGATGAGCGATAGGCGGAGACTCCGATGGCAACGCTAGAGAATTCCATTCAAACCGCACAGGCCGGACACCTGGCGCAAGTCTTTGCGCAGTATCCGATCGAGATCACGCGCGGCGAGGGCGTGTGGCTGTACGCGCGCGATGGCCGCAAGCTCCTCGACTTCTATGGAGGCCACGCGGTGGCGGCCTTGGGTTACGGGCATCCGCGCTGGCTGGCCGCGCTCGAAAGGCAGGCGCGGCAGATGGCCTTCCAGACCAACGCGCTGCCGATGGGCGTGCGCGAGCGCGCGGCCGCGCGCCTCGTGAAATTCGCCGACCTCGCGCTCGATACCGTGTTCTGGATCAACAGCGGCGCCGAGGCCAACGAGAACGCGCTCAAGATCGCGTTCAAGATCACGGGGCGCACGAAAGCCGTGGCGCTCGAACAAGGCTGGCACGGCCGCACGGCCGCCGCCGGCGCGGTCACCTGGGGCGCGCTCGAAAAGTGGTATGGCTTTCCGCGTACGCCGTTCGACGTCGGCTTCACGCCGCGCAATGACCCCGCGGCGCTGGAGCGCACGATCGACCGCGACACGGCGGCGGTCATCGTGGAACCCGTCCAGGGTGTCGGCGGTGCCTTCGACGTGGGCAAGCCGATGCTGCAGGCGTTGCGGCGCCGCTGCGACGAGGTCGGCGCCTTGCTGATCTTCGATGAGGTGCAATGCGGAGTCGGCCGTACCGGCCAGCCCTTCGGCGCGAATTATTATGGCGTCACGCCGGACATGCTGACGACCGCGAAGGCGCTCGGCAACGGCTTCCCGGTCTCGGCGCTGCTGCTGTCACGGCGCGTCGCGAAGAGCCTCAAGGTCGACGACATGGGCACGACCTTCGGCGGCGGACCCATGGCCTGCGCGATTGCCGAAGCGGTCATCGACACGATCGAGTCGGAGGGCCTGCTCGCCAACGTGCGTCAGGTCTCCGAGTACATCCGCGCGAATTGCGTGCTCGGCCCCGTGACGGGCATACAGGGAGCGGGCTTTCTGCTCGGACTCAAGACGAGCCGTCCCGCCAAAGAGGTGCAGGCCGCGCTGCTCGACAGGAACATCCTGACCGGCACGAGCGGGGACCCGAGGATCCTGCGTCTGTTGCCGGCTTATATTCTCAACGAAAGTCATGTCGATCAGCTGGCCGACGCGCTGCGGACGATTCCCGCATGAGGCGTTTCCTCGATCTCGCCGACTTGTCGCGCGCAGAAGTGCAGGAGCTGCTCGCGCTCGCGCAGTCCCTGCAAGACCGACCGCAGCCGCAGGCGCTCGCGGGCAAGATCCTGGGACTCGTGTTCTTGAATCCCTCGCTGCGCACGCTGGCCTCGTTCCAGGCCGGCATGGCGCGACTCGGCGGCAGCTCATTCGTGATTACGCCGGGACAGGGGACCTGGCAGCTCGAGACGCGCACGGGCGCGGTCATGAACGGCGCGGCGGCCGAGCACATTCGCGAAGGCATTCCGGCCCTCGCCTCCTATTGCGACGCGCTCGGTGTCCGCGCCTTTGCGGAAGGCCGCAACCTCGAAAGCGATTTGCAGGAGACGCTGTTCCGCCTGCTCGACGACTTGTGCGACAAGCCGTTGATCAATCTCGAATCCGCCGTGAATCACCCCTGTCAGGCGCTCGCCGATTGGCGCACGCTCCATGAACTCGAGGTGGCACCGCAGGCGAAATTCGTGCTCTCCTGGGCCTACCACCCGAAGCCGCTGCCGCTCGCCGTGCCCGCCGCGACGCTGCACATGGCGGCGCTGCGCGGCATGGAGGTGGTCGTGCTGCGACCGGAGGGTTTCGCTCTGCCGCGCGCGATCATGGACAAGGCCGAGAGTGCCGCGCGCTCGTCGGGCGGCTCGGTCAGCGAGACCTCCGATCGCGCGGCGGCGCTCGCCGGCGCGCAGGTCGTGTATGCCAAGGAATGGGGCACGACCGACTACTACGGCGATTTCGAGGCGGACGCCAAGCTGCGCGCCGATCTCACCGACTGGTGCGTGCGCGAGCGCTGGTTCGCGGGCGCCGCGCCGGGCGCGAAGTTCATGCACTGCCTGCCCGTGCGCCGCAACGTCGCGGTCGCGGACGAGGTTCTCGACGGACCGCGCGCGCTGGTCAAGCGCGAGGCATTCAATCGTTTGGCGGTGCAGATGGCCGTTCTGCATCGCATGCTGGCCTGAACGGCTTTTCGGAGAACAAACATGATCATGAATCGTCCCGATCCGTCCATCGCCGTGCGCGCGCTCAAGAGCGCGGCCCCCTACATTCGCATGTACAAGAACAAGGTGTTCGTCATCAAGGCGGGGGGCGCCGTGTTCACCGACGAGGCCTCCACGCGCGTGCTCATCGAGCAAGTCGCGATCCTGCACCAGGTCGGCATCAAGGTCGTGCTCGTGCACGGCGGCGGACCGCAGCTCGACAACGTGCAAAGCGCACTCGGCATCGAAACGCGCATGGTCAACGGGCGCCGCGTCACGGATACCGATACGATCGGCGTCACGGCCATGGTGCTCAACGGCTCGATCAACACGCACATCCTCGCGATCTGCCGTGAGCTCGACATCGAGGCGATCGGCATCAGCGGCGTCGATGCCGGCCTCATCCGCGCCCATAAGCGGCCGCCGGTCAGCGTGAGCGCGGGTTCGGCCGAAAAGGTCGATTACGGCTTCGTCGGCGACATCGACTCGGTCAACGGTGCCGTGCTCGGCAAGCTGCTCGAGAACGGTCTCATGCCCGTCATCAGTCCGCTCTCGGCCGACGCTCAGGGCACGCTCCTCAACATCAATGCCGACACCGTGGCGGCCGCGATCGGCGGGGCCTTGGCGGCCGAGAAGCTCGTACTGTGCACGGGCGCGCACGGCATCCTCGAACGGCTCGACGATCCCACATCCGTGATTTCCTACACGGACTTGAAAGGCCTCAAGGCCTTGCGCGACCAGGGCAGTCTGCAAGGGGGCATGTTGCCGAAGGCGACCGCGATCGAGGCGGCGATCCGCGGCGGCGTGCGCCGCGTGCACGTGATCTCGTACAAGTCTCCGGACAGCCTGCTCGCCGAGATCTTCACGAACGAGGGCACGGGTACGCTCGTGGTCGCGGATCTGAACGTCTTGAGCCCGGCCGAACAGCAGAGCGCGCCACAGTTCGCATGACGCGCTTGTGGGACAAAGGCGCGCCGCTCGCGCCGCAAGTGCTCGAGTTCACGGCAGGCGAGGATCATCGGCTCGACGAACGGCTCGTGCGTTACGACATCGCGGCGTCGCTTGCGCACGCGCGCATGCTCGGCGCTCAGGGGCTGCTCACGAACGAGGAGTGCACGGCGATTTGCGCGGCGCTCACCGACATCGGCCGCGCGCATGAGGCCGGCGAATGGCGCATCGCGCTCGAGCAGGAAGATTGCCAGACCGCGATCGAGAATCTGCTGACCGCGCGCGTCGGCGCCGCCGGCGGCAGGCTGCACGCGGGGCGATCGCGCAACGATCAGGTGCTCGTTGCCCTACGACTTTACCTGCGCGATGCCGCCCTGGCACTGCACCGCGGTGCACTGGGCGTCGCCGACGCCCTCGATGCCCTCGGCGTCCGCGACGGGGCACTCGCGCTGCCCGGCTACACGCACATGCAGCAGGCGATGCCGAGCACCGTCGCGCTCTGGGCCGGCGGCTTTGCAGCCGAGATCCGCGATGATGCGGAGGGACTACTACAGGCGACGCGACGCGCGGACCGGAATCCGCTCGGCTCGGCGGCCGGATACGGCACGCCGAATCTGAACATCGATCGGGAGGCGACGCTCGTCGCTCTGAACTTCGCCGCGACGCACGAGCCGGTCACGGCCGTGCAGCTCTCGCGCGGCAAGGCCGAGGCGCAGCTACTGTTCGAAATCACGCTTTTGACCCAGGATACCGGCAGGCTGGCGGCCGACCTTCTGCTGTTCTATACGCAGGAGTTCTCGTTCGTGAGCCTGCCTCCGGAGATGACGACGGGTTCGTCG
>Ga0116231_10012809_pt1 | contig 12111 bp, 9 predicted proteins | sample S1TSphgellanicum_2_FD_89695 | JGI IMG/M metagenome (GOLD analysis project Ga0116231, IMG submission 89695) | Host-associated microbial communities from peat moss isolated from Minnesota, USA - S1T2_Fd - Sphagnum magellanicum MG | ecosystem: Host-associated > Plants > Peat moss > Unclassified... | reverse complement strand
TTTCTGCACCGCCACTTGCCCAACCTATGTGCTGCTCGGGGATGAACTCGATAGCCCCCGCGGCCGCATCTACTTGATCAAGGACATGCTGGAAAACGACCGGCCAGCCACCGAGAAAGTGGTCAAGCACATCGACCGCTGCCTCTCCTGCCTAAGCTGCATGACAACCTGCCCCTCCGGCGTGAACTACATGCATCTGGTGGACCACGCGCGGCACCACATCGAGAAAACCTACACGCGGCCGCTGCCGGATCGCCTGGTCCGCCGGATGCTGGGAGTTGTTCTGCCGCGGCCCTGGCTATTTCGGCTTTCTCTTCGGGCCGCGGCGCTGGCCAGGCCATTTGCCTCCATGCTGCCAAAGCGCCTGGGCGCGATGCTGGGTTTCGCGCCGGCGCAGCTCCCGGCGGCATCGGATGTTGATCGGCCGCAAGTTTTTCCGGCGGAAGGCCGGCGCCAAAAACGTGTGGCGCTCCTGACCGGCTGCGCGCAGCGTGTGCTGGCGCCTCAGATCAACGAGGCCACCATCCGCTTGCTCACGCGCCATGGCGTTGAAGTGGTCGTCTCTGAAGGCGCTGGCTGCTGCGGGGCGCTCAATCACCATCTCGGCCAGGATGGCGATAGCTTTGCCCGCAGGAACATTCACGCCTGGACAAGGGAAATGGCCGGGCCGGGCGGGCTGGATGCAATCGTCGTCAACACTTCGGGCTGCGGCACCACGGTGAAGGATTATGCCTTCATGTTCCGAACCGATCCGCAGCTAGCCGAACCGGCCGCGAAAGTAGCCTTACTGGCGAGGGATATTTCCGAAGTGCTGGCCGAAATTGGTCTGCTTCCACCAGCGGTTGAGACTGGCCAGCGCGTGGCCTATCATAGCGCCTGCTCGCTCCAGCACGGGCAAGGTATCCGCACTCAGCCAAAGAAACTTTTGCAGGCGGCAGGTTTCGACGTGGTGGATGTGCCGGAAGGGCATCTTTGCTGCGGCTCGGCGGGCACCTACAATATCCTGCAGCCGGAAATTGCCACAAAGTTGCGTGACCGGAAGATCGAGAACATTGCGCGCACCGGGGCCACGATTGTAGCGGCCGGCAATATCGGTTGCATGACGCAGATTGCGTCGGCCGCGCATTTGCCTGTTGTGCATACGGTTGAACTTCTGGATTGGGCAACTGGGGGACCAAAGCCAAAAGGCCTTCTTTTCTGAAGAAAAGAAGCAAAAGACTTTTATTCCTGGCACCGCGGCAAGATCCCGGCTATGCCTCGATCTTGGAATTAGCGGAGAAATAGAAGTTTTTTGCTTCTTTTTTTCAAAAAAGAAGGCCTTGCTTACTCTCTCGGCCAGTTGAGGATCGGCCCCCGTCGCTCCTCATACCACCGTGCCAGGGCTACCGCCTGCTCGTCGGCAAAGCGTGGCGCGACAATTTGCAAGCCGATCGGGAAACCCTCCGTCGAGAATCCGCAATTGATGGCGATCGCCGGCTGCTCCGAGATATTCCATGGGAGCGTAAAGGTGATGTGTTCGAAGGGGCGCTCCGGGTTGTTCAGCGGCGAGGCGAATTCCGCCGGAAACGACAACACAGGGGATACCGGCGAGAGCACAATGTCCACTTGCGCAAAAAGGGCCGCGCAGCGTCGCCGTAATTCGTAGCTGTGGCTGAAACCAGCCACCACTTGCCGCCCGGTCGCCGTATCGCCCTTCGACGCCCAGTCCAGGATATAAGGTAAAATTTTGCGCCGCCTTTCCTCCGGCAGGCGCGCGATATCGTCCCAGCTGCGGGCGCGCCAAAAAATGTCGATTCCATCCAGAATGTCACGCGTCAGCACCCCCTCGACGGGCGCGATCACCGCACCCTCCGCGGCAAACAGATCGGCAGCCTTGCGCACCGCCTCGCTCACCTGCGGATCGACAGGAGAGCCGCAGCCAGCCTCCATCATCAAGCCGATGCGCAGGCCCCGCACGGAGCCGATGCGGGCATGCCAATCTATCGATGCTGGCGGCAGGCTGGTGGCATCGCGCGCATCCGGCTGGGCCAGCACCTCCATCATGAAGGCGGTATCATCCACCGTGCGGGTCATCGGCCCAGCGCAGCGGCCCATATAATAGGGGTCGATCGGCACACGGCCGAGGCTCGGCTTCAACCCAACCAGCCCGCACCACCCGGCCGGCAGACGAATGGAGCCGCCGATATCGGTCCCAAGGTGCACCGGCCCATACAGCGCGGCCGCGGCCGCGCCGGCGCCCGAACTGGAGCCGCCAGGGTTCATGCGCAGATCCCACGGGTTGCGGGTGAGCGGATGAAAACTGGAAAGCCCTGAAGAGAGCATGCCGTAATCGGGCATGGTCGTTTTCGCGAAAATGATGGCGCCAGCTTCCTTCAGTCTGGCGGCCGGCGGCGCATCAGCTGGGGCTGGAAGCAGTTCGGTTGCAGCCGTTCCGAGCGGCGTAGGTGTGCCCTGCGTCGCGATCAGGTCCTTTACCGTGGCGGGCACGCCATCCAATGTGCCGCGCGGCGCATGCGCGGCCCAACGCTGAGTAGAGCCCAAAGCTTGCCGCCGTGCCTTCTCCGGATCAAAGGCAAAGAGCGCCCCAAGCTCGGTCTCCCGGCGCATGACATGGGCAATCAGCTCGTCCATCACTTCGGATGGGCTGAAGCGCTGCGCAGCGTAGCCCGCCAGCAAAGCCCGCACGCCGAGCGCAAGCAATTCGCCCGCGCTCAACGCAGGGCCGCCGACCAACACAGCCTAGTTGGGTGCAATGCGTTGAAGGGTAATGATAAAAATTTCATAACACGGGCCGTAGAGAGATTCCTTTATGGTCATCGAACCCTGCGCCGTCGCAAATGCGTCGGTCGATAGCGCATGCAGGTCGAAGCTCACAATCGCCGAAACATCGTCACCGACCAGACGACCATTCTGGTACTGGCTGTAATTTGGTGCAACAGGGCTGGTGTTGCTCCAACCGTTCAGCCCGCTCGCCGGTACCGGCGGAAATGCGCTGAAGCTCAGCAGGTTTACCGCTGTGCCCGGGGTGACCGCCTGCAATTTGATGAACAGGTTAGCGTCCGTGATCTGCGCACCGGGATAGACCATAATGCCACTCACCGCCTCGTCCGTTGGCGCAGGGCAAAAATGCCCGCGGACCGGGCCGACAGTGCCGTTGATCGTATATACCCCAGACGGCAGGGCCTGCGCCAACGCGGGCGCGGTGCCGACAAGGCAAAAAAGGCCTACAAAAATCTCGCGTTTCTTCATTGCAACCTCCCTGTTTGGCGCAGGAAGAAGAAAGCACTTCTTTTCTGAAGAAAAGAAGCAAAAGACTTTTATGTGTATTTGCCGGCGTTTCTGACGATATTGTTACGCTTGGTTGATTTCGATCAATGACCGCCTGATTTTCCTTCCGCGGCCGATCTTGTCCTCGATATAGGCGGCATCCCCCCAGCGCACCGCGCGGGCCATCGCCTGCGCATCTTCCGTAAATCGCGCAAGCATCTCCAGCAACGCCTCGCGGTTGTTCAAGAAAACGTCTCGCCACATCTCCGGATCGGAAGCTGCGATCCGGGTAAAATCCCGAAAGCCGGAGGCAGCGAATTGCAGCACCTGTTGCCGCGTCTCGTCCGCCAGATCGTCCGCTGTACCGCAGATCGTAAAGGCAATCAGATGCGGCAGATGGCTTACAATCGCTAAAACACGGTCGTGATGCGCTGGCTCCATCACCGAAACCATGGAGCCCATCCGCTTCCACAACAATTCGATGCGAGTTACGCTATCGGCATCCGTACCTGCCGGCGGCGTTAGAAGGCACCAGCGCCCCTCAAAAAGGGTGGCAAAGCCGGCATCGGGGCCGGAATGTTCGGTTCCGGCCAGCGGATGCGCCGGCACAAAATGCACCCCCGTCGGCACCAGCGGCCCGACATCGCGGATCACCGACTGCTTTGTCGATCCTACATCCGACAATATGGCCCCTGCTGCCAGATTGGGCGCAATGGAAGCGGCCAGTTCCGCATAGGCGCCCACCGGCGCACACAGAATCACGCAATCCGCACCACGAACGGCCTCGGCCGGATCAGCCTCCACCCGGTCAGCCAATCCCAGCTCTTCGATACGCGCCATCGAGGCTGCCGACCGGTCATTCGCCACGATCTCGCCCGCAATGCTGCCCCGCGCCTTGGCGGCCCGCGCGATGGAACTGCCGATCAGCCCGCAACCAAGCAAAGCGATGCGCTGGAACAGCGGTGCCTCCGTCACGGGTTCGCTGCCGCGAATGTGGCAAGCGCATCGATCAGCAGATCGTTTTCATTGGTCAAGCCGACCGTGATGCGCAGGCACTGGGGCAGCCCATAGCCACCCACACGGCGAACGATCACACCGCGGCTGCGCAAATATCTGTCCGCGTCATCCGCCCGTTCCGGCGACCTGAGATCGGCCAGGACGAAATTCGCCTGGCTCGGCGTGATGCCGATACCGGCATCGTGCAGTGTTTTCGTCATCCGCGCGCGCTCGGCATTGTTGTGGGCGCGCGATGTCTCCACCCAGCCGGGCGCCGCCAAAGCGGCCAGCCCCGCCTCATGCGCCGCCAGCGACACATTGAACGGCGCCCGCACCCGGTTCAGCAAGTCCACAATCTCCGCCGGCGCGTACGCCCAGCCGAGCCTCAGGCCACCCAGCCCAAAAATCTTGCTGAAGGTGCGCGTCATCACCGTGTTGGGCGTGGACTCGACCAGGGCGCTGCCCGGATCGAAATCCGGCCGGTCGACGTATTCGGCATAGGCCGCGTCCAGCACCAGCACAATTTCCGGCGGCAGCGCCCGCCGAAGCCGCTCGGTTTCGCTGGCGGGGATGAAAGTGCCGGTCGGGTTGTTCGGGTTGGCGATAAACACCAGGCGGGTAGCGGGCGTTACCGCCGCCAGAATCGCGTCCACGTCTGTGGTGCGCTGATGCTCGCGTGCCTTGATCACCCGGCACCCGGCCAAGCGGCCCGCGATCTCGAAGATGGAGAAGCCATGCTCCGTCATGATCAGTTCGGTGCCGGCGCCGCCAAAAATGTGGCAGAGCAAGAAAATCATGTCGTCCGACCCGGCGCCGCAGACGATTTTGTGCGGGTCCAGTCCGAAACGAGAGCCGATCGCCTGCCTGAGTTGTGTTGCCTCGCCATCCGGATAGCGATGGAATTTCGTGGCGACTGCCGCCACAGCTTCGGCGACGCCTGGCGGCGGGCCGAAAGCGCCCTCGTTCGAAGACAGTTTTGTAATGCGGTTGACGCCTTCGATTTGCGAGATTCCAGGCGTGTAGGGATGGATTTGAAGGAGTTCCGGGCGGGGGCGCAGGGTCATGACGGTGCTGATATACGAAGCGGGCCGGCTATTGTAGTGTCTGCGGCGCTGCGCCGCCTTGCCCAGCGGCCAGCACCCGCCTATTCAGCCGCCTCCATGGACACGGCCGCCCCCCTGCCGGAAATCGAACACCTGCTGGCCCACTTCCCCGAGGGCCTCATGCTGGAATGTGGCCAGCATTTGGCGCCGATCTCCGTTGCCTATCGCACCTATGGGGCGCTGAACGGCGATGGAAGCAACGCCATACTTGTCTGCCATGCGCTCACAGGCGACCAGTATGTGGCGGAGCCGCAACCCCTCACCGGCAAGCCCGGATGGTGGTCCAACCTGGTGGGGCCGGGCCTGCCGATCGATACGAACCGTTTCTTCGTCATCTGCAGCAACGTGCTCGGCGGCTGCATGGGGTCAACCGGCCCGCGCAGCCACAGGCCGGACGGCCAGATTTGGGGCACCGATTTTCCGCCGGTCACAATTCGGGACATGGTGCGCGCGCAGAGCCTGCTTGTTGCTGCACTCGGCATAGAGCGCCTGTTTGCCGTGATTGGCGGCTCGATGGGCGGCATGCAGGTGCTGGAATGGGCGGCGAGCTTTCCCGAAAAAGTTTTTGCCGCTGTGCCGATTGCCGCCGCGGCCTACCATTCCGCGCAAAACATCGCGTTCAATGAAGTCAGCCGCCAGGCCATCTTCGCCGACCCTGATTTCTGCAACGGCCGCTACTGGGCGGAGGGAAAGGTGCCGGCGCGGGGCCTCGCCGTGGCGCGCATGATGGCCCACATCACCTATCTCTCTGAAGAAGCACTGACGCGCAAATTCGGCCGCAAGACCCGCGCCGGCACCGGCACCCAGGCTGCCAGTTTTTTTGGCGAGGTGTTTGAGGTGGAGCGTTATTTGCGCCACCAGGGCAGCAGTTTTGTGCGCCGTTTCGACGCCAACTCCTACCTTGCTGTCACCCGCGCCATGGATTGGTTCGACCTTGCGGCGGAACATGGCGGAGACCTCCCAGCCGCCTTCGCCGGCACCCGCACGCGTTTCTGCCTGGTTTCCTTCTCGTCGGACTGGCTGTTTCCCACCGCGCAATCGCGTGCCGTGGCGCGTGCGCTGAACCGCGCCGCCGCCAACGTGAGTTTCGTGGAAATCGAGAGCGACAAGGGCCACGATGCGTTCCTGTTGGACGAGCCCGATTTTCATCGCACGATCGCCGGCTTCCTGGCCGGCTGCGCCGAACACGCGGGCCTGCCTTGAAAATCAAAAGTTCTTTGCTTCTTTCTTTCAAGAAAGAAGATTCTTTCTTCTTTTCTGAAAAAAAGAAGCAAAAGACTTTTATTATCATATGCGCGTAGATCTCCAGCTTATCGCGAGCCTGATCCGCCCTGGCTCGCGCGTGCTCGATATCGGCAGCGGCGATGGGTCGTTGATTGAGCATCTGTTTCGCACCCGCGGCTGCGATGCGCGCGGCATCGAGATCGACATGGCGGAAGTGACACGCGCTGTCGCCCACGGGTTGCCGGTGATGCATGGCGATGCGGACCACGATCTGGCGCAATATCCTGACGGCGCCTTCGATTACGTGGTGTTGACGCGCACATTGCAGGCCGTTGAGCGGCCGCAGGAGGTGTTGCGCCAGATGCTGCGCATCGGCACGCGTGCGGTGGTGAGCTTTCCGAATTTTGGCCATTGGCTGGTGCGTTCCCAATTGTTCCTCACCGGCCGCATGCCGGTGACACCCACATGGAACCGCGCCTGGTACGAAACGCCAAACATCCACCCCTGCACCATTCTCGATTTCCGCGCTCTTTGTGCGCAGGAGGGCTATGAAGTGGAAGAGTGGCTGGCGATCGACGAGGCCGGCCGCAAGTCACCCTGGCGCCGCTCGCTGACGCTCGCAAACATGTTTGGCGAACAGGCACTGTTCCTGATGCGAAGGGCGTGACGCGGCCCGGGGATTCAGGGCTGGAAAATGCCTTCAAGGAAAGCTCGCGCAAGAACCCTTGCAGGATCAACGCAAGCCTGCGTAAATCCGCAAACTGAAACGACCTCGGCGGGTGAAAACATGGCGGCAGCGGATCGGCCCGAGCGCCGCATGGTAGTAGCCTTGGCCGTGTTGTTGAGCCTGCTCGCCTCTTCCACTGGCCTGGCAAAGTGTTCACTGGGCGTCTTTGCCAGGCTTCCGGTGACGATTGCCGCGTCGCGGGCCACTGTGCCTGGAATGATTAACGGAAAGCCGGCGAACCTGGTTATCGACAGCGGGGCATTCTACAGTCTTATGTCGCGGTCCAGCGCCGACGAATTCGGACTTTCCGTTCGTCCTGCATTCGGCCTGGTTTCGGGCGGGCCAACCGGCGCGGTTGATTGGTCAGCCACGACAGTGAAGACGCTGGCCATCGCGGGCATTCCCATTCCCCACATCGATTTTCTGGTCGGTGGCAGCGATATTGTCGCGGATGAAAGTGCCATCATTGGGCAAAATATCCTGTCCATAGGTGACGTGGAATACGATCTGGCCAGGGGTGCGATCAATATGATCAAACCTACGGATTGCGGCGAGAGCGATCTTGCCTACTGGGTGACATCCAGCGCGTATTCCGTGATCGATTTTCATCATATGGATTCGATGAACTCCCAAGCAATTGCAGAGGCATTTGTAAATGGCGTGTCTGTGCGGGTGCTGTTTGATACAGGTGCGCCAAGGTCGAGCCTTTCGCTTAAGGCAGCAGGGCGTGCCGGCATCAATTTGAGCGATCCCGGCGTTGTCGAGAGCGGCTATGTTGGCGGTATCGGACGCAAGCTTCTGAAGTCATGGGTAGCGCCCGTGGCTGATTTCAAGATCGGCGACGAAGAGATACGCCACACACGCTTGCGCATCGCGGAGAAACCAGAAGACGGCGCGGACATGATTTTGGGTTTGGATTTTTTTCTTTCGCACCATATATATGTATCGAATAAACAACGTAAACTATACTTTTCCTACAATGGCGGTGCCGTTTTCAATCTGGCACCAGTGCCTGCTTCAGGAACCACCGAGTCTCAGAACGAACTCACCGGGCCTGCGGATGCCGATGGGTTTGCACGGCGGGGCTCCGCTTTTGCCGGGCGCCGGCAATTCGATCTGGCGATCGCGGACCTGACAAAGGCGATTGCCATGGCGCCCGCGGAGCCCAAATATGTATTCCAGCGCGCGCAGGCATATTTGGCATTGCATCAGCCCGCGCTGGCCAGAGCCGATCTTGATCAGGCTTTGCGCCTGAAACCCGACGACGTTTCCGCTCTCATTGCCAGCGCGGGATTGCATCTCATGAACCATGAAAACGACATTGCTATTGCCGAGCTTAATCGGGCGAATACGGCCGCAGCGCCGGAATCAAGTGCGCGACTCAGCCTGGCACATCTCTACGAGAGAGCCGATCGTTTCTCGTCCGCGATCGCGCAAATTGATTTGTGGATTAATCAACATCCTGAGGATAACAAAATGGGTGAGGCCTTGAACGATCGTTGCTGGATAAGGGCGCTTGCGGGCCGGGACCTCGATCTTGCGGTGGACGATTGCAACGCCGCGCTAAGGAAAGTTCCGAGCAATCCGCGAATCCTCAACAGCCGTGCACTCGTTTTTCTGCGGAGAGGCGACTTTGACAAGTCGATCGCCGATAACGATGCAGCACTTGCGATGGATCCGAAGTTGGCGTCGTCATTTTATGTCCGAGGCATAGCCAAGCTGCGCAAAGGGATGATTGCCGAAGGGAATGCTGATATGGTCGCCGGCACATCGCTGCAGCCTGACTTGCCGGATTGGGCAAAAAATCATGGCTTTGCGCCAAATTAGGACCGGAAGCGGGATTGCAGGCGGCGCAAGCTATCTGGGAAGGCCGGCCATACGCAGACCATCGGAAAGGCGCGCCTTGTCTGCACCCCGCGTCAAGGGCGTTCTCGACAGGACCTTTTCTACCGTCAATCCAGGCTCCAGTCGCACAAGGCGCTGCAATAGATTCGGCTCACCTCGCCCTTCATTCGTGTACCCCGATGCAGCAACGCCAATCTTGAAGGATGACGAGAAGTTGGGGTTGAGCCGAATTGCGTTCTTGGATTCGGTGAGTGCCTCGCTGTCGTTTCCGTTCAGCAAATGAGCAAGACCCAATCCTGTTTCGATGAAATATGCTTGCTGATCGGCGGGCGACAGTTGCTTTGCGTGTCGAAATCGTCTGATGGCCTCGCTGTGCTCGCCGGCATAGGTGTGCGCCAGACCGGAAAAGAGCCAGGCCGAGGGCAGATTTGGGTTTTTGGACAACGCCTTTTCCTGGAGCGAAAGACCTTCCTCCAGCCGGTTCTGTGTAAACGCCAGAACGTGCCCGGCGATCGCAAAGACCGTTGCGCTATCAGGATTGAGTGCCAGGCTCCTATCAACCAGTTCACCTACGCGACGTTGAGAAGAGCGAGCGTCGGGCAACCATCCCTGTCCAAGTTGCATCAATTGAACATAGGCCAACCACGCCAGCAGGGCGGGATGGCGACTATCCTGATTGATAGCATCGGCCAGAAGTTTGTCGGCAGCGGCAAGATTACGACGCTCCAGCCGCTCTACAGCCCTGGAGGCCCGCAGGATCAACCCTGAGATATCGGCCCGCAGCTCCGCGCACGTCTCCAATCTTGCGGCTTGATGCTTTGAGATTTCAGCGGCGATCTGTGGAGCAAGCAAGGCTGCGAAATCCGCCCCGAACAGGCCCGCGCCAGATGACTGACGGCAAATTCTCTGGGACCAGAAAACCTCCCCTTTCAAATGCAGATCGCGCAGGCGCACGATGATCTGATCCTGATTCGCAAACTGATCTACGCATCCCTCCAGCAGGAAATCGAACCCGTCGGCGGAAAGATATTGCAGGCCACCATTGGCCTGCCGGGCGGGATTGAACGGAGTGCATGAAAGATCTTCGAATTTACTAAGTGCAGACATGATCTGCCAATCGATGCACAAGGCAAATTCGGCTGATGCGTTGCCGATAGGTTTTGTAGGTGACACGGCCAGGTACGCCGAGCGCCATGGCGCTGCAAATCCACTGATGTTGCGCTGATTGCTCTGCCAGTTCCGTTCGCCATCAGGTAAATCGGTCGGCGCGGTGTTTTCCGTCGCCGCCGTCTTCGACAGGAGTCGTACGAGCAAGGTTTTGGCATCGAATTCCGCCGGCCCGTCTGGTCGGCGGGATTGCACCAGACCTCGGTGGACTACATCCATTGTCCCGACAGTGTCGCCGGCCGCAATATTGAGTTCCGCCAATGCGGTCCATGCGGCTTGATGCGAAGGATCGTAGCTGAGAACGGCTTCCGCCATTTTCCTGGTTGCATCGCCGCCCCGCGCCTTGACGAGGAAACACGCCAGTTTATGCCTGATCCTCTCGGACAGCTTTTCCTGCTCATGGAGAATCCATGCGTCAAGAGGTGCTGATACCCCGAGCAAATCGCTCATCAAGGGACCACGAAATACATCCACGATCTGCGCCGCCGCAAATTCCGGGGTCTCTACGTAGAGTGCATCAATCCAGATATGCTCAATGTGCAATGTCAGCTGGTCACGTTCGGATCGGAGGCAGGCCGCTTTCAAGGGGGCCAGATAGCCACGCAGTTCATGCACGCTTTGCCGCAAAGAGGCCTGGGCCTGCTCACGCTCGCGGGTCGGCCACAACAAATCCATAAGCAGGCGTCGCGGCACCGGCTTTGCGCCAGCCAAAGCGAGCACTGCCATAAGCGCCCGCGTTCTTTTGGCGCGGGGCAAGAATGAACGTCCGTCACCCCAATCCGCCCGCGCGGGTCCCAAGAGGCGTATTTTCGGCGGCGCAGTATCGGAAAAAAGACTTGCCTCGGCAGGATCTGGCACAGGGGGCATGGCGAATACTTCGATTGATGTCTGGAGAGACCACCCGTGCGAGGGGCGATAGCGCGGCGTACGTTGCTTATTAGCAACATAAAAGCGTCATGAAAAGAGTCACTTGCCTAGGTGAGCAGGGATACGTTATTAGAACAAACAGAGAACGTTAGTTGCGGCGGGCCCAGGCCCGCGGCCGGTAACGAGTTTGAAACGAGTTCGTATCAAGTTGTTCTGATAAAGGAGCGGAAGTCATGGCAAACCAAGCATCGACGGCTGATCATCCGGCCCACAGGATCATCATTGCACAAGACGTGCCGACCGAAGTCCAGGATTCCGGTCAGGTCCGCATGGGCGGGGCCATCAAGATCTGCTGGCTCACCTGGGAGCTGTTTCACTATCTTCCCGGACTGGTGCGCTATTGGCCAAACGGTTCCTGCTGAAAAGCTGTCCGGCCAAAGATTAAGTCGATATCAAAACAATGCTCTAGCGCGTGATCCGGTTCGCCGATATGGCGCAAGCACACCGGATCACGTTGCCGCGGAAGGTGAGGCTGATGTCCAGTTGCCCAGCAGCATGGCGGGGGGCCGAACTCCCGCAAGTGAAGTTCTATCGCCTTTTGAGCGCCGCCCCACCGCCAACACGGGCCGCGAGAGATGCCATGGGGCACCTGCCAATACGGGCCACCCGTTATTGCGATGCCGCTACAACGGCATCATCCTTCGGCTGGTGGCTTTATCCTCCCATGGAGTTCAGCCTGCTGTGGGACGGCCGCCGAATCCTGTGGACCTGGGGCGAACGAAAGGACTGGCTGCTGCTCGACGCGGCGCAATTTCCTCGCTACGCAGCCGAATTCGATGCCATGGCCCCGCATTGTATGCGTGGTTTCTCGCCGCCTTTCCTGACGGCGCTGCCCGAGCCAGGCCACGTTCAGAT
>Ga0116231_10012808_pt1 | contig 12111 bp, 6 predicted proteins | sample S1TSphgellanicum_2_FD_89695 | JGI IMG/M metagenome (GOLD analysis project Ga0116231, IMG submission 89695) | Host-associated microbial communities from peat moss isolated from Minnesota, USA - S1T2_Fd - Sphagnum magellanicum MG | ecosystem: Host-associated > Plants > Peat moss > Unclassified... | reverse complement strand
CGGTAGCTGCCGGCGGGGACGTTGGTGTAGAAGGCGGTGCGGCGCGCGCCGGCGTAGATCCAGTCGCGGTCGAAGCCTTCGAGCTTATAGCGGAAGCGGAGCTTTTGCGGGGCGCGGAAGCCGAGGCCGGCGTAGTGGACGCTGATGCGCTCGCGGCCGGGAGGGATCGTGAGCGGCCAGCTCAGGGGAGCGGGCTGGTCGTCGACAGTGACATCTTCGATGGCCGTAAGCGGGGCGATGGGGTTCTCGTACTCGGAGGCGGGGTCGATAGACGCGGCTCCCTTAAGCGTGGCGAACCAAAGCGTTCCGTCGCTCATGCGCCAGGCGGCGGGATGGCCGCCGCTGCTGCACTCGCTGATCTTCATGCCGTCGGCGGTGCCGAAGGACTCGACGGCAAGGGTGGCGGAGCGATGGTCGGCAAAGGCGTTCAAACCGTCGAGTGGGACGCGAAAGACGCCCTTCGAGGAGCCGAGCCAGAGACTGGGCCGCGTCTTTCTGTCTTCGAGGACGCTGTAAATCTCTTCGGGCAGGCCGGCCTTTGCCGATGCGATGGCGGTGAAGACGCCGTTACGCAGTCGTGTGAGCCCCGCAGCGTGGGAGGCGATCCACAGCGTGCCTTCGCGATCTTCAGCGAGGGTCGTGATGGCGTCGGACCCGAGACCGTCTTTCGTGGTGAAGTTCTTGAAGGCAGTGCCATCCAAGCGGCTGAGGCCGTTGAGCGTTCCGACCCAGAGCGTGCCGTCGCGGGTGCGGAGGATGCCGCCGATCAGGTCGCTGCCCAGGCCGTCAAGGCGCGAGTAGGAGGTGAACGCGCCGCGCTGGTAGTGCGAGAGGCCGTTGCGCGTGCCGATCCAAAGCGAGCCGTCCGTGTCGGTGTAGAGCGACCGGACGAAGTCGTCGGGCAATCCGTCGGCGGTGGTGAAGAGCTTCAACTGGCCGTTGCGGAGACGGTTGAGGCCATCGGGGGTGCCGATCCAGAGATCGCCTCCGGATTCGGCCAGCGCCAGGACGACGTTGCTGGAGAGGCTTGCGCCGGGTTCTCCGGCGGCGGCGCGGATCGCGGTGATTCTGCCCTGCGCGATGCGATCAAGTCCGCCGCGGTTGGTGCCGAGCCAGATGGTCCCGGCGCGGTCCTCGAAGACGGCGCGGATGAAGTCGTCGGAGAGGCCGTCCTGCGTCGTCAGCGTCGAGAACGCCTGCTCCCGGAGCACCGTGGCGCCGCCCACATCGGTGCCGAACCACATATCGCCCTCGCGGTCTTCGGAGATGGAGAGCACGCCGGGGATGTCGAGCGGGGCCTGCAGCTGCTCCGGCATCTCGGGTGTGATGCGTGAGACGCCGAGATCGTAAGCGGCCCAGACGCTGCCCTCGCGGTCTCTATGCAGGCGCAGGACGCGGCCGGAGGTGACGCCTGTCTTCTCGCCGAGACGCTTCAAGGCACCGTGGGCGTATTCGAGCAGCCCGCTGTCGGTGCCGATGAGCAGGCCGCCGTTCGGCGTGGGAAGCAGCGCGGTTGCGTTCAGGTGCCCAGCTCCGGAATTGATGGGGACGGGCTTGCCGTTGTGCAACAGGAAGAGACCGTTGCGGCTGCCAACCCACAGGTCTCCGGTCGCTCCCGCGGCCGCAATAGCTTGTAGGTCTCCCGCCTCGGCGACTGTTTGAGTTGAGACCGCGGTCGAGCCAGGCTGGATCGAGAAGATTTGCTGGCCGAAGGCGATCATCAGCGTCCCGGCTCCGTCTTCGGCGATCTGTTCGGGAGTGATCTCGGAGGGGATTGCGGAGAGTGCGTGAAAGCCAGCGGCATCTCCGAGCGCGAGACCGTTCGCCGTGATCGCCACCACTCCGCCGCCCCCGCGCGGGTACACAAAGCGGACCACATCCGACGGAAGTCCGTTCGCGGTGGTCAGGGCCGTGAAGCGGCCGCCCGCGCGCGCCACCAAACCGCTCCCGGTGCTGATCCACAGCGTGCCTTTTCCGTCCAGCGCGAGATCGTTGATGGAAGCGCTGGTCAGCTGCGGCGTGTTGCCCGGGTCGAAGGTGCGAAGCTCCTGGCCGTCGAAGCGGACGAGGCCGCCCTCGGTGGCCATCCAGATGTAGCCGTCGCGGGTCTGGACGATGGCGTGGACCGTATTCTGCGGCAATCCGGTGTCGCTCTGCCAGCTCTGCCGGCCATATTGCTTCAGCGGCTTGGCAGTCGCGAGCGCCCGGGCTGGTGGACTGGCGTATAGCAACCCGGCGAGAAGTAACGCGAACGTCGCGAGGCGCTTGACGGGCCAGGGGCCAGAGCTATACCGGCCTTGGGCGCAGACCAAGGCTCTCGGGGCTGGCGGCGCAAAGACGGCCGAAAGCCCAGTCCATCGCACGCAGAGAGGATGGATCGGGCCCTCGGCCCTCAGGCTTTGCAGCCATCCACCACCTGGGGCGATGCCCCAGGCTGGTATAGAACGGGCCTTTGGCCCGAGAGGCCGGCCGGCGGAACTAATAGCTGCGTGGATCACTGGATATTACAGTAAGCCCAAACCATGAAGCTCGATTGCCGGCAGCAAATCAAGGAGCCTCCGTGGTACTCTTCATCAACTTTACGAAGGCCGAGTTATCGCAATGTCCGACAAAGAAGCCCCCGCCCAGGAGACCGCGCACAGCCAGCTTACGATGCAGGTGGTCGATTACGTTCGCGGGCTGATCGACCGTGGCGAGCTGCATCCGGGCGACCGCCTTCCGCCGGAGCGCGAGCTGGCGCGCTCGCTGAAGATCAGCCGGTCTAGCCTGCGCTCCGGCATCGGCTTCCTTTCGGCGATGGGCGTGCTGAAGAGCCGCCACGGCGCGGGCACCTTCGTCTCGTCCGGCCCGGCGGCGCTCGATTCGCAGTCGCTCACCGTGCTGGGGTCGCTGCATCGCTTTCTGCCCTGGCAGATGTTCGAGGCGCGCCTGGTGCTGGAGGCGAACATCGCCGCGCTGGCCGCGGAGCGCGCCACCGACGAACATATCGCCGAACTGGCCGAAGAGGTAACCGAGATGTACGCCGCGCTCGGCGACCCGCACGAGTATCTGGTCCACGATGTGCGCTTTCACCGGACGATCGCGCGCGCGGCCGGAAATCCTATCCTGGGCGCGCTGATGGAGACGATCGCCTCGAACCTCTACGACAACCGCCGGCTGACCGTGGACAATGCGCTGGACCTCAAAGAATCGGCGGAGATGCACCGCGAGATCTACCGCGCGATCCGGTCGCACAACCCGCTGCAGGCGCGCCGCGCGATGGAGGAGCACCTGAACCTGGCGCGGATGTCGCAGGCGGCGGAGGCGAATACGCGGCAGACGCTGATGGATACTCCGGCGGACCCGGCCGCGCCCAAGCGCGGTCGTAAGCTCGAGGTGTCATCCTGAACCTGAGGTGTCATCCTGAGCGAAGTTTGCGCGATTCGCGCCGAACGAAGTCGAAGGATCTGCGGTTCGGAATCTCAAACTATGCATCAGAACTTCTGACTCGGGACACTCAAACGCTGTTCAAGAGGAAATTTATGCGCCGATTCATTGCCCTCATCTTCTTCTTCACGCTTGCCGCACAAGCCCAATCGCCCGCCCCCGGTGCCTGCGCGGCGCTGCTCGGCCAGCATCTCCCCGACACCCGTATTCTCAAGGCCGAGCAGTACGCCGCAGGCGAATTCCCCACGCCGCCGGGAGCTTCAGAGGACGTGGTGCGCCGCGCGAAGTATCTGCCCGCGCTGTGCCGTGTGGTCGCTGAGCTGACGCCCACCTCCGATTCCTCCATCCGCATGGAGCTCTGGATGCCCGCCGAGCACTGGAACGGCCGCTTTCGCGGGCAGGGAAATGGCGGCTTCGCGGGAATGATTCCGTATCAGACGATGGGCCTCTCCGTCGTCGATGGCTACGCCAGCGCGGGCACGGATGCGGGCCACTCGGCGAGCTTCATCGACGCAAGCTGGGCCAACGGACATCCGGAGAAGGTCGCCGACTTCGGCTACCGGGCGATCCATCTGATGACCCTGCGCTCGAAGGATCTGGTGGCCGCATACTACGGGACGCCGGCGAAGCACTCCTACTTCGCCGCCTGCTCGGACGGCGGCCGCGAGGCGCTGATGGAGGCGCAGCGGTTTCCGGCGGACTACGACGGCATCCTCGCGGGCGCTCCGGCGAACAACTGGACGGCGCTGGTGACGAACTCGCTGCACAACGCGCAGGTGCAGCTCGCACCCGGCGGCTACATTCCGGCGAGCAAGCTGCCGGCGATTACGGCGGCGGTGATGGCGAAGTGCGATGCGAAGGGGACAGCGCAGGATGGGGTCGCGGACGGAATTCTCACCGATCCGCGGGCCTGCCGCTTCAAGCCCGCGGAGCTGCTGTGCAAGGCCGGCGACTCCGACAGCTGCCTGACCGCGCCGCAGGTGAAGACGCTCGAGGCCTTCTACGCCGGCGGCCACACCAGCGATGGCAAGCTTATCTTTCCCGGATATGCGTTTGGCGGCGAGGCGGATGAGGGCGGCTGGACCTTCTGGATCACCGGCGAATCGCTTGGCAAGAGCGCGGCCTTCGGCTTCGCCAACAGCTACTTCACGAACATGGTCTATCCCGGCGCGCTGCCGCCCTTCGACCTGAAGACGGCGTCGCTCGACGATGCGTACAAGGCGGCGAAGCTGAAGACTGCCGGCGATCTGGACGCGAACGACGCGAACCTGAAGCCGTTCCTCGCACGCGGCGGCAAGCTGATTCTCTACCACGGGTGGAACGACCCGGCGATCTCGCCCTTCAGCACCATCGACTACTACGAGAAGGTGCTGGCCGCGACAGGAAAGAAGGAGACCGAGTCTTCGGTGCGGCTGTACATGGCTCCGGGGATGGGACACTGCGCGGACGGGCCCGGGCCGGACAGCTTCGGCCAGTTTGGGTGGCTGCCGACGCGCGGGGAAGACGACCCGAAGCGCGATATGTACCTGGCGCTGGAGCAGTGGACCGAGGGCGGCGCGGCCCCGGCGGAGATCGTCGCGACTAAGTATACGGGCGAGGGATCGAGCGAGGTGAAGATGACCCGGCCGCTTTGTCCCTACCCCAAGGTCGCGAAGTATAAGGGTTCAGGCGACACCAGCAAGGCGGAGAACTTCGCCTGCGCGGCGGAGTAGGACCGATTGGTGATCGAGATACCGGCCGATGCCGTCATTCTGACCCTGAGCCCGCCGAGGGGAAGAATTCCCGCGGACAACCTTCCAGCCATCTCGGGCAAGTGGTTTGCGGGCCGAAGGCCCGAGCTATACCAGCCTGGGGCGTCGCCCCAGGGTCCAAAGTGGATATGAACCGAGGGCTGAAAGCCCGAAATATCTCAAGCCGCAGGCACAGCGAATAGAATACGAGACGGCCTGCAGAATTCTGGCAGAACCGGGAAATTCAGCATCACAGGTATGAAACCCGACCCCGGCTCGTGATGAGGCTATCTCTTTTAGAATCAATATTTTGAAAACGATTTCCCTTTGAAATCAACGACTTGGCTTTGTATATACAGAGCTAACACCCTATTTTTGAAGCTTTTACGCAAAAAACAGGGGGGTGGGGGTACCCTGAAAACGCCTGCCGGAGACTCAAAACACTCGGATTCGCGATGCGCCGATGGGGGGATCCGGTTGAGCGCGCTGGAGCAGCGTCTGCCCGCAATTCGCCACTGGACACCCGAGCTTGAAGCGGCAGTGCGCGCGGCCGCCGCCGATGCCGGCTTTAAACTCTCCGGCATCGCCGGTGCGGAGTCCGATCCGGCGGCCCGCGAGAACGGCCGGTTCGCCGAATGGATCGAGCAGGGACGAGCCGGCGAGATGGAGTATCTCAAGCGCCGCGATGCCGCGGGCGAGCTGCTGCGGAGCAGCCTCCGGGTGGCGATTCCGTGGGCGCAGTCGGTGGTGGTCTGCGCGCTGAACTATGCCTCCGCCGATCCACTTTCGATCGATCCCGCACCGGAGGGAGCGGGATGGATCGGCCGCTACGCGTGGTCGGGAAGCAGGGAAGAGGTCGCAGGAAGCAGTCTTCACGCCGGGCGCGAGGGCCAATCGGAGCCGCGGGAGGGCCAGCTTCAGCCGGAACTCCGGCCGACGGACTACCACGCCGAGCTTCTCCGTCGCCTGCGCGCAGTCGAATCGCGGCTGCTGGCGGTTGCGCCGTGCCAGACCCGCTGCTACGTGGACACCGGTCCCATCGTCGAGCGCGACTTTGCCGCCCGCGCCGGCATCGGGTGGATCGGCAAGAACACCTGCGTCCTCAACCAGGAGCTCGGCTCCTGGCTGCTGCTGGGAGTGATCGTGACCTCGCTTGCTCTCCCGCCGGACGCCGCCCTGCGGCTCGCGCCCGACCGCTGCGGAAGCTGCACCCGCTGCATCGACGCCTGCCCCACGGACGCGCTGGTCGCGCCGCGCGAGATGGACGCCTCGCGCTGCATCGCGTACCTGACCATCGAGAAGAAGGGCGCGATCGACCCGGAGCTGCGCGAACCCATGGGGCGGCAGGTCTTCGGCTGCGACATCTGCCAGGATGTCTGTCCCTGGAATCAAAGGCATCGCAGCGGGAACCGGCAGCCGCCGCCTGCCGTAACTCCCGGCATGGAGACGAGGCGGGAGCTGGTGAATCCTCCGTTGGCGTGGCTGGGGGCGATGGATTCAGGCGAGTTCAAACGCTCGTTCAAGGGGTCGCCGCTCGAACGCACGGGGAGGAAGCGGCTGCACCGCAATGTGGCCATCGCGATGGGAAACAGCGGCTCGCCCGAGTTCCTTCCCCGGCTCCGCGAGTGGGCGGCCGGAGAAGATGCTGTCCTGGCCGAGGCGGCCGAGTGGGCCATCGGGCGGATTGGCTCTGCTAGCATCGGGAGTTGAGCGAGAGCGCCGCTTATACCCCGCACACCGATCATGCCACCCATCCTGCCTCCGAAGACGAACGAATCTGACGAACGCCGCCGCGGAGCGGAGGTCACTGCTCCCGCGGAGGCCGCTTCCAGTTCCAGGCCTGAGCCGCTCGAGACGCTGCGCTCCCAGGTGCCGCGCAGCCGCTGGGGCCAGGCGGTCGAGCTGGCGCGCTACATGTCAGGCACGGAGGTGCACACGTACGCCTTCAGCGTCGCCGCCAACGTCATCCTCTCGCTCTTCCCGTTCATCGTGCTGCTGCTGACGCTCACCCGGCAGGTCTTTCACTCACGCGCGATGGAATCCGTGGTGGGGGACATGATGCGCAGCTTCCTTCCCGTCGGGCAGGACTTTATCATTCGCAACATGCAACTGCTCGCCCATCCCCGGCAGGGGACGCAGATCTTCTCGCTGGTGATGTTGCTGGTCACCTCGACGGGCGTTTTTCTTCCGCTGGAGGTCGCGCTGAACAGCGTCTGGGGCGTGAAGAAGAACCGCAACTATCTGCACAATCAGCTGATCTCGCTGCTGCTGGCGTTCGCCGTGGGGGCGCTGGCGATGGTCTCGGTCGCCTTTACCGCCGGGCAGCAGTCGGTGACGTCGTGGATCTTTCTCGGCCACACGGACAACATCGTCTTCAAGTTCTTCGCCGCGGCGTTCCTGCATGTCATCGGCGGCCTCACGGGCATACTGCTCTTCTTCCTGATCTACTGGGTGCTGCCGAACCGCAAGGTGCCGGCGCGCGCCGTGCTGCCGACGGCGATCGTGATCGGCGTGATCTGGGAGATCGCCAAGCTGCTCTATATCCTCGCCCTGCCGTGGCTGGACTTCCAGTCGGTGTACGGGCCGTTCTATATCTCCGTCGGCCTGATGATGTGGGCGTTCCTTTCGGGCCTGCTTTTGCTGGCCGGAGCCCACTTTTCCGCGACGCGGTATACGCTGGCGCTGGCGCGCGAAGCCGAGCGGGAGGGTTAGGCAGCGATGGGCAACAGGCTGCTCCAGAGCTTCTGGGAACGGGTGAAGCATCCCCCGCGCGGGCTGGCGGGCGCGGCGCTCTGGCTGGCGCTGGGCTACTGCCTGCTGGAGCTGCTGCGCCTGGGCAACAGCGACTGGAACGCTCTCTTTACCCTGCTGCAGGTGCTGGACGGCATCGCGTTCATCGCGGTGTCGGTCCCGCTGGCGCTGCGATTTGTCCGCCGCCGGCTGCTTTGGAGCCTGCGCAGCCGGCTGGTGCTGACTTATCTGCTCTTCGGACTGTTTCCGGTCCTGCTTGGCGTCACGCTGGTGGCGATCTTCGGGTACTTTGCCGCCGGCCAGTTCTCCATCCACCTGATGGAGACCCGCATGTCGGTCGCGCAGGACCGGCTGTTAGCGCACAACGAGAACCATCTCGGCCGGCTGCTGCACATGGCGGGCCACGCCGCCGGGGAGGCGAATCAACCGAACGGCATCCGCACCGAGGACCTGGCCGCCGCGCTTCCCGGGCTGCGCTACCCGGACTCGCTCGAAGTGCCGATCACTACCATTCACGCCGAGGACAGGCTCTTCGTCGACGGCGTCGCGGTTGAGTCCAGCGGGGGCGAACTGCCCTCCCCGGCGAGAGTGCCGCTGGGGCTGCCCTCGTGGGTCGGCGTGCTGCCCAACGGACGCTTCAGCGGCGTGGTGCTGGACGGAGACGAGCTGTACGTTGTGGCGATCGGGCAGCAGCGGCTGGAAGGCAACCGCGTCATGAGCCTGGTCACCAGCCTTCCGGTCGATGCGCCGCTGCTCGACCTGGTGGCGCAGGGCCTGGGCCGGGCCGAGCTGTTCGCGATTGCGACGGTCGCCAGCTCGAAAGAAGACGGAACTCCCGGCGAGGTAAAGACTGTCGAGCGGCAGCGGGCGCGCGCCCACGCCAACGCCGTCTCCGGCGGCAGCGCGCCGCCGCCGGTGAACCTCGCCGATGTGCGGGTCAGCTTCGTCTCCACTATTGGCGTCATCGACTGGGACACGGGAGCGACCGACAACGTGCCGATCCGGGTGATCTCGCGGCCCTCGCTGCTCTACCGGCAGCTGTTTGGCGGCTCGCTGGGCGGCGTCATTACCAGCTTCTACCGCATCGTGCTGGGAGTTCTGATCGTCGTCTTCGCCCTGCTGGAGGCGCTGGCGCTGTATCTCGCGGTGCGGCTGGGAAGGACGATCACGGGATCGGTGGCGGAGCTGTATGCGGCGACCCAGAGTATCGACCGCGGCGACTTCAACCACCGCATCCCGGTAAGGGGCGTCGACCAGCTGTCGGAGCTTGGACAGTCGTTCAACAACATGACGGGATCGCTGCAGCGCCTGATGGTCGAGCAGCAGGAGAAGGAGCGGCTGCAGAACGAGCTCTCCATCGCGCAGGAGGTGCAGGCAAACCTCTTTCCGCATGCCGACTGCGACCTCGCCAACCTGCAGTTGCACGGCGTCTGCCGGCCGGCGCGCTCGGTCAGCGGCGACTATTACGACTTCATCCTATTCCACAGCGAAGCGAACGAGCACGGCAAGAAGCGGACGGAGACGGGAGTGGGCATCGCGCTGGGCGACATCAGCGGCAAGGGCATCTCGGCGGCGCTGCTGATGGCGACGCTGCACTCGGCTGTCCGCGCGTACCGGTTTGCGAGTGAGGAAGTGCTCTATGCGGAGTCGCCGGTCGCGGGCCTAACGGCGAGCCGCGAGGAGATTGGCGACGACGCGGGAGAGCTCTTCCAGTCGCCGGGACGGATTCTCTCTCTGCTGAACCGGCATCTTTACCGCAGCACGCAGCCGGAGAAGTACGCGACGCTCTTCCTGGCGCACTACGATGCGAAGACCTCGTGGATGACCTACTCGAACGCGGGTCAGTTGCCTCCGCTGGTGCTGAGCCGCGACGGCAGCATCCGGCGGCTGGACGTGGGCGGAACTGTCGTCGGCCTGATGGACGGGATGCACTATGAGGAAGACGGCTTCCAGATGCGTTCCGGCGACATCATGGTCGGCTACTCGGACGGCGTGACCGAGCCGGAGAACGACTTCGGCGACTTTGGCGAAGAGCGGCTGATGGAGGTGGTCGCGCGGTACCGGGACGAGCCGCTGCATGTGATCTCGGCGCAGGTGATGCAAGCGCTCGATGCGTGGATCGGGGCGGAGGAGCAGCCGGACGACATAACGCTGGTGCTGGCTCGTCAATTGTGATGGAATCGTCAAAATCCCCGCGCGGGAGAGGGCTTCCATGAAGAGCAGTTTGAGAGATATCTGTGTAACGGCGTTTACCTTCTGGATGGCCTTTGCGCCTGCACTGGCGCAGGTGGCTGGCCCGGCGACTCCGGTAGCACCCGCAAAGCCAGACCCTGCCCTCCCGGAAGTCCTGCGGCTGACCGATGTCTGGCTTGACAGCGTGCAGGTCTACGACCGCCTGCCGTCTCTCTCGGCCGCTGTCGTGCAGGGCGACGACGTCGTCTGGTCGAAGGGGTATGGAACCCTCGACGCGGCCCATAAGATACCGACGACGGCGCGGACGATCTACTCCGTGTGCTCTATTTCGAAGCTCTTTACCTCGGTCGCCCTGATGCAGCAGTGGGAGGCGGGCCGGGTGCGTCTCGACGAGCCTATAACCACCTACCTGCCATGGGCGAAGCTGAAGCCTGTCGATGAGGACAGTGTTCCGATCACGCTCCGCGCGGTGCTCAGCCACTCGGCTGGACTTCCACGCGAGGCCGACTTTCCGTACTGGAAGCAGGAGGACTATCCCTTTCCCACCACGGAGCAGATCGAGGCGAAGATCGGCAGCCAGCCGCCGCTCTTTCCGGCGTCGCGCTATTTTCAGTACAGCAATCTCGGCCTGACTCTCGCCGGCGACATTGTCGCCGCAGTCTCCCACGAGCCATATGCCAAGTACGCACAAACCCATGTGCTCGACCCGCTGGGGCTCAAGGACACGCGCCCGTTCCTGCCGATGGACTCATACGGGAAGCGCCTCGCCGTGGGCTGGGGCGCGATCGGCAGAGATCAGACCCGCCATCTCTTGCAGCCCTTCGATGCCCGCGGCTTGACTCCGGCGGCCGGCTACACTTCTACGGTGGAGGACCTCGGACGTTTCGCGATCTGGCAGTTCCGGCTGCTGCGCACCGGCAAGGCCGAGGTGCTGAAGGCCTCGACGCTTCGCGAGATGCAGCGTGTCCAGTTCACGGACCCGGACTGGAAGACGACGTGGGGTCTTGGTTTTACGGTCGCGCATATTGGAGACCACACCTATGTCGGCCATGGCGGGGACTGCCCCGGTTATCACTCGATTCTCTCGATGCGGCCCGACAGCGAGACCGCTGTCGTCGCCATGCTGACCGGCTCAGGCTCGGCGGGCAAGTACGCGCTGGCCGTCTTTGCGCTGCTGGACAAGCGCAAGGGCTGGGCCTTCAAGGGCGATCCGCCGGCGAAGGGCGTCGACCTTGAGAGCTACGTTGGCCGCTACTCCGACCAGCCGTGGGGGCCGGAGTCGGCGATCGTTCCCTGGGCAGGGGGTCTGGCAATTTTGGCGCTTCCGACCGCCGATCCGGGCGGGTCGATCACCATCCTGAAGCCGAAGGGAAGCGATAGCTTCCGTCGCGTGAGAGACGATGGCAGCGAGGCCGAAGAGTTCACCTTCCAGCGCGATCCAGGCGGCAAGGTTAGTGGCTACACGCACTTCAGCAATCCATCGATGCGCATCGGGGACCTTGTCACCCATTGAGCCGCTGTTAGTTCTTCGCCGGAAGCGCTTTGACGACGATGGCGTTGGGCGACGCCCCAGCGGGCAGAATCGTAAACAGCGAAGGCCCGAGCTTGCTCTGGGTACGGATGACGCTGACGTCGCCTGAGTGCGCGTCGGCGGCCAGCAGCAGGTGCTCGTCGGCGGAGAAGGCGAGCGAATCCGGTGCGGAACCGGTGCGGAGGCTGCTGACCAGCTTGCCGTCGTCGATGCTGTAGAGCGAGAGAGAGTCGGCGCCGAAGTTGGCTACCCAGAGGGCGCTGTTGTCGCCGCTGACCAGGCCGTGGACGGGCTTGTTGCCGATGGGGTAGGTGCTGCCGACCTCGTTGGTGTAGGTGGAGACCTCGGAGATGGAGCCGGAGCCGAAGTTGGAGACGAAGAGTTCGCCGCCGTCGGGCTTCATGGCCAACTGCACGGGCGTCTCGCCCACGTCGAGCAGCGCGAGAAGGTGGTCGTTGAGGAGCGAGGGGTTCTGCCTGG
>Ga0116231_10012807_pt1 | contig 12111 bp, 8 predicted proteins | sample S1TSphgellanicum_2_FD_89695 | JGI IMG/M metagenome (GOLD analysis project Ga0116231, IMG submission 89695) | Host-associated microbial communities from peat moss isolated from Minnesota, USA - S1T2_Fd - Sphagnum magellanicum MG | ecosystem: Host-associated > Plants > Peat moss > Unclassified... | reverse complement strand
GCAAGGGCGCTGGCGTCGCAGCCTGAAGCGATCCTCTACGACGAGCCTACAACTATGGTGGACCCGTTAATGGCCCATTTACTCGGCGACCTTATAAAACGGCTGAAGCACCAGTTGCATCTGACGAGCATCGTCGTCACCCATGATATGCGCTTCGCCAAGAAACTGGCGGACCGCGTCGTCTTCCTCGACCAGGGGAAGGCGCGCTTCTTCGGAACGATGTCGGAGATGGAGGCGAGCACAGACCCCATCATCCAGGAGTTTCTTTCGCTCGATGCGCTGGTGCTTCCGGCGTGAGGGCAGACAAAGGGCGGCACAGCCCGTGAGGCGATTTCGCCAACTTGCAGAAACTATTGTAGATATTTCATCTGCCGGAACCCGGAGACCCGGTTTTAGCCAACCACCGAAGGGGCCTGCTTCAGGCCGCGAACCATCGATCGACCGAATTGCTTTCCCATTGTGATACCGCCGAGCCGCATCTGCCGATAAGAGAAGAGCATACGCGACCGGATCACCAGAGAATTTCCTGAACGGTTTTTGCTAACCGGAAGACGGGCCGGCATCTTTTGCGGCCGCGGTCACCGTCTGAGAAGATCAGGCGCCGGAGCGATAGAAGGAGACACGAGTGGCAGCTCCAGATTATTTACGTCCCATCGGTGTAGCAGACGGCGCGAAGAGTTCCTCGGGCGGGTCGACCTCCAGCTACGGGCTGTTCAATCGTCCGTCGGTGACCGGCCTGGTATCGGCTTCGCTCGATCTGATTACAGCGCTGATGGCGGGCGTGCTGGCCATCCGGATGCGTGGCATCGCTCCGGTGGAGACGGCGAAGTGGGGCGGCTTTACGCACACCACGGCACTCTCTTCGCAGGCCGTCTTCATGACGTACATCCTCTGGTTCGGGCTGTGCCTCGTCTTCTTCATGCGCACCTACGGGCTCTATAGGCCGATCCAGCAGATGAGCGGTCTGCACGAGCTGCGGATGACGCTTCATGCGACGATCGTGGCCGGGCTGACGCTGTGCGGAACGCTCTACCTTTCGAGCGGCGCTTTTATCTCGCGGCTTGAGATCGCGCTCACGCTGGTCTTCACGTTTGTCTTCCTGGTGCTTCGCCGGATGATTCGCCGGCACATGATGTACAAGCGCTTCCGGGCGGGGATCGAGACGCGAAACGTGCTCATCGTCGGCGCGGGACGGGTCGCACACGCGCTGCGCAACCATCTCACCTCGCTGGACCATTTGGGCTTCCGGTTCAAGGGCTTCGTTGCCATTACGGAAGAAGAGAGCGAGTCGGGCGACGCGGACATCATCGGCGACTTCAGGAACTGCCTGACGCTGGCGCGAACGCTGTTTGTGGACGAGATCTTCCTCTCGGTGCCGGCCGAAAAGAAGCTGGTGCTCGGGCTGGTGCAGGAGGCCCGGATGGCCGGCATCGATGTGCGCGTGGTGCCTGACCTTTACGACGGTCTGGCCTGGAACGCGCCGGTCGAATACGTCGGCCAGTTTCCGACGATCCCGCTGCACCGGCGCGACTTCCCGATTGGCGCATACCTGGTGAAGCGGGCGCTCGACCTGACGCTGGCGACGGTGGGTCTGGTGGTGCTTTCGCCGGTGCTGCTGCTGATCGCGATCTGGCTGAAACTCGATTCGCCGGGCCCGGTGTTCTATCGCGCCAAGCGTATCGGCCGCAAGGGCAGGACCTTCGAGTGCTACAAGTTCCGGACGATGGTGACCAACGCCGACAAGCTGAAGGCCGACCTCGAACACATGAACGAGCGCAAGGGCATCCTGTTCAAGATCACCAACGATCCGAGGATCACGAAGCTGGGCGCGAAGCTGCGGAAGTATTCGCTGGACGAACTGCCGCAGCTTTACAACGTCGTCCGGGGCGATATGAGCCTGGTGGGGCCGCGGCCTCCGATCGCCTCGGAGGTGGAGCAGTACGAGCTCTCGCATCTGAAGCGGCTCGACGTGCTTCCCGGGCTGACCGGCCTGTGGCAGGTAGAGGCGCGGCAGGACCCGAGCTTCGACAGCTATATCTCGCTCGACAGCTCCTATGTGGAGAACTGGAGCCTTATGCTGGACCTGAAGATCCTGGTGAGGACCGTAGGCGTGGTAATTACCGGGACCGGTTCCTAGGCGGAACGGTTTAGACTCGATAGTGTGAGAATAGCGCTCGCACAGATCAACCCAACCATTGGCGACTTCGCCGGAAACACAAAGAAGATCATCGAGTTCGCAGACCGGGCCGGGAGCCAGGGCGCGGACCTGGTGATGTTCCCTGAGCTGGCTATCTGCGGCTATCCGCCGGCGGACCTGCTCGAAAAACAGGACTTCATCAAGCGTGCGGAGCAGGCGCTGGCGGAGATCGCCGCCTGGACCGGCGGTGCCGGCCGCCCGGCGATCCTCTGCGGCACGGTGCTGCCGCTGGTTTCGGTGATCGGCAAGCATGTCAGAAACGTCGCGGCGCTGCTGAAGGACGGCAAGGTGGCGTTCACGCAGCAGAAGATGCTGCTGCCCTTCTACGACGTCTTCGACGAGCAGCGGTACTTCGAGCCGGCCAGCGGTCAGGCGCTGACCAGCGTCGGCGGCGAGACGCTGGCGATTACGATCTGCGAAGATGCCTGGAACGACAAGGGCTTCTGGCCGAGGCGGCTCTACCGGACCGATCCGGTAGAAGAGCTGATGCGGCAGTGGAGTCTGCCGGGGCTCGGCACCGTGCCTGCCGGTACGGTCACGCCGAAGGTGATCCTGAACATCTCGGCGTCGCCCTTCTGGAAGGGCAAGCGGCAGCTGCGGCAGGAGATGCTGGCGGCGCTGGCGAGGCGGCACGGGGCCATCGTCGCCATGGTGAACCAGGTGGGCGGAAACGACAGCCTGATCTTCGATGGCTCGTCGATTGTGGTGGGGCCAGATGGCGAAGTGATCGCGCGGGCGGCGTCGTTTGCGGAGGACATCGTCTACTTCGAGACGACCGCCGGAACGGCAAGCGCGGCTCCGACCGGGCCGGTCCCGGTTGACGATGACACCGCGGAGATTTGGGACGCGCTGGTTCTGGGCACGCGGGACTATGTGCGGAAGTGCGGCTTCAAGAAGGCGCTGGTGGGGCTGAGCGGAGGCATCGACTCGGCGCTGGTAGCGGCGATTGCGGTGAACGCGCTCGGCGCGGAGAACGTCACCGGCGTGGGGATGCCGAGCGAGTTCTCTTCGAGCGGATCGATCGACGATGCGAAGGCGCTGGCGGCAAATCTCGGGATACGCTTCGAACTGCTCGCGATTCACGGCGTCTTCGAGCAGTTCCAGACCGTGCTGAAGCCGCTGTTTGCGGGCACGAAGTTCGGTCTGGCGGAGGAGAACCTGCAGTCGCGGATCCGCGGCAGCCTGCTGATGACGATGTCGAACAAGTTTGGCGCGCTGGTGCTGACGACCGGCAACAAGAGCGAGATGTCGACCGGCTACTGCACGCTCTATGGCGACATGGTGGGCGCGCTGGCGGTGATCGGCGACGTGATGAAGACGCGGGTGTATGCGCTGAGCAGGTATGCCAATCGCGGGCGCGAGGTGATTCCGGTGGCAACGATCGAGAAGCCGCCTTCGGCGGAGCTGCGCCCGGGCCAGAAGGACACGGACTCGCTGCCGCCGTATGAGGTGCTCGACCCGATCCTGGAGGCGTATGTGGAGCGGTACTGCTCGGCCGAGCAGATCGCGAGGGAGCAGGGAGTGGACGTTGCGCTGGTGCGGAGCGTCTTGCAGCTTGTCGAGCGCTGCGAGTACAAGCGGCAGCAGGCCGCGCCCGTGCTGAAGGTGACGGCTAAGTCCTTCGGCATGGGCAGACGTTTCCCGATCGCGGCGAAGGTGGAGATTTAGGGGCGAAGATGGTTCGGGCGCTCAGATTCCGCCCGTTCGGAGATCACGATGGTCTCGGCGATGCGGTCGTGGACGGTTCGCCGATTCGGGTGGATGAAGTACTGGAAGAAACCGAAGAAGGCCTCGAGCGCGGAGGCGCCGTATCCGAGCGCCCGCTCGAACGAGTGCCACAGCGAGAGCCGGTGATGGACCAGCGAGACGGCGCGGATCTTCATGATCCGCTTGCCGATCGTGGCTCCGTTTCCGATGTAGTTCGAGACACCGATGAAGAGCACGAAATAGACAAGGCTCTCCCAGTGCTCGTGGTGGAAAGGGTCGAAGTCCAGGTGGATGTTGTCCTGCAGCCAGCCAAGCTTGATGAGAAGGACCGCTCCGCCCATGCCGGCCGCCGCGAAGGTCAAGGCCGCCAGAGTGAAGTCGATCATGAAGGCGGCGAAGCGCGACCAGAACGAGGCAAGCGGGAGGCCCTCGAGCTCCGCCATGCGCCCGCTTTCGTGGCCAACGTATCGACGAAGCTCGTTAGACATGCGAAGACTTTAGCAGATGGGGGGCGTCGCGCGAGCGAGAAGCTCCGCTAAATGGAGAGGCCGCGCGCTGCCGTTCTGGGTCACCTGTTCGCAACAACTGAAGCCGTCGCTGACGATGATCGTACCGGGGTCGGCTTCGCGGACGGCGGGCAACAGGACCCGGTTGGCCAGGGTCTGCGATATGGCGAACTTGTCTCGCTCGAAGCCGAAGGGGCCGGCCATGCCGCAGCAGCCGGAGTCGAGCAGGGTCACGTCGGCTCCTGTAGCCCGGAGCAGGGTCATCTCGTCCTCCATGCCCATCGTCGCGCGATGGTGGCAGTGGCCGTGGACGAGGATCTTGCCCCCGTTTCCACCTCCGACTTGCGGCGGTATGTAGTTCGGCGCGTGCCGGACGAGGAACTCACTGAGCAGGTAGGTCTGGTCGCGGAGCTTGCGGGCGCGGGGATCGTGCGGCAGCAGGTTGCATAGCTCGTCGCGGAAGACCGACGCGCAGCTCGGTTCGAGGACGACGATAGGAGTGTTGGCGGCGAGCTGCGGGGCCAGCGCGTCGAGGACCTTCAGCAGATACTGCTTCGCGGTGTCGAGCATTCCGAAGTCGTAGAGCGGCCGGCCGCAGCAGAGATGTTCGGCGGGAAGTTGCACGGCAAAGCCTGCGCTGCTCAGGACTTCGTGCGCGGCCTGCATGGTGGCGGGGTGGAAGTAGTTGTTGAAGGTGTCGGCCCAGAGGAAGACAGGGCCCAGGGAACAGGGACCAGGGATCAGCGTGCTCTCCTTGCGGCGCGTGAAGGCGCTTGCGAACTTCGGCAGGGTGCGGTCGGGGTGGAGGTGGAGCAGGGCTCTGGCGAGGTAGGTGATGCCGGGGGTGTCGCCGAAGAAGTTTGCGACGGCAGGGAAGTGCGACGCGATGCGCGCCCAGACGTCGATGCGGCCGAAGGCGTAGTGCGCGAGCGGACGGATGCGTCCGGCGAAGTGGTGCGAAAGGAACTCCGCCTTGTATGTCGCCATGTCGACCGAGACGGGGCACTCGGACTTGCAGGCCTTGCAGGCGAGGCAGAGGTCGAGCGACTCCTTCACCTGCTCGTTGTGCCACTTGTTGGGCAGGACTTCGCCCTGCATCAGCTCCCAGAGCAGATGCGCGCGGCCGCGCGTGGAGTGCAGCTCTTCGCCGGTGGCCATGAAGCTGGGGCACATTGTCCCGGCGTCGGTCTTGCGGCAGGCCCCTACGCCGACGCAGCGCAGGGCGGCGGATGCCAGGCTGCCTTTGTCTTCCGAGAAGGCGAAGTGCGTGGCAGGCTTCCATGGCTTGTAGTCCGCGCCGAGGCGAAGGTCTTCGTGCGGCTCATGCGCGTCGATCAGCTTGTTCGGGTTGAGCTTGTTGTCAGGGTCCCAGAGGCGCTTGAAGTCGCGGAAGGCCTGCATCAGCTCCGGCCCGAACATCTTCGGCAGCAAAGCCCCGCGCGCCTGCCCGTCGCCGTGTTCCCCGGATATCGACCCGCCGTGCGCAAGCGCGATCTCGGTCGCGCGATCGAGGAACTCGCGGAACTTCAGAATGCCGGGCGCGGTTTCAAGATCGAAGTTGTGCCGCATATGTACGCAGCCCTGGCCGAAGTGGCCATACATGGGGCTTTGGTAGCCGAACTCGTTCATCAGCGCGTAGATTTCCCGCAGATAGGAGCCGAGCTGCGCGGGCTCGACTGCCGCGTCCTCCCATCCCTCCCATCCGGTGCCTTTGCCGGGGACGAAGGCGGTCGCGCCGAGCGCGGACTCGCGGATGTGCCAGACGCGCTTGGCTTCGGCGGAGGTGTAGATACGGGGTGTGGGATTTGTAGCGAGAGAGGTTACAAATTGCGCGAAGGCGGCGGCCAGGGCGTCGGACTCGGGCTGCGTGTCCGCGCCGAACTCGCAGAGAAGGAAGCCTTCGCCAGGCGGAAGCAGTTCAAGCGAGGAGAGCGACTTCTGTTTGCGGCGCAGCGCTTCGAGCAGCAGGCCGTCGATGCCTTCGAGGCCGATCAGCGGGTGCGTGAGGAGCTGCGGAACGGAGTCGGCGGCGACAAAGAGGTCGGGAAACCCGACCCCGACCAGAGTCCGGAACTGCGGGCTGCGGACGAGCTGCAGCGTCGCCGAGAGAATGATGGCGCAGGTGCCTTCGCTGCCGACCAGCGCGCGGGCGACGTTGAAGTCGCTCTCGGGCAATAGCTCGTCGAGGTTGAAGCCGGAGACGCGGCGAGGAATGCGCGGGAACTTCGTTCGGACGTACTCGGAGTAGGTATCGCGGATGCGTTTCAGCTCGGCGTAGATGCCGCCGATGCGACCCCCGCTCGCGATGTGTGCGGCAAGTTCGGCTTCGCGTGTCGCGCCGACCGTCATGCGGGTGCCGTCGTAGAGCAGCAGGTCGAGAGCGACGATGTTGTCGACCGTCTTGCCGCCCATCAGCGCGTGGACGCCGCAGGAGTTGTTGCCGATCATGCCGCCGAGGGTGCAGCGGCTGTGCGTGGCGGGGTCGGGCGCGAAGGTGAGGCTGTGCATTTCGGCCTTCTCGCGGACGCGGTCGAGCACGGCCCCGGGCTGCACGCGCAGGGTGTTCGTCGCGAGGTCCACCTCTCCGATGGCGTTCATGTACTTCGAGAAGTCGAGGACGACGGCCGCGTTGCATGCCTGGCCGGCAAGCGAGGTGCCCGCTCCGCGGGTGAGGATCGGCGCATTGTATTTGCGGCAGAGGGCGACGGCGCTTACCACGTCGTTCTCGTCTCTGGGGATCACGAGGCCGATGGGGATGTGGCGGTAGTTCGAGGCGTCCGTGGCGTAGAGCGCGCGCGAGGCTGCGTCGAAGCGGACTTCGCCGCGGATGGCGGCGGCGAGATCCGCGGCGAGGGTGGCCGCGCCGGGAAAGGTGTCGGCGGCGCGGGCATGCGAACTGGGAAGGATGGTGAAGGTGGAGGACATTTTTCAACCAAATGAATTTGGTAATCATTTCAGCTTGGCTAGGTAGATCAGTTCCTGGCAAACGACACGAAAGTCAGAGGTGACCTTGTCTATGTCCTCTCGATTAGCGTTGAACCGTCTGCTGTGGGCCGACATATCGCCGATCGTCTTAAGATTCGTTAGACCCTTCTTCGTGTTCCTCCCCAAATTGAAACTCTGCTGTTGTAAGAGCTTGTCAATCAGATCCTTCAAGTAAAAAAACTCGCCCGAACGGCTGTCTTTTATCTCGTTCGCGATGTTCGCCGTCTCGAAACACTCGATAATCAGTGTCTCGATTAACCGGCGCATCATGACGGCGCATCCGTCAAACCATCCCTTCTCATAGCTGCCGTTGATTTGATTGACGACGCGTTCGATATAGCCACGGGTATTGCGAACATGTGAGAAAGCGAGCACATGTTCGCTGGCAGCGCGTGTGCCCTCGGACGGAGGCAGGAAATTCCGGGGAGCTTCAGCGGCAAGTAAAGCTACCAGTTCAATAATGTCTTTGTGACTCTTTGTTGAATCGGTGCGATTAGCCATTCTTGTAGAGGTGCTTTGACATGCTGGCGAATATCTGATCGATCTGATCCGATGACGCGTCCGCTGATATGTGAATCTGAAGATTGATATTCACTTCGGGGAAGCTGCTTCTCGGAGGCTGCTTTGGAGACTGGCCAGAACTGTCGTCGCTCTGACTGGATCGGGGATCTTTCTTTGGTTGTTGTTGGATCTTATTACTATTAAGTTCCTTTGCCTTAGCGCCTAAGCGTTCTGATGCCTTCTTCGGCGGTTGGGCCTTACGCTCGGCGTCTGGTTGGGCTCCGGGATCGGCTTCAAGGAGAAGGGCATAGGTAGCCGCCATTCGTTTCGAGGCAGCTTCTCCAACTCCGCTCGTACTCGCGAACCAACGTTCTAACTTTGCACGCTCGCTCTTCGCGTCGGTGATAGCTGCGATAAGTTCGTCTGGATAGACTTCTTTCAACATCGCTTGGCAGACAGCCTCGTACTTATCGTCATCTCGCCAAAGCTTTACCCTATCTGTTGGCTTGCCCTCCGGATCAAGCAATCCTAGCGTCTTAAGAAATGGCAGGATGTTGGCTCGCGCTGAAATTGCAGCCATACTGAGGACGGTTGCGAGGTAGCTGTCAGTCACAACGCCGGGGATGCTTTGCCTGAATTTCTTGCGAAGCGCCCACCAGTGGGTAGGGGACAACATGGGGTAGCTCTTACGCGACTCAGCTTCAGCCATTGGACGTTCCTCGTTATCCGATCATGAGCTTCTGCGATTTGGCTTTTTGCTCGACCCGATGATTGCATCATTATAGGTGCATCCGGTGAATCTCAGCGAGCGATCATTCGCCTGAGGGAGACTCGTCATCGTGTGCGGCAGTCTTACGCCGTTTCCTCACTTCGCTTCGGCCGTCATCTTGAAGATGGCCTGGGCGTTGGAGCTGTCGAAGCTCAGGTCGAGGGCGGGTTTGGCGCCGTTCTCGGAGGGCAGGGGGAGCCGGGTGATGAACTCGTAGAAGGAGCCGGGGACCTCGCGCTCGACCTGTTCCGGGACGCCGTGCGAGTCGAGCTTCGCGGTGCGGAACCAGCGCTTGACGCGGGCGGCGAGGAAGGCGGTCTGGCGAACGCGGCCGGATTGCGAGGTCTCGACGGAGGGCTTCATCGGCTGGCCGAGGGCCTTCTGTTCGGCGGCGAGCGCGTCCACGTCAGCCACGCGCGAGGTGGCGTGGTTGAAGGCGTTGCCCTCGGTGGCGATCCAGGCCATCTCGGGCGATTCGGCGAGCAGCGTCTCGTAGTCGGCGAGGGTAGGGACCGCGTGCTGTCGGCAGAAGCAGCGGGTGAGCAGCGGCAGGAGCCGCGCGGACTTCTCGATGGTCAGCGAGCGGTTGCGGTCAAGGTCGGCGAGCAGAGACACGGCCTCCGGGGTAAGCGGGTCGATGGAGCTGCTGGTAACGTTCTTCACGGCCTGCTGAAACTTTGGCGAGAAGCGGTCGGGGTGCAGCTCGCTGATGAAGAACTGCGCGATCTCTTCGGGGAACTCGACCTGGGCCTGGGAGCGGCCGGTCATCTTCAGGCGTTCGAGCGGGTAGACGCCGTTGAGCGCGTAGCCGAGCGGGCGCAGGATGCGGGTGATCGCCTCCTGACCGGCGGGGAGTGCGCCCATGCCTTCGAACAGGACGGTCCGGACGGCACCGTGGTCGTGCATGATCTTGCGGCCTTCGAGGCGGCAGTCGGACGCGTAGGTCTTCGCTGCAGGAACGCGTTCGAGGAGGTCTTCGAAGAGCAGCATGTTCAGAGCCTGCGCGATGCACGCGCGGGAGGCGGTTTCTCCGCTTTCGTCGAGCAGCGCCTGCGGGACTTCGAGGATACGGAGCAGGCGTTCGGTGCGGGCGAGGCCGATGGTCGGGAGGAGGATGGATTCGAGGGCGGACATTTTCTGACTCCTTGCGTGGTACGTGGCTCCTATGACGGATCCGTGGGAGTTCGGAAGACCTCCGTTGGGCATCTTACTCTCCCACCCATCGCGGTGAGAGTGCGATGGATGGGGCACCCGAACATCCGATCTTCATCGGAGCGGCCTGGCGGATTAGGTGGCTGCGATGGCGACGCACTCCTCTAGTATGTCGAGGGCGACATCAGCCTCCTGTTGTTTGACGATCAGCGGCGGGCAAAGGCGGATCGTCGTTTCGCCGCAGCCGAGCAGAAGCAGGCCGCGTTCGAAGGCGAGGTCGACGATCTTGTTGCGGAGGTCCGGCGCGGGTGTCCGGGTCGCGGTATCGCGGACGATCTCGACGCCGATCATCAGGCCGCGACCGCGGACATCGCCAACGATTGCGTGTTTGCCAATCCAAGTCGCGAGGCGGCCCAGCACGGCGGAGCCGACGGCCGCCGCATTCTGCATGGCTTCGCGCTCGATGATATCGATGGTGGCGAGCGCGGCGGCCAGCGCGATGGGGTTGCCGCCGAAGGTGCTGGCGTGCGAGCCGGGCAGCCAGTCCATGATGTGCGCCTTCGCCATGCAGACGCTGAGCGGCATCCCAGACGCGATGCCCTTGGCCATGGTGACGATGTCGGGCTGAACGCCGGTGTGCTCGATGGCGCACCACTTGCCGGTGCGGCCCGCGCCGGACTGGATCTCGTCGGCGATCATGAGGATGCCGTGGCGGTCGCAGATGCGGCGAATCTCTTCGAGGAAGATGTTTGGCGGAACGACGTATCCGCCCTCGCCCTGAATCGGTTCGACGATGATGGCGGCGACCTCCTCGGGCGGCAGGCTGGTCTTGAAGAGCTTTTCTTCGATGAAGCGTGCGCAGGCCAGACCGAAGGCTTCCGCGGCTTGCGGGCCTCCGCTGCAGCCGCGGTAGGCGTAGGGGTAGCGGACGTGCGTCACGCCAGGCATGAATGGGCCGAAGCGGCGCTTCTGCTGCGGCTTCGATGCGGTGAGCGAGAGCGCGCCCATGGTGCGTCCGTGGAAGCTGCCGATGAAGCTGATGATGTGGGGGCGCTGCGTGTGGTAGCGGGCGAGCTTTAGGGCGCATTCGACCGCCTCGGCACCGGAGTTGCCGTAGTAGAACCTGTGCGGCCCGGCCATGTGAGCAAGCGCGGAGAGGCGCTCCGCGACGCGCGGCATCAGGTCGTAGTAGAAGTCGGTGCCGGACATGTGGATGAGTTCCGCGGCCTGTTTCTGGATGGCGGCGACGACTTCAGGGTGACAGTGGCCGGTGGAGTTGACGGCGATGCCCGCGGTGAAGTCGAGGAACTCATTGCCGTCCACGTCTTCGATGCGGCAGCCCCGGCCGCGCGCGACCACGAGCGGGTAGTCGCGGGTGTAGCTGGGAGACATCTGTTCGTGATCGCGGGCGATTACGGCGGCGGCTTTGGGGCCGGGGAGGTGCGTGATGAGCTTCGGGCCGAAGGCGGCGTAGTTCTGCTGGTTCGAGGTGAGGGCTTCCTGCTCCTGCAATGTGGCGCTCATGTGACTCTCCTGCCGGAGGGTTCCGGATATGGTTGGGGAGATCGCTGCGTGGGGCCGACTCTGTGCAGAGCCGGAACGCTGAGGCTGGATTGCGGGAGTGAGTTAGTCGCCGAAGAGGTTCGGTCGCGACTGGCTGGGGATGCTCGTCGCTGGATGGATAGCCGGGATGTGAAAGGTCCGCATGGATCGTGCCCTTGGGCGAAAGTATAGCGCGGCCGTATGAACGCTGACTATGTCCGTCGCGGCGCGAGTCAATTTTTAGGTTTGCTCTGTTCGGGAGTGGCACTTTTGCTGTTTACTGGTGGTCTGAAGAGAGGGAAGAGATGACTCAGGATGAAGCAAAGCGGCTGGTGGCGAAGCGGGCGGTGGAGTTTGTCGAGGACGGCATGGCCGTCGGTCTCGGCACGGGGTCCACATCAAGGATGTTCATCGAAGAGCTGGGAGCGAAGGTGAAGGCAAGCGGGCTGAAGATCCGCTGCGTGGCGTCTTCCGACGCGAGCCAGAAGCTCGCGGAGTCGCTCGGCATAGAGGTGACCACGCTCGAAGAGCTACCGGTGCTCGACGTGTATATCGACGGCGCGGACGAGGTCGCTCCTAATATTGCTGGGGGGCTGGCGCTGATCAAGGGCGGCGGCGGGGCGCTCCTTCGGGAGAAGATCGTCGCCAGCTCGGCAAAGCGATTCATCGTCGTCGCAGATTCGACCAAGATCGTCGAGCATCTCGGCAAGTTTCCGCTGCCGGTAGAGGTGATCAAGATGGCGAAGCCGAAG
>Ga0116231_10012806_pt1 | contig 12112 bp, 10 predicted proteins | sample S1TSphgellanicum_2_FD_89695 | JGI IMG/M metagenome (GOLD analysis project Ga0116231, IMG submission 89695) | Host-associated microbial communities from peat moss isolated from Minnesota, USA - S1T2_Fd - Sphagnum magellanicum MG | ecosystem: Host-associated > Plants > Peat moss > Unclassified... | reverse complement strand
TGTTATGCTGTTATTAAAGGATTTGATGGATATTAGGTGAAGGGTGTAAAGTTGGGTATATTCACGGCGGATGTGTTTTTGTAGTTTGGGTAAAGTTTTCAGACGGCATAGCTGATTTTAGAGGGGGGGGTGGGGGGGGGGGGGGGGGGGGGGGTACATGGGTTATGGGTTAGATGGGTATATTTTATTCCGTGGTTGTGAAGGGGGCTTGAGAGGAGTAGAATTTTATTATATGGAGCCAAAATACAAGTAGAAAGTGCTTTCAAATGCAAGGGGCTTGAGAATGCATGCAAAGAGTCTCCTATGAAAATGAAGAAAGTGAAACAATAATAAAACGAAATGAAAGTGATGAAAAAAAAGAGAAACTCTAAACCAATAGTTTAAAAAATTTACATAGAACATAAAGTTAAAAGTCATAACTTACATGGAATGGTTTTTTTAATGGTATGGCAGTAGGCACTATCTCACACATTGCATTTATGGAGCATGAGTGAAGCTCAACAAAACATAACCCTATTAAAACCAACATCCTATTTGAAACAATTGACTTTGTATATTATATGTACACCACTTTAAAAAGATTTGTCACAATATGTGCCCAACAAATTCTTTCAATCATTTAATTTATACATTGTTTAAATTGGACATGGGAGGCTCAAAAGTTAAAGGGGCTTAGAAGAATAGGATGGTTGTATATGTAAATACAATATTGTTCACAACTAGGGCTTCAAAATACCTGGTTATGGAGGACCTACTTGACACCTACATCATGGCAAAAAGGCCATTACTGTACTACTAGCCACTTCCCATGAGATAGGATATTCTCAAAAAAATTTGGTGCCTAACTTGTGGTGATGGGAATATTTCATTACCAAGGGTTGAAGAATATTCTTTCATAGTCAGGTATCTTAACCCCTAGTTGCCCCAGGGTTGGAGAATATTCTTCATACCTGACCTTTTGGCCTGCTTGGTCTCCATGAGTTAAGAGTGAAAACCTCTTACATCGGCTTTTGTGGCCAGGGTTAACCAGCACCCACGTTGGTAACTTCACGTCTTTTTACATACTTTTAGTGAGGCCTCTTAGTGATCATATTAAGCCCAAAAACTGTTGGATTTGAGCTCAGAGACCCTGATTTAGTGGAAGCATGGAATATTTGTAATATTTGCAAATGATTTAAATGGATTTTGGGATTTTTACCATGGTACTAACGTGGGTGCCAGTTCACCCAAAGGTGTGTGGGGCCTACAATGAGACTCCATCTTTAGTTATTTACCCATGGGAGAAGTTTTGTGCACTTGTAACCATCAAGCTATGAGAGCAAGGACTCACTAGGTTCCACTCTTTAAAATGGATGGATGACGTTGGAAACTCCCTTTTACACCACACAGAGTGACATTTGGCTAGGACAGATCTCTCATCACTTTGTGCTTGAACAAAATCTAGCATGTTTCACATGAGTCAGATTTCAACATGCTTACTTTCATTTCAAATACGTGGCTTGAAGAAAATGACAATTTCCAAATTTTCAGTGACCAAATAGTGTTTGCCAGTGTTGGGTGGTTAGCCACTTTGGTGGGTAAGACTGCCCGTTCTGGTTAGTAAGAACTGGATCTGAATTTTCCAGAATTGGAACTGGACCTGGAACTGGTTTCCTAGTTTCATTTACATGGGGATTCTTTGTTCTAATTATATGTGAAACTGGAATCAGAACTGGAACCATGATACAATTGCTTTTTTATAATGAATTGGAAGTAGTGATTACTGAACTCTTAATTGACAATTAATCACTGGTTCCAGTCCCAATTAGTAAAATTGAATCCAAACTGTGATTGATTTTCAGAACCAAAACATTTGCATTTTTTTTTTGGAAAGAATTAAACTCATAACTGGATTCTCAATTTTATTTATGTGTGGAAGAGGGACTGGAATTGAGACAATTCCAATTTAATTTTCCTGATGGAGAGCTGGATTTTCTTCATAAGAGTGAAGATCTGGCCAACAACTGTGTTAACGCATCCAATTGTTATGCATGGAAGTTGAGTGAAAGGTGGCCCCTGGTGTAAGTGTTGAAGTGTTAACTTCAGATTCTTCCCACTAAATTGAGGTTAAAATCTGGTATTGATAACCAACATGAAAAGAAATTCATGCTGAGAGGAGCTCCACCCATGCTCAGCATGTGGGGCAAAATAAAAATGAATGAAGACAAGTCAAAACATGTCATTTTGGCTCAGCATGGCCCAGCAGAACAAGGCTCTGTAGGAACAAAATGTCAATCACATTGGGAAGCTACTTGGATTCAAAATGGTCGATGAGGTTGATCACTTCGTTCCTTGTTCCCATGCCTTTGAATTTTTTTCACGAAGATTTTTGCAATACATGGGCATTTCACCAGCACAAGCATTGCAATACCCATTTTCAGGGCCAAAAATGTACCTGAACTTAGGCACCCAGATGTGATCCCAGGATCTCACGATCACAAGCAAGATTCTTATATTGACCTCTTGTTTTCTCACAACCCTTCTATTCACATTGTAGTGTCAAAGTACAAAAATATATATATATATTGTTAGAGCATCTCCACCGCAGCCCTGCAAACTCCCCTTTTCATTAAATCTTGCTGCAGGATAGCGTGAATCGTGCTGCGCTCCTGTATTGATGGCGATTTTGCAGCGGTCATTTTAACCCGTACAAAATCTTTTTTCTACTATGGATTTGGAGAGTGACTATTACTGGCCAGATGTAAAGACATAAATGCTCTTTGAGTGTTTGAAGGGTCTTTTATGACGTTTGTGGGTGGGAACAGTGATCATTAAACACTATTGCATTTTAACATACAGGAGTTGTTTACAGTTTTGCGGTGGAGATGCTCTTAGCCTCTTTGGTTCATTGCATTCCCAGTGACCAATCCCTGCAATGGGGAATGGCCACTAGGAACACAGTGAACCAATAAAGCTCTTGGGGAACCGGAGTCACATGGAACAGCCATTGGGAACACCCTCTACCAAAAAGGCTCTGGAGTGGGGACCACATCGGATGAGGACCTTCATCCACCATGGATGGGATGTAACTTCCCAACATGGTTGTCATTTCACCCCAACTGCATTTTTTCACAGGATGTGAAGGCTGGTAAAAGGCATAGCATAGCCTAATAAATATTATTTGAGTGCTGGTCCTTGTTTTTGATTGGCCAACTATAATGATTGGTCCAGGCTACTGCTAGTCCCACACTTATTTGCAGTCCCAGTTTTAGTTTTATGCGCGGGGTTGGGGGAAAAAAAAAAAGGATAAACTTAGATGTGAGAAATATTTTTGCAGGGTCATGTACTAAGCACTGCGAAAATATGCGGTGCTCAGTATGTGACCCTGCGAAAATATTTTTCACATCCAAGGTCAGTTATGTACTCTTTTGCAACCCCGACAATAAAACTGAAACTGGGACAGCAAATAGGTAGGGGACTACTAATAGCAAACCACATGGACCAATCATTATGATGGGCCAATCAAAAATAAGAACCAGCACTCAAATCGTATTTATTACACTCTTTTCTGCAGGTGCACAGCGCTGCTGCGCCTCGTTCCAGCCACGGTAACGTGCGCAATTATGCTGGGCCAAAACCATTTTCCTGAGTCAAACCGGTATAGGTTTGATTTTCTTCATCGATTTTTACTGTGCAGGATCACATACTGAGCACCGCCGGAGATGCTCTAAGGCCACCACTTGTCAAATTGTGTGGACAAAATGCCTCACTTCATCACACTTTTTTCTCTTTGTTTTTCAAAAGAGATATTGCCTTGAGGTTTCCCCCTATTTAACCTTTGCACCTGGTGTTTGCTCTTGTTGGGGGATTGAAGTTCCACTTATTATATGAGATAACTAGTTTCGGCAGGCAAGTAAAAATCAATTAATTTTAAGTTACAATGTTGTTTTGGCATTTGAAGTTAGAGTTTTTTGGGTTTGGCACATGTGTTCTCACATATTTCAACTTTAGTTTTTTATTTATGTGTATTACTCTCCATAGTTATAGCTTTTTATAAGATATCTTGAGATTATTCAATAGTGGAACTATATATAACCCTAAGTTTAGACTAGATTTGATCATTTCTTTGTTGTTTTTTAATTACATAGATTCTTTCTTCCTCCTATTGAATGTGAGTCAAAGTTGAGTGATGTTCTATGCATGTGCAACATTGCAAGAGATGAGGCAATTTGTATGGCAAATTTGCTAGATGAGTTGAACATGTTGTGTAAAATGTAATTAGGCAACATAGACCAATTTTCACATTTTCATTGCTTCAATTTGAAACCTTTAGAATTCATTTATAAGAATTACAAATTTCTATAAAATTCATCAAAATTCTCATGGAATTATTGAGAATTCTCTAGATCCTATTTTTAATTAATTTCTACCAAATGTGACAAAAAGGTAGGGTAGAGTATCAATAGAAAAGTGTTTTTTTGGTTGCAAAACTCGATAATACACCTTAACCCACTTTTTAGTTATTGAGATGATGTTACAAAAATTGTCTAGTTATTGAATACATAGAATTGCAAAACTTTAACTAACCCACTCTTGTTTTCATAATAAAAGTAGCTCCACTGGCAAGAGTAGAATGGCATGTGTCAAAAATAATGTGGATGAAATTCATGCTTTAAATCTCATGAAGCTAAGTTTGAACTTGCAAACATGAATAGAATGTAAGGCTCCCCAAAATGACTGATAAAGAAATATGATTGTGTTGATTAGTCAATGTGATGACATTTCATGGACCGTCATAATAGACTATATTTTATGTTTTAGAGGGTGAAAATAGGAAAATAACCGTGTACACTATTTAGGATGTGGTAGATAGTGGTAAAGGCCTACATATGCGGGGTTGATTGAATGTGGTGTCGTCTGCCAATCAACTGCTGTGGGCTCGGTATTTGCCAAGCTCACACTTGTAATCCAGACATGGAGCTATAAATTGTTACTATCGCCAAAGGCACTTCAGACATTCGTATGCATGATTCATGATTTTTTTTTGCATGTTTCAAGTTTCATGGTGCTCTTTTGGTTTATTGCCATGGTGACTAAAGAGAGCCCAGGCACATGAATTTGGGCATACAAGAATCATTAGGTCAACTATGTCAGAGGTCCTTCATTCAAAACTGAGATTTGAAGTGTGCTGCCCTTCCCAAGAAAAATGCACTGAACTACAATACATTTACTTCGAAAGGAAGAAGGCAAATGAAGCATGAGCGTTGCAATGGAAGCAACATCACCAACAACATGCTTCAATTTCTACTAGCCAAATTTTGATAAACAAATGGAAAAGAAGTTATTTTCTAGGGTTTCAACGGCGAGAAAAAGAAAAAAAAGAAAAAGGAAAAGTTGCCAGTTTGCTTTATTTTGTTCTAGTAAGCACTGACTAGTTCTGACAAGTTTTGTTGCTTTTTGGACAAAGAATTTATGAAAGTTTTATTTTTCTAGTGTAGATTGGACTAATTTTGCTAATTTTTTGCAAAAAATTGCCAAATTTTAATATCCCAAATTGAAAAAGAAAACCCTTCTAATAAGTAGTCAGAAATGTAAAAGGAGGATTAAAAATTAGAGCTTTATATCTAGATTATAGCCTCATTTTCCTACCTTGTATTTGGGACATACTTCTTACAGAATGAATTAACAAGATGAAACTAGACATTAATTAACTGAGTTGAGATTCATCCACAAGGTCCGGCTTTTTAAGTGTATGTGGAGGGTATATTACACGATGTAATTTCACTAGGCTGTTTGGGCAGGCGTTTCAAAAAAGTAGAACGCCTGCCCTGGCAGGCATTCCATTTTTGAAAAGCCGCCCTTTTATTTTGTTCCTGGATACCCACTGGGTATTGCTGGAGAAATGAAAACCTTATGCGCATGGCGAAGCCCTTGGCAGCAAGATTTACTAGAATTGAGTCCCACCTTGGCTCCGCATTGCGCGGGCCTCATTTCCATATGCGGCTGGCTTTACCCTACGCATATGAGGCATCCAGTAGTCCACCTTGGCTCCGCATTGCGCGGGCCTCATTCCCATATGCGGCTGGCTTTACCCTACACATATGAGGCATCCAGTTGATGATGTGCTGGTGGGTGCTGGTAAACTCTGGCTCGGTGATCTCCTTCTCGTACCAATGTGGATTTGGACTTTGAACATCCGGCCTCATTGGGATTTATATACGGTGACTAGATAGATAGTAGGTAGTCTATTGCAAGAATGAATTCATTTCTTGCAGCTCACACTTTGTTTACTATTGTTCATGACAGCAGCTACTGTGATCACGAGTGTGCGCTACTGTCATTCTTTCATGTCCACTCGACACTTGTCAGGCTGCCAGCCCCCTTGGCTAGTTACGTATTATAACCTGCAACCATTGTGGATGGATGCTCATGATATAAACAAATACATGGAAAGGTCAAGTGGTGTGTCAGCTTGCACTTGAAATCTTTGCTCATTTCAAAACCCTTGCTTCTCTAGCTCCACCTAGAGTACTTAGACTAAACCCACCGCTATACAGCCATGAAGCTACCACTGGGGTAATGGACAGTGTTGGGCGGTTCTCAATTTTTGTGAAAACCGCTGGTTCCGGTTATCACAACCATTTTAGAGAACCTTTAAGGTTCTCATTAATAATTTTAAAATATATATTTTGATAACCTTTAAGGGTTTTAGATTTTTGGAAAAAAAATTCCCACCGGTTTTCAGCCCTGCCGGTTCTCATGAAAATGACTAGCCCCGGTTTTCGGCATCAGTTTTCACAAGCCAGTTTTCAAATTTTTAAAAATCCAAAATTTTAATTATTAAATTTAATGTGAAATTTTAATTAATTTTTCTTTAAATTAATTACTTGAAAAACATGAAACAAATGCAAAAAATTTTAAAAAATATTTTAAATTTCTTCTCATTCAAATTCACCTTCAAATTCTTGTAACTCTTATTCTAATTGTTCATCCATCTCAATAAACTCTATTAAATCACTAGGAGATTTACAACCAACTCTGGCATCATTAGGCCAATTTTTGCTAAAAATTAATTGATTGTAAACAACATCTTCTAAAGTTGGTGAGTATGCCAATTAAAGAAAAAATCCTTTATGTTTCTATTTACAATCCAACAATTCCTAATATTTGTTGAGCAAGAAAACCAACAATGGGGAACATAGACTCATGTTTCTGCCACCATTGCACATGGCATTTGATCTCCTTAGGATCCACTTGAAACCTCTTAAAAATGAAGAGTTCTTTGTTAACTAGTTCTACGATTGGTTCAATCGTCTTGGTAGTTATCTCAAAAATATTTGGGTTGTTATCTTCATAAGATCTGTGCTTTGCAAATTCAACATCATAATTTTCCATAGGATGTAAGTGATGATAACATTTCAAAAGCATAGGTTGCAAAGATTTCCAATCATACTCTTTTATAATAGAATTGCCTTGTTCACAACCAACAAATGAAATTACCAAATGAAGGTTTTGAAATTGTGGATATAACATCAACAAAAGCATGTTATGGGCTTTTCTTTTTTCATATTTTCTTTAGAATGAAAAAAAAGAATCAAGGACACCACAAACTTTTTTCTTAATGTTAGAAGCAAACAAAGACAATTCAAAAGTAATTGCAAAATCAACATCAATAAATTGGTCTAAGTTCTATACAATTCCAACATCTTTTTTTAACTTGGAACTCATTGTGATGACATTGTTTAGGGCATCACTAAGTAACCAATGACTTTGGATTGGTTTAGAACATAAGCAATAACAGCTAGAGACAAGCAATCAACAATTGTTTAACAAATATGCCAAGTGATAATAGGGGGAATTCAACCAAAAACATGAACAACAGTTTGTGAACTATAACATAATACAATGGCCTTTTGAAATAATAAGGCCTCTTGAAATAAGATTACTTTGCTTAGAAACGTGTAAAATATTTAACAAAATGTTAGTATTCGGAAAAAAAAAGATTGCAAATTTGCAAGCCAAATTTTTAATTATATTATAAACAAAAATCACTAAAAAAAACCTTGTTTTGATAGGGGTGTATAGTTTTCTTGGATGAATTCTAGAATCAATGCAAGCTTTAGTCCATTATTGTTTTCCTTTCTTAGATTTCTTTGGCCAAGTTATGCACTTTTGTAAATCAAATTCGATTGACTTAATAGAAATATGTTTCAAGATTTTATAAATGTTTTTTTCAATTGTCCCATATTGACATGCTTTAGAAAATGCATGACCGAAGTAAGTGCCTTGGAAACTTTCCTCCATACCAAAAATTTCACAATTCACCACAAATTTTTAAGTTGTTGTCGTGGCATTCAAATTTGCACCTTCATCCTTAACATATGCAAAAAAATTCTTCTTTAAATCATATTGATCTAACAATTCAGTCAAATTTCTTGCCATAGCCCCTATAGTTTCATTTGCCTCAAACAATCCTATTGTAATATGTTGGGGTTGCCATCCTTCATTCAAAAAGTTAATCACCAATGCAATTACATCATGTGCACCCTTTGACATCCACAAATCAAAATTAATTGTTGCATAATAACATTGTTTCAATTTAGGCAACATATATTTTTGCTTTGTCTTATCTACTAAATCAACCAAAGTTTATTCTGAAAACATTTTTCTTGATGGAAACACAACTCTTGGACATAAATGCATTACAAAATGCTTCAACCAAATGCTTTCACAAATTTGAATGGGGAGATGATTTTTAACACCTAAAAGGGCAAGGTTGTGCAAAAATTGCTTTTGTTACACAACATCCTTCTTAAAGGGATTTTTTGGATTAAGAAACTTTGATATTTAAAAGTTAAACACATTTGGCCTATTTTTTGCAAGTTGTCTTTCAAATACATTTCTTAAAGGAAAGTTCATTTCTTCTTCAAATCTCTTTGCAAGTATAGCATGATCTGCATCTACATGTTTTTTCAAACATGTTATGTCATTTTTTAAAGAATATGTAATAATTCCTCTCCTTTCTTTTGTTCTTGGACTATAAGAGACAAAATTTACATGACAAATCATACACCTCATGATATGAAGTTTGCTTCCATCAACAATGTTATTATCATTTATAATGATAAATGACCAACATAATGCATTCCTATCATGCCGTCTTTGTTTTTCTTTTTGCAAATGCAATTTTTATAAATTCTTTTTACGTATCTCTTCTTCACCCTGAACGGCACCAGATTGTGTTTGCAAACTTCTATTTTTTTTTCCATAGTTTCAATTAGAGATACCTCTTCCATAGAAACTTGATTGGGCAAAATATCACAATATTCATTTTCTATTACTATTTCATAAGTCTTTGAAGATTCCATTTTATAAAAATTTGATATGATTATAATGGAAAAGACTAAATAAGAGATTTTGTGAATTGTAAAATGGTTTAAGTGTTATAGGATTTTAAAGATTTAGTTCCCAGTTTAGAAAACATCTAAACATTTACAAAGATCCAACACCATTTACACCTAAGCATTTACAAGCAATTATAAAAAAGTTCAATTATAACCAAAACAAAAAAAAAGAAATTAATTTCCAAGACTCCTTCCAAAAATCCTTGCAAAATAACAAAAGAATTAAAAAATTCAACCAAAACCAAATAAAATAATGAAAAAAACTAAAATAAATAAAATAAAAGCTTAAAAATATATCAAGGAAGGAAAACCAAAATTTTATTTATAAGGAAACATAAAGAACAAAAGAAATTTACTAGCAGTTTAGATGTTTTCAAACTTCCTCCCAAACAATTTTGAATTTCCACATTGCAAAAAGGAAAGGGGGGGGAGTAATATGGGGAAGGGAGTAGCGAAACACTAAACAATAATGAAGCACGAAAGAGCAACAAAACAACAAGGGGCATAAAGGTACCTAGGAGGGTAATAAAGTAGCAAAGTGTGGAGGAACAACAAAACACCACACAATAGCGAAATAGTAGGAGTAGTGAAACATGAAGAGTAACGAAACACGAGGAAAAACTATGAAGTAGGAGGAACAACAAAACATGAAAATGAACAATGCAATGAAGCATGGGGAGGAGCATCATCGAAGCATAGACAAGAACAATGAAGCACATGGAGGAACATCAATGAAGCATGGAGAATAACATTGAAATGAAGCATGAGGAATAGAATCGAAGCATGGAAAGCTGTGAATTGGTGGGGCCAAGTTGGCCCCCTTTTGTAGAAAAATGGGAAGCTCCTTTGTGAAGCTCTCGCCAAAGGAGGTGTTGAAGAAGCTGTGGAGAGGTTGCATTGCCTAAAGCCCATACTAAAACCTAAACCTATCGAAACCCTAACTTGAAAACCGATGCCTTTATTTTTAATACCTTGGAAAGTTATCACCTTCAACCTCCTAATGATAACCTTTAAGGTTTTTAGAATGTGGGTTTTCATTTGGGAGAGAACTGATGGTCAAGTTCTCAAAAAGGTTATTACTTTATGTGAAAACCTTAAAGGTTTTCATTGAAAAAATGAATATTACCCAACACTGGTGATGGATCACTTAGGCCCACTTTAGACCAAGGTCCATGGTCCAATTTCCTAAGAACCAATTTGGACCGATTTGAAACAAATTGAATCTTTGAGTTGCACCGTACCTTGGTCTTTAATTTCATTCTAGCCTGATTTTTGGTTTTCCAAATCAGGAGCTCTCCTTTTAACATTGTTTTTTGGTCCGAACCAATTCATTTTCCTTCCAAAACAAGGGCCATAGTGAACCAGCAACCATCAATGCACCAATTGGCCATTTTGTCCACTGGATGGGCTACATTGTTTCATTTAGCATTAAATGGGGTTCATCATAGTCCATTTATTTACGCTGCTAACCATTGTATTTATTTATTTGGTTTGTTCTTTGTTGTTTTTTCCCTAGACTCGACCTCACACATAGCTACCCTATTCACCTTCATACCCTCATAAATATTGTACCAACCTTAGTACCTTATTAATTATCCCCTATTAACATAGCTACTTTAATAACTAATTATTTTATTAACCTAATTACTATACTACCTACCTACCCTACTAACCTAACTACCCTGTTAACTACATACCCTACTGACTAAACTTCCTTACTAACCTAATCATTGTACTAACTACTTACCATGTTAACTTAATTACATTACTATTTAGCAACCCTATATACACAACCACCCTATTGACATAAATACTCTATAAATTTAATCACCTTGATAAGGTAACTTGTTTCCTACGTACTAACTTGCCTCTTTACCTAGTTACCTTACTAATGTAATTTTCTTCCTACTTATTAACTTGCCTACCTCCATGCCTACTTACTTTAGTAACCTATTTACCTTGTTCCTTAAACTTCCTTTCTACTTACTTACTTGCCTACTAACCCAATTACTTATTTATATACCTATTTACTTACTTATGCAACCACCTTCCTACCTACCACTATGTTCATGTACCTACCTATTTTTTTAACATAGGCAAATACCTAACTAATTACCTACTCACTTTTCCCACCCTCTTTTACCCCCCCATCCTACCTATCAATTTATTAAGGTTCACTTTAGTTCATGGATGATGAACATAGGTCCCCATATGTAGGTATTACAAATAATTTATAGTGGAAACAATGTCATAATTGCAGCCATTTTGGTTTAGTTAATGCATATATTACTAATTTTTTTTTACCTAATTTATTTATGGAATTGACATTCCAATACATCCTTTCATGTAGTTATTATAAGTATGTACTATTGGATTGAGGTTTAAGTTTAAAGTTGGTACACATAAATTATTTAGCAAAATTTTCACAAATCTATAATAATTAACCTAAACTAGGCTAAATTTGGGGGGGAAATTTTAAGGTTTAAACATATGTGAAATAATACAATCTCATTTTATATCTTTTTAAAAAAGAGTGGAAAATTTTAGTTTTGGAAAAATCACACAAAGGTAAGAGACATATATTTTCTTTTGATTTTTTACAAAATTTATTTGATTGTTTTCAATATTAAGGTTTTTTTCGGTTAATAAATTTTTGTAGTTTAAAAGCTTTAAATTTGGTTTCTAAATTCTTTCCTATGTTTTTTTTTTTTTTTTTTTTTTTTTTTTTT
>Ga0116231_10012805_pt1 | contig 12114 bp, 8 predicted proteins | sample S1TSphgellanicum_2_FD_89695 | JGI IMG/M metagenome (GOLD analysis project Ga0116231, IMG submission 89695) | Host-associated microbial communities from peat moss isolated from Minnesota, USA - S1T2_Fd - Sphagnum magellanicum MG | ecosystem: Host-associated > Plants > Peat moss > Unclassified... | reverse complement strand
GGCAATTATCTGAAGGAAGATTTAGCCAAACCTGGCTACAAATCCAAACATGAAAGCACAAAGCGTTGGGGGTGGCTGGAGTGGCGTAGCCACGGGTTACCCACTAGTATTCTTAAAATCATCATTTACTAATCATGAAAAAAATGATTCTAATTCTTATGACCCAAAAAATCTTGCGTTGCATGTGCAAGTTCTATTTAAAGATATTCCCATAAATGTGTGATGAATCAAAATTTTAACACCTTTTACGAGTCCGTTACGTAATGAAAAGATTGGTTACCAACGCTTATTTTGTTTTTTGCATCCCTTGTTTTTATTGTCCTCGTTTTGTATTTTGGATTCTAACAACAAAATACATAATGAAAAGTTCGGTGTCAAAAATTTACCAGACTTCAACTATGCGTTCATTTTGAAAGTGTAAAACTTTCCAATCCGAGCAAAGGTTATGCCGAAGGTGGTTCGTAAAAATGAGAATGTACCCGAATTTGATCTACTGTGCGTTACCTCGGCCTGTCTATGTCTGTCTTTCGTTGCCGGTTCCTGTTTGTGCAGCTTCTCCTTCTTCTTGCTCCTCCTAGTGTAAATATGCTTCAAACCGGCTTCTGGCAAGTCATGTAAATCCTCCTTGCGTCCTCACTGATTAGTGTTCTTCCGCTCGCTTGTCGATCGTCTACAACATGCTTCAAGATCGTGTAATATAAAATGAAGCGAATGCTCCTGCTGCCATCTCTGCTGCCATCATTCCTGAAGATGATGAACTCCTGCAACTCAAAACTGGCGAACGATAAGTGTTCGCAGAGCTCTCCTACTGTAATTGCTTCTTGCAATTTCCACCTAGTGTCAAATCCTGCACTGGACTACTGATTCCTGCTGCAAACCTGTAGAGAGAAACAAAACATTCCCACGACGACCGGCTCCGAAACAGCTCCAACACAAATGGGTGGAGCTTAATCTACGCAAGCACCGTCAATGATTCCTTCTGGACGTATCAAACTTTGCGGGCGGTGTCAGGATCCGACGACAGGAACTCCGGATTCGAGGATTACTGGCCTTCTCCTTGCATGTTCCCAGATTCATCCTTCTCTTTCTCCGGTGAAAATCTATGATCCGATGCACCACTACTGCATGTTGTTCCGATGTGTCAACAAGATTCTGAGAAGAAGCAATCCTGCACATAATTTCCAGCTTCTCCGTTTACCCGAATCTCTCACGACCCGCAGCTGTAGAATTGATCGTGGACCGCGCACTGTCAAACTACAAACATTGTTCAACAAACGAGGAAATTTGTTTTTCCCTTTTGTAAGTACTTGCGGCGAGCTTCCTCCTCCTCCTCCTCTTCCTCTTCCGTAAACATATTCTCTTCATCGTCATATGAATTCTCTAGCTAGTTTGCAACTACGTTGCCGCTAGACGGCCGCAGTCTCTCCTCTTCCCTTCTCTGGATCCAAAAAAAACCATAAATCTCACACAGATTCGAACACTGAAAACAAACAAACTTCTCTGCGAAAGGAAGTGAAGTTTCAGCACAACAACCTCCGGATTCTCATGACGGGCCAAAGTGAGCAGCCCATCCTTAAAGAAAAAAATGGATACTCTGAAACACTCTTGCACACAACAGTTTTAGCGAAAACTTAGTAGCGCTAGATCACACAAGCTCACCGAAAAGCTCATCAAAGAAAGCTCTCTGTTTTTTCTTCTCTCTTTCATGTATTTTTCTATTTGCCAACCAGTAGCTTTCTGCACGACCACTTTGTTGTGGAATTCTCAACGACGATCCTAGGTTAAAGGATTGGGGGTGGAGAAAGTGACCCTCCCAATCTTGCTCTTGGATAGTTGCATGTGGCCTTCATGTATGAATTATGAATGCCACCATGAACCACATCTGCTAATTTTATTTTGGGTATGTGTATGGTGGTGATCTCTTGATTAATAAAAAGATTGGACGGGTTGTTGGAAACTTGTTGTTTTCCACAGTCTTAAGCCCTCTTGTTCTTCTGTACTGGAAGAAATTGTTTGTTTTACGTATTAGTAGAGTTATTGATAAAGTCGCCCTGTCTTTGGGCCTCCTTTCACCCCCTGTCCCCTCTTTCTGCAAAGCAATAAAATTTGATTAAATCTCGGTATGAAATGCTGAAATCAGCATTTATTGCACAAGGTTTGAGAGTAATTATAGTGATGAATGATGAAACCCTGCCAAACTTTCTAAAAAGAAAGCACCCGAGCCAGGAGGAGAAAAAGAAACAAAGTGCAAGGACCGTGTGAAAGAGCCCCAAAGAGTGAGCCCCATGGCAGAAAAGGAACCGCTGAGTACCCAAACTTCCACCGGTGGCATGAAGCATATTGACTAAAGAAAGGGGAGGTAGACCTGATAATTATAGTAGTTGTACAGGTAGGAGCCATGAAATATATGTCGCAGTAGTGGAGAGGCGCTCGGGAAAAAGGAAAGACAGGATGAAACTTAGTTTATCATCAAAATTGGTGGAAAAACTAGTTTGGGTCCCAATTCTTTGGTTATGTATAATTTTCATTCTTAACTGTAGTTTTATGTTTGATGCCCTAGTATGTCGAAACTGGCTGTTCTCGGCCCTAATCATCTGACTTTATGGATAACTTTATTATGTCGCCATTTGTAATATGTACCCTCAAATATGCACACGCACCTGTGCATTAGGCACAGGGTTCAAACTAGTTTCTAGTCAGGAAAGGAGGTGCGCACTCACCCCTCCACAAAGTCAACCTACGTGCCTCCTGGTGAAAAATTCCTAACTTTCTCAACAATAATTACCTAGGGATTTCCAGACAACGTTGGAACTCTCCCGTGAGGTGCTTGTCCATGCAGTGAGAAACAGGGCTCCATTTCCGTGACTCTCTTTCGGATTGCTCCATCATGACTATATCATTCTGTGTGTAACTGTGATCACGTTGGCCTATTGGAAAGAGACCCTCAAAGGATCGTGATGGCCATAGTGTGATCCTTGTGGGTGTTCAACAGCACTCCTTCGTTTGATGTGTGATGTTCACCAAACTTTGACACGACCCGGAGAAAAGAGAAATAGATTAATAACTGCCCGTTATAAATCAAATCAAATCACAATACCTCTTGATTTGGAAATCGCCATCAGAAGAGTTTATTTTTGTTTTTTAATTTTGGGCCATGCAAAACAAAAGTGGACCTTTCTTCGACGACATAAAGAATTTTATTTTGTGATGAACTATGGGGTACTGTACATTAATGAGCAAACCTCATAGTATAATTCATGCAATAGAGTTATCCGTACAGTAAGACAAACACAGCACCCGAACCCTCAGTTTCGTCATACACAGGGTGAGATTCAAGAAAAACCCGCAAAGAAATTACATTAGCGTTCAAGGGGGGTTGAAACTTAGAAAACCATCAATTTTGGTGGTAAATTGAGTTTCCTCCTGTCTTTCCTTTTTCCTGAGCGCCTCCACTGCTGCTACATATATTTTCGCTCCTCTTACCTGTACCACTACTATAATTAGTCCCCGACCTTGTGCATTAGATGCTGAGTTTCAGCATTTCATTCTGAGATACATGAAAATGTCTTCACTTTGCAAATACGATTGAAAGAGGGGATAGGGGGTGAAAGGAGGCCCCAAGACAGGGTTACTTTAGGGATGACTCTAATAGATCATGCTTTACAGCAAGCACGTGGTTATACTCTAGAAAAACAAAAGGACACAAAATTTCCGATTCAAAAGATTGGATGATACATGACAGATACATATGCCCACTTTTAATGTGAAAAGTCCAAGAGAGACATCAGAAAAGGCAGAAGAGAGTTAGTTCTGGGAACTGCTTTACTGCACTGCTGCTGCTGCTGCCCTGCCATTGCAAGTCTTTGTTGTTGTTGTTGGAACTTGGCATTGTTGTAAGGTACTTTACTCGATCACCAAAACTATCGTTTCAATCAGCTTGGCTGCTGTGTCTGGTAGTAAGTTATGTAAGCTGAGCCATGCTGTTCAGCAATCAGAAAGTACTTATATCTTCTTCTTCCTCGTCTTCACACTTCCCACTAGTATTCAAATTTTTGCTTCTTCCGTTCAAAATTGTGAGCACTACTAGTCCTCGGTCCTGACTGCAACTGCAGCAGCAGGAGCATTCCGGTACTTCTTTTCTTACTTCTGACAGTGGGAAGAATTCCGGCAGCTGCTTTGTTTGTTGTTGGAAGAAGAAGAAGAAGAAGAAGAAGAACGAGGGAGGAATACTCTGTAAGTACTAATCATCAGGTCCCAAAGCGCTGGTTTCAAGCATTGTTGGGGGCGGTTCTCAAATTTTTAAAATTAACCTCCGGTTCTGGGATTTCTAGTATACAAATCAAAGAACCTTTGTTTCTGGGTTTTTAATATATCCACAAATCAAAGAACCTTTGGTTGCAGGTTTTTCATATACATATTTTCACAAATCCGAGAACCTTTGATTGCGGGTTTTTAACATGTTTGCAAATCAAAGAACCTTTAGTTCTGGGTATTTAATTTATTCACAAATCAAAAGAACTGTTGGTTCTGGGTTTTTGAATTATTCCCAAATCCAAGAACCTTTCATTCCGGGTATTTAATTTATTCAGAAGACAAAAGAACCTTTGGTTCTGGGTTTTTTCTTAAAAAATTATTAAAAAAATCATAATTCAAAGGAGCTTTCGTTCTGGTTCTTTAATAGTTCCAAAATTGAAAGTAGTCAGGGTAGTTCTGATGAAAGAACCGGCAAATATCCAGTTGTCTAGGATAGGTTCTTTGATTTTTGATTTTTGATTTTGATTTTTTGAGAACTCCTGTTAAAGGGTCAAATCCAGTTGTATGATTTTTTTGAGAACTAGCCTAGCCGTGAAGGGTCAGAACCGGTTCTTTGATTTCATACACTCACCGGTTAAGAAATACATATACCCGAATTTACCCGCCGGTTCCATGTTCCCAAAGAAGAAGAAGAAGAGACTAGGGGTTAGTTATTAACAGAGTTGTGCAGATCTTTGAATTTGTGAAAGAACCGTTGGTTCCACTTCTTTCAGAAAAATAATTTTTAAAAAATCAAAGAACCATCCATCCTGGTTATTTCAAATACCTTTTAAAAAAATTTTAAAAAACGCCATGATTTTCATGAAACCGCCGACAAAGAACCAATGGTTTATCGGTCATTTATTTAATTTAATTTCTTTCCCATGTTTCAAATACCCCCCCTCCCAATTGGAAAGCTCTTCCCTGAAACATGTGTGCACATAAATTGGAAATTTTACTGGTGGCTAAATTATATATATATATATAGCCATATTTTCCATCTTAATTTTTAAATTTTCCAATAAATAGCCATAAATAGTCAATATATCTATCTACATATGATAGATATAAAATACATCCACGATTAGGTCAAATGCACAAGTTGGTTGTAAACTAAACCTTCTCCTCCTCCTTGACGCTCCTAGATTGGGTGCTAATTACTATTCCTTTGGTGGTTTTCTAAACATGTAAAGTCTACCTGTTGAGATGAGAGAGTGAGAAAGAAAAATCTCATTTGGGTAGCAGTATATATATATATAGAGGGTACCGTGCTTTGGACACTTTAATTGATTGTCAAATCTTCTTCCAAAAATAGCATAATAATAATAATAATAATAATAATATCATAATAATAATATAATCGATGGTATTATTATAGTACGTGCATTGGTCTTTTAATCCTATATTATTGTATTACTTACTATTTATATAGTCCTGTAAAAATTACAGGATTAATGACCGATTTGGGTATAATCCTTGGTATAATTATCAGGTATTATTGAAAGGATGATGGAAAGGCTCATTATGTTGGACGATTCCACTAATTTTTATTTTTAAAAAAACTTTTTATTAGATTAAATGTAAAAGAAATTTTGAATTTATCAAATATTTTCTTCGGGCAATTAGAAAATAAAAATCGGCAGAGCTTCTTTTAGGTGAGATATATCCTCTCCACCATCCCCTTTCCCCCACCCAAAATTTTTTAAATAAAAATAAAACTCAACACAAGGCTTCTTTTTATAAAATCTTTAGGAAAAAAATAATCTTAAATATCCTTCTGAGAATATACAAAACCCACCCGATACAGTGAAAACTCGAATGTAAAAGAAGAGAATACAGTAACCGTAGTAGATACACACGGAGTACATTCATACTATAATAGATACAAAATACGTTCATACCGTTATGTATATACACAATACGTGAATTTTACTTTCATAGACACCAAATACGTTCGGACTGTAGTCGATACGCATTACGTTCAGAATGTTTGTGTAGACTCACGGGTGAGAATACATTGGTCGCGCAAATACCGTATTTCCAAGCGTATGTTGTGGTTTCGCTTGCCCTGTATGCGTAGACTCATGAGTGTAGAGTTCAGTGGTTGTGCGAATACCGTATTTATAAGCGTATGTTACGGTTTTGCTTGCAGTATATGTGTAGACTCATGAATGTAGAATACAGTGGTTGCGCAAATACCGAATTTCCAAGCGTATGTCGCGGTTTTGCCTCTCGAGTGGGAGTGTTGGATCTCCTAGATCGTCATCATCGTTGTCGGCGTCGTGGATTCTTGTCAAAGAATTCCCGCTCGCAAATGCGGAATGGATTCGAGACTCCAGAGCGGTCGGAGAAAGTAGCATTGGGTTTGTTTCTCGAGAAGGAACCGAAGCAAAGCAGAAAGTAGTATAACTCTCGACGTGGGGAAGGAGGAGGGATCGTTGCAGCGAGAAGCAGCGGCCGAGACTGGGGAGATCATGTCGCCACGGATTGGTGCTGAAAGAGTGTCTAGGGAAATTATTTAAATATTCAAAGAAAAGTGATATTTGATTTTTTGATTAACTAAAAGAACTATGATGATTCTCAAATTTCAAAATGTTATTTATGCTTGTTCATTATTAAACTAGTTCTTTTCTTCATTTATAATAGCGAATCATGTGTAATTTTTAGCATCAAATTTTTAAAAATGTGGCAAAAAATAAAAAGAAAAAAGAAGATGCTAGTTTTTTTTGAAAACTTGCCAATAATTTGAGGAAAAAATGCTTTTGGGAGAAAATTTCATCATTTTTTAACACAACTTTCAATTTTGGATAATATTTTGCCACTATTCTACACTTTATTTGGACACTTTTCCGTAATTGTGTTATTGCCAAGATTTTTTAAAAACAGAATAAAATAAAACAAAACATGAAAAGAAAACCCAAAAAATAAAAATACAAATATAAACAAATAAATAATCATTAAAAATGAATTAAAAATTAAATAGTTCCAGGTACCGATGTGGGTCTTGGCTCGCCCTAGCTCCACGCTGCCCGTCTGCCCACCCTACACCCATATAAATTTTTGATGCCCAACTTTTTTCTTCAAAGGCTAAACTTTTTGTCTTTTCAAAAAAAATTGTGTACGATTAGAGTGCCTTTGCTACTTCCACGCATGTTTATTGAATAATTAATTAAATTTCAGGCTTATGTTTTGACAAATGATATATTCCCCAACATTTCATTAAATCCTTTGTTTTCTTTTTTTTTTTAAATCCGAAAAGAATCTTTTTGGGAAAATTTCAACATCTCTCAAAATAATATAATTAATGTTCAATTTGCCTATGTACCATGGTATGTTTTTAGGGGGATGTTTTCCTTCCGATGATTATGCCATGGTTTACTAAGTGAATTACAAATTCTGAACGACCTATTTTGTTGTTTATATTCATTCGCTTTGGGCTTGCCTCCTGCTCTTATTGCTTATACTAAAAAAATCCGGGTCATGGGCCTCTTTCGTAGACCCATCCATGAGAAGGAATGTTCCTACTATGTCCACTCCCAAAAATTAAAATATTATGTAATGTTCCCCCTTTTCTTTACCTATGTGAACTACGATGTTACAATATTGTTTTTTCCGGTCCATGTGAGGTGAGATTGCATTAAGAATGTTTCATGTTTTCTACAAAAAAAACATTTGTGTGCAAAACATTTCGCATGTCTACTATAATGACATAATGAATTGCGAGCAAGTATTATCACATATTATGTTCCCATCTCAAACCGCATGTGGACGTATTGATGATTGATCCATACTTTTATTGCGCAAAATATGACCCACCGCTCGGGTCCTTTTTTGATTTTTATTTTAGGCTTCTATGTTGGGGAATGCCCCGATGTTCTGAAAAAAGATTGGTTGTGGCCTAATCTTTTATGTTGGGCATTGCCCGAGGTTCTAAAAATATTCTTCGGCTCATCCATGTGACTCCCTTTGGAGGAAAAAACTATGACTGCACCCCTTCTCAATTAGTATGATGATGGATAAAAACCTTCCGTTTAAAATGGGGTGTCTGTTTGGGCTGGAATGGGTGACCCACCATTTTGGAAGTAAATTATTTATGTGGCCCATCGGAAGGATTAGTGTGGTATAGTTTCTTTCTAGAGGGGGCCAGGTGTGTCTATGTTCCCCATGTATTTCGTAAAGCATTATCAATAACCCCTCATTTTTCATCGCTACGTTGTTTGCTTCGTTAATGGAGTTAGGGTTTCGTTCAGAAACTGATGAGAATTAAACCTGGTTTAGTCTGTCTTCACAGAGGTGCTGCACTTCTTTTCGCGCTTCCTATTAGTGTTCTTTCTGCCTGGATCAACAGGGTTGAAAAGAGAAACTATCAAGAACGTTTTCCATGTTGGAAAATGACGTCACAGGTAGAGGGAAGGGATTAGGGCATTCGCTAACATATATAATTGTGCTTCTGTCAGAATGCAGATAATCGTTGAAGCAAAGAGTATAACAGCAAAGCTGACCTACCTTGAGGTGTTGAGGAATGTTTGTGATGGGGCAGTGGGCTAGCAGCTAGTTTCGTCTGTCAAAGAGCTTGATGGACTGCCTTGTTGACAAGGCAAGCAATTTGTTGCTGATGGTACTTCCATTCTACTAGTGGCATTCGAACTAGTGGGTGGGAGTGTTTGAGCACTGTTTTCGAGCTGGTATCAAAGCTATCTGACCTAATTTTAGAGGGGTTGAGGGAGCTTGGACATATGTTCAATATGGCTGCAGCATTGTATTGTGGGCTCATTTGTCTATTAAAGCAAAGAAAACAACAGTAAGGAGCTTGTTGCTTACGATGATGAGGGTAGCGTTGTGTTGATACCATAATGGTTTTGTCTAGGGTATTATTGATGATGTACACCGAGTGTGCTGGTGGACAATAGGATTAGATTACGACGTCTTTGGTTTGAGGCAGAGGCTATCTTCTACAAGAAAGGTTTTGGCTAGTGTGAAGCATCACACACTTGTGAAGGCGACTTGGAAAGTGGAAGAAGACCATATGGCTCAGTTTGTGGGAGTCAATTGTGCACTATATGCACATAGTCCCTATTACGTATGTTGCAACCATCAGCTCTTGGGTTTGTATATATGCCCTTCCGATTCCAACTTCCTATTCTGGTTCGCTCTCCGGCTCCCATCACACAGTGTATTTCCTCATCTTTTTTTCTTTTGAGTTGGAAATTTTTGAATTGCAGTCAGCAGCAGATTACTTCAACTCTGACCTGAATCCTATCCAATCTGGTTGCTGCCAACCTCCAACAAAGTGAGATTTCTAATGCAGTTAGCACATTCATGGCTTTGCTTTTACTGGTTTCAGTTGGTTCGGTTTACTGAAATGTACTATGGAACGGTCAAGTCCTGCCCATTTGTGTTGGGTAAGGCACCAGGTGAGCCTGTTAGGGCAAGCTAGGCAACGCACCCAACATGATGGGCAGACATGACTTTTGCTAGTTTTGATGGGTTTCAAATCCACAGGTCAGACCGGAGTTTCCTATTCTTGGGTGATGGAAGCGAGGATGGAAAGTTCGCCCAAGGCACGCTTCGCGTCTTAACTCACAAAAACAAGGAGGTGTCTAATGCTTTGAAAGGAACTAGTATTCAGCCATCAGATGCTGAGATTGTGCAAGAAGTTGTAGCAATGTCACGGACCAATATGTACAGGCCAGGCTAGCATCCTTCTCGTTGTTTCAATGTCTGTTCCTATATCTAATCATAGCTCGACATGCATTTTGAGTTATCTATATCAATGCAGCAATGAGTATGCTTGAGATGCTGAAGCTTGAGATATGTTAGAGTTGAGCCAGAGCAGTCTGGGCTCAAGATCTGAAATGCAATTTGACCTTAGAAGGTGGGATGTATTTTGTTCAAATCAAAAGGATTTGTGATCAATGTAGGTTGCGTATAGAGTGTGCCCCAAATATGATAGTCTTGCAACACCAAGCAAGAGAAGTATAGTTGCCAGTGTGTATGCAAACGCACAAGGCTATTTGTTGTGTTCATGTGAAATGACTGAAAGAGGCTGCCTATGACAAGCATTGATGTCATGCAAGCAGAACTTGTGGCCCAAACCACTTGGAGGTGCCAAGAGAAAACACAAATGGTTGGTTCTTGGAAGGCCAAGATTTATGACATGCACAATGTGCAAGTTGGTGTTTCTTGTTTGTAGCTTTCGAATCAGATCTATGTGAACTTTTCTGGAGATAAACATGGTCTGGAAATGTGGAAGAATTTGATTAAATGACGAATGTAGTGTGAGTTTTATGTACTGTTATAGTGAGCTTATATTTTGGTTTCCCAAATGTATGCCAATGTGGTTTATGTACAGGTGAATGTAAGGTCGTGAAGAGTAGATGGTGTAAATCAATGCAGCAACATGTGGGTTTTTAGTTGGAATATTGTTTCATACTCTAAGATGGTTTCATGCAGGTGGGTGGTGCCCAATACGCTAAGATTTGGAGTAATGGATGCGGTTGTTGAGAGCAATCCTTTTTGTTCCTTTCCTATATCTCCTTCCTTCTTTTTTTTATTTTTTTCAAAATTGTCGAGTTCCTTTATTTACCACGTAAATGCCCTTTTTTTAGTCTTTTTAAATAATTATAATTTTTTGTAAATGCCATGTATGTGTAATTCTTAGTTTGTTTTTCATTTCAAAGTTATGTTATTAGATTTATTGGTTTTTTGTAATATTTGTTGTAAAATATAATTTATAAGGAATAATTTCAGAAATTCATTTCAGTATGAGCTCACTTGCATGTATAATTTTTGATGTTCATAGATGAGGCCCCCACGAACATTGTTTTTTAGCTGATTGGTTAGAAAATGTTTTTGGGGGCTAGGTTTTGCTTAGTGCTTGTTGATAGTTTGGTTGGCTGATTGGTCACTAAACTTGTTGGCCAGCCCTTATGTCGTGACATCATGCATGTAATTTAATCTCAATAAATTGATGCTCAGGTGAAATGAATTTCTCAAATTTTAGTGAACATTGAAACTTATAAACATTTATTTGAGCATCATGGCAAGTTTGGATTTCATATATAGGAGTATTGACCTTAGGTTTATGTGTTTGGAGTCATTTGAATGAGTATTCAAAGCCTGGAAATGTTTATATATTTGGAGACAAATTTTCTTTTGGGTAGTATTTGATGAAGTCGGTGGGGAAGTTGTGGTAGTTAAGTCATTATCGTTGTTAGAACACTTCAATTGTTGTTGAACATTTTCCATATCTCCCATATTCTCATTGCCATCTTTGTTTTTGGGTCTCACGGAAGGGTTCATGATGTGGAAGAGCAACGATTGAAGGCGACTATAGCATTGATTGAATTAATTGTTCTTTACGAGTTGTATGGCATTAAAGATTTTGATCATTGTTCATGATAAACATCTTTACGAGCCAATTGGCATTAAAGAACTTGCAACTATTTTTGCTTTGAAATTTTGATGGTTTTTGCATTTTGTTTTCCTATATTGGAAAATCTAGGATCCTTAAATGACACAAAATTAAAGATGTATCTTCTTTGATAGCCAAGTCTTACGATAAACACTAATGAAAAAAGGAAAAGGTTCCAACTTACTTGATTATAAGTACAAGGATTGTTTTGAAAAATTTATGAAATAAACTTTTTTTTCTAAACTTGCATATACTTGTTCATTATTATTCATTCAATGCCTTTAACAAAACTAAGAACATGATTAAGAATAAAAGAAAATATTTTAGCACAACTTGAAAAAAATAGTGAAAAAAAATGATATAAAAATAAAATAAAATAAGTAAAATATAAAGAAATAAATAAATGT
>Ga0116231_10012804_pt1 | contig 12115 bp, 11 predicted proteins | sample S1TSphgellanicum_2_FD_89695 | JGI IMG/M metagenome (GOLD analysis project Ga0116231, IMG submission 89695) | Host-associated microbial communities from peat moss isolated from Minnesota, USA - S1T2_Fd - Sphagnum magellanicum MG | ecosystem: Host-associated > Plants > Peat moss > Unclassified... | reverse complement strand
GGTTGTCTTGGGCTTTGGAGATAGCCTATAGACAATCGCCCCCTCATCTGAACATCAGATATACCAATATATTATGACTCTACGGGCTTAGGTCTAGCTTTTAGCCATGCTTCCAAATTGGACACAGTAGAGAAATTTAGTAATGCCTCGCTCAATTCTTCCAACTGTTCTAAGGATAGTCCCTCAATTTTGGTAAGTACTGGTTGAGGAATTTTACCTAGCTTGCGATTTAATTGGCGGATGACCAGTTTTCTCTCTCCTAAAACAATTCCTTCAACACGTCCTTCAACACGTCCTTCAACACGTCCTTCAACACGTCCTTCAACACGTCCTTCAACCTTAGCATCCTGATAAACTCGTGATTCTTCCAAGCTAATTCCTAACATTGCCTCAATCTCCTTTCGTTTCAGTGTAGGAAACTTATTTACAATAATGGTGGTGATTAAATCAATTATCGCCTGTTCAGAAAGCTGATCGTTAGATTCAGTCTGGGCTTTCTCCATCAGAAACTTAGCTGATTCTACCGCATTCCGTTCTGGGACAATTGTTAACATCATTAAACCTAAACCCAAGGACTGTTCCCGTAAGTCACCTAACTCATTTAAATAAATGATCCGGGTTTGTTCACTAGCAAGCAATGCGCGATGAATTCTTGATTTAGAAGGCTCAAGGCTTCTAGAGCCGTAAATTAAGATACATCCCCAATCATCATAGGGAGTTTCATCTCTATTATTTTTATCCATATACATCATCAGTTCAGTAAAGACCGGAGGCGGAGCGTCTCCGGCTCCGCACGGAAATAAAGCCGTTCGTCCTGCTGGAACTGAAACTCAGCAAAGTAAGCTATTTTGGGAGAAGCATTGGCTGGAGGTAAAAATACACCATCAATCTGAAATTGGGTTTCTTTAACAGTGACAGATTCAAACCTGTAATTATTAGCTTCAGGCGGTTTTTGGTCTACAAACTCAAAGAGTAGACTAGGATTTTGCTGAAAGATTTTGAAAAAGATGTGATCTCGTTTCATGTTTCCTTGTAAGATAAAAAACTACATCTATGAAATTCATATCACCCGTTTAATTGATTTATCCCTACCTATAACTTTAGCTCAAAATAGTTAATATGTACTAAGGTGCATCTGATAAGAGAATTAGCTTGAGAAGGAATAACTTGGGTCATAGCTCTTGTCTGATGGTTTTAGAATATACATAGAATCGCTTCAGCAAGGCGTTTAAACTCAATACTGTGATCTAAAGTTATCGGATTTCATCAATTAAAAACTTCGGCTGTTTTTAATAGCTGACCATGACTATCTTTAGCTGATAAGATTGGTGGACTCTTGAGGGGCCAGTCTATAGCTAAATCTGGGTCGTTCCAAATTATGGTGCGATCGCCCTGCGGGTTGTAGTAATCAGTAGTTTTATAAAGCACTTCAGCTATATCTGAGAGTACAAGAAAGCCATGAGCAAATCCTGGTGGTATCCATAATTGGTGTTTATTCTCAGCACTCAGTTCATAACCTACCCATTTTCCGAAGGTAGAAGAGCTTTTTCTGATATCTACGGCTACGTCAAAGATTTTACCAACAATGACGCGGACGAGTTTACCTTGAGGTTGAATGATTTGGTAATGTAGTCCACGTAGGACATTTGGGTAGGAATAAGAGTGGTTATCTTGGACAAAATTAGCTGTAATCCCCAGTTTATCTATAAATTTCTGTTGGTTATAGGCTTCAAAGAAGAACCCACGGGAATCTGAAAAAATTTGGGGTTCTATTAACAAAACATTAGGTATTTCAGTGGAGATTATGTTCACGGACTTTAATTTTACTTTTATTAGCAATTTTTATATCTATAGTAAAGCAATTTTGCCAATTATCTTAGAGGATTTTTTAAAATTCGGTAATGTATAATCTAGACCTTATGGTTGGGCTTAACCGAGACAATAAATCTAGATTTTACTCAATGATTATATATTTACTTGTGAAATTATAAGGTTAAACTACTCTTTTAAAATGCCCTCTAAGATATTCTGTCAAGCCCCTATTGATTCTATATTTTAATACTATAATCTTCGCGCTCTCGTGTCAAATGTATACTATAACAAGGGTCGCGATCTATAAAATTGCCCCATTTTTCCTGCATATATTTTGTCTCTTGCAAAAGTCTAGCTAATTTTACAGGTGTATCTTCACGACCCCGACTCTTAGATTCATAATGATAGAGTTTAACATGAGGTAAATATATATTCTTATAACCTTTGCTAAAAATTTTCAAGCATAAGTCAATATCGTTAAATGCTACTGCTAGATCCTCTTCAAAACCTCCCACTATATTAAAAACATCCCGTCGGCACATTAAACAAGCTCCTGTTACTGCTAAATAATTATTTACAGTTAAAATTTGGTTGAAATATCCAGAAGAATCACACTGAAAATGTTTATGACTATGACTAGCAACTCCCACAATACCCATAACGAGACCAGCATGTTGAATAGTATTATCTGGATATAAAAGCAAGGTTCCAATAGCTCCAATAGAAGGTCTTTGAGCTTGCTCAACCATTGCATCAATCCAGTCAGGAGTAATTACCTCAATATCATTATTCAAAAATAGTAGATATTCTCCTTTAGCACAATCAACTCCATAATTATTAATTTTGGAATAATTAAAAGGTATATTGAATTGGTAACATTGAAACCTATTAGGTTCTTTCTCTTTCCACTTAGCAATAACTTTAGCTGTATTTTCTTTCTTACTACCGTTGTCTATAAGAATTACTTCGTAATTTGGGTAAACTGTCTTCTCAAAAATAGATGTCAGACAATTATTTAAAATATCACCTAAATCTTTTGTGGGTATTATAATACTGACAAGTTTATAATCTGTGATCGTATATCGAATTATATAATATCCGAAAAAACTTCCTGTTTTTACAACTTGCCCATATTCACCTCTTCTAGTTAGAGCATCTGCTAATGCTTTCTCATTTTTAGTAACACATGTTCTTTCATCCGAGGGACTTACAGGAGTTTGGGAATTAATTCTAGAGTGATATAATATTTTAGGTATATGAAAAATTTGCGTTGTTTTTTCTGTTAGTCTTAACACTAAATCATATTCTTCACTTCCCTCGTAACCTGTTCTAAAATTTCCAATTGTATTGATTAATTTCCGACGATAAATTCCTAAATGGGAGGTATACATCCGAGATAAAAACGAATCAGGACACCAATCCGGTTTAAAAAAAGGTTGTAAAAGTTTACCATTTTCATCGATTTTATCTTCATCAGAATAAATCATATCTGCTTCTGGATGTTTATTTAAAAGTAGTACCACTTCATACAAAGCATCTGGAGTTATCAGGTCATCACGATCAAGTAAACTAACAAATTCACCAGTTGCAATTTCTAGGGCTGAGTTATAACAGTAAGAAATATTAGCATTCTCTGGTCTAGAGACCACTTTAATACGCGAGTCTTTCGATAAATATTCCTCTATAACCTCTCTAGCCTGATGATTGAAAGATGCATCATCAGCAATACATAACTCCCAATGAGGGTAGACTTGACTTAATACAGACTCAATAGCTTTTCGCAGAAAGCTTGTACGCGTATTAAAAACTGGCATAATGATACTTATAATTGGAGTATAAGCTAATGTAAGAATTTCCTTACCCATCTTGCTTAAAGTAGTTTGAGTAGGATAATTTTTATTCAACCAGTGCTGGTAGTGAAAATAATCTGTATGAGGAATATCTGGAAGTTTTATAACAGATGTGTGTACTCTTTTAAAGGTAAAAAAAGAGGTTATTTTAAATAAAAATTTTCGGTATGAGTAGTAGAAACCTCTAGTTATCAAAACAGCCCACCAATACCTGATCAATGATAATAAATTTCTGGACACTAAATTATTATCCTTTTCCAATTATTTGTAGATACAGATTAGTTACAAAGCATTAGTTTATCAACCAAATTTCTAATCTCTGATTTAAATCGTTTTGAAGAAAATTGTATGGATTTGTTATAAGCATTTGCAGACAGCAATAAAGCTTTATCATGGTTATTCAAAATTTCTACTGTCTTTTGGATAAGTTCGTCTTCATCTCTCCACAAAAATCCGTTTTTATTATCCTCGATTATTTCTAATTGTCCTCCAGCTCTAAAAGCCATAGGAATACAACCAGAAGCCATTGCTTCCACAGTAGAAATACCAAAATGTTCTGTATGTTCAGGGTTTTTGTTTCCCGCATTATAACCTTTAGCGTGCCAAAAAATTTTACTTTCTGAATATAATTCCACTAATTTTTCTACGGTTATATTTGTTAATATCTTAATCGGATAACCTTGTGATTCCTGTTTAACTTTTCTGAGATATTCTTGATGAATCGACTCTGGTCGTTCACCACCAATACATAAATAATTAATTCCTAAATCAGGGTATAGATCGTGCATTTTTCTAAAAAAACGCACCATTTCTAATTGGCACTTACTATCTTCGCTTCCAATGAATCTTCCTACGCTCAAAATTTGATTCTTTTTATTTTCATAAGGAATTAGTTGAAAATTTTCAATTTCAACTGGTGGGTAAATAATTTCCGTTGGTTGATTCATCTTTTTACAGACATATTTTTTAGCGAAATCAGAATAAACAATAGCTAATTTATAAGATGCCAAATTAAATATTTGTTGGATTCTTGATTTCAAATTCAGCTTATGTTCTCTAGGAAGAGGATAAGGAAACTGAATAAGTAGTATATTTATTCTCCCTAGTCCAATAGTAGGAGCATAAATATGATTGGTCATAGCCAAAAATATATCATAATCCATCACAGTTTGATTAAAATAACTATTATATAAAGCTCGTTTGTATTTTATGTTATTATGAAACTCCACAAAATTCACTTTTGATAAATCAATATCTAAAAGGACAGATAATTTTTGGTAATCTTCAGTATTTGGGCATAAAAGTAATACATCATGATCTTCTTGCAATGCACTTGCGATTGTCATGATATATCTCTCACCACCACCTATATAGGCAGGAAAATAAGTGTAAATTGCTATTTTAGCCATAAAAAATCCTAATAAACTTAAAGATTATATGTAAACCTACCATATTTAGACATTAAAAAATCCATGAATCCCAATAATGCATATTTACTCAATTTAAATTGGGAACTCATTAATGGTTTGATTAATTCTTGAATAATTAAATGTGTAAATACTGGTATAATTTGGGAGCTTCTATGCTTATGCGTAAAAAGTAATCGATTACGAACTTCATAGTAAACCCTAACATGGTGTCCAGTTGAAGAAGCAGCAACTTTATGCCATAGTTGAGAATGAGCTACATACATAATTTTAAACCCTTTTTGTCTTGCACGATAACATAAATCTGCTTCTTCATAATATAAATAAAACCTGTCATCCATTATACCAATAGTTTCTAGACTATTTCTACTAATAAGCAAACTAGAGCCAGTAACATAATCTACAAGTCTATTAGTAGAATATGTGAGGTCATCTATATTAGCACCCATTCCAAAATGCTCTGGTTGACCATTTTTATTTATAGTAGCTCCAGCGTGCCAAATAGTATTCCTTTCATCGCTAAGAAGTATTTTAGATCCTGCTATAGCTACATCTGTATTTTCTCTCATTGCTTTTACTAAGCTACCCAAACAATTAGTATCCACCTCTGTATCATTATTTAATAACCAAATATACTCTGCTTGCATATCCAATGCTCTAGTAATACCATAATTGACTCCTCCTGAAAATCCCAAATTATCTCCTGTTTCAAAAACTTTGAATTTGTCTAAATCATTAATTGCTTTAGCTATTATATTTAACGAATCATCACTAGAGCCATTATCTATAACTAAAACATGATAATTATCATACTCTAGTTTTTGTAAGCTTTGTATACAACGGATAGTATAACTTGGGCTATTCCAATTTATTACTATGATAATAACTAATGGATTTTGTTGTATGTTTTCTAGATTCATGGTATTATTTAATGTCTGTTTTTTTTAATCTCAACCAAGGCTTTTGAACTTCCAAAATCTATTACTTTTGTAGATTACTGATTTTTCTCGTTAAGTGGTAAGATGTCTAAACAATAGTTTTTTATTCGTACCCTAATTATCAACAAGCTGGTCTTAATTAGAATAATCGATGAGAAAATAGGACTTTGGAATAGGGTTGATGGTAAGTGATCGCTCCACTAGTAAAGATAACAGGAAAAGTCATTTGTACTATGCGGAATGGTATGGGAACAATCAATGAAACATTGACTTTCTACCCAACCGATTGGTAATCATAGCATATAAATGGGATTTTTTACTGGATTTTTGCAACATTGTTCTGTAAAGCCTATATATGACTAGCATTCCGTCATATCATATAAAAATGCTGCTTGTAATTTATAAAATCATCTTTTGTAATCCTGGGTATCATGTTCCTGATTTTATATGAGAATTACAATTTCGTAAAAGACGAGTTTTATCAGTCAACAGAGTATTATTGCTCTTTACCTTTAGCATCCTAAGTAGCTCCTAAATTGCCTTTATAATCAATCTTCCAAGATTTTATGAACTGGATTTTTTGGAACATTGGCTACATCATAATTGACAGCACTGAGTAAAAATTGAAAGCCAAGGATAATAGGTAGAGAAGCCAACATTACCGTACCGCTAGTTGCCGTATTACCTGTAATAACACTTTTATACCAATGTAAAATTATTCATAATTTTTCACTCCTAGTTTTTTCTTCAATCGAAACCAGTTATCTCTTAATTTCCAAAATTTACTACTTTCCATTGCTCTAATTCTTTCCTGCGATCGCTCTAATTTTAGCTGAGTTTGTTGGAGATGGGATTGCGATCGCTCTAATTCTATTTGGGATCGCTCTAATTTTAGCTGAGTTTGTTGGAGATGGGATTGCGATCGCTCTAATTCTATTTGGGATCGCTCCAATTCTAGCTGAGTTTGTTGGAGATGGGATTGCGATCGCCCTAGTTCTGTTTCTATCTGAGCTATTCTTTGATTATTTTGCAGCCATAAATCATCAGCTTCATCAATATATACAGAGTCTAAACTAGAAGGCTGTATATCATCAACTCTATCGCTGCATATAGCTACAAAATAAAGTGGTGAGTTTAAATGAGAAACTTGTTGTTTTAAATAATTTGAACTTCCTGTATAAGCTTTAAAACTGTTCTCAACTACGTTCTCTAACGGAAAAATAAAAGACCCTATACTTAGTCTTTGACCATAAATCTTAACATGACTAAAATGACAATTAAGTAAATTTACTAACTCATCATAGTAAAGTTCCTTGACATGAAATGGATTAGAATAGTTAGGCTCATCTGAATAAGTTAACCGATTAGGAGAGGAAATAACTAGAAGTCCACCTGGTTTAAGGACTCGTTTAATCTCCTGCATCATTTTTGTGTGTTGGTCATGATGTTCTATTGTTTCAAAAGATGTGACTATATCAACCGATTGATCCGGTAATGGAATTGCATCGCATGAACCCACCATAAATTGGAGATTTTCATAGCTACTATATTCCTTTGCTGCATAATCAACCACTTGAGGAAGTATGTCAACCCCTACAACAGACTGCGCTATTCTTGCCAATAAAGCAGAACCATAACCTTCACCAGAAGCAATATCTAGCACAGATTTATCAACAACTAATTGTAGACAAATAGCATAACGATGTAGATGTTCATACTTTATTTGCCCATCTAGATCAGGAACGTATCTTTCACCTGTAAAATCCATATTTTCACTCAATTGCCACTTAGACTAAAAATTTCTAATTCTGTCATTTGCTGATAATCAATAAACGTAGTTATATCAGATATTCTAAATATACCTAACGTCATCTCTGTTACGGAGGAATTAATCACAACTGCACATTGAAGCCAATCAAGCATTTCATGATTATCCTGTGTCCCATTCGCCAGAGCTGGTTCAATAGTATAGTTACCACCGACTAGATCAGGCCATTTAAAAGCAAATATGACATTTACAATCTCTCCCTTCTGAATTTTCCTGAGTTTTACCTCCATCTGATAAGTATTCCAAGCTGTTAAAGCTGTACGTAATCTATCATAAAGTGAACAACCAATAATGGGTTGTTCAATATCATCATGAGCTATTATAGTCATCTTCAGGTTAATTTTGTCTCCTGGATAGACAAAATTAACTGGTTCATCAGTCGAGCTTAAGAAATCAAGCTTAATGATTTCCCCTCGTCCTGTGCCAAATCTCTCTGTATTCTTAAATTTATGATATGGATTATTGGTATATGGATTTATTGTTTTCTTCATTAAAACTTTTGAATTAAATTTATCTCCTAAGTCTGGTTGGTTGGCATCATTTAGAATCGGATCTTGCTCTTTTACATGTAATTGTTGATATTTATTTATTTTTTCATAAACCCAAGCTTGATAGTGCTTACAAACCTCTCTTGCTTCCCCATTCTCTATAATTTTACCTTGATTAAGCCATATCACTTCTGAGCAAAGCCGAGATACAGAACCAGTATCATGTGAAACAAATAAGATTGTACCACCAGAATCTTGAAATTCCTTGATTTTTGCCATGCAGCGATGGACAAATATCCCATCCCCTACAGAAAGCGCTTCATCTACGATCAGAATTTCAGGGTTAACATTAATCGCTACAGCAAAGGCCAAACGGATGAACATCCCACTTGAATAAGTTTTAATAGGTTCCTCAATAAAATTTCCAATATCAGCAAATGCGCAAATTTCATCAAATTTTCGCTCAATCTCTTGTTTATTTAAACCTAGTAGTTGTCCATTGAAAAATACATTCTGTCGCCCTGTAAACTCTGGGTTAAATCCACTACCCAACTCTAACAATGCTGAGACACGACCATTAATTTCCACTAAGCCCGTAGTTTGATTCAGCGTTCTGGCTATAATTTGGAGTAAAGTACTTTTTCCAGAGCCATTTTGTCCAATAATTCCTACTGTATGTCCCTTGTATATCTCTAGGTTAATATCTCGCAAAGCCCAGAATTCTTCATATCTACTCTTTCTAGGTAATAACAGCTCTTTCAATCGATCAATGGGACGAGCATATCGCCTATAACACTTTGAGACATTTCTTAAGGAAATAGCAATTTTTTCTCCCATCCTCTTAATATCAATCCTTAAAACTCCCAGAATTATAATCCAAGATTAGGTTTTCCAGATTTTACAACACATCAGCAAATGCCGGACGCAAACGCTTGTATAGCAGAAAACCAGTACAGAATATAATCGCTGCTATAAAAGTAGAAACGCCCCACTCTACCCAATGTCTCACCTCCCCAATTAGAATCATGTCCCGATAAACTTCTACAATAGCAGTCATGGGATTTAACCAAAAGACCCAATTTCGCCATCGTTCTGGAATTGCTGAAGCTTGATAAACAAGAGGTGTCATATAAAACCATAGATTTAAAATAACCCCTAGTGATTGGGGAATATCACGTAAAAATACAGTTAATCCCGCTGCTAAATAACCTAATCCTGCTGTTAACAGTAATTGAGTCAGCCAAACCAAAGGTAACAGGGCTAAGGTAACATGTAAAGTGTGAGAAGTTAAGGCTACAAAAACAATCAACAAAGCTAAACCGAAGGAGCTCTCAATAAACGTGGATAAAACAGGGACTAATGGCAATAAAGCTAGGGGAAATACTACTTTTTTCACTAAATTTGGCTGCCCGATTACTGAACTAGAGGATTGCATTAGTCCACCGGTGAAAGCGATCCAAGGTAGCAACCCTGCAAAGAGCCATAAACCAAAAGTAAATTTATTGACTGGTAAGTCTTTAAGGCTTAATTTTACCTTTAGGACAACGGAAAATACATAAGTATAAATTAGCAATTGCGATAGTTGATTTAGTAAAGGCCATAAATTGCCCAAAACTGACCCCTTATAACGTGCTTCTAAATCTCTCCGCACTAAGGTTCTCAGTAAATCAAACTTTATCCACCAACCTTCCTCTATAGGTAGAATATACCTTAGTCTTCCAGACTTAGCTATAAGTACCCGCATTGTCTGTAACAAATACTGATTCCTCTCTAAACTAATTAGATAAATCAAATCTACTATAAACTATTCGGGTCTATACCTAACTTTCTTCATTCATGGCAATTTCGCTCCAGTTGTGACTGCTTCTCAAATTTTACAGGTTAAGGCGATGGCACAGAGCGCCTCTTCGAGATCGCACTTGTTGCTGAAGGTGATACTTTTGGGTCTATACCCAATTCTGTTAACTTTTGTTCTCAGGTCATAGTTATTGTTTCTGCTTCATCAGCACACCGCTGTTCAACTTCCGCCTCAATATTATTGCATTCAATGAAACGTGATACAATTCTTTATAAAATCTTTGAGCAAAATCCTAGTCTACTCTTTGAATTTGTAGACCAAAAACCTCCTAACGCTGATAGCTATAGCTTTGAATCTGTCACTATTAAAGAAACCCAATTTCAGATCGATGGAGTATTTTTACCAGGGTAAGCGCAAGAAAAAAAAGACATGATTGTGATATAAGGGAAAATTAAGTGTACTCCTGAATCAAGTTGTTATGTCAAACGGGTTTGATTTACCTTCTCCCACCAAAAAAAACTCTAGTAAGAGCAAAGGACTAAAACCTGCTGTGGATGCAGAGCTTGTCCAACAGCAATGGCTATCTCAGTTTGAAGAACTGAAAGACCCTCGTGGACTGCAAGGAAGAGAGCATAACTTTCTGAGTATTGTGCTAATTGCTATTTTAGCGACAATTGGTGGGGCGACGGGATGGGAGGACATAGAAGTATATGCTGAGAGCCACGAAGAATGGTTGGCGGGTTTTCTCGATTTAAGTCATGGTATTCCTCATGCAGATACTTATAGGCGGATATTTGAACGGATTGCGCCAGAATCGCTACAAAGGTGTTTTCTGAACTGGGTAAATCAAGTAGTCGAAGCAACTGGAGCACAAGTAATTCCGATAGACGGTAAGAGTGTGAAAGGCTCCTATGACCGTAACAAAAAGCAGTCAGCCCTACATCTAGTCAGCGCATGGGCGAGCGAACATCGAATTATGCTAGGACAAGTAAAAGTGGAGAACAAAAGCAATGAGATTACGGCAATTCCTGCCTTACTGAAACTGTTGGATATCAATGGGTGTATCATCACAATGGATGCGATGGGGACACAAACGGAAATTGTCCAACAGATTATATCCAAAGGAGCAGATTATGTTTTGAGCCTGAAAGCCAACCATCCCACCCTAATGAATCAGGTGAAAACCTGGTTTGAAACAGCACAGTCAAAACAATTTGAAGGCATTGATTACACTTATGACCAGCGGATTGAAGCTGGTCATCATCGTCAAGAGAATAGGCGAATTTGGGCAGTACCAGTCACTGTGATTCCAGATTTGTACCAACCGTCACCCTGGGCTGGACTACAAAGTTTGGTCATGGTGATTCGAGTCCGAGAACTTTGGAATAAGACCACGCGTGAGGTGCAATTCTATTTGAGTTCTTTACCCTGGGACGCGGCTCGGATTGGTCGTGCCATTCGTGCCCATTGGGGCATTGAGAACCAACTCCATTGGGTATTGGATGTTACTTTTGGTGAAGATAATTCACGTATCCGTAATGGTCATAGTCCTGAAAATTTCGCGCTACTCCGCCGCCTGGCCATTGGCTTGCTCAATCAGGAAACTTCCACTAAACGTAGTCTCAGGCAAAAGATAAAACGGGCTGCAATGAATACTAACTATATGCTTCAGATACTGGCAACTGCACTTCCTCATTAGCATAAAAAGCATCTTTTTTTCTTGCGCTTACCCTGATGAATTGAGCGATCGCTGTGGCGATATCTTGAGACCAAGTAGGACTACCAATTTGATCAGCCACTACACGAATTTCCGGGCGTTCTTGACCCAATCGCAGCATGGTTTTGACAAAATTGCTTTTACCGAATGTACCATAAACCCAAGCTGTGCGAATAATTAGGTAATGGGGAGTAGTTTGTTGAATTGCTAATTCTCCCGCTAATTTAGTTTGACCATAAACATTCAGTGGGTGAGTG
>Ga0116231_10012803_pt1 | contig 12115 bp, 6 predicted proteins | sample S1TSphgellanicum_2_FD_89695 | JGI IMG/M metagenome (GOLD analysis project Ga0116231, IMG submission 89695) | Host-associated microbial communities from peat moss isolated from Minnesota, USA - S1T2_Fd - Sphagnum magellanicum MG | ecosystem: Host-associated > Plants > Peat moss > Unclassified... | reverse complement strand
CGAACTGCCCCTGAATGGCCGCAACTGGTCCGAACTGACGGCGTACATTCCAGGCGCCATCGACACCGGCGGCAGCAACCAGCGATCGATTCGATTCGCCGGCCGCGGCCTGGACGACAGCAACTTCTCCTACGACGGCGTCGACTCGACCAACATCGTGAATCAGACGCAGCGGCCGTGGGTGCGGCTGGCCATTCCGCTGGACGCAATCTCGGAGTTCCGCGTCGATACGCTGACGGCGACTGCCGAGGAGGGCGGAACCGGGGGTGCGCAACTGGACGTTTCCTCGCCTTCCGGCACAAACCGTCTTCACGGAAGGATCTTCGAATACCTGCGCAACGACGTCTTCGACGCGCCCGAGCCGCTCTGGGCCTCGAACGGGGAAGCGCAGCAGCCGCTCCGTTTGAACCAGTTCGGAGGTTCGATCGGCGGCCCCATCGTGCATGACAAGACATTCTTCTTCCTGGCTTCGGAAGCCTATCGGCAGGTATGGGGCTATCCGGTGAGCGGGGATGTGCCGAGCGCGGCCTTGATTGCGACCGTGCCGAGTTCCTCACCCGTGTATCCGCTCCTGCGGGGATATCCCGGCGCCGGGTCAAGGACAATTCTCACCCCCTGGACGCCGGCCAACGACCCCGGCGACCCGCATTACGCGGACTACGATCTACTCACCTGCTCCTGCACCCAGGTGGTCAATGAAGCCTCCGAGATGCTGAGGATCGACCAGCACTTCAGCTCCAAAACGACCGGTTTTATGCGCTTCAACTACGACCGGTCGGTGAATACGCAGCCGGTTTCGACTGCCGCGACGGACCTGCAGCAGAAGGTCTCCGCGCCGGTCAACGGCATCCTCGAACTGCTGCACATCTTTAGCCCCACGCTGACCAACGACGCCAAGTTCGGATTCAATCGCGCCACCAACGACAGCTACAACTCGAGTCCGGCGGGCACCCAATATCAGATCGCCATTTCCACCGGTCCTGGGCCGGGATTTGGCAACCTGAACTACAACTACGACAGCATCTACGTCGGCAACTCGTTTTCGGGGATCGACAACCTGACCTGGGTGCATGGCCGGCAAACCTTGAAAGCCGGCGTGGAATTCCGCAACATCCAGGTGAACCAGCACTATGGCGAACACGGCACCGTGACGTTTGCCACGGTGGAGGCTCTGGCCGCCAATCAGGTGAAAAAGGCAAGCCTGACCGGCGCTCTGCCCATCAACGACCTGCGTAAGAACGACATCGTCGAATACGCCCAGGATGAGTTCAAGGTTCGCCCCAATCTCACCCTGAACCTGGGTCTTCGGTACACCATCTTCCAGCTCTTTACCGAGGCGAACGGGAAGGCCAACCCATTCGATTTCGATACCTGCGGAGCGGCGGGATTTTGCGGTGTTGGCGCGAGCTTTGGCCAGCAGAACTACGGCGACGTCGATCCCCGCGTGGGTTTCACCTGGGCGCTGGATAAGGCTGGAAAGACCGTGCTCCGCGCCGGCTTCGGAACCTACCACGAAGACGGCCAGTTAGACGATCAAAACCTGCCCGCCAAGAACGAAGTGCCCTCCTACTCGGTGAAAACCACAAAATCCTTGCAGGTGACCTATCCGGTGACCCCATACATCAGTGGTCCGGGAACCATATCGCCGAATGCCGAGCAGCGGGACCGCAAGGACTCGTATGTGGAGCAGTGGGATTTGTCCATCCAGCGGGAGATGCCGGGAGACTTCGTCGGCACCATCTCTTACCTGGGTAGCCACGGCGTCCACCTGCTGGAGCAGAATCAGGTGAACTTGTACCTCGCCCCGAGCTATACCGTTCTGCAGTTTCCGGCCTTCGCTCCAGCCATCAATTGGCGCGGGTCGATCGGCATGAGCTCGTACAACGGTCTTTCCGTCGCGGTCCGGCGGCCCTTCTCGAATGGGCTGCTCGTGGCGGCCAATTATATGTGGTCGCACGAGATCGACAACGGGTCGAACGGCAGCGGCGACGGCGACGAAATCGAGCCGGAGAACCCATTGTGCCTGCCCTGCGATCGCGCCAGCGGCGCCTGGGATGCCCGCAACGTCGTCAACGGCAACGCGGTCTACCAGCTTCCGTTTGGCGTGGGCAAACCGATGCTGAATCGGCGCAACCTTACCAGCGCGATCGCGGGCAATTGGGAGCTGACCGCCACGGCGCTGGCTCGCACCGGCTTCCCGGTGAATGTGCTGCTGCCGGGCAGTTATACAGCGCCCGATGGAGCTACCGGCTCCGAGCGTCCCGACCGGGTTCCGGGCGTCTCGCTCACGCCCCCAGGCGGCAGGACCATCGCCGACTGGATCAATCCCGCGGCGTTCACTACCCCGGCCGGAGCCTTTGGCACCGCGCCGCGCAACCTGCTGACCGGGCCCGGCACCTGGCAGGTGGATATGGGACTCGGCAAGGAATTCTCCCTGGGTGAGCGGGCCCTGGTGCAATTCCGCTCCGAGTTTTACAACGTATTCAATCACCCGCAGCTCGGGCAGCCGCAAGCCACCTTCAACCCCGCCAACACTAACGGCTTCGGCAGCATCATCAGCCCAATCAACCTGAACACAGCCATCGTGTCGCCGATCACCCCGGTCGGCTCGGGAACCCCACGCGAGATCCAGCTCGCGCTGCGGTTTGAGTTCTAACGCCAGCAACTCCGCGGGCGGCCACCTCGGCCGCCCTTGCGGTTCGACCTCAAGTTTGGAACCAGAAAGAGCGGAATATCGATGCTTCACTCCCTGCGGATTCTCCTGGCCACCCTCGTGATTGCAATGGCAGCGGCAGCGGCGTGGCCGCAGGGAACGCCGGATTTTTCAGGCATCTGGAAGCAGGACAACGCTCGCTGCCAGCCGCAGCGCAAGGGCGACGTTACCCTCCACATCGAGTATCGCAACCCCGCGCTGACGGTCGAAACCACCATGGCGAACAACTCCGCCAACCCGCGCCACGCGATACAGAAGTACACCACCGACGGGAAGGTCTCGGTTTCGACCGGAGCCGATGGAGATGAGTTCCACACCTCGGTTGTATGGAAGGGCTCCAGCCTCAACTTTTCGATCGAGGAGCATGAAGACGGCCGCATCCTCCGCTCGAAAGAAACTTGGACGCTGATAGACGATGGCGCCGCGCTAGAAAGAGTTCGCGAGCCCCTGGATAAGGGAGCGAAACAGATCCTCATCTACATTCGGGAGCAACCGCTGCGTTCGGCCCATCCAGCCGCGACAGGCTCTTCGCGCGAAATGGTTCAGGGAGCGGCCCAAAGCGGCGCCAAGCTCTCCCCGATACCAGCCTTGGCCGGTAAAACGAACCGCGCAACCCAATGAGTTTCATTCCCTGAAGTCCGAGGTGCACCATGCGGCAGCAAGCGCGGCAATTGAATCTGTTTTTCTTCGGTTGGACCGGTCTTAAGTCGTCCTTCCAAAGCGGCGTGGCCAGCTATGAGTTCTCGAACCTGGAAGCGTTTGCCCTTGGGGAGTACAACAACTTCAGCCAGGCTTCGGGCTATCCGGCCTTCTCCTTTGCGGTGCCGTACTACGGCTTTTACGCGCAGGACTCCTACCGGGCATCGAATCGTCTGACTCTGGAGATAGGTCTGCGCGAGGACTTCCAGGTGTATCCGCAACCGGCCAAGAATCCAGCATTTCCGCTGACCGGGCAATACCCCGACCAGCATCTGCGTCTTTCGCCGCGCTTCGGCTTTGCGTGGCAACCGCTCTCGAAAACGGTGGTGCGTGGAGGTTTTGGCGAGTTCTTCACGAACATGAACGGGTTGAATGATCGCAACGCCGTAGTCTCGAACGGACCGGCGTCGCAGCAGTCTGAAGTCAGCGCCAGCTACAATTCCGGCGCGCCAAACCAGGAGGTTCCGGTGTTTCCGGAAAGTCTCCCCGGCAGCTCTCCACTCTTTCAGGCTTCTCAGGACATTTCGCTGGTTGCGCCCAACTTCAAGGCTCCTTACATCCTTGAGGCCAGCCTGCAGATCGAGCAGGAGATCTTTGAGAACACGACGCTCAGCATCGGCACCATGTGGAATCACGGCGTTCACATTCTCTCAGGCAGCGCGTACGACTTGAATCAGGAGCCGCTGCAAGACACGACCACCTATATCGTATGCCCGCCAAATGCGGTCTCGGCTCCGTGCAGCGGACGATCGATCGTACAACCCAACATGGACAATGGCCTGCTCAGCGACGGACGGATCAACCCCAACCTGGGCCAGATCAACGAATTGATCCGTCCCGCCGAGAACCACTACAACTCGGTGTTTGCCCAGTCGCAGCGCCGCATGACCAACGGTCTTGCACTGGCCGGCTCTTACACGTTTGCCAAGAGCAGGATGCTGCACGGCATGGACTTCAACAACCAGTTCGATTTCAGCAACACGCATGCGCCTTCGTTGCTCGATCAGCGCCACAAATTGTCGGTTGCGGCAGTCTATCAGCCGCGGCTTGAGGAGTTGACGACATCGCAAACGGGACGAACGCTACTCAAAGGGTGGAAGCTGAGCAGCGTCATGGAATTCTCATCCGGCCGTCCCTTTGCCAGCCTGCTCAGCCCCGCGTGCAGCAGCTCGAAGCTCTCGTTCAACAACTGCGACGGAGCCGGCGGAAACCTCAACGACAGCGCGTTCAACGAGGACACGGCAAATACGGCTGCGGGCATCAACGGCGCAGGGCCAACGCCGGGCATCGGCTTGAACTCCTTCTATGGCCCCTGGCTGGAACGGGTCGATGTGGGCCTGGCGCGCGGTTTCATCCTCGCCGAAAGCAAAGAACTTCAGCTTCAGGCGCAGGCCTTCAACGTCGCCAACCACGCCAACTACTTTGTGCAAAACGGCGGTGGGATCGTCCAAAACCAATACAACCCCATCGGTTCGAATTGCGGCGACGGCCAGACCCTCAACCAGACCCGCTATCTGGTCCCTAACTCGGGCCCGGGCAACTTCGGCGCCTTGCAGGAGATCAGCCCCAACGGGCTGCCCAGAGGGTTGCAGTTTTCAGCACGATTCTCTTTCCAGGGGTAACTTATGAAGATTCTAGTAATCGAAGACGAAGCCAAAACCGCTAAGTTCCTGAAGAAGGGACTTAGCGAGGCCGGCTTCGTTGTCAACGTCGCCGAAGACGGGTTGCAAGGCCTGTATCTCGCCCAGGACTCCAACTTCGACCTCATCGTTCTCGACGTCATGCTTCCCGGCCTGGATGGCTGGCAGGTACTCACGCGCCTGCGGGAAGAGGGCAATCGCGCCCTGGTGCTTCTGCTCACCGCTCGCGATGCCGTGCACGAACGCGTGCGCGGCTTCGAGCACGGCGCGGACGATTACCTCGTGAAGCCGTTTGCCTTTTCCGAACTGTTGGCGCGCGTGCGATCGCTCTTGCGCCGCGGGCCGCCACGCGCGCAGGAGACGCTTCGCCTGGCCGACCTTGAAATCGATATTGTGCGTCAGCGCGCCTCACGCGGCGGCCATCGCCTCGACCTCACCTCAAAGGAATTTCTGCTGTTGTCTCTGCTGGCTCGGCGCGCCGGCGAAGTGCTGTCGCGCACCCAAATCGCCGAAGCGGTTTGGGACATGAACTTCGACAGCGATACGAACGTGGTCGACGTGAACGTGCGCCGGTTGCGCAGCAAGGTGGACGATCCTTTCTCCTTGAAGCTGATTCATACGGTCCGCGGTGCCGGCTATGTCTTCGAAACCGAGCAGTAGCGCGCAGACCGCGCCGCATCCGCGCAGGACGCTGGCCTTCCGGCTGTCGGCGGCGTACTCGCTGGCCGGCCTTTTGCTCGTGGTTCTGGCCACGGCGAGCCTGTATGTCGTGTTGCGCACTGAACTCGATCGAAGCACAGAGCTGTTCCTTGCCGACAAACTCCATGTGCTGCGAACCATGCTCCGGGAGCGTCCGGATGACGAAGACGCTTTGCACGAAGAGATTGAGCTGGAGTCGGAGGCGCGCAGCTACCAGCAGTTCTACATTCGCCTGCTCGATGAACACGGTACGCCGATCATGACCACCCCCGGCATGGCCGGCCAGTTGGATATTGCTGAGCTCGCCGGCCGGACTCGAGGAGGCTCAGGGCATTCGCTCACCATGACCGGCCCGCATGGGCGGCCCTTTCGGGTCGCGAGCGCCGCAATGGACGTAGGGGAGCCATCGACTCACAAAGACACCGTTGAAATTGCCATCGACGTCTCGCAGGAAGAAGATTTGCTGGCGCGCTACCGGCTTTGGTTCTGGGGCATTCTGGCCGCGACCGCAGTGATATTCCCCCTGGTGGGATACCGGATCGCGCGGCACGGCATTCGGCCCGTCGAAGAGATGGCGGCAACCGCGCGAAGAATCACGTCCACCAATCTGCGCGAACGAATCGAGTCGCAGGGCTATCCCTTTGAACTCGCTTCGCTGGCCGCGACATTCAACGCAATGCTCGATCGGCTCGAAGAATCCTTCGAGCGAATTTCACGTTTCTCTGCCGACATCGCCCACGACCTGCGCACCCCGGTCAACAATATCCGCGGAGAAGCGGAAGTGGCTCTGGCCCGCGCACGCACGGCCGATGAGTACCGCGACGTGTTGGAGTCTTCTTTGGAAGAAGCAGTCCGGCTCTCGGAGCTGATCGGCGATCTGCTGTTTTTGGCCCGCGCGGAAAGCCCCTTGAGCGAACTGCATCGCGAGCAGGTGAACGTCGGCGAGTTACTCGCTACGGTTCGCGACTATTACGAAGCCTCTGCCATCGACGCAGGCATCTCGCTTGTGGTCGACGATGCGGCTGGGCCGGCAAAGCCGCTCACTGCGGCGCTGGATCGCTCTCTGATGCTGCGCGCGGTGAGTAACCTGGTCTCGAACGCCATTGCTCACACGCCACGTGCGGGAACAGTCACGCTGGCGGCGGCGAGCTTGGACGGCGCGGTTCGCATCGAAGTCTCGGACACAGGCGTCGGCATTCCCGCCGAAGCTCTGCCCAGAGTCTTCGATCGATTCTTCCGCGTAGATCCGTCCCGCGCCAAGGCTTCCGGCGGCACTGGACTGGGTCTGGCGATCGTGCAAAGCATCATGTCGCTTCACGGCGGCAATGTGGAGATTGCCAGTGAACTGAGCCACGGTACGCGAGTCTCCCTGCGCATTCCAGCCTTGGCGCCGCAATAAACCTGCCAAGGGAAGTCACTATTGCACAGCGCGGAAAGGATCGAGCTGCTTACCATGGAGGCTTGAGCGACTCTCAGAGGTTCAGCTTTGAAAACTGAAGGCGGTCCGCAAACCGACGGTGCGCATCGGCAAGATTTGCTCGACGTTGTCCTCCTGCTCTACCGCCGGTGGAAATGGATCGCCGCCACCATGGCGGTCTTATTATGCGCTGGCGTTGCGGCCTCTTACCTTGCGATCAAGCCAAGTTACACATCGGTCGCAGCTATCCTTCCGCCACCCTCTCCACAATCTTTAACCGCGACGCTGCTGGGAAAGCTGAGTTCTGAAAAGCCCTCGAAGATGGCAGCCGATACCTGCGTCGGTATCCTCAACAGTCAGACCATCGAAGACCGGATCATCGACGACTTTCACCTGCAATCCATCTGGAAACTGAAAACCCTCGCGGACACACGCACGGCATTACGCAGTGAGGTCCAAATCGAGGCGACGGACTACGATTCGGTTCAGATTATCGTGCGGGACCACGACGCGCGGCGAGCGAGCGACCTTGCGAATGCGTATGTGAGCGAACTCAACGCCGTCGATGCGGCGCTGGCCATGACAGAAGCTGCGCACCGAGGCGCGATTCTTGACCGGGAAGTGAAGCTGGACAAGGGTGCTCTGCAACAAGCGGAAGACCGGCTCAAAGTCACGCAGCGACAGACCGGCATGATCAGCCCGGTGAGACAGGCCGACCAGGCGATTCAAGACGTGCAGCGGATTCACGCGGAGATCAACAGCCGGACCGTGGCGCTGCAGTCGATGCGCAGCTATGCCACCAATGCGAACCCACAGGTGATCGGATTGAAGGCCGAAATTGCTGGGCTTGAATCGCAGCTCAACCGGCTCCAGAACGATTCGCGCCCGCGGGCCGCTGGGGATATTCAAATCCCAGCCAGTCAGTTGGCTGAGACGGCGCTTCGATATCAACGCGCCCTGCGCGATGTGACCCAGGATGACGTAAGCTCCAATGTCTTGGTGACCCAGTTGGAAGCAGCGCGCATGGATCGGGCCAGGTCGGCGCCTTTGGTGCCAATCATCGACTGGGCAACCGTTGCGGACGAAAAATCCGGGCCGCAGCGGATGTATCTTTGGGCTGCTTCTTGCTGGGTTGGTTTCACCGCGGCCTGCCTGTGTATTTTCCTGAAGCAAGCGATGGTGCAAAGCGATTGGAATCCGGAAGCTTGGAGCAAGCTGCGAGCCGACGATGCAAGGCCGCGACGGCCGGCGCCATCGCCGCCCGGACCTAAGGAAACTGGCGTCCAGGCTCGGTCCGAGACGGCGATTGTGACGACCGGTCGCTCATCGCCTTTGCAGGATCACGGCAGTTAGGCTTCCACTCTTCACAGTCGCGGTAATTTGTGTATCTGCTGGCACGTGTCTCGTTCTGTTCCCTCGGCGATTCGTCTATCGGCTATGCTTGAGCCGGAATGGAGCAAGTCGATCCGCGCATGGCCGCTGGCACAATCCATCTCGAGCGACCGTTTGGCGAAGACCAGCGCCAGTCAGGGTATCGCCTGTACCTCTGGCTGATTGGCATTGACACGGTGCTGCTGATCGGGCTACCTACCGGCAATGTGTTCGGATTGAACGTCAAGATGCTGGCCTTCGTTCCTTTGTTTTGCGTCACGCTGGCGCACGCCATTGGCCGGAGAGCCAATCCTTACTGGATGTTGAGCTGGTTGGCCGGTTTGCCTTTGTTTTTCTCTTTCTGGCTGTTTCCCGGTCAGGCCGAGCAATACGATCTTTCCCTCGCGTTTCTGCAATACCGGAACGTCATGATCACGCTCGCGGGCTGTTGGTTTGTCTCGGTATTCATCGGGCGCGACCGAGGGCGGATTCTCTCCTTCGCCAGGGTTGTGCTTTGGTCGGTGGCCGGCGTGGCCGTGCTGAAAATATTGATTTTGGCTTATTGTCTCGAGAGCGGCATTCCAGTCTCCGTGGTTATGAATCGCATCGGCGACTCGTTCGGCATCAAGCTGATGAGTTTCGATTTGAATGAGGCCGATCCCGGCGTAATCGGCAGCCGCATCATGTTTAGTTCGGATTTGTTGCTCGCGCCCAGTTGTTTCGCCGCGATTGCAGCTCGCCGAATCCTCGGTTTCGGCCGCCCCAGGATGATGGTGTTGCTTGGGCTTTACCTGATCTCGGCAGTCTTGAGCTTCTCGCGATTTCACTGGGCCTATTGCGCCGGAGCCATCCTGCTCGGATTTCTGGTGGCGAAGGGCGAAAAGTGGATGATGGTCCTGGTGATCGCAACCGGCGTGGGAACCGCGCTATCGATCCCCGCCATCTGGGACATTCTCGCGCTGCGCTTCGCCAGCAATGTCGTTTCCGACTCCGATGCTCCCCGGCGCACCCAGATTGCCGCACTGAAGACATTCTTCTGGAACGCTCCGCTGCTGGGTCACGGCTGGGGAACCTTCCCACGCGACTGCATACGGAGCGAGCTGCTCCCTTACGCCTATGAAGTAGAGCTGGTGGCGCTGTTAGGCCAAATCGGTATCGTGGGCGTCCTGGCTCTATTCCTGCTCGCCTGTTGGTATTTCAAACCGCTTTTCCGGTGGCGCGGCGGTGGAACCGCCTATCGAATGGCGCTGGTTTGCTTACTGACTGTCTTCCTTCTCGGCGGACTCACCAACCCCATGCTGCTCACCTCGATCTCTTCAGTCTCGTACGGCCTTCTACGAGCGTTGGGAGAAATCGATCCAACGGTTCCGGTCAAGCCGGTCGATCCGGCCGCCGGACTCAAGCCTGCGTAAGCCAGGCTTCAAACCAGCCGCGTGGCGAAGGGCGACGATAGCTTTCTGGGTTGGGAGAATGCGCGGGTGAGACGGGCCGCGTAAGCCGGGAGGGCGAGATTTTTCGGCCTTGAGGCTCTCGGTGACATCGGTCAGGCGCTGGGCTTCGAAGCCGCGGCGCCGGGCGTTCGTAGAGGCGCCTTGCATGCCCGGGCCGTTGACCGATCTGCCGTACACGATTGCGCATGGACTTTTCCTTTCAACACGTTTAGGAGCCAAGGGACATTTCCGCACGGTCTAGCGACGATTCTCCGCCTTGGCTGGCGCGGCCTGGATGGCCTGCACCATTTGAGCGCGCCTTGCCGCCTGCTTCTGCTCTTGCGCGGTCACATCCTCCAGACGCTCGGTCTCGTGCCCGGTTCGCTTGGCCATGATGCGGTAATCGAAGGGGATATTGGAGTGGCCGCCATGCTGCTCGTGGACATCGAAGCCGGTGGCAGTCTTATTGGTCACGTACAGGCCTTCGGAGTCGCCGCCGGGGGTGAGGAAGACCTGGTAGGCGACCTCGGTGTTGACCGTCTGGCTGAAGGCTGCGTCAAGCTCCACGTGGACGACGCCGCTGACCAGTTGCGCGGAACCGGCATCTTCGTACCAGTTTTCTGTCGATTGCACCGTGTAGGTCTTGACCGAGGTCTCGCTGCCTTTCAGCCTGACGGCACCCGAGATCGTTCCTTCGCAAAGCACATCGCCGTTGCCAAAGAACTCGCAGCCACCCGTCTCACCGGTAATCTCGGCCACGTCGGAGTTGCCGTTGTAAAAGTTGCCGACGTACATGGCTTGCTGAGAGGCGCTGTTGTTGATGAACTGGCCGGCAACGCCGTTGTCCGTGGTGCCGACGACCGCATATCCGGCGCTGGAGGTGTCTCCCCAGATAGCGGCTGGCCCGTTGATGAAGACGCTGCGCAGCGCACCCACGCCGCTATTGCCGCCCGATTCGCCCTCGATACCAAACTTTGGGCTGAATCCAAAGACCCCAAGCGCGTTGTTATGCGAGTAGCCGTAGACCGCAGCATCTCCGCCGGATGTGCTGTAGGACTCGGCAAAGATGCCGCTGGTGCCTTGACTGACACCATGGACCCCGTTGCCTGTGCTTGAACTTCCAAGAACTCCTTCGAAGGAGGTCGAATTTCCCACCACTCCCTGAGCACCGATGCTGCTTCCCTGAACGCCTGCGTAGGAATTGCTGGTTCCCAGCACACCGACATGGTTTGCGGCGTCGCCCCAAACGCCGGAAATGCCGCCGAAGTTGGTGCGGGGGCCGGCGATACCGAGGACTCCGCCGGTGTTCAGGGCGCTCCCGCCTGTGTAGCCAACCATGCCGGATCCCGTGTTGCTGCTGCCAGCCGCGCCGGTCCCGGAGGTGCTCACGCCGGATACGCCAATCGCTGTATTCGAAACGCCGACGACTCCGTTGTAGACGGTGCTTTGCCCGTAGACGCCGTCCGACTGGTTGCTGGTACCCTCCACGCCGACGTTCTGATACGAATCACCCCAGACGCCGGCTACGATATGCAACTGTCCGCTGGTGGCCCCGGCAATGCCGTTCACGCCGGCCGTATTGAGGGCATTGCCGGAGGTGTACCCAGCCACCCCGCTGCTGGAGGTGCTGAGGCCCGAGACGCCGGTTCCGGAATTGCTGGTTCCCAGCACCGCCGTATTCGAGTTGCTCGTTCCCTGCACACCGTAGCTACTGTTGCTAATGCCCTGTACGCCGGAATACTGCCAGCTTGTGCCGACCACGCCGACATGCGCGTAGGCATCTCCCCAGACGCCGGAGATTCCGCCCACACCCAGGCCGCTGGCGTTGCCGGCCTGCCCCAATACGCCCGCAACGCTTGTGTAATTTGCATTGGTAATGCCCTGAATGCCGTCTGCCGGGCTGGTGAATACGGGGCTGCCGGTGAGGGTAGGAATCGCTTTGGGATCCAGAGAAAGCTTGATGGCGCCGGTGGTGCCGCCTCCGAGCAGGCCCGTTCCCGCGGTGATCCCGGTGATGGTTCCCGTGCCTGGGAAGGTCTGCCCGGTTGCGAAGGCGATCGGCTTGGTGAATGTATTGACTGCGTTGAGCTGAGCATAGCTGGCGTTGAGTGTGGTTTGGAGCGCGGAGAGATTCAATCCCAGCGCT
>Ga0116231_10012802_pt1 | contig 12116 bp, 11 predicted proteins | sample S1TSphgellanicum_2_FD_89695 | JGI IMG/M metagenome (GOLD analysis project Ga0116231, IMG submission 89695) | Host-associated microbial communities from peat moss isolated from Minnesota, USA - S1T2_Fd - Sphagnum magellanicum MG | ecosystem: Host-associated > Plants > Peat moss > Unclassified... | reverse complement strand
ATCTTGCCGGCGTTTAGAAACGTCCCAGGAGAATCCAGTGTTTTGGCGAGTGCTCCCAGAAACGCGGCCGGAAGCTTAGACAGGAGCATGGACGTATGCGTAAGCTGGCTTCTTCCACTCCTGCAGATCGCCTGCCTGGCGCCGCATGCGAACGCGCGGGGCGCCGCGCAAGTTGATGTGCCTAACGCGACGCAGTCCACCCACCGCAGTCACTCTGTTTGTTGCGGGATTGTGCGAAATGGTGACGCCCGGCTGACTTTTTCGCGCGACGCCTCTGTGGCCGGCTCTGGGAACCGGCTGGCGAATCTTCCGCGCACAAGCCCTCGGTTGCACCGGAAATCTGTAAACTAGAAGACGATATGGCTACTTCCGTTTCAGTTGAGCGCAAGGTGTTTGCCGACCGCATTGGTCGGATTGAGGTTTCGCAGACCATGGCTGTGGCTGCCGAGGCTGCGAAGTTGAAAGCTGCCGGCGTGAGCCTGATGGATTTTGGGGCTGGCGAACCGCATTTTCCGACCCCGCGGCACATCAAGGACGCGGCGATCGCGGCCATTGAGGCCAATTTCACCCGCTACACCGTCGTTCCCGGCATCCCCGAGCTGCGCAAGGCGATCGTTGAGCGCCACGCCTGCGACTTCGGCTCGGACTATGCGGTCGACGAGACCGTCTTTACTTCCGGCGAAAAGCTGGCCCTCTTCAACGCCATCCAGGTGCTGGTGGAGCATGGCGACGAGGTGATTTTGCCGGTGCCGTACTGGGTCAGCTTCAAGGACATCATCCAGTACGCCGGCGGCACGGTCGTTTACCTTGAGACCGAGGAGGCGGAAAGCTTCCGCATCACGGCCGAGGCCATCGAGCGGCTGATTACGCCCAAGACCAAGGCGATCATTCTCAATTCGCCGTCGAATCCGGCAGGGAATGTCATCGACGAGGCGGATTTGGAGCGGATCGTGCACGTGGCGCACGAGCGCGGCATCTATCTGATCCTCGACGAGTGCTACGTCTATCTGAACTACGAGTCGAAGCCGGTCTCGGCCGGCAAATTTGCCTGGGCCAAAGAACACATGATCGTGCTCGGGTCGCTCTCGAAGACCTACGCGATGACCGGTTGGCGCGCCGGCTATGCGCTGGGCCCGAAGAAGGTGGTCGCGAATCTCTCCAAACTCCAGTCGCAGTCGACCTCGAACGCGACCAGCTTCGTCCAGAAAGGCGCGCTTGCGGCGCTCGCCGGCTCGCAGCAGTGCGTCGAGGAGTTCCGCGCGGAGTTCAAGCTGCTGCGGGACTACATCATCGATGCGCTGAAGACCATTCCCGAGGTCACCTGCACGGTGCCGGCCGGGGCCTTCTACGTGTACCCCAATGTTTCGGCCTACATCGGCCGCGGCGGCATCAACTCCGCGACCGAACTGGCCACGCGCCTCCTGCACGAAGGCCACGTCGTCGCTGTTCCGGGTGAGGCCTTTGGGACGTCGCATCATATTCGGCTGTCCTATCCCGTCACGCGCGAGACGATCGATGAGGGTGTGCGGCGGATGAAGTCGTTCCTGCTGGGCCTGTAATCCCAGCCACTTGTTGGGCGTTTGTTAGTCTTCTGTTATGGAAACGCGGTTTTTAGACCCTCAGGCGATGTTGGCCGTAGCCCTTGCGGAAGCGCGTATCGGCGCGGCCGAAGGCGGCGTGCCGGTGGGCGGAGCCATCTTCACGGTAGACGGCGTCTTGCTCGGCAAAGGCCATAACCGGCTGGTGCAGGAGGGCAACTGCTCCCTGCACGGGGAAACCGATGCTTTTCGCCATGCCGGGCGACGCCCGACCTGGCATGACACCATCCTGGTGACCACGCTCGCGCCTTGCTGGTACTGTTCCGGCCTGATTTCGCAGTTCCGCTTTGCCAAAGTCATTGTGGGCGACGCGGTCAATGCGCAGGGCGGTCTAGCCTGGCTGCGCGAGCAGGGAATCGAGATCGTCGACCTGCATTCCGCCGAATGCATCGCCCTGATTGCCGAGTTTCAACACGCGCGCCCGGATTTATGGAAAGAGTGCATCGGCGAAGCCTGATTCGGCAAACCCGAGGCAGGGCGCGCGCATGGCTAGGCAAGTTCAGCCTTGTTGGGGTAGGATAGCGTTTCCATGACCACTGGAAGTTTTTGAAGGATTGACCATTGAAGATCGACTTTCGACCGGTAATTCTCGCAGGAGGAAGCGGAACGCGCTTCTGGCCTCGTTCGCGGCGGGCTAAAGCAAAGCAGGTGTTGGCGCTGGATGGAGACCGCTCCATGCTGCAGCAAACGGTCGATCGGCTGGGGCCGATTGCCGGGCAGGGGCAGGTTTGGGTGATCACCAACGAGCTGCTGGCGGCGGAGATTCAGGCGCAGTTGCCGGGGGTTCCAGGCGGACAGATCGTCGAAGAGCCGGTGGCGCGAAATACGGCTCCGGCCTGCGGTCTGGCGGCGTTTCTGGTAGAGAAATCGAATCCCGACGCGGTAATCGGCGTCTTTCCGTCTGACCATGTGATCGGCGACGAGCCGCGCTTTCTCAAAGTGATCCAGCGCGGCGTGGAACTGGCCGCCTCTGGCGATGTGATGGTGGTGCTGGGAATTGAGCCGACGCGGGCCGAAACCGGCTACGGCTATATCGAGACCGGCGACGACGGGCTGCCGGGCGTGGCCGAAGGCGCGCTGCACGTGCGGCGGTTTACGGAAAAGCCCAGCCGCAATCGCGCCGAGGAGTTCCTGGCGGCCGGAAACTATTTCTGGAATTCAGGCATGTTTTTGTGGTCGGCGCGAACACTGGCCAACGCCGTGCGCGAGCATCTGCCAGAAACGGCTCCGCTGCTCGAAGAGATCGCCGCGGCCTTCGGCACCGACCGCTTTGACGAGGTGTTTGCCGAGCTCTACCCGCAATGCGAAAACATCTCCGTGGATTACGCGATTCTGGAGCCGCGCTCGGCCAAGGGCGAGCATTATTCGCGCCTCTACTGCCTGCCGGCCGAGTTTGGCTGGAACGATCTGGGCTCCTGGGAGTCGCTCTACGAGTACCAGGTGGAGACCCGGTCGCGCGGCGATGAAGAGGGCAACGTGGCCGAAACCGCCGGGTTGCTCACCCTGGACTCTGGCGACAACTACGTCTACAGCCCCAAGAAATTCGTGGCGCTCGTGGGCGTTGAAGACCTGGTCATCGTGGAAACCGACGATGCGCTGCTGATTGCCCATCGCAAGCGTTCGCAGGATGTGGGCAAGATCGTGAAAGAATTGGCGTCGGGCGGCCGGACGGAGCTCATTTAGCGCTGCGAATCGCAAAGGCCGCGGTTGGCTGGCATGGCAGACAGTGCGAACGCTTCCGACGATCCCCGCGTCCATTGCGCCGCCCAGCGGACATTTCTGGCGTGGATTCGCACCGGCCTTGGCCTGATGGCTTTGGTCGGCGTTGCGATGGGCATACATCTGCTGTTTCTCCGCTGAGCAAGCTGAATTCTGGGTCTTCTTCCGGCACAATGCCGCTTTCGTGGCAGAAACTGCTTGCTGGCTTGCGGTACGGTCAGGCTCACCCCCGCGATACACTAATCGGAATCCATGGACGGGAGGACAGGCGGAAGGCATGGCGCATCCGGTGATCAAGTTCGGAACCGACGGCTGGCGCGGAGTCATTGCCAGCGATTTCACCTTTGAGAACGTGCGCGTGGCGGCGGCAGCGGTCGCGGCCTATCTTCACGCCCAAACCTCGAGTTCGCCGGACCCTCGGCAGGCAGCGTCGCGCGGCATTTGCATCGGCTACGACTCGCGTTTTCTGTCGGAAGCCTTTGCCCGGACCTGCGCCGAAGTCGTTGCGGCAACCGGCATCTCCGTCAAGCTGGCGCGCGAGATCACACCCACGCCGGCGGTCAGCTACGGCGTGCGCGCACTGGGCGCGGCCGGCGGCATCATGATCACCTCCTCGCACAATCCCGCGCAGTGGAATGGCGTGAAATACAAGGCCTGGTTTGGCGGCTCGGGCAGTCCGGCGATTATTGCCGAGATCGAGACCTACCTCGGCGCGCCGGTACCCAGGGCAGAGACGCCGGCCGCGATCGAGGAAGTCGATTTCATCTCGCCCTATATGGCGGCGATCGAGAAGTTTGCCGATCTGGATCTGATTGCCAAATCCGGACGCAAGTTCGGCATCGACTCCATGTATGGCGCGGGGCGGAGGTTGCTGGCCGGGGTGTTTACGCGCATCGGCGTGGATTTTGTGCAGATTCGCGGCGAGGTCAACCCGCTCTTTCCCGGCATCAATCCCGAGCCGATTCTGCCGCATATTCAGGCACTGGGAGACGCGGTTGTCGCCAACGGCTGCGATGCCGGCCTTTGCACCGACGGCGACGCGGATCGCATCGGCGCGACCGACGAGCATGGCAATTTCGTCGATCCCCACAAGATCTTCTCCGTCCTGCTCGAATGGGTGCTCAAGCGCAAAGGCTGGCCGGGAGATGTCACGCGCGCTTTCAATACAACGAAAATGCTGGACCGCATCTGCGCCAAGTACGGGCGCACGATCCACGAGCACGGCATCGGCTTCAAGTACGTGGTCGATTACATGCAGGCGCAGGAGATCGTCATGGGCGGCGAAGAGTCGGGCGGCATCGGCTTCCAGCGTCATCTGCCGGAGCGCGACGGCCTGCTCAACGCGCTGCTGCTGGCCAACGTCATGGCCGAGGAAAAGAAGACGCTGGGCGAGCTGGTAGCCGATTTACAGGCCGAATACGGCGAACACCAGTACGGGCGCATCGACCTGCATATTCCCGACGATCTGAAGAATTCGGCGATCACCCGAGCCAAGGCGCTCACCGCAGGCGACACCAGCTTCGCGGGAATGCCCATTCTGCGCGTGGAAACGCTGGACGGCGTAAAGTTCTACCTGGACAATCCCGAAGCAGCCACCAAGCCCAACGCCGCCGAAACCTGGCTGCTGCTCAGGGCAAGCGGCACCGAGCCGCTGATGCGCATTTACTCCGAATCCTGCTCGACCGAATCGGTCGCCAAACTGCTAGAAGCCGGACGCGGATTTGCGCTGGGCAGTTAGCGCCCTTCTACTCGCCCTTCGCGCGAATAAAGCTGTCTGGCGTGCCGTCTTCCGGATTGACGAAGATGATGTCTTTCGGGTCGCGTCTGGGCGTGTCGAAGGACAGGAAGACCACAGGCTCTCCCAGAATCTTCGGCAGCGCGTGCACGGTGAGGCGCTTGAAAAACAGCAGATCCCCGGGGCTGAATTCCGCCTCGTTCACGGCATCGCCCATCCAGAACGTGCCCCTGCCGGAAACGACGTAGAGGTATTCGTCGCTGCCGGCATGATAATGCGCCGGCGTAGGCCGATATACGCGGAAGACGCGCGCGCTGGCCGCATCCTCGTTGGTCAGATACGTGTCGAGCAGCAGGGTCTCCGCCGTCTCAGGAAAAGACTGGGCGATTGCCCCGATTTTGAAGCGTTGATGCGTCATACGTTCCTTCGCTGTGTTTACGTGCCGCAGAATGTCTGGAGAACCTGCTCGTCGGCGCGTGCTGGAGTCGCGTACCGCTCCAGATTGGGCCGTTCCTCGTATGGGTGCGCGACGACTTCCAGCATCTGCTCAAACGGCGCGAAATCGTTGCGCCACATGGCGGCCTCAAGCGCTTCTTCGACCAGGTGATTGCGCGGAATGTATGCGGGATTCACCTGTCGCATCGCTTCGGCTCGGCTTTTACAAGGGACGGATTCCTCGCCAAGACGGCTGCGCCATTTTGCAGCCCACACGTCGTAGGCCTCCGGATCGGCGAAGAGAACCCGGACTGCGGCATCGCCCTCCGGCCCAGCCGCGGCGTCGCATAGACGGCGGAAGGTCAGCGTGAAGTCGGCCCGATTGGCGGCCATGCGGTTCAGCAAATCTTCCGCAAGCGCTGCATCTTCCGGTTTCTCAGTCGCGAGCCCCAGCTTGCGGCGCAGGCCGGCGATCTGCGCCTGCCGGAACTGCTGCTCAAACGCGGCCAAAGCCTCGTTGGCCGAGGCCAGCGCGGCTTCCGTGCTGCCAGCCTCCTCAGCCAGAACCGGTAGCAGCGACTCGGCCAGCCGGGTCAGGTTCCAGAGCATCGCGTTCGGCTGATTGCCGTAAGCGTAGCGCCCCTGCGCGTCGATGGAGCTGAAGACCTTGCGCGGATCGTAGGCCTCCAGAAACGCGCAAGGGCCGTAGTCGATGGTTTCGCCGGAGATCGAAGTGTTGTCCGTGTTCATCACCCCGTGGATGAAGCCGAGCATCAGCCACTGAGCCACCAGGCGCGCCTGCCGCCCAATCACGCCATCCAAAAACGCCCGGTAAGGCTGCTGCGCCTGCCGCGCTTCGAGCCGCGCCTCAGGGTAATGCCGGTCGATGGCATAGTCGGCCAGTCGGCGCAGCGCTTCCGCGTCTTGGCGCGCCGCGAAGTACTGGAACGAGCCAACGCGGAGGTGGCTCGCAGCCACGCGGGTCAAGACCGCGCCCGGCAGAACCGTCTCGCGCAGCACCTGGTCTCCTGTAATGACCGCAGCCAGAGCGCGCGTCGTGGGCACGCCCAGCGCCGCCATCGCCTCGCTGACGAGGTATTCGCGCAGCACCGGACCGAGCGCCGCGCGGCCATCGCCACGGCGCGAAAAGGGCGTAGGTCCTGAGCCCTTCAGCTGAATGTCGTACCGCCCCCCATCGCGCCCCGCCACCTCGCCGAGCAGGTTGGCCCGGCCATCGCCCAACTGCGGCACAAAATATCCGAACTGGTGCCCGGCGTAAGCCATGGCCAGCGGCTCCGATCCCTCCGCCACGCGGTTGCCTGCCAGAATGGCCACGCCTTCCTCGCTGGCCAAGGCCTCCGGATCGAGTCCGAGCTGGAGGGCCAGATCCGCATTCACCTTGACCAGGCGCGGCGCGCTCACAGGCGACGGAGCGATCCTCGCGTAAAAATGCTCCGGCAGCCGCGCATAGCTGTTGTCAAAGCCGAAACGGACGGAGCTGGGGGCAGATTCCATGGGCAATGCCGGTGGTTCGGAGGAACTCATAGCTATTCGATGTTGCCAGATCGTTCGCGATGCGGGGGAAATAACGCCATCTGCGCGGTAAAAACAGGCCGGCCCCGTCTGGTCTCCCAGACAGGGCCGTCACGGTAGCAAAAGAGCCTGTAAGCCGAATTCTGTCGTGTGCGGTCATTCCTCTAGGCGCCGCGTCGCCGCGGACGCTCATCAGCAACCTACCCGGAGGTTCCGGCAATAGCTCGAACCGCCTGTCGCGCATCGGGCCGATGCGCCTCGCCGCCCGGTTCTTGGGCTTGGTGGCGAGTCCCTCCCTATTTGGTCTTGCTCCGTGTGGGGTTTACCATGCCTCGCGCTTTACAACGCGAGCGGTGCGCTCTTACCGCACCTTTTCACCCTTACCTCAACGCGAAAAGAGCAAGCTCTCTTCGGGATGCTGAGCTCTCTTGCGAAAGCCCAGGTAGCCGAGGCGGTATCTTCTCTGTGGCACTGGCCGTCTTTGAACCTTAAAGCTCAAATCCCGGACGTTATCCGGCACACTGCCCTGCGGAGTTCGGACTTTCCTCCCCCGATTTCGCCTTTACGGTGAAACCGGCAGCGACCGCCCAGCTCCCTTGCTGTCTCTAGTCTATCTACAAATCTCGAACACCGCACATCGCTCGGTCAGTATTGCACAGTGATATCGATTCTAAGGACTAAGTCCCTTTCGATTCGTGTGTTGCGACGAGGTAGAGTGCGACTGCTCCTGCGAGGTTAACCGCAAGCTCTGCGTGACGCGGAGCAGGCTTGACTGGCCTCATGCCCGTGCCGTGTGCGTCACTCATTCGATTCCGCAGTGCCCCGAGCCCCTCCACCACCGCTGTGCAGCCGCCCAATATCTGCTTGAAGATCGGCTCCGTGTGCTGGCTGGGTGCAATGTTGAGCGATTTCGCGGTTAACCTATACAGTCCGGGAAGATCGCTGTCAGACATGTATGCTTCGCCGTTTTCGTCGAGGATGTGCTTGCAAACACTTTCCAGAAGAGTCCGAGCTAAGGTGATTGCTCCCTCTGCATCAGTATCCCGGCGCTCCATAGCATTCAGCCATAAGGCATGAACAGTCTCTGAATCGAATTTCTCCAGGGCGAGCGACACGTTGAGCTCTGACGGCGCAGCTTTGGTGCCCTCAATTCGGTCAAATAAAGGACGAATCTCATCCCAAATATATTGGCGACGCTCGGCATAGCTCGGGAACTTGAACTTGATGAATTGCCAGAATTCGTTCGTGGTACGACAGGTTCGAAGAAAACGAGGAACGACATCTTTCAAAATCGGGTGGTTGACAATCTCCTCGCGCAGAGCCTTGTAATCAGTTGGATCACTATTGCTTCCCGTAGCTACGGCGATCAAGAGATTCTGAAAGGTTTCGATTTGTTCCGACAATTGTCGATTCATAAATAGGACTGGAATTGATAACTGTTATTGCGCTGCCGCTTCAATCAACGAGCAATCCGAAAAGTGTGGATGCAAATCTCCAAAAGCCACAAATTAACTCGGACTTCGGCTCCGCTTTCAAGGACCCTCTTGAAGCGCACCCTAATGAGCAAGCTGACAGTGACACCGGAGTCCACGAAGAGTCCACATTGTTTCTTACCAGATAGCTCACCGTGGATGCCTTAACGCGGCTCCTGCCAATCCCTGCTCGTATGTATGATCGTGTCGATCAGAATCTCTTCGTTCACGACCCGATAGGGAATGAGGTACGGCAATCCAGGAACAATCGCCTCTCGCCATCCGGGTCTCTTCCCCGTCCGGCCCAGAAGCGGAAACTGCTCAAGCCGCAAGGCCGTCTCTACGATCCTTGCGGAGACGCGCGCCGCCGCTGCCGGGCTGTCCTTCCCGATATAAGCCCGGATCGATGCGAGCCGCCGTATCGAACGCTTGTTGAACCGTACTTTCATCGAGGCATCGGGAGCTCATGCTCCGTACCCCAACTCTTCAGCCACTCGATCACTCTCTCCCCCTCGATGGCGTGTCCAGCCTCATGTTCCGCGATTCCCGCTTCGATCTCGTTCATCTTCCACTCTTCGTAGCCTTCTTCCGAACCGGGGTGGTTATCCACTTCAACCGGAGTCTTCAAGGCCAAGTCACCCGACTCCGTCAGCGTCCATTCCACCGGGTCGCCCACCGCAAGATTCGCAGATCGAAGCATCTCTTCCGGAATCTCTACTGTCACCGCCCCGCCAATTCGAACAATCTGTGTCGCCATTACCGCCTCCGTTCCCCTATCTTACCCCCAAACTCAATCCGCCTTCCCCACAGCATTCTCCCTGTAAGCCTTCTGCAGCACAAAGAAAGCCGCCTTCTTCTCCCCCTGATCGCTAATCAGCCCCTTGCGGTTAAACCCATCCTGAATCCCTGGCAACTCCCGCCGCGGCGAGCGGAAATCCATCAAAATCCACGGGCTCATCCCGCGCAGTTGCGGAATCCGGTTCAGCATCCCGATCTGGTGCTTGTACACCTCGGCCTGATACTCCTCCGTCCACAGTTCATCCGGCGGCCCATGCATGCCGGCCTTCGCCCCCGCACCCAGCTCGCTCATGATCAGCGGCTTGTCATAGGCGATCTTCCAGTCCGTGCGGTCGGCCAGCTCCGGCTTGCCCTCGTACCAGCCGATGTACTCGTTCGCCCCAATCACATCCAGCGCCGCGCCCAAAGGATCGTCCACCATCTTCACCGAGCGCCCATCCTTCTCCTCCGTATGCACCAGCAGCGCCGCTGTAATCAGCCGCGTCGGGTCCAGTTCCCGCGCCTTGGCCGCAAGCGCCGAGATGAACTTGGTTCGCGCCTCATACGCCGGCGTTTCATTGGCCATCGACCACAGGATGATCGCCGCATGATTCCGGTACGCGCCAATCTCTTCTTCCAACTGCTGCTGCGCCTTGGCGTAGACCTCGGGCTTCTCGAACTCGACCGCCCAGTACACCGGATTCTCGCTCCACACCAGAATCCCCATCCGGTCCGCCGCGCGCAGCATCGTTTCGTCATGCGGATAGTGCGCCAGTCGCACATAGTTCGCGCCCAGCTCCTTCGCCCACCCCAGCAGCGTCTCGGCATCCTTATCCGAATACGCCCGCCCAGTGCGGTACGGCGCCTCGGCATGAATGCAAATCCCATGCAGAAAAATCGGCTTGCCATTCAGCAGAATCTCGTTGCCCTTGGTCTCGATGGTTCGAAAGCCTATCTCGTCCTCAATTGAATCCGAACCATACCTCAGCCTGACTTTGTATAACTTCGGAGATTCAGGCGACCAAAGTTTCAGACCCTGCACTTCCATACGAATCTTTTCTGTGAAATTCCATGGTTTGGCCGCACCGGGTGCCCCATCTGCCGTCATCGTCTCGATAGCGTGTAGCTCTGGAATTTCAGCCTGAATCTGGCCAAAGTCGGCACCCGTAACATGCACCCACCCCTCGATCACCCCCGGCTCCGTCCTGCTCAAATGCAAATCGTACTGATCGATAAACACCTCAGGCACCGTAATCAGCGAAACCTCGCGCGTCAACCCTCCATAGTTGAACCAATCCGTCTGCGTTGTCGGCACCCCATCCTCATGCCGCGAGTTATCCACCGCCGCAACCACAAAGTTCCCACCCGGCTTCAACACCGCCGTCACTTCGCAGTTGAAGGCCGTAAATCCGCCCTCGTGTTCGCAGACCATCTGCCCGTTCACATAAAAATACGATTTATAATTGGCCGCGCCGATATGCAGAAACGTCCGCGTATGCGGCTTCGGCGCAAACTCGAAATCCTTCTCGTACCACATCAGCCCTTCGTACCAATGCAGCTCCGGCCGCTGCGTATTCCAGTCACCCGGCACCTTCAAGGTCGGCGCGGTGGCAAAGTTATAGTCCTGCGGCTCGCCGTTGCCGGCCTTGCGATTCTCAAACCATCCATCCTTGCGTGGATGCTGATGAAAGTCGTAGAGCCCCGAACCGTACTGATCCGGCAGCGCATGCCAAGCCCCATTCAGCGACAGCGCCGGACGCAAATCCGCTCCCGTGATCACAATCGGCGCAGCAGGCGCAGACTGCCCCATCGCACTCCAGCCAAAAGTTCCGGCAAACAACGCAAATCCAGCCCAGAAACGCGGCGAAAACAGCTTCATTGGCAACCTCGAAACGGCAAATATCGAGCACGCCCATCCTATCAGGCCCGCACCGGACTTCTGCGGGCGTCCGAACGCAAAAGCGGGCCTTCCCCAAAGGAAAGACCCGCGCTCTTCAATGCAGCGACTAACTCGACTTAAGCCCCTGAGTTATTCACCCAGATATTGGACGTGCACGTACGTACCCAGCCGCACGTTATACGCGAGATACCATCCTGGATGATCCGGATCGTCGTAGATCACGACTTCGTCCTGATCCCAAAGCCATCCGTCGCAGAAGCCGATATCGTACGGCGCCACGCTGAAGTAGAAGCCGCCAAACCAGAACCGTCCCGGCCCGCCGCCGGCCAGTCTCCAGCGATGCGTCGGCCCAAATCCCCCGGTAAAGTGGCCGTGCTCAAAGGGGTGATCCAGATGATAGTGCGCGTCATCCCGCCCGGTATCGTGACCTACCCACTTATTACCGTCCACATGCGGCGCGTTGGGATGCCCATCCTTGTCGCTGTAGTTGCGGTGATTCTCCACAGGATGCGGAGTGCCGTGAAACTCGGCAGGTCCATGCGCGGGAGGCGCCGCAGGGCGCCCGCCCGGACGCTGCGCCATCGCAGGCAAAGTAACCGTCAATGCGAGAGCTAACACTCCAACCAATGGTTTCATAACTTCCTCCTCTGGGTTCCAACTCAGCCTGCCTTCGGAACTCTCATCGGTTCCGGCTGGCTGAACCCTCTCGCACAATTGGAACACAGGACCGCCAGTTAAGTTGCTCGAATCAGAATCGTCCGTCCGGCCGCCCTCGCCGCGATACAACAGCCGCAACCAAAAGGCCTTCCAGCGCGCGATCGCTGGAAGGCCTTTGGTGTTTTCCCGCTTGCGTACCGGGCCTATGAGTGTTTGTGGCGCGTGAGGCCAAGCTGGAAGGTAATCATCACCGAGCGGCCCGCCGCCTTTTCGAGCGTGTCATTCCAACT
>Ga0116231_10012801_pt1 | contig 12116 bp, 5 predicted proteins | sample S1TSphgellanicum_2_FD_89695 | JGI IMG/M metagenome (GOLD analysis project Ga0116231, IMG submission 89695) | Host-associated microbial communities from peat moss isolated from Minnesota, USA - S1T2_Fd - Sphagnum magellanicum MG | ecosystem: Host-associated > Plants > Peat moss > Unclassified... | reverse complement strand
TTCTTATGCGCGGAAGGGTTTGGGATAAACTTGAACTGCAATTGCTTCACGGTTTTATCGCTGCTACACGAAGAAGATGGGACGGTGGGAGCGAGCGAGAGGGGATGGTATGCGACGTTCGTCGCTGCAACGAAGAAAGCGCGACTGTGGAAAGAACAGGAAACACACAAGCTCGTTTTTAAACAATAAGAAATTATTTCATTTGGGCAACATGGAAAAATAAAATAAATAATAATACTAGAGGGTGGGCCCAAGGGTGGGGGAAGGGGGTTTACATTCTGCCACCCGGTTATAGAGAAAACACCTGGTTATTCACCAGGTTATCAACTCGGTTATTATGATCAATTGGGTGGTTATTTGAGTTTTTTAATCAATAAAGAACCTACTAGGTCCCACCTGGTAGGAAGGATATAAAGCTAGTGTGGGCCCAACATTGGTTTGTACCTATGGCTTGGTGTGAGGGGGAAACTAGGTGGCAGAATGTGCCCCAGGGGTATATTCTCTGGTGTAAAGGATCATAGGTAGGTATGAAATAGCAGCAGTTTTCCATACTGGAGAGTAAGCTGACTGGGGCCAAAACCACCTCGGAGCAAGTCCCTATGTGAGTCCTTTGCAGTGGACCTGTGGGCAGACATAGGAGCCAGAATTGGCCCTACTGCTAATGGCATGGAATCCAAGAAAAACAGGCTTCATTTTTGCAGAATTGGCCACTCACGCAGATCCACACAAATATGAGATCTAAAAATCGACCTAAAACAGCCAGCCCTGACTTTAACGAGGTAAGAGTGATTTGGCGAATCAGCTGCCACTGTTGATTCTGTCATTTAACTGCAAAGGGAACACTACAGAATCGGCATTTCAACATGGATGTGTTGTCATGAACAAAAAGAAAAACATGCTAATATAATATCATTAAAATATCACGCTCCACTAATTGAATACAGTCCAATTTCTAGAATTATGATGACATACTTCTTACGTTTACGAATATTTCCCTTTTAAAAATGAATTTGTATTCAATTTAAAAATTTGATATGTGATATTCTCCCAATAAAAACCTGAAGAAAACTACAATGGACAATATTTTGCAATCACCCTAAAGAACTGACATTAGTTGAAAAAAATTTAACTTGGTGGAATCCCGACTTTGAAGATAGGCTTCAAGAATGATGTGTAGTTGTGATCTTGTGGGTGATAGTTGCAGCAGTGAAAGGAGATTCAGGTGTCATGAATCATAATTGTTGACCTTTCTGGAGTATTCAAGATTTGGCATTTAATAGTTAAGATAGGACCTATACCTTTCTCCATTTTCAATTATATAACGTTGCGGTAATGATTTCTCCTGAGAAAATTTGGGAGCTTTAAATGATTATGCTACAGAAGTTTGCATCATTACAACTATGTTGTTTTACTTTAAAATTATGATGTTGAAGATATGGCAAGTTTTCCTCAAATTTTAACAAAATTGGTAGAATTTACACTAAAAAAACATGAATTTCCAAAACAATTCATCTAAAAGCTGAAAAAAATTGTTGGAAAAAAAATTGATTACAATCCGCTAGGAGTTTTGTAAGCCCTCACCAAGATATATATCCCATTATACTATATTTTAAGATAGATATTTTGCGGTACATGTTTGTTTGGATGTGACCACCATATCCCCCCCAAACCATATAGCCCACCACTCCACTTTTGGTACCAATAGAAAGCCCTCAACAAGGTGGTTTGAATGTTTGTATTTTCACAATTTTCACACCAATGGAACAAAAGTTGTTGAATTTAGAATGTGTTTGATTTTTGGAAATTAGTTTTAAAATTATGAAATTGTTTTTTCACAATTAAGAACTCTGAAGTTAAGCAATTAAGCCCAATTTGAACTTTATGATTATAAGACTTACTCCAAAATTATCCAAAATTTTCTCCCATAACATATTATGAACATTATTTTATAAAATGAATCAAAAAAATTCAACGTTAATTTAATTTATCACTTAAAGCATTTTGAAATGAGCTAATGGTTATACCTTGTTTAGACATAATCATTTCATCAAGCTCATGTGACACACCCCTTATGCTTGTTGAGTAGTATTGGCAATCACTTGCTAAGACAAACACTAATGAAAATTGAAGTTCTCAAATTTAGTTCTTTACAATGAACCAATGAACACTCAATGTAAAAAAGATTCACCAGTGAATCCTATTCTAAATATTCAGCACTCCTAGGGAATTTCAATTCTAAAATGAAAAATTAAAGTTGGAAATTTTGAAAATGCCTCCTTTTCATTTCCCAAACACTTTGATCTTGTCTTTTAGTTTATATGAATGTTGCAATTTCCCTGGCCTTCACTATGTCTCCTACTTGCATTTGGTTTAATTCCTTGCTTTCGACCAAACAAACACATTTCATTATCATTGTCTAACATGGGGCTCAATCATAAGCCAATATTTAGGTTACAACATTTTTCTTCCAACTATAGCTTTCAATTCACAATTAATAATGTTAAGGAAAGCTTAAACATTATACATCGAAAGTAAACTTGTATATTTCAAACAGAATTTTGAAATCGAAAATAAACTTACTTGCAATACAAATTCTTCCTTAGTTTTAGCCTAATTTAGCTCTCATTATGAGTTTTGCAACTCCACATTTTGTCACATATTAACCTTGCCAAATTTAATTTAAACATATGGACATATGTTATAGTGTTATATTACATTTTTTTGTGGCTTAACCTGTTTTTGGCAGTGGATTGGTTTAGTTCTAATTGGACAAAAGGCATCCTTTCAATCAAAGGTAATGAACCCTAATTTAAACACATATTATGCTTGGCACAAAATTTATGGTTGAAATGAGGCAAATGCAATTGTGTTATGACCAAAGAAGCAAGTAAGAAAGTAAGGTTGGCAATTGCAATTATGGGAAATGAGAAATCTAAATTAAATTAAAATTCATTAGGAACATGTTTTTCAATCTAAATGTTCTATTGTCTAAATGCATGTTTTTCTTTATGATGTTTGTTTTTATGAATTTGGTGTTCATGTTCCCATGAACTGGATTTACTAGATATCAAATATATTGGAAATTTGTGGGTAATATTGAAATTACCAATCAAAAAGTACAACTCAAAATCTTATTTTACATGGACCATTGTAAAACATTAAATTCATTTCATACAATACTTAATTCTTCAAGATTTATCAAATTGATAAATATTTCAACCATGAATGTTGAATGATGGTTATGGATATTTCAATTAGTTGAACCCCATAATATATGTGCAAACATTGTTGAACTTGTTTTTTTGGATTGTAGTTATATATATTGCACATATTTTTGTATGCATGAATGATCATTTGTTTGTTCAAGAATTTTTTTTATCCTTGACATTGACCAGGTTTATCAAAGCAATAGCATCCCAAGAACCATTGCATACCCTTCCTACCATGCAAATTGAAAAACTCACAATAGTATCAAGAAGGTTTTTTTATTATTATCAAAATAGCCAAATTTGAAATATTAAAGAATCATTTTTAATGACTAATATAGGTTGTTTATGTGTGCTAAATATGTGGCTACAATTATTGAAAATTATATGCTACAAATGCCATATATGGATTGAAATGGGGTTTAATTAAGCAATATATGTGCTGATTTCATATTTTCACCAAATATTTTCACAATATTTAAAGTCTGATATGTTGTAAAAAATTCCATTAATCAACACAAAAAATGCTTTAAACATTCAGGATAGCCTATGTGTACAAAATGCAAGCCAAAATGACAATATAACAATAACAAAGACATGATAATCAACATTTTGGATGTAGCCCATTTTGTTTCATCACTTTCACTCACTTTATTAAAATAAATCACAAAGTCAAGTCCACATGTGTCTATTATAATTGAGATTTCAATGAGTTCAAGCAACAAAATTTAATGGTTTTGTCATAAGTACTAGTGGATACACTATCCATTGCACTTGTTACACAATGTGTTTGTGGTGTTTTCATACATTAATGTACTTTTGAAATGTATTAATGATCATAACCAATGTTGTGTTAAAAGGCCTTCCAAATAGAATTTGTTCAAGTCCTTCATATATGTGTCCTTTGATATATGTGTTTAATATTTACACTTTGAGGTTTCAATTCCAAATTTCTATGTTTAGATTCAAGAATAATAATTAGTAAAAGGATTTGTGCCCATGAAGGTCCCGAAGATGAGCACATCATCAATATTTTAAAAATGAACTCCAGTTTTGAAGAGTAATGTGAAAGGGTTCAAATTTATTTCTTTGAATTTAAAGTTTGAAACTTATAAGTGGACAACAAGACAATTTCCAAGTAAATTTCTTCATGAAACAAATTAACTTTCTTTTTAAATCCATCCGGATGTAAAGTGTAATTGATGAAATGAGTTTTTGAAATTGTATATAGTTCATGAAAGGATTGTTATATATGGTTGTATTTCAAATTACATTCTTCATTTCCCCAAGATTATTGATTATAATTCTCATCTTGATGCATATTTTAGATCTTCGATTCCTTTGATGATTCATGATGACCTTGAAGAAACTAACAAATGTTATAATCACATATTAGGAAATGATCTCTCTTGTTAATTGCCAACTTGGTAGTAAGCTAACCAAAATCATTGTGGAGTGGATGAAAACAATGAGGGATTTTGTGTTTCTGTTTGGGGCTTGGAGCAATTTCTACATTGCATTTTGTATTTGAAGTGATATTAACATTTACCACATCCACATGTAATGTAAAATATTTGCCCCTTCCCCACTGATAAATAACAAATATTGGATAAATATTACATTGAGAGACCACATGGTCCAATCATTTTGGCTAGCCAATCAATAATAATTTGAATTTGCGATATATTACTTATGCTGGCTTCTTGAAACCTCCCCTATCTAGGTGTAAATTTATAACAGCACACCTGTTGTCACATCATTGTGGCACTTACCTCATCAAAAAATTTGATGCACAAAACATTTTATTGTTGTTGCTAGAGATGCTCTTCTATTGTGTTTATTTGCCAATGTTGTTAATGGATAACAAGTTGGGCCCATGGTACTTTCCTTATTTTCATGTGGAGTTAGAGATGGTGCAAATTCAAAACTAATAAGAGCCAATGGACACCTTTCTGAGTCTCTTTGGGAATCCTTTCAAATCTTGACACATTAACGTGATAGTTCAGGATTGGTCCAAAAAATGCATAAATTGTGTTTAAATTGTGTGAAAACCTATGTTTTTAAACACTAGTTACAATGATTTGAAAATATTGTTAAATATTTTATATTTATTCAATTATTTTCAAATCTATTTGATTGTTACATTGATTTATTCAAAATATTCTTGTATAAATCCATCGATCATTCATGAGACTTAAAATTAATACATCATTTTAATCATGTAAACCTATGCAATGATTACATGTTCATCATTTCCTATTAGCTTGAATGTGCCTTGTATTGGTGTTTAAATATATATATTCAAAATAGAAAAATATTTTATGAATAGTGTACCAAAATTATGTCTAGTTCTTTATACTAGTTTGGGTGTCCTATTTTGGCACATTTAAAAAGTTTTCTCATAGGTGAATGGGTAGCCAATTTGCTAGTTCCACTTTTGGTGTGGTTCATTTACTTATAATGTGAATTGATAGTGGAGAACACATTGAAATGTGAATAAGGATGGAGGAAAACAAATTACACTCTGGAACAGACCTTCATAGAAGTCATTACGACCTAATGGAACAACAGCTCACCTTCACATGTGCACAACTTTCCTCGTCCTTTTCAAAGGTAGCCCACCCTAATAGGTGCACAACATTCTTGGTGAACAAGAAAAAAAGGGAGGCCCCTTCACTCCATGACACAACTTCTCATTGGTTGCATGGAAATTTTGTTCCTAAAATTGGTTACCACTATTTTTGACCTAGATTAATAGCCCTTCCTAAAAACACCATACCTATTTAGGGACTTGTTTAGGACTTTAGTACAGGAGAAGAGTCTAGGAATAGACCTTTCCAAATTTTGACCCAAACCCTTAGCCTTGTGCTAGGATCTCAAATCTAGAAGGGCATGTTTCTAGACTCTTCACCTACATAAAACACCGGTGTTTTTTTTCTTTTGCACCAATTTCTTTTCCTTTGACACTTTTTCACTTTTTGTTGCATCTTGTCACCATTTTGCTTAGCAAATTGTACAAAACTCACTCCTTGCAATGTTGGTGATCATTATCGGCAATGCTCATCACTTCTTTCTTCCTTCTTTTCAAGGCACTCCTTCACCAATTTGTTTTGCTTTGTTCAAGGTGTTCTTTCCACAACTCTCTTTGTTTTTTTGTTTAGCACATTGTTGATATGCTTGGTGTTGTGTACTTCTTCATAGTTTTTAGGGCATTCCTTCTTGGGTAACCTTGCCAAACTTCTTCATTTTGCTTGTTTTCTATTAGTTTTGCTCTTCTATTTTTCTCTTTTGTGATGCTAGCTCTTTTTTTTCCTTTGCTAAGGGCATTGTTGTTGCATTTGGAATTGTGACATGTGCTGGTGATCATTTATGAAAGTGCTCATTGTTTGCTTTTTCGTAATTTTCAAGGAGTTTTTTTTCTCATTTTCTGGGTTTTATTTTCTTTCATATTACTTTTATTGCATCATGATGCTGGCTCTTTCTTTCCTTTGCTTAGCGCATTGTTACTACACTTGTTACAACTTGTGCATCAATGATCATCTCAAATAGTGTTCAATGTCTGCTTTTTCAAAATTTTCAAGGAGCTCTTTCCATTTCTTGGGTTTTTTTTCTATCATTTTTCTATTCTTGTTACATCACAATGTTGACTTTCTCTTTTTTCTTTGATTGGCACATTGTTGATGTGCTTGGTGTTGTAACTTCTATGCTAGTGATCATTATCGGCAATGTTTATTGTTGACTTCTTGGCACTTTTCAACACATTCCTTCCTCTTTTTTGGTTTTGTTTTTGTTTTACCCTTTTACTTTTGTTATGTCATGATGAAAGAATTTTCATTTTCTTTGGTTTGGTGTCAATTACTACTCCAATTAGTGTTGTGTCTTTGTGTTTCATTTTTGCTCACATTTACATCTCTTGCTTACATCATGCAATCTTTGTTTACGTCTACATCTCTTGTTTTCAACTTGTTGACATGGTGCTAGTTTTTGCATCTCACCTTCATTACAACCCCATTACATCTACATGGTGCTTATTTTTACATCACATGTGCATCGCTTTTGTGTTTGCATCACAAATGCTCTTGCTTTCCTCTTGCCTTTTCTACATCATTTTGTTATTTTGTGTAAATTTGTTATGTCCTTGAAATTATTTGGTTGTTTCATTTATTTTTGTGTTTGATTTGTGCAAGTTTTTATGTTTTTTTGTTTTGGTTTTGCATGTTTTAAAGTTTCTTGGTTTCTTTTATTTGATGTGTTGTGTAGGTGCAATTTGTTTGAATTTTAAATTACACTTCTTATTTTAATGAGTTTTTTCTTTTTTTAAAATTTCATTTTGTTTGTTTTTTTTTCCGCAATGTCTATTATTATGAAAATGATTTCTAGTGAAGGTTCTACAAATCTTGTTGTTGAAGTTTTAAAAGATCCCTTACCTGCAGCAAATATTCCTCTAAATTAGTTACGAAACCTAAAGGTTTTTTTAACTCTCACTTCTTAGACTTCCTACACCAATAACCACCACTGATTTCAAGGTGATGATATTTTGTGGGCAAGTGATGGAAATGAGATTTATGTGTAATGTGTGGATTACTTGCATGAGTTTCCTATAGAATTTTTTTATTGATTCTCCCAAGTTGAATCTTAAAGCAAATGCAAATTTGTTTGTATATTTTTTTGACCCTTTTATTCTTTTGAGTCTTGAAGATTTTGATGCCAATGTTTCTCCTTTTATATTTGATTTTTTTAATGATTCTAGCCATGGGGTTGTTGTTACTATTGACTTTACTAATTAATGTAGTATATGTGAATTAGTTGCCTTTAGATCCAATGTTGTTAAAAGGCTAAATGTGAATCTTTTGTTAAATAGCCATTGCTAAAGTTTTGCTTTCTAGGTATTGATAAAAAAAAGATGAAAAATGTGAACTAAAGAGGTCAAAGAACAAGAAACATGTTGAACTTTGGGTGAAGAATGTGTTAGATGAATGGCAACTCTTATGAAGTTTTGACATGTGAAAATCGATTGTAAATTTATTTAAAAATGAAGAATCTATTAAAAATTGAATGGACATGATATTTTTATTTGTGTTGCAAGTTGCTAAAAAAGACAACAACCTATACCCTCCAAGAAGGTACTATTTTATTTTCAAATTTTGGAATTCATGTTTTGCTTTATATTATTTCTATTGTTTGCAAAATTTTGAATGAATCTTTTTTCTACCTTTTGTTTATGATATTTACAAATAGGGTTTAGGTCTTAGAGTTTTTTTTGTTTGGAAAAAGGTTTTAATGGTTTAAGGTTTTGTTGTTTTTTATTTGGGTTTAAAGTGTCTATTGTTTGCAACATTTATGTTTTGTTTTTGTTTTTATATTTGGGTTTTTTTTTGCAACATCCAATCCTTGATAAGAAGTATTGAAAAATTAATACGTTAAAGGAAGGAACAATGTGTGGTTGAATATGGTAAAGCATTTACAATATTATTCAACATCTTCCTTGATCCAAGGTATCTCCAAGTTAAGGTTACCAATGATGAAATGACTATCTAACCATGATTAGTTGGACTTGAGAAAGTTATTAGAAAATCTTAAATGTTTTCCTTTGGAAAAGAATGACAAATGTTAGCATAAGTAATATGTCAACTTAATTTTTCATCTCATTTGAAATTTGATTCGAATATCTCTACATATTTTTCCATCAAAGGGTGTTATGAATTCCGCAATGTTGATTTTGAAAAGTTTATTTCAAGGTCATTATCTATTGATGTTGCTTTAGGTTTTGTTAGGGAGTTTCAAAGAATTAGCACATTGAGATCACTAAATGTTTAGCAAATCACCACCATCTTGTAGCTGATTATCTTGTTGATGATGTCATTTCTATTTACAAAAAGTTAACTCAATGCCATCCTACAAAGTGGCTTGATGACAAGCTTGGGCCTTTGTTTGAAAAGGAGTCGCCAACATACAATGACAAATTACATGCCATGCATTCTCCTCCTCAACTCAAAGCTATCAATGTCAACAAAAAATTGGCCACATCTTCAACCATCTTCAAAATTGTCCTATTACCATTAACTATGTCACATCTCCAAAATCTATCCTTTGATTAATGTCACTAGATGTAATTGATAAGTAGGATAGTCTTTGTTTTTTTAGATTTCTTCGAAATTTTTTGTTGTGCAAGAGTGTCCTTGCTTGTTGTAATACTTGCATAATAAAGGTGTAGGGGAAAATGTGGATTAGTTGATAACTCAAAACAATTTTTTGGATTTCATGAGAATGCCAAGGGTTTGGGTTTGGGTTGTTGAGAAATTGATGTTGAGTCTTTTGTGATATTGTATTGGTGATGGTTTGTCAATGTGAGTTGGGAGCATTGCCTTGAGTGATGGTTGATGAGGGTTTTTTTAGGAACATTGCCTTGGTTGATGGTAGGGTTTTTGGGCTTTCTTTTGAGGAGCATTCCCTCAATGAGTTTTTCAATTGGTGGAGTGGAGTCCAAATAGAGAACATCGTCAAGTTACCTTGGGTTTTATATTTATTTTTACTTTTTCAGTTTCAAAATTGAAGGAATTCTGATTTTCATTTTTGTAGGAATTTGCTTTGAATGTACCATCACAATTTTGAATAAATTTTCTGTTTGAAAAACTCAGAGCCTAGTAAAGAAAAAAACAAAAAAAAACAAAAAAAGAGGAAAAATAAAGAAAAGAAGAATGAGAATTTTTTTATAAAAAAAACACCTTGGAGAGTAACTTCCAGTGGATGTAAGTTACTTCGCCAGTCTAGCAAGTACCTTCTGCCAGCCGGAAGTTATTCTAATGGGCTGTGCTGTAATTTGGGCCATCTCCAGCCTAGTGAGGGTCCAAAAAATTCAAAGGAAAAAAAAGCGCAGATGCTTTACGCGGGACATGTAGTCATCCGCAGGTTCGGGTTCTGTCTGTTCCGCTTCTAATCTAAATCAAGTATGGCCTGAGTGCAGGCCCTTCTCTGATTTGAGATCTGTGCCCCAGGCCGGTAGGCCGAGGTACCAGGTCGAAAATCACTGAAGTTTTCCTACGTAAAGCAGAGCTGGGATTTGTTCACGAAATAGTGACAGGCTGGCTGGTACCTTCCACTAGTCAGAAGATCCCGTACAGCCTGGCTAGTACCTTCCACTGCAGAAGAGCCCCCTTCCTGAAAACAGGTTTCTTCGCAGGTAAGGGAGCTGAAAATACAACGGAAAAATCAAGGCAGTGCTTTACGGGTAGGGAATTTACCTAGTGACATTGCTAATTTCTCTCATCTCTTACATACATATGGCACTATGCTGCTATTTCATACTTACATATGGTCCTTTGCACCAGAGAACATACCCCTTGGGCACACTCTACCACTTAGTTTGTATGTCGTGGTGAGTCATAGTATGAACCAATGTTGGGTGTATACTCACTTTGGTGTGTAAGAATCATGGTTCCAGTTAGTAACAACTGAATTAAAATCATATGTTGATTTATAGAACTAGAGCTGGATTTTATTATCTTAAAGAAACATATCCATAACTGGGTTCCTGGTTTTATTTAGGTGTGGAACCACAATCAGAATTGAGATATTTGAAAGAAAAAATGTTTTTGAAAATAAATTGAGTAGAATCAGGGGTTAATCGAAGGTTAATTGGCAGTTAACCACTGGTTCTACTCTGAGTTAGTAACCAGGTCTGATTTTCAAAACTAGATGCAATTTATTTCTTGGAAGAATTGGTCCCAGAATCACATGGCACTTTGATTTGGTATGGAACTGAAACTGTAACCAAGGTGATTCTAATTTATTTCTTAGAATCGAAACCAGAAGTTCTTTGTAAAATTAAAGAATCACCCAACATTGGTATGAACCAATGTTGGTCAGTTATTACTTTATTTCCATAACTGGCTGGATACAATATTTTTTGTTTTAAAAGTTTTGGACCCCATAAGCTATCAATATCAAAAAATTCAAAAAACAGGAGTCACCTATTATCAATTTCATTGTCAAAATAATACCCCTGATCACCAAGTTACTCAATTTATACTCACCTTGAGACCCAACTCCTATACAAGCAAGGTAGGTTTTAGGGTTTCATTTAGTTTAATATTTCTTTTTCTTTGTCTGTTTTCAAGAATAAAGTTACACAGTTAAGCTACAAATAAATTTCAAATAATCCATTAAAAAGACCACTAAAACCACAATGCTAGCTTCACATTATTCAAACAATGATATGTTTCTAGCAACAAGCTGTGGCCCAAGCTACTAATTTAACATACATCAAAATTGAAAGCTCATCCATCCAAATGCTCAAACCGAATAACAATTGCTGCCAAGTTAGCATAGAAGCAAGCTTTACCAAAAGTGAATAGGTCTACACAATTATTGTTGTGGAGCTCGCACTCGCAGAGAGATGCAATTGAATCACTCTGCTAGGGAGAGAGTAAGCATTATTGTTTCAGTGGGCTTGAAGCAGTCTAATCAGCTAATCAAAGCAGTGTAATATTTAATCAAGAAAATGCAAATTTTAATATCTCCTCTTTGGAGTTTTATTCAACCAGGTTATTAAAAATTTAAGGTTTCAAAATTGATAACCAGCATACTTGGATGAAAATTCTAAACATGTAAGTAAGCTATCAAATTTTAAGAATTCAATAGCTGGTACACATATTAAAAAGGTGTTCTCAATTCTTTACATACTTCTTAACAGGTGGGTCTACATTCTTTTACCCATCTTTTAAAAAATATTCAGTAACCACCTGGTAAGTTATTAGTAACCGAGATGATAACCTGATCAACAACCAGCCAACACTGGTATGTACTTGTTAGGGGTGGCAGAATATTGCCCTCCCCCAGGCACTCTCCCCCCTCCACCCCCCACCCCCCCCCCCCCGCCCCACCCCCCCCCTCCCCCCCCCCTCTCACTCA
>Ga0116231_10012800_pt1 | contig 12119 bp, 10 predicted proteins | sample S1TSphgellanicum_2_FD_89695 | JGI IMG/M metagenome (GOLD analysis project Ga0116231, IMG submission 89695) | Host-associated microbial communities from peat moss isolated from Minnesota, USA - S1T2_Fd - Sphagnum magellanicum MG | ecosystem: Host-associated > Plants > Peat moss > Unclassified... | reverse complement strand
TGTCCAAGGCCTAAATATTTTTTTTCTAGTCTACCAAATCTTTTGCCTCAAAAAATCAGACTGTCTTTATTTTCTTTTTCTCTGGAGTCAGTTACATCTGGGGAAGCTCCAAGAATTTTCCAAGCACTACTCACACAAACAAATACTGTAACCTTAATATATAAGATTGAAGTCTAATTTACTTGCGATCGATTGTTTTGACGATTCTGGGTGCTGCTGCCTTCTGAATCGGGCAAAGCCTCACAAGAATTCCTCTTCTTTTCTTTTCCTTTTCTTTGTGTTACTCAGGGCCTTTCTTGGGCTCTGACAGCCTACATAAATTGGGCTAATTATAGTTCGCTCTCCCAGCTCCTTCAAGGTGCTTACAGGAGTTGTGCAGGTGTGTGTGTGTTTTTTTCCCTTCTTGGGGATGTAGTGATTTTGAATGACCCATCATAAAAAAATTATTGGAATATTGGAGTTACCCAAATTTGAATCGGTGCAGGCGCCAATTTGACAAGTATTAGGCAATCGGTAGTGTTTTTTTGGTTTTGTTCCCAAAAGTCTACACCAGCTGAATCAGCAGATGGACGTTTCCAGACAGTTGTATTAAATGGACGCATGGGCGCCAGCAGGTATTCCGCCTAAGAGCATCTCCACCGGTGCTCAGTATGTGACTCCAGACAGGATAATTTATTGGGAAAAAGTAAAAATGTGCCGGTGTAGCTCAGTAATTTTGTTTTTCTGCACCAAATTCGTGGAGCTTGCCATTGCTGGTAAAAGGCGCAACGCAGTGGTGCACCTCCAAAGAAGAGTGTAATATATTGGATTTGATTGCGGCTCAGTATTTCTGATTGGTCCATATTAATGATTGGTCCAGGTGGTTTGCTATTAGTAGTCGGCACGTATCTGGAGTTCCCTTCGCAGTTTTATTGGTGGGGTTGCCAAAAGAAAACAGCTAAAATTAAACATTTAATATTCTTATCTAGAGTGACATATTGACCACCGGTGGAGATGCTCTAAACAATATTTACTGGACGTGCCTTGCAACTACAGCCTCGTCTTCTTCTTCACTCACTTGCACCTGGGCAGGGACAAACTTTCTGTACCATATACATAATATATGATTTTCTTTTGGGCAAGTCCAATGTTCCAATAATGTGTTATTCTCTGACAATTTCACATTAATAATGCGATTTACTTCATGAGACGGATGGTGACGCTGGTGATGCCCGAAAGCTGAATAGAAGATTTGATTTCCAAGCGATAAGGTCAAAATGATTGTGGGGGTGTGTTTTGTGGTCGGTAATGCCCACGGCCAGGGGTGTTACGAGAGTCAGGCTCCCTTTACAGTTGGAGTCAGGGCCGATGTTCAACCCAAATGAAGCATTCTATTGGTGCAAAAGTTGAAATCAGCCCCAAGGGCTTTACACTAGGAGTCAAGGCTGAACTACAAAAATTCTTTTCAATCTGCCCAAATTTACTGATAAATGCTGAACTTTATGGCCTTCTATTGGCCCCAAGGCTGGAAAAAGGATACCAAGGAATTTGGGAGAACAATTTGCAACCCTTGAGGTCAAGGTTTCAGCATTTATTAATATCCTTACATCAATGTTATAACATTTATTAGTAATTTGGTGCCAAACAATAAGTGAAAACTGTTCAAAGTTGACCTCAAGTTTTTTAGGCCTTGATTCTTAATGTAAAGTGGGCCTAAGGTGTCTATGTAAATCATAAACGGATTTATGATTGAAACTATGTATGTTTATTACATAGTTATGAAAATCTATGTTTTTATTTACACAAATATTTTCTCATTTTTTGTATTGTCTATGTATAATTAATATGCCACACCATGTTCCTAACACATTTAAATTATGCCAAAATCTTTCAAAAAGAAATTTTCAAATTTTTTCACAATTTTATTCCATAAAATTTTGCATTCATATAACAACTTATTTATATCAAATAAAATGTTTTCACAGGTCACAAACACTCACTTATATATTATTCAAAAATCAAAAATTTTAAAATCTACACATCACATGACTCCCCATGGCTCCACATATGAATCCACATGCACATTAAAATGACAAAGATTTTTTACATGGCCTTAAACCTTAAACCCCAACCTTAAAAACAGGCCCAAAATACCATTAGAATCAAAACCCTAATGATTAATTTGACCAAAAATAACAAATCAAATATTAACCCTAACCCTTAACCCTAAAAAAAACTTTAAATACCCCTAGACCCAAAATTATAATGAATAATTTGATAACAAAAAACAAACCAGACTTTAACTCTAAACCCCCTAACCTTAAAAAAGATCCTAAATACCCTTAGACCTAAAACCCTAATGAATAATTTAACAAAAATTAACAAATTAGACCTTAACCCTAAACCTAAACCTTGAAAATAAACCTTAAGTACCCTTAGACCCTAAACCTTATTAAAGAAAATGAAATGAAAAGTTAGATCAAACCTTGATCCTAAATCCTAATCTTATGAATAAACCCTAAGAGCCTTTAACCCTAAAGGCTAAATGAAGACATTGTACACAAACCAAAAAAATCAAACCTTAAAGATGAAATTAGAACTTTACATGTAGATTATGCATGGGTTGAAATTGTTGGGACCACTAAAATTGTTAATTCATCAAACTTTGCCAAAGTGAAGTTGGTCAAAGTTTTGAAAATATGATGTGTGGTTTGCATTATAACCAAAATGTCTCAAACACCAACTCTTGTGTCCATGGAGTGGCCCACCCCTTCTTCAACTTCATGCAATGTGAAAAAATTATGGGAGTTGCAACAACTAGCCTACAATGGAAAATAGCCATGTCCTCTTCATTCATATCCTCCAATATTTTCTCATCACTTGATATAGAGGTGAAACAATCACTATTAGAAGAGGAAGCATGACTTTCACTTGAGGAAAACATCTTTGGTCTCAAAATGAAAGTTTTTTTGGAAAAACCTCTTCATTGTATAACCCTCATGAGAATCCTAAGAAACTACATGGATGAATGTTACATTCTACTTAATCTAGACCTAAGCCCACTCCATTGTGGTTAACTTTTCCTTCATCATCCTACATACACATAGAACAAAACCCTAAAACTACAATTCTACGCATGGATTGATCATTTGTTCACATCCATGTTGCTAATTCTAAACCTTAGCTTGACCAATAGCCAATGATCAATAGCCAATGACCAATGGTCAATAGCCAATAGCCAATGTTATTAGCCAATATTAATTGTCAATAACCAATAGCCATAGCCAACGACTAGTAGGCAATAGCGAATGGTCAATAGCCAATAGCCAATGTTATTAGCCAATAATTAATTGTTAATAACCATAGCCATAGCCAACAATTAGTAGGCAATAGCTAATGGTCAATAGTTGATAGCCTAGGTAGTAACCAATAGCCATGATCAAAAGCCATAGCTATTAGCCAATAACCAATGGCCTAAGAGGTGGGTAGCCCCTAGGTGGAAAAAAATAGTTTAATGGGCCCACGTTGGGGATTCCATCCTAGGCTTTCCCACTTTGGACCCCACTTGGACCTCTATCTTGAGACGTTACAAACAATATCAAATAAGGGATGAAGGATGAGAGAGTGGGTGAAAGACAACCCAATTGGGCATTACCTAATAGATAACTCTAATATCAATATAGTTAATGCCCAAAATTCAAGAGTTTTTATAACAATAATCCATGAAATGAGAATGAAGGTCCTCAAGAAATTAAAAAAACAAGGTGAAATTCAAATTACCAATGAATTTGATGGTATTCCCCATTCAATAACAATGAATGTTATTTTACTGTTTCTCAAAAAATCTCACCCCCTTATGACCAAACTCTAAGTAATATTGTTATATTCCCTTTATTTTACAAATATCTTTATTGCCATCAAATCGATTCACTTCTAATTCACAACTACTTTTCAAAATGTACAATTCTAAATATGGTACTATTATTTTCCAATAATATTAACATTTGCCTCATACTCATATTAATAATAGATGGAGGACGCCTTTAAAAGTTTGGTGTAAGGTAATGACCTAGCAACATGGCATTATACCTTGTGTAAAAGGTGGAGCCTAAGTTTTGTATTTTGGCATTTTTGTATCTTCATAGTATTTGGCATAATGATCAAGGCTAGCCAATATGGGAGGACATATGAAACAAGGCATCGCAAACACACTAGCCTTCCCAATAGATAATATGTTCCACATTTACCTATTGAGGGCCTAAGTGACCCAACACCTACCAGTGCACCATCCAAAAAATCTTGTTCTAGGATTTCATGGATGGGATGAAACTATCCCCCAACAATCAATTTACTTGGTCAATAGTTTTTTTTTTTTTTTTTTCTTGGGCCTTTTCTTTTCCTTGCTCTTATTTTTGTCTTGGGCCTTTTTTTCCATTCGTTTTTTTTTAGTTCCCGCCATCCTTGAACCCAAATTTTTTTGTGGGAACTCCTATCTACTCTTCCAACCTACCTACCTCCCTTCCATCACTCAACCCATTTACCTCCCCCTACCTACCCCACCACCCATTTGCGAGCCCCTCCATCGCCAAAACTTTAGAACCACAAAGAGCTTGTGGAGCTTGTGGAAAGCTTATGGATCTTGGGGAGCTTAGAGAGCTCGTGGAGCTTGCAAAGGTTGTGGAGCTTGAGGAGCTTCTAGAACTTGGCAAGCTTAAAAAGCTTTTGGAGCTTGTGAAGGTTGTGGAGCTTGGAGAGCTTATGGAGCTTAGGGCGCAAAACATCAAACAAAGCCTTCATTTTGAAGGTAAGTGTTTTTTTTCTTGCTTCTAGACCCAAGACAACAAATTACAGTTTGTCATCCTAGGTTTTTCTCATTGTAGCTACATTTTTTATGTTGCAAGCTTTGAAACCATGACGACGAAAATAATGTTCATCGTCATGGTTTTCTTTTTTATCACTTAACCTATAAGATCAAGACGACAAACTCAATTCATCATCCTTGTCTCTTTTTTGTGTTACATGTTTTGAAACCAAGATGACAAACATCACATTGATTGTGGTGGTCCTTTTTTTTTTAATGCAACTTGTAAGACTAGGACAACAAGTGCAACTCATTGTCCTAGTCTTTGTTTTTTTGTGTTTCACGCTTTCAAACCACGATGACAAATGCCACATTCGTCATGGTGGTTTTTTTCTTTGTGAAACTTGTAAGACCAAAACAACAAACCCAACTATCATCTTGGTTTTTTTTTTGTGTTGCAAGCTATGAAACCATGACAATGAGTAGCGTTCATCATTGTGGTGTATTTTCTATTCCTCAACCTATAACACCAAGACAACAAGCGCAATTTGTCGTCTTAGTTTTTTTAATGTTACATGCTCTAACATTATTAGAAATTTTTGGTTTTGCAACTAAAATTTAGTTGCATGCGACACATGCAACTGCAAATTGGTGTAGTTGCCTAAAACAAGTTGCACATGACAACTGACACTACAAATGAGTGTAATTGCCTAAGACAAGTTGCACATGACATTCAGTTGCATGCGACACTACATATGCAACATGTATATATAATGTTAATATACATGTTCATCCATACATACTCATCCAAATGTAATTGCACCTTATGTGTAACTTTCCTTGCAACTACAATGTAACTAATAAAATATAACATGTGTTTAAAAATTGGACAACTAACTTGTGGACATGTGTCACTATTTAATTATTTTTATATTTTCAAAATTAAAAATTCATTAGATTAATCTCAATCATTAAAGTTTTTGCCACTAAGATGATGACATGTGACACACCATGGGACCTTCATTGACCATTTCACACGTGTCCTTTTTTAAACACCAATTATATGATGACACGTAGCAATTAAGGCCCATCTTTTTAAATTTTAAAATATTAATTAATGAAATTTAAATCATCCAATTTATGGCTAATAAGATGTTGACATGTGTTGCCTAGGTAAGTAGGTAAATGTTAAACCTTGTTAGGTAAATAGGTTTATACCGGTAAAAGTATAAGAGGTGCCTTTACTCGCATGAAGGCCGAAATTTGGGTTTCTTTTGTGTTTTCAATGCACCTCTTTCATAATCGTACATGACAGTCTTTCCATCATACAACTTGCATGCACGTTTGATTTTTTCACAATTTAACACAATTTTCATAGTCTATACTGACTCTTGAACATGTTACACAATTAGGTATGTAAGTAGGTTGAACATAGCTAGGTATAGGCTATATAGGTATAATTAGAATAATCCGATTTTATTTTTAAAATTAACCATGTCATAGAGGTCAAGCTATATTTATTTACTCATCCCCAATGGCACTTGGTGTTTTGTTATTACAAAGGTAATGCTCCTAGTTATATACTGAGCCAAATAGAATTGGAAGCCAAAGGATATGGGATAAGAAATTCTATTGCAATCTTCATGAACCAACTTAATTGCACATTAAATGCAACTAATGTATTAAAGTATAGCAGCCAAGGGAGGGTTTTTTTGCTTCTGGTGTCCAAACAAAACTTGAAACCTTTGTCTTAACGCATCTAACACACTAAAAATAGTTGAAAAAAAATTAGATATGAGAAAGTTATGGCCCCCCAAAGTAAAGGGGGTCAAAAACATTTTTAAAAACCATTGAACATTACAAAGGCTGATTTTTAAACACCCAGAAAGTTCCTTTCATGTTGTTCTTTTTCTATTAAAGTTCAAACATGACTTGTAGAACTTTAGATGGCGCTCCTATAGAATTTTAAATCGTTTAAAATGAATAAGAAATAAGAAAGTTATGAGGTTTGAAAGTAGGAAGGGTCCAAAAAAAGAAAAACAAAACGTTTTGTAACTTGGAAACTTATTTTTCTTATTTTTCTTCTTGTTAATTTTTCATTATTCCTTTTCTTTTGCACTTCAAAGATGATTGTAAAATATTTTTAATAATTATGATTACTTAATGAAAATATGGTTTTAACATTATTATATAGCTTAAACTAGTAATTAGATTAAGATGTTTGTGTACTTGTAGGTTGATTCATGTAACCTACTTACATTAATATTTTAACATAAATAATAAAATTTAAATATATAATACCTATAGATATTATATATATATAACTGATTATCATTATAATTATAATAAACATTTAATTGATAATTCTGAATATTTATTATAAATTTTAATATTATCATATTAATTGATTCTGAATAATGTTTTTGTTTAATCAAATTTACATTTTCTGAAAAAGATTCTAAATAAATAAAATTAAAAAAATTTACTTGCAAAAACAAATATTTATATACATTTGACAAATAAAATTTAAAAACTTGCAATATATATTTAAACCATGGTTTAGTTTAACTTAATTTAGTTTAATATAATTTAATTAGCCATAAATATTTTAGCCTAACTTAATTTAGCCATAATTGGTTTGGCCTAATTTAATTTAACCATATTTATTTCATGCTAATTTAATTTAGCTTAATCTATTTTAGCCATAAATAATTTAGCCATAATTAGTTTGGCCTAACTTAATTTAACCATATTTATTTTAGCCTAATTTATTTTAGTCACAATTAATATAGTTCAATTTATTTTAGCCATAAATAATTTAGCCAAACTTAAGTTAGCCATAATTATTTTGGCCTAACTTAATTTAACCATAATTTAATTTAGCCATAATTAATTTAACCATTGTTATTTTAGGTTAGGTTAGTTTAGGTTAGCCTAAGTTAGCATGGGGTTAACCTTAGTACTAAAGGCACATAATATTAGTATACATAGCCTATGTAGATATATTAAATATAATAATTTAATTATGTATAAGTTGAAACCATCATTTTTATGACACGTGGCCATGTTGTACACATTTAGTTGCACGTTAGTTGCACACACAACCATATAACTAAAAAATTATACAATACCAAATTTATAGTTGTAAACATGACCAAGATAGTTGTAAACAACAACCAGTTACATGCCAATTGCATAATGATTGGTTGCAAATGACAAGATTTCTAACAGTGTAAAACCACAACAATGAGTGCCATGCTTGTTGTCGTGATTTTATTTATTTGTGTAGCTTGTAAAACCAAGACAATGAGTGTAGTTCATCATGTTAGTTTTTTTTGTGTGTTGCAAGCTCTGAAACCATAATGACAAGTTGCACTCATTGTCATGGTGTTTTATCTATTCCTTAGTTTATAAAACCAAGATAACGAACACAACTTGTCATCTTAGTTTTTTTTTGTTACAAACTCTGAAACCACCACAACAAGCGCCACATTCATCATCATGGTTTTTTTTGGTGTTGTAAGTTTTGAAAGCACAGATGTTAGTAGAATTGAAACTGAGTTGTAAAAGAGTATTGACATGATAGAGGACCAAGAAATTGTAACTCCCGGGCAAGAAAATGCAAATGGGGATGTTGATCCTCATGTTCAAATTGATGGAGATGAAATATTGTACTTTATTTATTATAATTAATTGCTCAACCCATCCTTTCTAGTTGAAAGGATGGGTGGGGTTTTTTTTGTCAAATTTTTTATTACAATACCTTGCTTAGTTGTGGTCCTTAACAAACCTTTGATTGCCCCACCTTCCTTCTCCATGGAAAAGGTGCATGTGGCATTTTTTTTTGGTTTAAGTTTGTAGGCAATAGCTTTAGGCTTTGTAAAAAATATTGTTATTTTTAGGGTTTTCTTTTTTTTTATGCAAATTTATATTCTGGAACTTAGCAATACCCTCATCTTGTGTTTTTATTCTTTTATATTTTTGTGCAATACCCTTGTCATGTGTCATAATCTTCTATCTATATATGCAATACCTTCATCATGTATGGCATAACCTTCATCCAAAATATTAATTCTCACATTAGGTTTTATGTTTTTATTTTTTTGGTTTCAGATGTGGTTGCCCCTCTCCTAGTTGCCATAGAAGGTGTGCACTAGGCAAAGGATGGGCCCAAATTTGTTTGTAGCATTGATTAGTGTGATGCATCCTATACGGCCAAATACAACTTGGTGTGGCATTTGCGAACGTGTCACAATGTTACCTTGGAACTAGGCAAGCCTAAACACCCATCTACTTGGGAGCAAGGCTAGAAGGTTCAAAATCACATGGCAATGAATGCGTGGGTCTTGAGCAACCCTTTGCCTCAATTTCATCACAATGAACAAAAAGCTATTGCTAGGGCTAAAAGGCACGCATTTTGAGAATGGGATAGGCTCTAGGTTGATTTATAATACATATTTGAAATGCCTAAGCTTGCACTTGTGAGGTTAGCCTTTAATTACATTTTTCAGCTTCTTGGCATGACTACATGGGGTGTGGGGGTCGTCCCCTTTAACATGCAGGCCAAGCTAAAGTGTGATGAAAACCTTGCATTTATGATTCAAGCAACTCAAGCCAAGTATTTAAAAGCACTTGGATGGAATGAAACTAAAAGTTTGCATCAAATAATATTGTAGCGTAAGGAAATTGGCCTCCTTACGCAATATCATGATTCAAAAATGATTCGTGGTTGGTAATTTTCCAACAATGCCATATTAAATTTTATTTGAATTCCAAGTTTTAAAATTCATATGTAATTCTTATTGTATTATGTTGTTTGTTTTAAGGTTCAAGGCATCACCATGGAGGTGTTTGTGGCTGATGTTGTGGACGCAACATTAATTAATCATGGGGTTGGTTTTTACATGACAACATGCCCATGATGCAAAGCTTGCATCAACATAATATAGGAAGGCCAATGGGATCCCATCCCCCTCTAGTAGTGACACAAATTAATTTATCCCACTTTTGATTAGGGTGTTGTTTTGGTTTTCAAGATTTAGGGTAGCAATTCATTTTTGAGGTAACCACATGTTCCACATGTTCCACATTTTAAGCTAGGGTTCTTTTGGACTTGGGCATTTTTTGCACATTTTTGTAACACATGTCACCCATGTTTTTTTATTTAAAACATTTTACTTTCATTTTGTACCATCTTGTGTTATAATGAGAAATATATTTTCAGATATTCTTATATGTATGCTTAATAAATTTATCAAAACAATGATTTTAGTCTTACACTCAAACCAAAAAAGGAAATCAATACCTTCATGAGGGTATTATGTAAACACTATGGATTGAATTATTTTATATAGGTTATTGGAAAGGTATCACTTGTGTCTAAAATTATTCAATGCAAATGCAATACCCCTGTTAAAGTATATTAGAAATCCTTTGGGCTCCATAACATATTTAAAGAGTCCTCAAGGGGTATTGCATAGCCGTAACATAGATGGAATGCCATACCCTTATGAAAGTATTATGTAAACACCATGGATTGAATTATTTTGGGAGAGGTATTGATTATGACCAAAATTACTCAATGCACATGCAATACCCTTATTAGGGCATATTAGAAATCCTTTGGGTTCCATGACATATTTAAAGAATCATAGAAGGGTATTGCATAGCCTTAAAAAAACCTAGAAGGAACACAATACCCTCATGAAAATATTTTGTAAACAATATGTATTAAATTATCTTACTCCAGGCTATTAGAGGGGTATTGCTTGTGCCCACAATTATTCAATGGGTGTACAATACTTTTTTTAAGGTATATCAAAAATCTTTTGGGCTTCATCACATATCTATTAAAACCTAGAAGGGTACTGCCTAAACCTACAAGGAAAGTAATACCCTTTTTGGGGTAATCTATAAACACCATAGGTTCAATTATTTTGGTTCAGGATGTTAAAGGGGTATTGGTCATGCCCAAAAGTACTCAATTCACATGCATTACCCCTTTTTAGGTATCCCATAAAACCTTTGGGCTCCATATCTTTTGGAATTTGGAAAGGTAATGCATAGCCCTAGCAAAACCTAGAAGGAATTACCCACATCATTTTGTGATAATATTGTAAACCATGGAACAAAATATTTTTAAAAAAATACTTATTCCATGCTCACAATTGATTCAAATAAATTAAGGTATTACAAAGTTCTTCTTAAAATACTTATTCCATTACTCACATTAATGGTAGAACGGACTACTTGAACAAAATTATGGAATTTAAATGAAATACCTACATCGTCTTGGGATATTTGCATAGCCCTACCGAAACCTAAAAGGAATACAATACCTGTACCATATTGTGACAATATCCTAAACCATGATACAAATGAAGGTATTATCAAGTTAGTCACATTGATGGTAAAATATAATAAAACAATCACAAAAATGAAGGTATTGCAAGTACACATAAGAATTTTGTTAAATAAACCTTATACCATCAATGTGGTTAGTTTAATGATACCTTCATTATTAATGAATACCTCTTACCTACCTAGGTTAACCTATCTATAACCTACCTATTTATGTAAGTAGTATAAAAAATTTCAAGTTCATTTAGTGCAATATGTTGAAAAAAATCCATGGAAATCGATTACAATATGTTAGTCCAAAATCATGTTTATTACAATATGTTGTCGAAAAGATCACCTTATGGGGTGATGGTGTAATGGTTAAAGATTTGATTATTCAATGTGGAGGTGAGGAGTTCAAGTCCCCACACTTGCAATTTAGGCTACCTTGGTTACTTAAATGACCTAATTAGATAGCTTAAGTTACAAAGCCTATTAAACCAACTAGTTTAGGTTACTTGGCCTAGCCTAAGTGGCTTGGTTTAACCTAGGTGGTTTAATTTAGGCTTAGGACATAGGGTTGGTAAGTAAATAAATGAATTATTTTTGGCATTAATTATTAGGTTTATTAATTAGGTAGGTAAGTAACTAAGTAGCTAGGTTAGGGTAAGGTAGGTAGGGTAATTAACAATAGGAATAGGAAAACCAAAAGGTGTTTGGCCCACCTTTGTCTCCTTCCTAGGAGCACACGCCTTTCAGGGAGATGGGCTAGGCCTAGTGTATCGTCATGCTTCAGCCACTTGGGATGAACCAAGCCCAAAAGAAAGAGAAAGGGCTATGGGGTTCCAAGTTGGCACTACTAATCACACTAAGGTGACTAGATTGGAGTGTAATGCTCTACTAGGGAGAGGCATGGACCTGAACTCCCTTACATGGTTGTTGGTAACTTGTGTACTCTTTCAAATGTACACAACACTAACATTGATTCAATCAACTTGCA
>Ga0116231_10012799_pt1 | contig 12119 bp, 12 predicted proteins | sample S1TSphgellanicum_2_FD_89695 | JGI IMG/M metagenome (GOLD analysis project Ga0116231, IMG submission 89695) | Host-associated microbial communities from peat moss isolated from Minnesota, USA - S1T2_Fd - Sphagnum magellanicum MG | ecosystem: Host-associated > Plants > Peat moss > Unclassified... | reverse complement strand
GAAGCGGTTATATTGGATTATGCCGGATTTACCGCGCAGCGCGGTGGTGAGAAGAGCGACCTGGCGCGTGTCCTGCGGGTCTTTCAACAGGTTTTTGAGCGCGCGGGCGGCCATGAGCGGCTGGATGCGCGGGGCTTTATAGGGCGCGGGCTGGATCTCCGAGGACATTGTGGTGGACATGACGGTTTTCCTTTTACGCCGCGCGTAGCCTTTATAAACATTTTTGTCAATAAAATTTTAGAGCGAGATTGTTGCCATAGCAAGAAGATTTCCGCCTCCCGCCTTCGCGGGGGCATGTTTCGCGGGAATGACGGTTTAGGGCGCTTAGGTCAGTGCCCGGCGTTGGTGCCGGAGAAATCCGGCGCGAGACCGGAGGCAGCGAGCTGGCCGGCCAACGCGGATTTGAGGTTGGAAAGGCCGGCGGCGGAGGAGGATTCGGCACGGGCGACCAGGACGGCCTGGGTGTTGGAAGCGCGCAGCAGCCACCAGCCATCTTCGGTGTTCACGCGCACGCCGTCAGTGTCGGAGACTTTTTCGCCGCTGGCTTTCAAACGCGCGGCGACTTCGCGGACCACTTCGAATTTACGGTCCTCGGCGCAGTCAAAGCGCAGTTCCGGGGTGTTGACGACCTGCGGCAAGGATTCGCGGAATTCGGCAACGCTTTGCGGGCTGCGCGCGATCACGCCGAGAACGCGGATAGCGGCGTAGAGCGCATCGTCAAAGCCGTACCATTTGTCATTATAGAAGATATGGCCGGACATTTCGCCAGCGAGCGGGGCCTTGGTTTCGGCCATTTTGGATTTGATCAGGCTGTGGCCGGTTTTCCACATCAGAGGCGTGCCGCCGGCTTTTTCGATTTCATCGAACAGGACCTGGCTCGCTTTGACATCGGCGATAATGGTGGCCTTGGGGTGCGATTTCAGCACATCGCGCGCCATCAAGATCAGGAATTGGTCGCCGAACAGGATCTCGCCGGAATTATCGACGAGACCAATGCGGTCGGCATCGCCGTCGAACGCGACGCCGACATCGGCATGTTGCTTTTTAACCGCCTGGACGAGTTGCTCGAGGTTCTTAGCCACGGTCGGGTCGGGATGATGGGCGGGAAAACTGCCATCAATATCGCCGTTCAGGATCGTGTGCTCGCCGGGGAGTTTTTTGACGAGTTTTTTAAGCACCTCGCCGGCGGCACCATTGCCGTTATCCCAGACAATTTTGAGTTTTTTGGCGCCCCCATCCCAGTCCTGTATCAGCCGGTCGATATACTCGGCAGAGACATCTTTTTTGGTCACGGTGCCGGTGGCGGCGGGAACCACCTCGCCGGCGGCAGAGCGCTTGCCGAGGTCAAGGATGGCCTGGCCGAAGAATGGCTTCTTGCCGAGCATCATCTTGAAGCCGTTGTAATTGGATGGGTTGTGGCTGCCGGTGACCATGACCGCGCCATCGGTATGGCCGGTGAAGGCGGCGAAATAGAGCATCGGGGTGGGGCCGCAGCCGACTGAAATGACATCCATGCCGCTGGCGGTCAGCCCTTCGATTAGTTTGGCTTCGAGTGCCGGGGAGGAGAGCCGGCCATCGCGGCCGACGGCGACGGATTTGCCGCCGGCATCGGCGACGATCGAGCCGAAGGTGCGGCCGATGGCGAAGGCGTCAGCCTCCGTCAGGGTTTCGCCGACAATGCCGCGGATGTCATATTCGCGAAGTGAGCTAGTGTTGAACTTATGCGAGAAGGTCATGTGGTTCATGGGGCTCTCAAGCGTTGGTGTAATGTTTCAAAAACTCACGGACCGCTGGACCTAAATCGGGACGGGCAAGAGCGAATGCAATCTGCGCCTCGAGAAAGCCGATTTTGTCGCCGCAATCGAACCGGCGGCCTTCGAATTTCAGCCCATGGAACGGCGCATGACCGATCATTTTGGCCATTGCGTCGGTCAATTGCACCTCATTGCCGGCGCCGCGTTCCATTTGGGCGAGGAACGCGACGACTTCGGGTAATAAAATATAGCGGCCGATGATGGAGAGGTTGGAGGGCGCGTCCTTTGGGGCCGGCTTTTCGACCAAGCCGGTGACTTCGACGCGGTTGCCGTTGGTTTCACCGAGCTTGAGGATGCCGTAACGGTTGGTCTGCTCGGGCGGGACTTCCGAGACGGCGACGACATTGCCGCCGGTTTCGTGATAAACGTCCGCAAGCTGCTGCAGGCAAGGTGTTTGGCTTAGAACAAGGTCGTCCGGAAGCAGGATGGCGAAGGCATCATCGCCGATGAAAGCGCGGGCGCACCAGATGGCGTGGCCGAGGCCGAGCGGGACCTGCTGGCGGACGGTGGTGATGGAGCCGGGGGGCATGGCTTCTTCCCGCAGCAGGTCGAGCGCATCGCGCTTGCCGCGTTCGGCGAGTGTTGCTTCGAGCTCGAAGGCGATGTCGAAATGGTCGATCAAAGCGGTCTTGCCGCGGCCGGTGACCATACAGAATTGTTCAATCCCGGCGGCGCGGGCTTCATCGACGGCATATTGGATCAAGGGCTTGTCAACGACCGGGAGCATTTCCTTGGGCATGGCCTTGGTCGCGGGTAGAAAGCGGGTCCCGAGGCCGGCAACCGGCAGCACGGCTTTACGCAGCGGCTTGATCAAAAAACTCTCTCCTTGAGGTCGCGGTCGAATGGAATGGGCGCGTTTGACACGCACCCTGCGGCGGAATTGCGGCAATTGGCGATGAGTGCCATGGCGGAGATAGCCGGGCAAGCGGCGCTGGTTTGGATGGAGAGAGGTTAATGACGCCTGTTAGAATCGGCGAGAGATTCACCAAGACCGTTACGTTCGACGAGGCAGGGGCGCGGGCTTTTGCCAGCCTGGTGGGGGATTTTAACCCGGCCCACCATGATGAAACTTCTGTGACGGCAAAACGCTTCGGCGGCCTGATCATCAGCGGCACGCAGTCCACCGCGATGATGATGGCCATGACCGCGACATTTCTGTCCGGCAAGGGTGTGGTGCTCGGGCTGGAGTTCAGCTTCCGATTCAATAAGGCTGTGCTGATGGGCGAGACGGCTGAGTTGGCCTGGACCGTCACCTTGGTAACACCGAAGCCGGGGCTGGGCGACATTATCGAGATGTCGGGGGAGCTGGTGGTGGCATCGACCGGCACGGTCGCCGTGACCGGCACGGGCAAAGGCGTTTTGCTCTACGACCCTTGATCAGCCGGGCGGCCGATGGGCGGAGCGGCGACGCCGGCGAGCACTTCGGCGACGTGGCGGACCGCGACATGTGAGCCGAGCCGGGAGAGCCGGCCCGCCAGATTGAGCAGACAGCCAAGATCGCCGGCCAGCAGTAATTCGGCATTCGTGCCTTCGATATCGGCGCATTTATCGGAGGCCATGCGGGTTGAGATGTCCGGGTATTTGACGCAGAACGTGCCGCCAAAGCCGCAGCAGATTTCAGGGTCGGTCATCTCATTCAGTTTTAGGCCGGGTACGGTGCCGAGCAGTTGCCGGGGCTGGGTTTTGACACCGAGCTCGCGCAGGCCAGCGCACGAATCATGATATGTGGCGGTGCTGTTCAGCGGCGGCGGGACGGGGGTGAAATGCATGATATCGTTGAGGAACGCCGTTAGCTCATAGGTTTTGGCGGCGAGTGAATCGGCCTTAGCGCGCAAATTCGGGTCGTCCGCAAACAGGCTGGGAAGATGTTTTGAGATCATTCCGGCGCAGGAGCCCGAGGGGATAACCACGTAGTCATAGGCAGAGAAGGCGGTCAGGATGGCGCGGCCCAGCGCGCGGGCGGAAGTGCTATCGCCGGCATTATAGGCAGGCTGCCCGCAACAGGTCTGAGCGCGCGGGACTTCGACCAGGCAGCCGGCTGCTTCCAGCAGTGAGATGGCGGCAAAGCCGATGCTTGGGCGATGCAGATCGACCAGGCAGGTGACGAACAAGGCGACCCGGGGGACCTTCGCGTTCATGACGTTGGTGCCGGCCGCGGGAGGAGCAGATATAAGGTCCCGGTTTGCTGCATGCGGCCGGCGGTGGCTGCCGCATCCGGGCCGGCACCGAAAAATAGATCGGCGGCGGCGGCGCCGTGGATGCCGCCGCCGGTATCCTGTGCGATGGTCAGACGGTCGAGCGGCTGGCTGGTGACCGGGTCGGTGGTGGCGACGAACACGGGCGCGCCGAGGGGAATATCCGCCATGTCCACCGCGAGGGACCTGCCGGCGGTCAGCGGCACGCCGAGACTGCCGGGCGCGCCAAGCTCATCAGGCAAGGGGCCGAGCGGGCGCAGGAATACATAGCGCGGATTTTGCTCCATGATTGACGTTGCTTGATCCGGGTGGCTTTTGAGCCAGCCGCTGATGGTCTGATAGCTGACGTCATTAGCGGCGATGTCACCATTCTGCACTAAAATCCGTCCAATTGGCACGTAAGGCTGGCCGTTCTGGCCGTCGAAACCCACCCTTAGAATATCTCCATTCGGCAGAATGATGCGCCCGGACCCTTGGATTTGCAGCATATAGGCGTCCACCGGGTCGGTAAGATAGGCGGTGACGGGGGTTTTGCGGTTGAGGGCGCCGGAATCAATCTCGGCGCGGGAGAGGGAGGCGAGGTACGGATCGGCCGGTTTGGCGTAAAGCGGCACATTATAGCCGGGAGCTTTGTTTTTGGCGCCGGGAAACTCGGGTTCGAAATAGCCGGTGATCAGCGCGCCATCGCCGATTTGGTAGGCGGTGAAATAAGCGTCGAAATAGACGCGCGCGGCATCGCTGTCGCCGGGGGTGACGGCGCGGGCGCCGTTACAGGCATTTTGCCAAAGGCCAGCCTGGCCGGCGGATTGCTGGGCATAGCCATTGCCGCCAAGCGGCTGATCGGCCGGCATCGTGAGGATGGTCTTGCAACTGCGGACGAAGGCGGCAAGTGCCGCGGCGACGTTGTCGGATTGCCAGCCCGGGAGGCTGGCAATCGGGATTGGCGATAGCGGGGTTGAGCCGGCCGGCTGATCCAGGCTGGTTTGCGGTTGCACGCAGCCGGCGAGCCCGAGCAGGGCCAGCGCCAGAACGAATTTGATGCGCATTAGCCGCTCCGCGCCGCCGCCAGACGCCAGACCGGGTCCTTGCTTTTAAGGGTTTTCTCGAAGGTCCAAAGATCAACCAGCTCAGTGACCGCTTCGGTCCCGTTCACGGGTTTGCCGGCTGCATCCAGCGTCAGATTGACCTGATCCGAGACGAAACGGACGATGATGGCAGCCTGATCGCCGATCAGCTGGGCATCCTCGATGGTGGCGGAAATGATGGATTTGATCTCGGTGCGATGCCGCTCGCCGGCGGATTCGCGGGCGGTGATGGCGGCCTCGAAGGTTTGCAGGACCAAGGGGCTCAAAAGTGATTTCAGGGTTGCCCGGTCGCCGGCGGCGAAGGCGGTAACGATCATGCGAAAGGCGTTCTCCGCTCCGTTTAAGAATTTCGGCGGGTCGAAATCGGCGTCGGCGTTGACAATGCTCATCAGCCGCTCGCCGAGGGCCGAGCGCGGATCGGGTACCGGGCGGCCGGGGGGCTGGCGGATGGCCTGGCCGTCAATGATCGGGCCCTGGGCGAAGCCGGGCATCTGGCCCGGCGGGATGGGCGGTTTTTCGAAGCCGACGCGTTTGCCGAGGACGCTGCGCAGCCGCAGGATGAGAAACAAGGCGATGCCGCCGAAAATCACGAGTATGACGGGAAAACTACCATATTGTTGTAACGCGCTGGTCTGCACAACACCCCCTGGGCAAGCTATCTCTGCCAGACATACGTTGCCCGGCATCGCGGGGCAACCAACCAGGCGTTTAAGGGCTTTTCATGTTTTTACTGCGGCACGGGCAGAGTCTGTTCAATTTGCATTTTACCGCGACCAGGCGGGACCCTGGGATTGAAGACCCAGAATTGACGCCGCTCGGGCATGAGCAGGCGAGAGCGGCGGCCGCGGCTTTAGCGGGACGGGTGATCACGCGGGTGATTATTTCGCCCTATACGCGGGCCTTGCAGACGGCGGCACCGATTCTGGAGATATTCGATGTTCCGGTTGAGGTGATGGCCGATGTGCGGGAAAGATTCGCGTTTGCCTGCGATATCGGGCGGCATCGTGACGAGCTGGCCTTGGCATTTCCGAACTACCGGTTTGACCATCTGCCTGACCAATGGTGGCCGGAGCGCCATGAGACGGCGGATGAGACGATTGCCCGTGCCAATGAATTCCGCCGGGTGATGCGAGGCCGGGACGACGCGGACACGACGCTGCTGGTGAGCCATTGGGCCTTTATATTGTCTCTGACAGGCGTTTCGGTCGCTAACGGCGAGTTGCTGGAATATGACCCTAGTGAGGCGGCGCCCGAAACCATCCTCTGGCGGCCGTAAAGCCTTATTGCCTCTTGGCGGCGCCTTAAAAAAAATTCACAGTGCTGGGCGAGATATTCATGACGCAGAGGTGTGATGGGTTTGCTGGCAAGCGATGAACCGCCGCCATTCACGGTGGACGAAGCTGCAAAAGACAGCCCGTTTTTGCTGACGGCGGACCATGCTGGCCGGATCATTCCAGCAAGTTTGCAGAATCTGGGGTTGGAAGAGCCTGATTTGAGCCGGCATATTGCCTGGGATATCGGCATTGCCGGCGTGACCAAGCGGTTGGCGGCTTCTTTGGGGGCGGCGGCGATTTATCAGAATTATTCGCGGCTCGTGGTGGATTGTAACCGCCAGCCGACAGTCGCGAGCGCGTTTCCGCGGTTAAGCGAGGCAACCGTCATTCCGGGGAACGCGGCGTTGAGCGATGCGGATAAGGCGGCGCGGACGGCGGCGATCTTTACCCCTTATCATCGTGAGATCAGCCGGATGATCTCGGCGCGTGGGCGGAACAAACCGGTCTATGTGGCGATGCATAGTTTCACGCCGGTTTATCTCGGCGTGGCGCGGCCGATGCATGTGGCGGTGCTGTATCATCGCAATCCGCGGTTTTCGAAATTGTTAGCGGACCTTTTGCGCGCCGAAGCGGGCCTGGTGGTGGCTGAGAATGAGCCGTATCAGGTGAGTGATGAGACAGATTACGGCGTGCCGGTTCATGCGGAAGCCGGTGGGCTGGATTATGCCGAGATCGAGATCCGCCAGGACTTGATTGGCGATGACGCCGGCCAGGAATTATGGGCGGCAAGATTGGCGCGGCTGTTGCCGGCGGCGTGGGACCGGCTGGGAAGGCTTGAATGAAGGATTTTGGGTTGAGCCGCAATGTTCCGGTGATCGCCAGCCAGACGGCGCTGCTGCTGATCGATGTGCAGAACTACACGATGGAGAAGGGCAGCGAATATGCGGGCCTGCCGGCCGATGAGATCGAACGGAAATACGGTTATTTCTTCAAGGAAATGCGCGGACGGGCGATTCCGAACATGCAAAAACTGGTGCAGGCTTGCCGCATCGCGAAGATCGAGGTGATCTACACGGTGATTGCGAGCCATACCGAGGATGGCCGGGATTTGAGTCTGGATTACAAAATCTCGAACATGTTCTGTTACAAAAACTCTTGGGATGCGCAGGTGCTTGACGAGGTTGCACCTATTGGTGACGAGATCGTGCTGACGAAAACATCATCCTCGGTCTTCATCTCAACCAATATTCATTACATACTCGGCAATCTTGGGATCAAGCAGTTGATCGTCGTCGGCGGCCTGACGGATCAATGTGTTGACTCAGCAGTGCGGGATGCGTGCGATCTCGGCTATTTGGTGACCGTCGCGACCGACGCGTGCGCGACGCAGAGCCTGGCCCGGCATGAGAATGCCTTGGCCAATAATGCCGGTTATTGCAGGCAGATCACCACCGAAGCCCTGCTGGCGGAGATTGTGGCGGGTGGATAAAATTGTCAGAAAAGCGCGTGCGCGTAAGCCGGCGGGTGCTGCCGTGGATGCGCTGAAGCCGAATATTCTCGGCTATATCGACAAGATTGACGAGGCGGCGATTGAAGGCTGGGCGCTGAATATGAATGCGCCGCATGACAAACTAAAAATGCGGGTGTTGATTGACGGCGTGGTAAGCGACGTTCTGACCTGCGATAAAATGCGCGAGGATGTGGCATCGCTGAATGTGCCTTCTCATGAAGTCGGGTTCGTTTATGAGATTCCGGCGAGCTATCAGGATGGCATGCGCCATGTGTTGCATTTTGCCACCCTCGAAGGGGCACGCATCATTTTGTCATCCCGCAATGGCATGGCGATGCCGGAATTGCATTTTTGCATCGCCAGGCAGAGTTATATTGAAGGCTGCATGGATGGCATGGTGGATGGGACCGTGCAGGGTTGGGCGCTTGATATTGACCGGCGCGGAAAATTCAAGCGCGGTGGCGTAAAGATTCTGGTTGTGGCCGGCGGTTTGCCGGTGGCGGAACTCATCGCGGATCAATTCCGGGCGGATGTGGCGGAAGCGCTCAAATCTGATCCTTCTTGCGGTTTTGCGTTTTCTCCTCCTTCGGAGCTGCGTTCCGGCAAGCGGCTGGTATTATCGTTTTTCGCGATGCCGGGGCGGCATGAATTGCGCAACAGCCCGGTTGAGGTGACATTTCCGGGTGATGAAGAGCGTCTGCGGCTTGAAGGGCTGATCGCACGGACGGATCAGTTATTTTCCTACGCTTATCATTTGCGCCGGGAATTGCGGGCAGCAGTGCCGGTCGAGCGCTATACGGTTTCGGATTACGAGCGTTGGGCAAAATTATCGCATCCCTTGGCATTGGAGCGGGCGCGTTCGCGCTATGGGCCGTTGCCGGCGGCGTTGCCATTGATCTCGATCATTTGTCCGGTCTTTCAGCCTGAGATCGGCGCGTTTTTGACGATGGTAGATTCGGTGATCGGCCAGAGTTATCCGAACTGGGAGCTGATCCTTATTGATGACGCCAGCAAGAATCAGGAGCTGAGCGATACCATCAAGCGGATTTCGAAATTCGATTCGCGGATCAGGCCGTTCGAGATGCGGCAGAATGCGGGGATTTCGGCGGCGAGCAATCGCGGGATCAAGGCGGCGACGGGGCCCTTCATCATGTTTCTTGACCATGATGATGTCCTGACCTCAGATGCGATCGAGATCATGGTGATGGCACAGCATGCGACCGGTGCAAAATTACTTTATTCAGATGAGGATAAAATTGACCGGATGGGCCGATTGTCCGAGCCGCATTTCAAGCCGGATTTCAATTACCGGTTTCTGCTTGAGGTCAATTATATTTGTCATTTGGTGATGGTCGAGACAGAGACTCTAAAAAAAATCGGTCTTTTGGAGAGCCAATTTGACGGTGCGCAGGACCATGATTTTCTCTTGCGGGCAACGGAAATTTTGGCATCGGCTGAAATTCATCACGTGGCGGAGATTTTATACCATTGGCGGAAATCGCCCGGGTCAATCGCCAGCGCCAATGATTTAAAGCCCAATGCTGGAGGCGCTGGGCAGCGGGCGGTGGCGGCGCATTTGCATCGGCGGGGGTTGGATGCCGAGATCAGGCGGCGTGATCAGCTGACCTGCTACCAGATTATCTGGAAGCCGAAGCCGCAGATTAAAAAGCAGGCGGGCGTTTCGATCTTGATCCCGTTCCGTGATCATATTGATTTGACGCGGACCTGCGTGGAGCTGATCCGCAAGCATACGGCGGACGTAAACTACGAAATCATCCTGATCGATAACTGGTCATCCGGCCCGGCCGCCGAGGCGTTTTGCACGGAGCAGGCGAATTTGCCGAAGACATCCGTGGTCTCGGTCAAGCAGCCTTTTAATTACTCAATGCTGAATAATATCGGGGCGAGTCATGCGCGGCATGATTTCATCCTGCTTTTAAACAATGATGTTTATGTGAAGCATCCTGGCTGGCTACGAACCATGTTGAATGAATGTCTGATCAATGACCAGGTGGCGGCGGTCGGTGCCAAACTGGTTTATCAGAATGGCAGCATTCAGCATGGCGGCGTGGTTCTGGGAGTCGGCGGTGTCGCTGACCATGCGTTTAAGGGACAGTCCGCCAAATCTCACGGTTATGTGATGCGGGCAAGTGCCGTGCAGCAGATTTCAGCGGTGACCGCGGCCTGTATGCTGGTCCGTAAGGCGGCGTTTGACGCGGTGGGCGGCTTTGATGAGGAAGAACTAACGGTCGCCTTCAATGATGTCGATTTATGTTTGAAGCTAACGCGGGCGGGATGGCAGATTGTGTTTACGCCAGATGTGGTGGCCGAGCATTTGGAAAGCATGAGCCGCGGTGATGATTTAAATGAAAGCAAGATTGCCCGTTTCATGTATGAAAATGAGGTGATGAAGCAGCGCTATGGCGCGCTGCTGCCCTATGATCCTTTTTATAATCAGCATTTCTCGCGTGAGGGCGGGGTTTACCGGGAATTACGGATTGTCGAGCCGTGGCAATTTCCCGAGCGCGACGAGCAACCTGCGAACTAGCTCCGGGCTAGGCGACGGGCCGTCATAACCAGAAGCCGGCGGTCCTCGGTCGAGCAGGCGCGGTAGAGCCGGACGAGCGCTAATTCGTCACCTTGCAGCGAGCCGGTTTCACCGGACACGAGATAGCCAAGCGACGTGTTAAGGACCTTGGCGATCCTCTCCATATTGTCACGGATCTGACCGGCGCGATCAGTTTCCCATTGGGCGATTGCCGAACGTGAGACATTTAATTTGGCGGCAAATTCATCCTGGGTGAGGTTTGCGGCCAATCTGAGTGCCCGGATACGGGCACCGACGGATTCTTGGGGGACGGGCTTCTTTGACATGACTGCTTCTACCATGGGTCTTTGTATGACGCCATGTTAGTATTTCTTGACAATTGTCGTTATTGAATCTAACATTAAAAATGTCAGTGAAAGGAAGAAATCATGCCCTGCGCGAGGATATGGACCGAAGACGCCGATCAAACGATCAAACACATGCGCGCTGCCGGCGCGACATGGTCGGCCATTGGGGCGCGGTTGGGGTTGTCGCGGAATACGGTCATCGAACGGGGGCGCCGGCTTTGCGCGAGGGCACCCGTGCGTGTCCCGTTTTCAGTCATGTCAAGGCACAGCGTTGATGATCCGAATCGAGATGCGTTGCCGCCGGGGCATCCGTTGACCTGGGGATTACTGAGTGATGAAGAATTTCCCGATCCGCAATCGGCTCGAATCGAGCATCATCGCAGCGGCACGCAAAGCAGGCCGAGGGCGGCATAGCACAACCTTAATTGCCATAAAATGCGCCAGTGGATGTTAAGGTTGTATCGGGGGCGATATGACCAAAATACCAATGTTAGTGAAATCCGATAAAATTCTTTGAGGAAAGGATGTTTATGATGCTCTGTCTTACCGAACCGTTCGAAAAACTCACGCGCACCAAGCCTATTCATGTCGATGATAAAACGGTTGATACGACAGTGGTGCTTTCGCGTTTGGAGGCGGCGGGTGCCGCCTTGCTGGCGATGCCGGATCGCGGCCCTTCGACCAGGCTGCGGCAAATGCGTTTTGATATCGTCCATGCGGCGTTGGAAGCCTATGGCTGGGAGACACCGCCGTTGCGGGCGCCGGCACCTGACTCGGCCGCGATTTCCGCGATGGATGAGGCTTTTGGCTGGTTGCGTCACATCCCGGACGGGAATTTTGTCATCCGCAGAATCGTTGGCGCGCGGGCGTTGGTGCATCCGCTGACCCGGCGGCATTTATTTACTTGGCGCCGGCTCGCGGCTGTGATCGGCGCTGATCATAAGTCAGTGCAGAGATGGCATGGCCAAGGCTTGCAAATGATTGTGAGCGCGTTGAACCGGAAGGGCTAAGGAGCCGTTTCGTCCGTGGAGCGGTTGAGGACGGTGATGGCGGCCTGTAGATCCTCCCGGGACGATTGCAGTTTTCCAAACCCGAGGCGGTGGCGGCCCGGCTTGGGATGGTCCGGCGTGGTGTCCACGATCAGCGCGCTATTCATGAGCCAAGCGCGTTTGATCATGTCGCGGGGAAAAAATTCCGGCGCGGCCGGGTGGGGCTGGCGGTAAAACGCAATGCCGGTAGCTTCAATGCTGGCGCGTAGCCTGACCGCGAGGTCCGCCCGGCGCCGGCGCTGCCCGTTGACCGCGCCGATGGCGGTTAAAATGCCGGCGGCGGCAAGGGCGAGGACG
>Ga0116231_10012798_pt1 | contig 12119 bp, 10 predicted proteins | sample S1TSphgellanicum_2_FD_89695 | JGI IMG/M metagenome (GOLD analysis project Ga0116231, IMG submission 89695) | Host-associated microbial communities from peat moss isolated from Minnesota, USA - S1T2_Fd - Sphagnum magellanicum MG | ecosystem: Host-associated > Plants > Peat moss > Unclassified... | reverse complement strand
CGCCAGGACGAATTTGATATGCGGCGGCGGCTCCTCCAGCGTCTTCAACAACGCGTTAAAGGCCTGGCGCGAGAGCATATGCACCTCGTCAATGATGAACACTTTGGTGCGCGCGCTGAGCGGGCGAAAGCGCGTCGCCTCGATAATCTCGCGCACGTCATCCACGCCGGTATTGCTGGCGGCGTCCATCTCCACCACGTCCGGGTGCCGGTCGGCCAAAATCGCGATGCAGTTTTCGCACACCCCACACGGATCCGGCGTCGGGCCGCCCTGCCCGTCCGCGCCGGTGCAGTTGAGCGCGCGCGCCAAAATTCGCGCCGTGGTGGTTTTGCCCACACCGCGCACCCCTGTCAGCATAAAGGCATGCGCGATCCGGTTCATCGCGAACGCATTTCGCAAAGTGCGCACCAGCGCGTCCTGGCCGATCAGATCATCAAATGTTTTGGGCCGGTATTTGCGCGCCAGCACACGGTACGCCGCGGCTTTCGCCGGCGGTTCCGGCTCATCGCCGAACAGCGAGGGGCCGGTGATCGGCGCGGGTGCTTCATCCTCTCCAAACAAACCAGCCATGAGCGGTGCAAACACCCTATTCGCGAGAGACGGAAACGGACCCGAAAGGTGGGAGGCCGGGCAATGACCCACGCGAAACTCGTTGCGGCTGCTGCCTTCCGGCCCTGACCGGGTTGGCGAGGTGCAATGTCCACCGCCGACCTCCCGCGCCGGTTATCCCGCGTTCCGCCCCCCCGCGCAAGGTTGCGCAGGGCCAGGGCGGCATGCGAGGAAAACCCATGCAATATATCGCCCCCACCCGCCCGAACGCCTATACCGGCGGCACGCTGGACCGCGCCGGCCATCGCCGCGAGGATACTGCCTGGCTCGCCACCGCCCGCATTAGCCCCGCCAGCCGCTTCTGCCTGTTCTGGCACGGCAAGGCGCTCGTGCAGGGCGATGAGATGCCCACCGCAAGCCTGCTACCCCCGCCAATGCCGGACGCACCATGGGTGTTCCTTGGCCTGCAAAACGGCACGCCGATCTTCACCGCCGACCTTTCCGCCTATGACGACCCGCTGGCTTTGCTGCCGCGCAATGCTGGCGCCTTCACCGACCTGCGCAGCCTCACCGCCCTGCTGCCGGCCGATGACGCCACCATCCTCGCTACCGCGCGCGGCATGCTGAACTGGCGCGCCACCCATAAATTCTGCCCGCGCTGCGGCGGCCCCACAAATCCCGCCCGCGGCGGCTACGTGCTTGAATGCGCCCAATGCGGCGCCGAACATTTTCCCCGCACCGACGCCGCGGTGATCATGCTGGTCACCAACGGCGATAAATTATTGCTCGGCCAATCGCATAAATTCCCGCCGGACCGGAATTTCTATTCAACCCTCGCCGGTTTCGTCGAACCCGGGGAAAGCCTGGAAGACGCCGTGCGCCGCGAAGTGTTCGAGGAGACCGGCATCATCACCGGCGAGGTCCGCTATCACTCAAGCCAACCCTGGCCGTTCCCCGCCTCCCTCATGCTCGGCTACTACGCACAAGCGCTCTCGGAACGCATCACGCTCGACACTACGGAAATGCGCGACGCACGCTGGTTCACCCGCGACGATATCGCCAACCGCAAAGCCCTGGGCTTCAATCTCCCCCCACCCGATTCCATCGCCCGCCGGCTGATCGAGGATTGGCTGGGGGCGTAAAGCGCGCGGCAGTATCGCCAGCGGGCTTTGCCCGTCGCGCGGAGGCGCGCCGTAAAATGCGCCGGAGGCGCGCCGTCAATTGACCGGCGGCCCTGCGGGCCGACGCGCCGAAGGCGCGCCATCAAATTGACCGGCGGCCATCCGGGCCGTCGCGCCGGAGGCGCGCCTTCAGATTGGCCGGCGGCCCTGCGGGCCGACGCGCCAGCGGAGTCCAGGGGCAGAGCCCCTGGCCTTGCTGCCGGATGCCTAACGCACCCAGCCAACCGGTTAGTTGATGGTCGGCTCGGCCGGGGTTTCGGGGATTGGCGTCATCACCGGCTCGGTGGTTTTCGCTTTACGCGGCTTCGGCGTTTTCACCGGGGCGGCTTTTTTCGCGGCGGGCTTTTTGGCGGGCGCGGCTTTTTTCACCGGCGCGGCTTTTTTGGCGACCGCTTTTTTCGGTGCAGCTTTTTTCACGGCGGGTTTCTTGGCGGCGACGGCTTTCTTCGGCGCTGCCTTTTTCACGGCGGTTTTCTTCGCAGCCGGCTTCTTGGCGGCAACGGCTTTCTTCGGTGCCGCCTTCTTCGCCACCACCTTCTTCGCCGCTACTTTCTTCGGCGCGGCTTTCTTGGCGGCGGGCTTCTTCGCCGCTACGGCTTTCTTCGCGGCCGGCTTTTTGGCGGCAACGGCTTTCTTCGGCGCTGCCTTCTTCGGTGCCGCTTTCTTCACGGCGGCCTTTTTGGCGACCGGCTTTTTCACGGCAGCTTTCTTAACAGCAGGTTTCTTCACGGCAGCTTTTTTAACCGCCGGCTTTTTCACGGCGGCTTTTTTGGCTACCGGTTTTTTGGCGGCGGTTTTTTTCGCCGGCGCTTTCGCCGCGAGCGGCATGGCGCGCTGAGCGTCTTCAGGCTCTAGAATGGACACGTGGTTGGCTCCTTCGCTGGAGTTGGGGTTGGTTCGGTTGGTTGACGACCGACAGGCGATAAACGATGTCACGATGAGTGACGGTCCTTGTTCTCGCGTGCGGGGTCTCTTGACCGATACTATATCATTCGGTTGCGGCGCGAATCGCGCGACGCACGCAAGAATCGCTATTCCGCCCGTGCAGCGGCGCTGTCAACAAAAAGCGTACGCATTCACGCGATTTCGATGATTTTTTTTGTGCAATGTGTGATATTTCCATCGCAACACGCATCGACGCTGCGGCAACGCGGTTTACCTGGCATACGCGCGCATTGCTCAGTTGCAACGAATCGGTTCGCAATATCGCGCTTGCCCGCTTGAACTTGGGCAGGATGCGGTAGCTAATGCGCGGCATGAGCAAACCTCCAGAGCGTCATCCTGACTTTGAAAGCTGGCCGCCCGCCGGCAGCGTTGCAGCACCGGACCCGGGCATTCCTGATTGGCCAGAGGTGATTTGGCGCGGCATGCGCGGGCGCTGTCCAAAATGCGATGCGGCACCGATCTTTGATGGCTATCTGAAAGTTTACCCATTTTGCCGCCATTGCGCGGCGGCTTTGGGGGAACTACCGGCCGATGATGCGCCGCCTTATGTCGCGATGGTGGTGGTGCTGCAGATTTTGGCGGTGTTTGTCGTACTTTTCTACAAGGGCTATTATCATCCGAGCATCGGCATGGCGGGTTTTTTGCTGGTGCTGCTGACGATCACCTGCATGGCGGCACTGCGCGTCGCCAAAGGGGCGATCATTGGGATTTTGTTGAAACTGGGCATGAAGCGTGAGGTTTTGAATGGCTGAGTCGGTGGGCCGGCTGACAAAAATCGTCCTGGAAGGTGAATCACTGCATCGCATTTCGCCATTACAGGAGGCTGACCGTACCCAGGCGGTCGCGGATCTGCAGGCGGAGAATGAGTTTTATCCGGTCGCGCATGAAGGCCTGCAGAGCGTGCTCTATCTCTCGATCCAGGAGGGCCGCCTGGTGTTCGACATTCGCGACCAGACGGATACACCGGTGGTGGCCGTGGTGCTCGCGATGGGGCCGTTCAAAATGTTGATCAAGGATTACCAGATGTTGCTGGATAGTTACGCCAGCGCGATTGCCGAGGGCCGCGAGGCAAAAATCCAGGCGATCGATATGGGCCGCCGCGGCCTGCATAACGAAGGGGCGGTACTGATGACCGAACGCCTGGCCGGCAAGGTGGTAATTGATTTCGAGACCGCGCGGCGGCTATTCACGCTGGTCTGTGCACTGCACCAAAAGCTCTAGGATATACGAAATGAATATTGATGGCACGCCGTTCCGTTCGATCTGGGTGGATGAGACGGACCATTGGTCGGTACGGATCATCGACCAGACCAAGCTGCCCTGGGCGCTGGATTTCGTGCGCCTCACCACGCTCGATGAGGTCGCGCATGCCATCAAGGCGATGCTGGTGCGCGGCGCCCCGCTCATTGGCGCCACGGCGGCCTATGGCGTCGCACTCGCTCTGCGTGGTGATGCGAGCGACACGGCGCTGGCGCACGCGGTGAATGTGCTGGGTGCTACGCGCCCGACCGCGATCAATCTGCGCTGGGCGTTGGACCGTATGACGCGCGTGCTGGCACCGGTTGGCGCGAACGCACGCAGCGCCGCGGCCTATAGTGAAGCCGCGCTCATCGCCGATGAAGACGCCGCCACCAACCACGCCATTGGCGAGCACGGGCTGCCGCTCATCACCGCGCGCGCACACGGGGGCAAGCGCGTGAACGTGCTTACCCATTGCAACGCAGGGTGGCTGGCGACCGTGGACTGGGGCACCGCGCTCGCGCCAATTTATATGGCGCATGATGCCGGGATCGACGTGCATGTCTGGGTCGAGGAAACCCGTCCACGCAACCAGGGCGCCTCGCTCACCGCATGGGAGCTGGGCAAGCACGGCGTGCCGCATACCGTCATCGCCGATAACGCCGGCGGCCATATGATGCAGCGCGGCGATGTCGACCTTGTGATCGTCGGCACCGACCGCGTGACCCGCTCCGGCGATGTCGCCAATAAAATCGGCACCTACCTGAAGGCGCTGGCCGCGCGCGATAATGGCATCCCCTTCTGGGTCGCCCTGCCCTCCTCCACCATCGACTGGACGATCTCGGATGGTCTCTCCGACATCCCGATCGAGGAGCGCGCCGGCACCGAGGTCACCACCATGACCGGCCGCGCGCTGGACGGCTCGATCGCCACCATTCGCATCGTGCCGAAAGACAGCCCGGCCGCCAACCCGGCCTTCGATGTGACACCCTCACGCCTAGTCTCCGGCCTGATCACCGAACGCGGCCTATGCGCCGCGAATGAGGCGGCGCTCACGGCCATGTTCGCGTAAGTAATACCAACCGGCCTTAAAGATGACTCGTCTTCAAGGCCGGTTGGTATCGCGCGTGGGGCTGGTGGGGCGGCCACGGGCCAAAAAACAGCCTTATACCAGCGGTCATCATTTATGACCGTTGGTATAAGAGGCGCTTTTTTGTAAAAAAGCGCGCAAAAAACTTTTAATTTACGCTAGAGCCGGATGACATTCTGTGGAATCGCTTTGCGATGCCACAGAATGTCATCGCGCTCTCGGCTTCGGGTGGCCCACAGCCACCGCCCAGACGGAATCAAAAAGTTTTTTTGCTGCTTTTTTTTCAAAAAAAGCAGTGCTTGCTTCCCCTCACAGCCCATAAGCCCCCAGCACCGCCGCCATCCAATCGTTGATCGCGGTCTCGCCCTCCAGCAAATCCGTCGAGGACATCAACCGCGCCCATTGCAGCGCGCCGAAGACGATATGGTCGGCATAGGCAGGCGCTGTCCCGGCGATGAAAGGCTGCGCCGCCAGCGTGCTCCTGAGCGGTGCCAGCACGGTCTTGAAATGCTTGACCGCCGTCTCGCGCTGTTTGGCAATCTCCTCGATTGTCATGCCCCAGGCCTGTTCCCGGCTGGCGCGGAAATAGGGCTGGTCCTTTGGGTGCAGTTGGGAAAAAATATCCGGCAGCACGATGCGCGCGATGGCGCCGTGCAGCACATCTTCCGCCCAGCTTTTGATGAACCTTGTGATCGCAGCAGCAGCCTCACCGAACAGGCTGGCCTCGTTCGGGTACATCGCCTCAAGATATTCGGCGATCGCCTGGCTGTCATGGATAACGGTTTTGCCATCCACCAGCACCGGCACCTTGCCCTGGCCGGAGGCGGCGATGGCGTCTTTATCGGTAAAGCGCCAGATCACCGTCTCATAGGGCAGATTTTTATGCGCGAGGGCGAGTTTGATCCGCCAGCAATAGGGGCTGAAGCGGAGGTTTTCATCCGCCGCTGTCAGCTCATAGAGTTTGCGGCTCATCGTGCCGCTTGGCCGAACAGCACGGCTTTCGCCTCCGGTGTCACGGTGGGCGCGGCGTTGATCCCGGCGGCCAGCGCGTAGGCGCGCACCACCGCGGGCCGAGCCTTGATGCTCTCAAACCAGCGTTTCAAATGCGGGAAATCATCCAAATTCTGCTGCTGGCGCTCATGCGGCACGATCCACGGATAGCTCGCCATGTCGGCGATGGAATATTCGCCGGCGATGAATTCCCGGTCCGCGAGGCGCTTGTTTAACACGCCGTATAGCCGGTTGGTTTCCTTCACATAGCGCTCCATCGCATAGGGGATGCGCTCAGGCGCGTATTGTACGAAATGGTGGTTCTGCCCGGCCATCGGCCCGAGCCCGCCCATTTGCCAATACAGCCATTGCAGCGCCTCGGTCCGCCCGCGCAGATCCGCGGGGATGAATTTTTTCTCCTTATCCGCGAGATATTGCAGAATGGCGCCCGATTCAAAAACGCTGATCGGCGCACCGCCATCGGCGGGAGCGGTATCCAAAATCGCGGGAATGCGGTTATTTGGCGCGATTTTCAAAAATTCCGGCGCGAATTGCTCACCCTTGGAGATGTTGATGGGGTGGATTTCGTATTCAACCTCGGCCTCCTCCAGAAACATCGTGATTTTATGACCATTCGGCGTGGTCCAGTAATAGAGCTCGATCATATCAATCTCCTTCAGGCGAGGGCTTTGGAAGCCATTTCATAAGTATTGGGGCTCAACCCCTCGCGGGCAAGGACGCGCTGGAGTTCAGCCCGCATCTGCGCCTGGCGCTTCGGATCATAGCGGGTCCAGCCGCCGAGCGGCGTGATCAGCCGTGCCGCGATTTGCGGGTTCAGCGCGTCCAGCGCCATCACGGTATCGGCCAGCAACCGGTAGCCCTCGCCTGAAGCATCGTGAAACTTGGACGGATTGACAGAAAAACTCGCGATCAGCGCGCGCACGCGGTTCGGGTTGCGCAGCTCGAAATCCGGATGGGTGGTAAGCTTTTGCACCCGCGCCAGCGTATCGGGTGCGGCTGAGATCGCCTGCACGCCGAACCATTTATCCAGCACCAGCGGTTTGTGGCGCCAGCGCGCATAGAACGTGGCCAGTGCCTCGTCACGCGCCGCACCAGGCCCATCGGCCAGGATCATCAGCGCCGCCAGGCTCTCGGTCATGTTGCCGGCACCGGCAAATTGCGCGGCCGCCAGGCTGTTATCACCATTGGCGCTGAGATAGCTGAGGGCGGCATTGCGCAACGCCCGGCGCGCCATCGCGGCCCCGGAAAGATCGGCCGGATCGCTCCCGCCGAACCGTGCGTAGGCGGGGTTGAGCTCACCCGCCAGCGCCGCGCCAAGCGCCGCCCGCGCCGCGCGCCGCACGGCGTGGATCGCATCGGGGTCCACCACATCCATCTCATCGGCGAGGGCGGATTCCGAAGGCAGCATCAGAGCCTCGGCGGCAAAAGCCGGGTCACGATCGGCTGCCGCGAGCACACCGGCGAGTGCCGCGCGTAAGCCCTCATCGAGCGTAAACGCAGCACCCTTCTGATGCGCGCGCACCGCGTCGGCCAGCACCAGAGCCGCGTATTGCTGCAGCGCGTTCCAACGGTTGAACAAGTCGCTGTCATGCGCGGCGAGGAAGGCCAGGCGCTCGCGGCTCTGCCCCTTCAGCTTCACCGGTGCCGAGAAATTACGGAATAGCGACGGGATCGGCTGTGCTGCGATACCCTCGAACACAAAATTTTGTTCCGGCTCGCTCAGGGTCACGGTCTCGGCGCGCAGCTCGCGGCCAGTCTCATCCAGCAGCGCCAGCGCCACGGGGATCAGGAATGGCTCCTTCCGGCTCTGGCCGGGCGTCGGGTTGGTGTGCTGGCGCAGCGTCAGCGTGTAGCGCTTCGCAGCCGCGTCATAGGTCTCGTCAAAACTAATCTCCGGCGTGCCGGCCTGCTCGTACCAGCGCATCAATTGCGCCAACTCGACCTCAGGTGCCGCCTCCTGCATCGCCGCGAAAAAATCCTCCACAGTCGCCGCGGAGTTATCGTTTTTGGCAATATAAATATCCATGCCGCGCCGGAACGCCTCACGGCCGATCAGCGTGCGGTACATCCGCACCACCTCAGCACCCTTCTCATAGATCGTGGTGGTATAAAAATTATTGATCTCGATATAGCTGGCCGGCCGCACCGGGTGCGCCAGTGGCCCGGCATCATCCTTGAACTGCGTCGCGCGCAGCAGCCGCACATCGTTGATGCGCTTCACCGGGGCGGAGAACTGGTCGGCGGTATATTCCTGGTCGCGGAACACGGTCAGCCCCTCTTTCAATGAGAGCTGAAACCAGTCCCGGCAGGTCACGCGGTCACCTGTCCAGTTATGGAAATATTCATGCGCGATCACGCGCTCAACGCCCATGAAATCCGCATCCGTCGCGGTCTGCGGGCTCGCCAGCACAAAGCGCGTGTTAAAAATATTGAGCCCCTTATTCTCCATCGCCCCGGCGTTGAAATCACTCACCGCGGCGATGTTGAAGATGTCGAGGTCGTATTCCAGGCCGAATACGTCCTCATCCCATTTCATGGAATTTTTGAGCGCGTACATCGCATGCCCGCAATCGCCCTCGTCACCGGCGGCGACCCAAATCGCGAGATCCACATGCCGGCCCGAGGCAGTGACGAATTCATCCTTCACCGCGACCAGATCCGCCGCCACCAGGGCAAATAGATAAGACGGCTTCGGGTGCGGGTCCTCCCAGCGCGCCCAGGCTTTGCCGTTCTCCTCGCCCTCGCCAATCTTGTTACCATTCGAGAGCAGCACCGGATATTTGTCTTTATCCGCGCGCAAAGTCACCTCATAGCGCGCCATCACGTCCGGCCGGTCCGGAAAATACGTGATCTTCCGGAACCCCTCGGCCTCGCACTGCGTGAAGAAGCCGGTGGAAGACATATAAAGCCCTGAAAGCTCGGTATTGGCGGCAGGCGATATCTGCACCTCGGTGGTCAGCGTGAACTCATCGGGCACGTCATGGATCGTCAGGCTCTCGGCCGTCACCGCATAGCGGTTCGCCCCCAGCGTCTCGCCATTCAGCGCCACGCCGCGCAAACTCATATCCCGGCCATCCAGCACCAGCGGTCCCGGCGCCTGCCGGCGTATCTGCAGCTTCGCACGCACAATGGTCGCGGCCGGATCAAGGTCGAAGTCCAGCGCCACGCGCTCCACCGCGAAAACCGGCGGCGCGTAATCCGCCAGCCGCGTCTCGTGGCGCGGCCGCGCGGCAATCTGTCCATCAGCCATCAAACTCTCCTTGAACCAAAACACTGTGCAAAAACCCAGCACGCCGCATATGGTGCGGCATGGCCGATGGCACACCCTATTTATCGCTGCGGGTTTATCCACAGATTGCCGAGATCGGGCAAGCCGCATGGGATTCCTGCGTGGGAGATGACAACCCGTTCATCTCCTACGGTTTTTTATCGGCGCTGGAGGATAGCGGCTCGGTCGGCAAACGCACCGGCTGGCACCCGCGCTACGCGGTTTTGCGTGACGAGGCCGGCGGCATCGCCGCCGTCGCGCCCGCCTACGCCAAAACCAACTCCTATGGCGAATACGTGTTCGACCATGCCTGGGCCAACGCGCTGGAGCGGGCCGGCGGGCAATATTACCCCAAGCTGCAAATCGCCGTGCCGTTCTCGCCGGTGCCCGGCCGGCGCATTCTCACGCGCCACGGCCTCCCCGCCGCCGCCATGGCATCCGCGCTCGAACAGCTCGCCGCCGAGCTCGACTGCTCCTCCGTCCACGCCACATTCTGTACAAAAGATGAATGGGACGCCTTGGGCGATGCCGGCTGGCTGCGCCGGCTCGGCACGCAATATCATTGGGAGAATAACGGCTACACCAGCTTCGATGATTTTCTCGCCGCCCTCGCCTCGCGCAAACGCAAATCCATCAAGCGCGAACGCCGGGACGCGCAAGCCGGCCTCACCTTCAAAGCCCTCACCGGCACCGCCCTCACCCCCGCGATCTGGCAGGATTTCTACCGCTTCTACCTCTCAACCGTCGACCGCAAATGGGGCGGCGCCTATCTTACGCCCGAGTTCTTCCCCCTGCTCGGCGAACGCCTGGCCGATAAAATCGTGCTGATGATCGCCGAACGCGACGGCCGGCCCATCGCCGGCGCGCTCAATTTACGCAGCCAAACCGTGCTCTACGGCCGCAACTGGGGCTGTACCGAGGACGTGCCCTTCCTGCATTTCGAACTCTGCTACTATCAGGCGATCGACTACGCGATCGCCCACGGGCTCTCCCGGGTCGAAGCCGGCGCGCAAGGCGAACATAAAATCCAGCGCGGCTATCTGCCCAAACCAACCTACTCCGCGCATTTTATCCGCCACCCCGGCCTGCGCCACGCCGTCGCCGCGTTTTTGAGCGCCGAACGGCCGGGTATGGAGGAAGCGATGGAAGCGATGGCGGCGGATAGCCCTTATAAAAAGGCGGGAGATAAAGAGTAGCAAGCGGTCGCTTTTTTAAAAAAAAGCTCCGCAAAAAATTTTTGTTTACTCTGAGACGAAGCTGGGGGGACCGCGATCGCCAAGAGAAATTAAAAGTTTTTTGGTTCTTTTTTTCAAAAAAGAACCGCTTCCTTTGCTTCCCCCCATTTCTGTTCTAACCCGCCTGCATGATCAAAGTTCGCGTCGCCCCCAGCCCTACTGGCTATTTGCATGTCGGCAATGCCCGCACGGCCCTCGTCAATTTCCTGTTGGCCCGCAACCAGGGGGGCAAATTCCTGCTCCGGCTGGACGATACCGATACCGAGCGTGGCCGCCCGGAATATGAGCAGGCGATCTATGACGATCTGCGCTGGCTGGGGCTGGACTGGGACGAGACCGCCCGGCAGTCGGACCGTTTTTCGCGCTATGCCGAGGCCGCCGAAGCCCTGAAAGCCGCCGGGCGGCTCTACCCCTGCTTTGAGAATGAGGACGAGCTCGCCGCCAAGCGCGCGGCGCTGATCAAGCGCAAACTCCCGCCGGTATATGACCGCGCGGCGCTCAGCCTCACCGCGGCGCAGCTCGAGGCCGCCGAGGCCGGCGGCAAACGCCCCTATTGGCGCTTCAAGCTCTCCGAATCCGCCGCCGCCTGGCAGGATCTGGTGCTCGGCGCGCGCTCGATCCGCCTGCCCACCGTGTCGGACCCGGTGCTGATCCGCGCGGACGGCACGCCGCTCTACACCTTCACCTCGGTGGTGGATGATATCGACTTTGCCATTACCCACATCATCCGCGGCGAGGATCACGTCTCCAACACCGCCGTGCAGATCGATTTGTTCCAGGCCCTCTCCAACGGCGCCCTGCCGCGCTTTGCGCATCTCCCGCTGATCAGCGGTGGCGACGGTGAAAAGCTCTCCAAACGCATCGGCAGCATCTCGCTCAAATCGCTGCGCAAGGACGGGATCGAGCCCGGCGCCGTCACCGCCTATCTCGCCCGCCTCGGCACCAACAAGGACCCCGCCCCGCTGGCCATGCCGGCCCTGATCGAGGCCTTCAACATCGCCGATTTCGGCCGCTCCCCGCCAAGGTTCGATGCGCGCCAGCTTCTCACCCTCAACGCCAAGCTCCTGCACACAACTGAGTTTCCGGCGGTGCAGGACCGCCTGCCGCAGGGTGCTGACGAGACCTTCTGGCGCGCCATCCGCGGCAATCTCGACATGCTGACCGAAGCCCGAAGCTGGTGGGACATCATCCACGGCGATATCTCACCCCCCACCACCCCGGACGATAAACCAGTGCTGGAAGCCGCCATCGCCGCGCTGCCCCCGGCCCCGCTCACGCCCGATTCCTGGAAACCCTGGACCGCCGCCATCGCCGCTGCGACCGGCGCCAAAGGCCGCGCCCTCTACCACCCGCTGCGCCTGGCCCTCACCGGCGAAGACCAAGGGCCCGAAATGGCCGCCCTGTTGCCGCTCATTGGCCACGACCGGGTTTTGGCGCGGTTAAATAGGGCAAAAGCTTAAGCAAGCGGTCACTTTTTTGAAAAAAAGCGCCGCAAAAAACGTCTCGGACTGGAGCGGAGCTGCTGGGGCGCCCGAAGCCCCGCGGAATCAAAAATCTTTTGCGGCGCTTTTCTTCGAGACAAAGCAACCGCTTGCTGCCTT
>Ga0116231_10012796_pt1 | contig 12121 bp, 9 predicted proteins | sample S1TSphgellanicum_2_FD_89695 | JGI IMG/M metagenome (GOLD analysis project Ga0116231, IMG submission 89695) | Host-associated microbial communities from peat moss isolated from Minnesota, USA - S1T2_Fd - Sphagnum magellanicum MG | ecosystem: Host-associated > Plants > Peat moss > Unclassified... | reverse complement strand
GTCCGCCAAATACGGCATCGATTTTTCGGTCCCCGGCATGAAGATCGGCACGGTCGCCGCCTGCCCGGTGATCGGCGGCAAGCTGCTGAGCATTGACGAAGCCGCCGCCCGCGCCGTGCCGGGTGTGCGCGACATCGTGCGGCTCGATGACGCGGTGGCCGTCATCGGCGACCATATGTGGGCTGCCAAGCAAGGCCTGGCGGCCGCGGCCCCGCAATGGGATCTGGGCCCGAACGCGCATGTCTCCACCGCGTCGATCGTGGCGGCCTTGGATCAGGCGTCGCAGGCCGAGGGGCTGATTGCCGCAGACAAGGGCGATGCGCCGGCAAAAATCGCAGGTGCGACCACAAAGCTTGATGCGGTGTATCAATTGCCGTTCCTGTCCCACGCGCCGATGGAACCGATCAACACGACGCTGCACATCCGCCCCGACGGCGCCGACCTCTGGGTCGGCACGCAGGTGCCGGTGCGCGCGCAAATGACCGTCGCCGCGGTCACTGGCCTGAAACCCGAGCAGGTGACCGTCTATAACCAGCCGATGGGCGGCGCCTTCGGCCGCAGGCTGGACATCGAAAGCATCACCCAGGCTGCGCATATCGCCAAACAGGTCAGCTATCCGGTGAAAATCATCTGGACGCGGGAGGAGGATATCAGCCACGACCTCTTCCGCCCGTTCTATTACGACCGCGTTTCCGCCGGCTTGGATGCGAGCGGCAAGATCGTCGGCTGGACGCACCGCACCACCGGCTCCTCCGTGCTGCAACGCTGGGCGCCGCAGGGCATGCCGAAGAACGGCATCGACCCGGACACGGTGGAATGCGCGGCCGAGACGCCTTACGATCTGCCGGCGATGAAAGTCGCCTGGGTGCCGCACGACTCGCCGGGCGTGATCACCGCCTGGTGGCGCGGCGTGGGGCCGGTGCATAATGTGTTCGTCGTCGAATCTTTTATCGACGAATGCGCGGCGGCGGCGAAGCAGGATCCGGTTGCCTACCGGCTTGCCCTGCTGGGCAAACAGCCGCGCGCCATGGGCGTGCTGAAGCTGGCCGCGGAGAAATCCGGCTGGGGCAGCAAGATGCCGGCCGGCATGGGAAGGGGCATTTCCGTGCAATTCGCTTTCGGCTCTTTCCTGGCGCACGTCTGCGAAGTTGAAGTCTCGCCGCAGGGCGAAATCCGCCTGCACCGCAGCGTTCTGGCCATCGATTGCGGCCGGCGGGTGAATCCCGATACGGTGGAGGCGCAAATCCAGGGCGGCGTGATCTTCGGCCTCACCATGGCGATGTTCGGCGAAATCACCCACGCGAACGGGCGTGTCGAACAATCCAATTTCAACAATTACCGCATGCTGCGCATGAACGAGGCGCCGAAGGTCGAGGTCTATCAGATCGATAGCACACAGGATCCTGGCGGCATTGGCGAGACCGGGACGGCGGCGGCGGCACCGGCGCTCGGGAATGCCATATTCTCTGCGACCGGCAGAAGACTTCGGAAAATTCCTTTCGCGCCTGGGATGGCTCAGGCGTAGGAAGGAAGAAAGCAGTTCTTTTTTGAAAAAAAGAACCAAAAAACTTTTGGACACAAGGCGGGTGCTGGGGATAGACACGTGAAAATTTCCAAAAGTTTTTTGCTTCTTTTTTTCAAAAAAGAAGTCCTTGCTTTCTTCCTTTTCGTCGTGGTGCTAACCCTCCGCGCCCGCGCAGATTTCGAACCCCCACAGCTCGCCGCCGCCGGCGCCCACATCGACGGCGACCTGGTCACCCGCGGCGCCTACCTGGCCCACATGGCCGACTGCGCCGCCTGCCACCGCGGCGCCGGCAGCGCGCTCTCCGGCGGCCGGCCGATCACCACGCCGCTCGGCACCGTCTATGCCTCCAACATCACGCCCGACAAAGACACCGGCATCGGCGCCTATACGGACGACGAATGGGTCACCGCGCTCCGCCAGGGCGTCGCCCGCGACGGCACGCATCTTTATCCGGCCATGCCCTACACCAGCTACCGGCTGATGACGCGCGACGATGCGCTGGCCATCAAAGCCTATCTAATGACGCAGCCCGCCGTGCATGCCGCGACGCCGGATGCGCAGATGCGCTTCCCCTTCAACATCCGTTTCCTGATGGTGTTCTGGAATTTGCTGAACACCCCAGGCCATGGTTTCACGCCTGACGCCGCGCGCGACGCCACCTGGAACCGCGGCGCCTATCTGGCCGAGGCGCTCGGCCACTGCCAGCAATGCCACACGCCGCGCAATTTCATCCAGGGGCTGAAGAGCAGCCAGGCCTATGCCGGCGCGGTGCAACAGGGCTGGCTTGCCTATAACATTACCAGCGACCCCGCCGGCCTCGGCGCCTGGCCGGCGCGCGACGTCGCCGCCTACCTCGCCACCGGCCGCGCCGACGGGCACGGAGTCGCGGCAGGTCCAATGGCCGAAGCGGTCAGTTTTTCCCTGCGCTACCTCACGCCTTCCGATGCGGCCGCGCTGGCATCCTACGTGAAATCGCTGCCGGCCAGGCAAGTGGCCGAACCCGCGCCCCCGGCGCCGGCCAGCGGCGAGACGGAGGCGGGCCTGGGCCGCAACATCTTCGCCGGCGCCTGCGCGAGCTGTCACCGCAACGACGGCGCGGGCGTGGAATCGGCCTACGCCGCCCTGCTCGGCGACCCGAGCGTCGGCGATCCGGACGGCCGCAACCTGTTGCAAATGCTGCTGCACGGCGGCGCCATCGCTACGCAACAGGGCGCGCAAGCCATGCCCGCCTTCGCCCAGGCCTATAGCGACGCGGAGCTTGCAGCCGTCTCCAATTACACGATCGGCCAGTTGTCGCACGTGCAGGGCCAGGTGTCGGCCGAGCAAGTCGCCCAGGCGAGGCACACGCCCGGATGATTGCCAGAGATAGCATAAGCCTCGCCGCTCAAGTTCCCATCCATATCTTTTCAGGTTCCGGCGTGGATCCGTGTCAAGACCCCCGCGACAGGCTGATCAACTGAGGCGTGCATTGACGGTTTTTTAGCTCGGCTTGCAGTAGCCGCATGTCTCGTGCCAAAGTTACAATCGTATTAGACATTCCAGCGGGTTGCATCGCCGACCCAAAACACCATTGCACTACCCTTTAATCCAGTTTATGAAACGTAAATGTCCATTTTTATGATCAACCGGACGTTCCCGTCTTGTTCGGAAAAACCCGAGCGAAAGTCTTCCCGCCGATATCTTGGCCTGATTCGCGACCGGCGCTGCGTCGTTTCCGTGGAATTTGCCATCCTGGCTGTGCCATTCTTTGCCATGATGCTGGGCCTGATGGAAATGGGCTATGACCTCTACACCCAGGCGGTGCTCGACACCGTGGTTGCGCAGGCCGCTCGACAGATCCAGGTCGGCAACGTGGTCGGCTACGCGGGTGAGACAAGCGCGGAACTGGCGAAGCTCCTGATATGCCCGAACCTGCACGGGTGGCTCGTGTGCCAGAACATCACCGTCGGCGTAGAGCCCCTGCCCACCGTCAGCGCGACCAGCAGTGTTCAGCAGGATTATTACACAGCGCGGGACGTGATCACCTACACCGCGGCATCGGGCACCACCGCCACAGGCGGCCAGATTACCACAGGGTGCGGCGGCCAGATGATGCTCCTGGCGGCGTGGTACAATGGCCCGACATTCGTCGGCCGACTGATCCCCCTGTTCGGCACCGTGGTCAACATCAACGGCGCATCGCAGCGCGTGCACGTTACGTACGCCACGGCAGGCTTCGTGAACGAGTATTTTTCCGGCGGACAGGGCACATGCTCAACGGCGCAAAACCCGTGAGCCGGCAACGGCGTCTGGGCCGCATCATGCCGCAGGCCGCCGCCAGAAGCGGCGTGGCCGCCCTGGAATTCGCCCTGGTGGCGCCGGTGATGGCCATCATGTTCTTCGGCACGCTGGATATCTGCCGCGCCTATATCGCCTGGCAAGAGGTGAACAACACCGCCGAGGCCGTGGTGCAGGAAGCCGAAAAGCTGGCCATCAACTCAGGCTCCACGACGACGCAACTGACAGCCACGCAAATGCAAGCCGCCATGTCGGTGATCTATGTCGAAATGCCTGGGCTGGATTTCGGCAAGGGCGACGGGCTGCTCGGCCAGGGCGCGTTCACGGTCACCCTCTCAGAAGTGGATTTCGCGCCGCTCTGCGGCACCGCAACGCTGACCGGCACCTGCACCGCACAAACGCCGCAGACATTATGGAGCAGTTGGCTGATCGAAGGCGGGCCTTATCTCAATAATACCTCAACGACAGCCGGACCGGTAACCGCCCCATTCTACCGCAACTGCGGCCAGCTCATCCCGACATCACAATTCCCCTACAATAACAAGACTCAGTTGCTGGATATGGTCACGCCCACCACGACGCTGTCCGGCGGTAACACGACTCTGACGCTGGTGCCGCAACTCGTCGCCGATGTGCGTTTCGTTTTCGTCCCGACTTTCCATGTTTTCGTCCAGAACATCACGTTTTGGGCGTCCGCAACCCTGCCCGCTCCGCTCGGCGGGACCGCGCAGGAGGTGACTTTCAGCGGACCGCCGCTGCCCGGCAACAGCAGCCCGTCCAATCCGGAATCGTGCCCGGCACCCCCGCAACCCTCCTGATTCCGCCAATGACCCGCCAAATCCTTGGAGTTTTTCGCATGCCGCGCTTTCTCGCTTCCTGCCGCCGCGGCGCGGTTTCGGTGATATTTGCCATCGCCACGATCCCAATCCTCGGCCTCTGCGGTCTGGCAGTCGATTTCGGTATCTGGAGCGAAATCAACGCGAGTCTCAATACGGCCGCCAATGTCGCGGCACTGAATGCCGTGAAGATTGCCGCGAACGCCTACATCAAGCACGACACCAATTATGTCGCCGAAGGTGTAGCAGCGGGCACCGGCTGGTTTTATGGCATTGAGAACGCCACTTTCCCGAAAGTGACCAGCGGCGCGCTGACCATCGCCATTCCCCCTGCCGCTTCCAACGGCGCCGTCACTGCAACCGCGACTTTTAGCGGCAACATCCCGTCCATTTTCGGGAGGATTTTCGGCACCAAAACCTATTATTTTAGCGTGCGGGCAGCAGCCACGATCAACACCTCAACCTATCTGGAAGTGGTGATGATGCTGGACAATTCCTCGTCCATGGACATCGCCGCCAGCGTGCAGGGCATCAACCAGCTGATGACCTTGTCGGCCTGCGATCCGTCAAACGCCTATTACGACAATCTCACTGCGCCTTTTCTGCCGCCTGCACAGTGGAACGATCCAACTCAGGGTAATTATGGCAACTACCAGTACGTGACCTCAAGCGGCATCACCTTCGACGGCACGACAGCCGCAGGAATAACACTCGACCCGCCAGTGAACGGGCAGGTGCCAGTCGGTCCTTATCCCGCCTATGTTCCCGATGAATACCCGACCGGCGTCTTGACCAACGTCCAAAACAAGACAACATTTCAGGAAGAGTTTTGGAACCCAGTCACCTCCGCAACTTCTTCGGCCACAGGTCAGACTTGCCAAGGTGTCCTGCCCGCACAGCCAAGCGGCGCCTATCCGATACCAGGAGCGCCTTGCGCCTTCGCTTGCCATTGGACCAACGAAACAAAGTGGACCAACACCAATATTACCAAGGCCGATCCGCGCGGCGGAACCGCCGACCTCTGGGGTCTGGCACGACGTAATGGCATTCAACTTCGTTTTGATGTTGTAAAAATTGCAACAAATTATATCTTAGGGCAGATGGCGCAAAACACAAATGCAGGGGTAAATAATCTTTCGGTCGGCGTCTATACATTCAACTCTGGCGTTCAGCAGGTCTATCCTACTGGCTGCGCCCCGCAGGCAACGGGCTGCGAGGCCGGCACCGATTTTACCGCCGCCGAGGCCGCCGTAGGCTTGCCGCCGACACCGCCTGCCGTCACCGACACCGGCATCAAGCCGATCCTGGCGAATAAAGGGATTAACGAAAACAACGACGACACAGCGTTTCCGGAGGATATGAACACGCTGGCCAGCACCTATGTCACCGCGGCCGGCGACGGGACGACCGCGGCGTCGCCGCGAAAGGTGCTGATTTTGGTCACCGACGGATTTCAGGACGATCCCAACCTCGTGGGCACCGCAGCGGAGCGGCAGGCGTTTAACCCGGCGTATTGCCAGCAATTCAAGAATCTCGGTTACCAGGTCTATGTCGTGTTCACGCCATACTATCCGGTGCCTCACTTTGATTATCTGCTTAGCAATTGGGCGCTGATTGTCCAAGGCACCGGCCCAACCTCGATTACCGCAAACCTGCAGGCCTGCTCCTCGCAATCCAGCGACCCCAACGGCACCTACTACATTGCGGCAAGCGACGAGACCGACATCAAAAACGCCCTGCTGGCCTTTCTCCAGCAGGCACTAAAATCCCCCGCCCGCTACACCCAGTAAGCACGGAAAACCACATCGCCGTAGGGCGGATTTCATATCCGCCTGGGGGTACCGGCGGACAGCGAGGCGGATAGGAAATCCGCCCTACGCATCACGCACAAGCCACCCCGGTATCCACCTTTTTTTCCAAAACCCGCCGCATGCTCTAAGCCCTTCGCATGACGATCGGCCGCGCCAAATCCCTGCCCGACCGCCTCTTCCGCCCGGCTTCGGTCGCGGTCATCGGCACCAACACGCCCGCCGGCAAACGCATCCGCGCCAACCTCGAAGCCGGCGGTTTCCAAGGCCCCATCTGGCATAGCGAACTGCCGAACGCCCCGGATCTCTCGGTGATTGCCTCCCCCTCGGCCGAGGTCGAGGCCGCGTTACAGAGAGTGGCCGCCGCCGGGGGCAAGATAGCCGTCGTCACCAGCCAGGCCGAGGATTTGAGCGCCATCGCGCAACGCACCGGCGTGCGGGTGCTCGGCGCCAACGCTTTTGGCCTGGCCGTGCCCGGGATCGGGCTGAATGCCACCCTGTCGCATATGCCGATCCCGGCCGGCCGGATCGCGCTGGTCACGCAATCCACCTCGCTGGCACGCGCCGTGGTGGATTGGGCGGGGCCGAACGGTGTCGGGTTCAGCCACGTCGTCGGGCTCGGCGGCAATGTGGACTGGGGTTTTGGTACGACGCTCGACTATTTGTCCCGTGACCCAGGCACCGGGCTGATTCTGCTCGACATCCGGCACATCCGCGCGCCGCGCGCCTTCATCTCTGCCGCCCGCGCGGCATCGCGCCTGCGGCCGGTCGTCGCCGTGCGCCCAGGCGGGCGGCTGCTCGACCCGTCCGGCCGGTCGGACGCGGTGTTCGCCCAGGCGCTGCACCGCGCCGGCGTGTTCGTGGCCGACGGGATGGAGGCGCTGTTTGCCGCCGCCGAGACGCTGAGCCGGGCCCGGCCGCTGCGTTACGAGACCATGGCGGTGGTCACCAATGCCATCGGCCCCGGCCGCCTGGCCTGTGACGCCGCACTCCGTGCCGGAATCACGCTTGCCGACCTGCCGACCGAGGTCCGTGCCAGCCTCTCCGGCACGCTTCCCGCCGAGCTCGTCCACGGTCTGGTCTATGTCGGAAGGCTACCCGTGCATGTCGCCGAGGCCGCAGCCATGCTTTCGGCCGTGCCCGGCGTCGGCGGGGTGCTGCTGCTGCTGACCCCCACCGGCCCCGCCGACGACGCGGCCATCGAGGCAGTGCTGGCCGCCGTGCAGGTTGCCAAAATGCCTGTGCTTTGCTGCATCATGGGCGAGGCCACGGGACGCGCCCGGCGCGCGCGGCTGGCAGAGGCGGGTGTGCCGGTGTTCGCGACCCCCGAGCGCGCAGTGTCCGCCTTCGCGCATCTCCTGGCCGACCGCCGCGCCCGCCAGGCCGCGCGCGAACTGCCGGGCGCTGGCATGCTCGACGTTGCGCACGACCCCGCCGCCCTTGCCCGCATCCTCCGATCTGGGCAAGCTCCAACCGAGGCCGATGCCCTCGACCTGCTGGCCGCCTACGGCATTCCGCGCACGCCGGCACCCGACGGGACCAGCGCCTCCCTGACCGTGCACGAAGATGCGATGTTCGGCCCGGCCATCGGCTTTGGCGCCGGCAGCGCGCTGCCGGCCTATGACCTGCCGCCGCTCAACCTGGTGCTGGCCCGCGACCTGGCCCGCCGCGGCGGCGCTGTGGCGCCGAAAATCGACGCGGCCGCGGCCGCCCTGGTACGGGTGAGCCAGCTTTTACTCGATGCGCCACGACTCGCGGAGCTGCGCGCATCATTGATGTTGACGCCCGACTCCGCCACGGCCGAGAGCGCCACGCTCGCACTGCGTGCCCCCGGCCAGGCCGGGGTGCTCGCCATCGCCCCTTATCCGGACGGGCTTGTGGGCAGCTTTACCACGCCGGGCGGCGAGGTCTTCACCATCCGCCCGATCCGGCCGGAGGATGCGCAGGCCCACGCCGCCATGGTCGCCCGCGTGCCGCCGGACGATCTGCGCTTCCGCTTCTTCACCGCCCTGCGGGAAATCTCGCCCGAACAGATGGCGAGGCTCACGCAAATCGATTACAGCCGCGAAATGGCCTTCGTTGCCGTGCGAAACGCCGACGGCAGCACCGCCGGCGTTGCCAGGGCGGTGTGCGAATCCCTGGGGAGCAGCGCGGAATTCGCCATCCTCGTCGAGCCGTCGGCGAAAGGTTGCGGCCTCGCCTCACATCTCATGAGGCGGCTGATCGCCTGGGCGCGTGCGCAGGGGATCGGCCGCCTCGTGGGCCAGGTGCTGGCGGACAACCATCCGATGCTGGCATTCGTCCGCCACCTCGGGTTTGCCACCGCCGCCGTGCCGGGCGAGCCGGATGTCGTCGAGGCCGTGTTAACACTACCGGCGGATCCAGACTCGCCGAAATAGAGGTTAATACTTCATTTAATACTTACCACATGGCAGCTATCCCCAGCTTTCATTTGCACGAGCCCGTTTCGTTCCGTTAGAGAAAGCGGTAGCGGACAGAACATTCCGCCCTCCACTTTGCCGACCTGACCCGGAGCGCGGCCGATGCCCCCGCGCGAGCCCCGACGCACGCCCAGCAAAAGGATCCCGCCATGACCAACACCATCACCATGACCGGCAGCTCGACCGGCTATGGCGCCGCGACCGGCGCAGAAACCTTCAGCCTGTCCGGCTACTACAACACCGTGCTGCTGGCCGGTGCCGCGGACACGGTGGACATCACCGGCGGCGAGTTCGATTCCATCGACCTCGACGCCACCGGCTTCACCAGCGCCACCAGCGATCTGATCGACCTCGGCCAGTCCGCGTTCGATAGCATCGTTTCCAGCCACGCATTGTACGACTCCACCGTCACCATCGAAGGCGGCAGCGGGCCGAACGCAGTTGCCCTGGTCAATCACGGCGGCAGCACGAACGTCACCCTGGGCTACGAGGGCAGCGCGCTGACCGAGGCGGGCACGGTGCCCCCGGATGAGGTGACGCTGAACGGGGATGCGACCAACAGCATCACCTTCACCGGCGACGGCTATGCCACGGTAACGGTCGGCAAAGCCGGCGACGGATTATCCAGCTACAGCACGGCGCTGGCACTGAGCGGCGTGCTGAACCGTGTGGTCGGCGGGGACGAGGCATTCACCATCACCGGCGCCAGCAGCTCCAGCACGCTGGCCTTGGGCAACGGCAACGACAGCGTGTCGCTGACCGGCACGCACGAGCGGATTTATCTGGGCACAGGCAACGATACAGTCACGCTGGCGGGCAATAACTCAACCCTGCTGCTGGCCAAAGGCGGCGCCGGCAGCACCGATACCGTGGTGGAAAAGGGCTGTGGCGAAACACTGATCGGCGGCGACGAGAATGTATCCATATCCGGCAGCCCGCTCAGCGAAGGCAACATCACGCTCGGCAACGGCAACGATGTGCTCAATGTCAGCGGCGGCGGCGGCCGTGCGGTGTTCGGCAGTTCTGTCTCCAACACGGGCACCGACCAGGTGACGCTGGGGACAGGCCGCGCCGACCTCACCTTCAACGGCGGCCTGGATAGCGTGCTGCTGAAGGATTTTCATGGCCAGGAAGGTGGCGACACGGTGACGATGAACGGCACCATGCTGGGCACCACGCTCACCACCATGGGCGTGTTCGACAACGTGGTGCTGACCAAGGACGCCAACGCCGCCATCACCGACGGCGCCGTCAACGGCGGCCTGTCGCTGACCATCGAAGGCGATGCCCATGCCGGCATCGGCAACATCAGCATCGCCGGCCTGGCGACCGACGATCTGGCGCATATCACGCTGATCGGGGTGAGCGCCTTCACCATCACGCCCGACAACACGGCGGCCGGAGGCATCACGCTACATTTTTCACAAGGCAGCATCGACCTGATCGGCCTGCAGTCGATACCCCACAATTTCATCTCGTGACCGGGGTGCAGGCTGTAGGGTGGTCTTCAGCCGACCACCGCCCCGCCCCGGGGCGCCGAAAATAAAATCGCGTGTTACTTGCGGCGTATCAGTATAGTGGAAATACCGTGCTCGTCCTTACTGGCGGACAGCACGGTGTGCCCCTGCCCAATGGCACTGGCCGGCACCTGATTTTCCGGATCCGCACCTTGCAGGTGCACCCGCAGGATCTGGCCGGACCGCAGACGGTCCAGCGCAAGCCTCGTGTGCACATAGGTCATCGGGCAGGTGTGGTTTGTGATATCTATTGTGGAATCCGGCACCCATGCAGTGTGCTGTGCCGGAGACATGTGATCCTGCATGGCTGAGGCCCGCTTATTCTTCATAGCGATAGGTTGCGAAAAATCATAATCGCCACGTATATAGAGGCGCGCTGCAAAAAATGGAGAGGTTTTCGCCGATGGCTGATCAGCCGGTGTCGCTGGATGTGCTTGGACTGACGGCGCAGATTGTCTCTGCCCATGTTTCCAACAACTCTGTGCAGACCGATTTGCTGCCGGGCCTGATACACGATGTCTATAAAACATTGTCCAGCGTTGGCCGCGAAGTGCCACCCCCGGCGTCGGACAAGCCACATCCGGCCGTGCCGGCGAAGAAGTCGGTGTTCGCGGATTACATCATTTGCCTGGAGGACGGAAAGAAGCTGAAGATGCTCAAGCGGCATTTGAAAACCGCCTACGACATGTCGCCCGACCAGTATCGCGAGCGCTGGGGCCTGGCCGCCGACTATCCGATGGTGGCGCCCAATTATGCACGCCACCGCTCCAGCCTGGCCAAGAAGATCGGCCTCGGCACCAAACCGAAGGGCCGCAGCTAGGGTATCAGTCGTCAGGCGTCAGACCGCTTCTCTGACGACCGACGACCGAATCGACAGGCTGCCCGGGTTCGGCTACCTCCGCCCGCGGGAAGGTTGCCAGGAAAACGGATGGAATCGCGCATCGAGCGTTTGTGCGTCGAGCAGGGGCTGAAGATGACCGGCCAGCGGCGCGTCATCGCCCGCGTGCTGTCCGAGGCCGAGGATCATCCGGATGTCGAGGAGCTGTACCGCCGCGCGGCGGCGCTCGACGCGCGCATTTCCATCGCGACAGTCTATAGAACGGTGCGCCTGCTCGAAGAGCGGGGCATTCTGGAAAAGCGCGATTTCGGCGGCGGCCGCGCCCGCTACGAGCCCACCGAGCATGGGCGTCACTATCATCTGATCGATGTCGATACCGGCAGGGTCATCGAATTCGAAGGCATGGAGCATGAGCGCCTGATGCAGCAGATCGCCGCGCGGCTGGGGTTTGACCTGGTCTCGACCCGGCTCGAAATCTATGGACGGCGCCTGGCCGCCAAGCCGCAGGGCGAGTCGCCATGACCGCGGACCGCCCCCTGCCCGACCGGCGCGCCGGCGAGCGGCTGATCGGCGAGGCGCTGGCCGACGATGGCCGCGGCTTCGGCGAGTTGCGCGCCGGCCACCTCGGCGTGCGCATCGCCACCACGGAGGCCGAAATCGACGCGGTGCAGGCGCTGCGCTGGCGCGTGTTCTATGAGGAAATGAAGGCCGAACCCTCCGCCGCCGCGGCGGCGCTCGCGCGCGACGTCGATGCGTTCGATGCCGTCGCTGACCATATGCTGGTGGTCGATCACGCCATCGGGCCGGGGCCGGAAGGGGTTGTCGGCACCTACCGGCTGATCCAGCAGGATGCGGCCGAGGCGATCGGCCGGTTCTATT
>Ga0116231_10012795_pt1 | contig 12121 bp, 12 predicted proteins | sample S1TSphgellanicum_2_FD_89695 | JGI IMG/M metagenome (GOLD analysis project Ga0116231, IMG submission 89695) | Host-associated microbial communities from peat moss isolated from Minnesota, USA - S1T2_Fd - Sphagnum magellanicum MG | ecosystem: Host-associated > Plants > Peat moss > Unclassified... | reverse complement strand
GGAATGCAGTTTCTCGAAATCGTGGTTCAAGTACGCGGGGCATCCGGCCGCGCGCCCGCTCTGCGGCAGGCCTAAGAGCAGTACGACGAGGAGTCCGGCCAGGGGGAGGAGACGATCAGGGTTCATGAATGCACCTGTTGGATGGAAGAGCCGCCGGGTCAGTGCCGTCGGGTGGGATAGGCGTCGATTTCCGTGAGCATGTCGGGGCCGCCGAGCGCCTCCATCTGCGTCATTATCCATGCACGCCGCTGTTCGACGTAGTGCGAGGGCGCGGCGACGAGCAGGCGCCGAGGGTTCGGCAGCACGGCCGCGAGCAGCGCCGCCTCCGCGCGAGTCAGGCGCGCGGCGGGCTCGTGAAAGTACTGCTGCGAGGCCGCCTCCGCGCCGTAGGTGCCGAAGCCGAATTCGGCGAAGTTCAAGTACATCTCGAGAATTCGACGCTTGGGCCAGAAGGTTTCGATCAGCACGGTGAAATACGCCTCGATGGCTTTGCGAACATAGCTCTTCCCGGACCAGAGGAACAGGTTCTTGGCCACCTGCTGCGAGATCGTGCTCGCACCGCGGACGCGGTGGCTGTGCCGATTCAGGGAATAGGCCCTCTCGATCGCCTCGACGTCGAAACCCCAGTGATCCGGAAATTTCTGGTCCTCCGAGGCGACGACCGCGAGGGCGAGATTCGGCGAGATCGAGGGCAGATCGACCCACCGATGACGGACCTGATAGAGAGGATCGTGCGCCATCCAGGCCCGCACACGGCTCTCGACCATGAAGGCGCTCCACGGTGGATCGAGCCAGCGCAGCAGGATCACCGAACCGATCGAACTCGCGACGGCGGCCAGCGCGACCATGAGCAGCGTGCGCGCCAAGCGTCGCGCGCGGGACGCCTTTTTCGCCACGTGGCGCCGCGTCAGCGGCCGCGCGGATGGCGCTGCGTTCCGGTCAAGGCGCCGCGCGCCTGACGCTCTTCATGATCACCGCATCGACCGGCACGTCGTCGAATCCACGGCGCCGGCCCGTGTCGACGGCCGCGATCTTGTCGATCACGTCCATGCCGGCCGTGACCTTGGCGAAGACGGCGTAGCCGAAATTGCCGCGCTGGTGATCGAGAAAATCGTTGTCCTTCAGGTTCACGAAGAACTGCGACGTGGCGCTGTTGACGTCGTTCGTGCGCGCCATCGAGAGCGTGCCGCGCTCGTTCTTCAGGCCGTTATCGGCCTCGTTCTTGATCGGCGCCTTGGTGCGCTTCTGGGTCATGTCCTCGGTGAAGCCGCCGCCCTGGATCACGAATCCCGGCACGATGCGATGAAAGATCGTGCCGTCGAAGAACCCTTCGTCGACGTAGGCGAGGAAGTTGACGACTGTCTCGGGCGCGTCCTCCTCGAACAACTCGATCGTGAAGTCGCCCAGCGTGGTTTCGAAGTGAATCATGGCAGTGTCCTGTCGTTGATGAAGTTAAAAGGTCAAACAGTCGATGCAGCAAGACTCGATGCGCAAACGTCCCGCCTCGGCATGCCGCGGCGTGCTCAGCATGCCGCGGTGTGCCTGCCCTCGGTCGCGCGCGGCAATCCGGCAGCGTCCGCATGTGTCCTGATCGCGGTGAAGCCGTACCGCCTGAGCAGCGCCGCGACGTCCTCGCCTTGCGAGCAGCCGTGTTCCAAGATCAGCCGGGCGCCGGGGTTCAGACAGCCGCCGGCGCCGGCGGCGATGGCCGCGAACGCCTCGAGTCCGGTCGGTCCGGGGGTCAGCGCGATGGCCGGTTCCGCCGCGAGGCGCGTCAGTGCGGGGTCGTCTGCCGCGACGTAGGGCGGATTGGCCAGCACCAGGTCGAAACGCAGTCCGGCGACGGGTTCGAACCAGGAGCCCTGGCGCCAGTCGATGTGGTGAAGGCCCAAACGCGCCGCATTGGCGCGGGCGACGTCGAGGGCCGCGCCCGACACGTCGACCCCGATCACCGTCGCTTGGGGCCACTCGCTCGCGACGGCGAGGGCGAGCGCGCCGCTGCCCGTGCCGAGATCCAGGATGCGCGCGGGCCTGCGCGCTGACGCAGGGCCGGGTGCGATCGTCCCCAGTGCGAGTTCGACCAGCAGTTCGGTCTCGGGCCGCGGCACCAGCACGGCAGGCGTGACCGCGAGGCTCAACGACCAGAACTCGCGGGTGCCGGTCAGGTAGGCGACCGGCGCGCCCGCGCGCCGCGCCTCGAGCAGCAGGCCGAGCGCCCGCTCGTCCGCGTCGTCCACGCTTGCATCGCCGTGTGCCCGGAGCGCCGCGCGCGGGCGACCCAGCACCCGGCCGAGCAGGAGTTCCGCATCGAGTCGCGGCGAGTCGCTCGTGGCGCTCAAGCGCAGCGCGGCGTCCTCGAGCAGGTCGTCGATCGTGGACATGCCCGTCATTCGACCTGGCTCGCGAGTTCTTCGGCTTGATGCTCCGAATTCAAGGCCTGGACGAGTTCCTCGAGCTGACCCTTCATGATGTCGTCGAGCTTGTAGAGCGTGAGATTGATGCGGTGATCGGTGACGCGGCCTTGCGGAAAATTGTAGGTTCGAATGCGCTCGGAGCGGTCGCCGGAACCGACCTGGAGCTTGCGCGACTGGGCCTGCTGCGAGGCCTGCTTGTCGCGTTCGCTCGCGAGCAGCCGCGCCTTCAACAGGGACAGGGCGCGCGACCGGTTCTTGTGCTGCGAGCGCTCGTCCTGGCATTCCACCACGATGCCCGTCGGAATGTGCGTGATGCGAATCGCCGAGTCGGTCTTGTTGACGTGTTGGCCGCCCGCGCCCGATGCACGGAACGTATCGACGCGCAGATCCGCCGGGTTCAATTCGACGGCCGCGACTTCCTCCAGTTCGGGCAGGATGGCCACCGTGCACGCAGAGGTATGGATGCGGCCCTGTGCCTCGGTCGCCGGGACCCGCTGGACCCGGTGAGTGCCGGACTCGAACTTCAGCCGTGAGAATGCGCCCCGTCCGATGATGCGGCAGATCACCTCCTTGTAGCCGCCGTGCTCGCCGGGGCTCTCGCTCAGCAGTTCGACGCTCCAGCCCTGCTGCTCCGCGAAGCGGGCATACATGCGATACAAATCGCCGGCGAAGAGGGCCGCCTCATCCCCGCCCGTGCCGGCCCGGACCTCGAGAAAGATGTTGCTGTCGTCCTGCGGATCCTTCGGCACCAGCAACCGCTGAAGCTCGAGCTCCTCGGCCGCCAAGCGCGGCGTCAGCCCGCGCAATTCCTCCTCACCGAGGGCCTGCGTCGCGAGGTCCTCGTCGAGCCGCCATTCATGCGCGATGGCGACGTCGCCCTCCAGCGCGACGAAGTGCCGATAGCGATCGATCAGCGGGGCGAGCTTCGAGTACTCCATGGACAGCTCGCGAAACTGATTCTGGCGGGCGATCACGTCCGGATCCGCCAGCAAGCGGCTGATTTCCTCGAAGCGTTCATCCAGCTTTTGCAGCTTGCGGCGGATCGAGTCTTTCATGGCCGCGGATTATAGCGGCCCGCCGGCTCAATGCCGGTTGCGATCTTCGAGCAGCAGTCGGGTAATGGCCTCGGACACGGTCGAATCGGCCAATTCGGCCGCATGCCGCAAGGCCTGGGTCGGGGCATGCAGGAGCCGGTTGGTCAGCGTATTGGCAAGATATTCGATGACCTCCTCGCTGGAGCGGCCGGTGGCGAGCATGCGCCGGGCCTGCTCCAGGGACTGCGTGCGGACCGCCTCGGCCTGATTGCGCAGGGTCCGGATCGCGGGCCCGGCATCGTGGGCGCGCGTCTCGGCGAGGAAGCGCGCCACCTCCTCGTCGATGACGACGCGCGCCCCATCGGCGGCGACTTCGCGCTGTTGACGATTCTCGTCGATCAGCTGTTGCAGGTCGTCGATCGAAAACAGATAGACGTCCTCGAGGTCGGCGACGGCGGGTTCGATGTCGCGCGGTACGGCGAGATCCACCATGAAGATGGGTCGGCGCCGGCGCGCCCGAACCGCGGCGTCGGCCAGGGGTTTGGTGATGAGCGGCAGCGGGCTCGCGGTGCAGCTGATCACGATGTCGGCCGCCGCCAATTCGGTGCTCAAGTCCGACAGCGGCACCGCGTAGGCCTTCAACTCGGCCGCCAGGGTCTGGGCACGCGGCAGGCTGCGATTCGCAATCACCATGCGTTTGACGCCCTGCGTCGCGAGATGCCGCGCGGTCAGCGCGATCATCTCCCCGGCGCCGACCAGCAGCGCCGTGCGAGATCCCAAATCCGAAAATACCCGGCGCGCGAGGCTCACGGTCGCGGACGCCAGGGACACGGCATTGGCGCCGATGCGCGTTTCGGTACGGACCCGCTTGGCGGCGGAAAACGCGGCCTGAAATAACTTATTCAGGGCGGGCCCCGTGCTCCCGGCCTCCTGGGCGATCCGGTACGCCTCCTTGAGCTGACCCAAGATCTGGGCCTCGCCGAGCACCATCGAATCGAGGCCCGAGGCGACGCTGAACGCATGGGCGACGGCGTGCCGCTCCTGATGCACGTAGACGTTCGAGGCGAGATCGAGGCTGGCGCCGTGGTGGCGCTGCAGCCAGTCCGTCAGGTCCGGGCCACTGGCGGAACCCGCCCAATACAGTTCGGTGCGGTTGCACGTGGACAGGATCACGACCTCGGCGACGCCGCTTTCCTGCCGCAGAGTCCGCAGCGCGGCACTCAGGCGCTCGGCGCTGAACGCCACCTTTTCGCGCAGCGCCACGGGCGCGGTCTTGTGGTTGATCCCGAGGATGTTGAATGCCATGACAGCCCTGTTTTCTCGTTCTATCTTAATGAGTTGTCGGGCGGTCGCCACGGGAGTTGCCGGCGGGATACTGGGGCGTCAGCATAGCCATTTCGCTATAGTGCGGGCGTGTTCTCGAAGTCACTTTTTGCACGTTTCTCGATCGGTTTGGGCGCCCTGTCCGGCGCCGCCGGCGCCGCCGCTCACCGCGCGCCGCCACCTGCTCCGGAGTCATTTTATACTGTCACCGCGGAGTTGGCGCTGGCGCGGCATGAACCCCGGGTGGCAGCCCTCCAATACGCGGCGGGCGCGCAAGTCTACGATGACTTGCTCGCGCGTGCCGTCGACGTCGCCGCACAGACCCTGCAGCCGACCCTCGAGTTGAGATCGGCCGAGCGCTGGCTGCGGGTCGATCCGACGGCGTTGGCGGCACACCGCGCGATCGCCGAGGCGGCCCTCGAGCTGCAGAAAATCGACCTGTCTGCGGCGCAGTACCGCGTCGTGGTCAGTGCCGCTGCGCAAGGCCGGGAGGCGCTGCTCGAGCAGATCGACGGGCTGCTGCGCGCCTCGGACAACGTCTACGGCGCGCGGCAGCTCGCCGATCAGTTGGCCAAGGACTTTCCCGACTCCCCGACCGTGTATCGCCTGCAGGGGTACGCCGCGCTGCGCGCCGACGATCCGGCGGCGGCCGTGCGCGGTTTCGACGCCGCGATCGCGCGATCGCCCGCGGACGACGATGCCCGCCGTGACCTGCGCATGGCCTGGCTGCGCGCCCGGGTGCTGTCCGGTGATGCGGATTCGGCCCTCGCCGAAAGCAGCGACGAGACGGTGCGCGACGATACACCGACGAACCGTTTCGACTACTGCCTGCTGCTGTGGGCGGCGCGACGCGACGCGCCGTTGCGGGAACAGCTCGATCGGCTCATCGCCGTTCCGGAGGCGCGGGCGGATGCGCTGCGGGTTTACGGGTTGTTCGAATTCGAACAAGGCAATGACGAGGCAGCCCGCGCGCGTTTCACCGAGTTGCTGACCACGGGCCGCTACGCCGGGGACGCCTTCTATTATCTCGGCGTGATCGCCGAACGGCATGCGGACGTGGACCGTGCGCTGCGCTGGTATGCGCGCGTTCAGCAGGGGGATAACACCGTGCCTGCCGTGCTGCGGGCCTCGAGCATTCTCTATACCCACGGCGCGGGGGCGACCGCCGACGAATTGCTGGAACGGCTCGTCGAGGATGAACCCGCCCGGGCCCCGGAGATCTTGAGTGCCCGCGCGCAGATCTATGTGCTGGCGGACCAGCCGACCAGAGCACTCGCTCTGCTCACGGAGTCACTGCATCGCTATCCCGACAGCGTGCAGCTGCGCTACGCCCTGGCCTCGACGCTCGACGAGGCGGGGCAGGTCGATGCGGCGCTGCGCGAACTCGCGCAGCTCAGCGCGGAACGGCCCGACGATCCCGCGGCGATGAATGCCTTGGGTTACACGCTGGCCGATCACGCGCGCGAGCTCGGCCGGGCTCGCGCCCTGATCGAGCGCGCTTATGCGGCGGCGCCCCGGAGCGCGGCGATTCGCGACAGCCTGGGCTGGGTCCTCTATCGGCAGGGCAAGGCGGCGGCGGCCTTACCCTATTTATCGGCGGCCTATGCCGACGACCCGGGCGGCGACATCGGCGCACACCTGGGCGAGGTGCTGTGGAAGCTGGGTTCGCACGCCGATGCGGAGCGGATCTGGGCCGAGGCCGCCAAAATCGACGCCGATGACAAGCTGCTCAAGGCCACGCGGTCGCGCTTGCATGCGAGCGAGCCCGGCGGCGCGTGAACTCGCCGGTCGCGTCGTCCCGGTACGGCGGCGTGCGGCTGCCGGGCGCGGTGGTCTTTCAGGGCGCCCTGCTGCTCGCCGGCTGTGCGGCCCTGCGGCCGGCGGCCCCACCGGTCGTGCCGGCGCCGTCGGCCGTCGGCGCATCCGTCTGGGAGCAGCGGGTCGGCGTGCTGCAATCGCTGCCTGACTGGGAATTACAGGGCCGCGCCGCCGTGGCGTATGGCAAGCAGGGGTGGCAGGCGTCCCTGACCTTTACTCAATCGGGAGACGTCAGCGATGTGCATCTCGCGGGTCCGCTCGGCATCGCTGCCTCCGAGCTCACTCTGATGCCGGCCGGGTTGTCGGTCAACGGCGCCCCGCCGACCGCCGACGTCGTGAACCGGCTGCAGGCAAAACTCGGCTTCGCTCTGCCGCTCGAGGATCTTCGCTATTGGCTGCTCGGCGTCCCGGCGCCCGACGCCCCCGCCGACGTGACGCGCAATGCGAGCGATCGGGCCGCGCAATTGTCGCAGGCCGGCTGGACCGTCGTGTTCGACCGCTACATGCCGAATCAAGGCGACGTGCTGCCCGCCCGGCTCGTGCTCAGTCACGAGGATGTCCGAATCCGTATCGTCGTCGAGCAGTGGAAACTGCCCGCGGGAGCTCGCCATGACTGATGGCAAGGCCGCCGCGGGCGAGCGCGCTACGGGCGAGCGCGCTACGCGCGAGCGCGCTGCGGGCGGAGCGGTGCCGGGATCCTGGCCCGCGCCGGCGAAGCTCAATTTATTTTTACATATCCTCGGCCGGCGAGCCGACGGGTATCACGAGCTGCAAACCTGCTTCCAGTTCATCGATCTGTGCGACGAGATTGTCATTCGCCCGCGGACCGACGGGCGGATACGGCGTCAGGGCGGCGCCGCCGGCGTCGCGGAGTCGGCGGACCTCGTCGTGCGTGCCGCCATGGCACTTAAGGACCTGTCGGGGTGTCCGCTGGGCGCCGACCTCGAGGTTCACAAGCGCATCCCGATGGGCGCCGGACTCGGCGGCGGGAGTTCCGATGCGGCGACGACGCTGCTGGCCCTCAACCGGTTGTGGCAGCTGAATTTTTCGGTCGACCGTCTCGCCGAGATCGGGCTTCGCCTCGGAGCCGACGTGCCGGTCTTCGTGCGCGGCCGGGTGGCCTGGGGGGAGGGCGTCGGCGAGCGGCTGACGCCGCTGTCGGGAGCGCTCGCACCCCCCGAAACGGTTTACCTGATCCTGAAACCACCGGTCTCGGTCGCGACCGCCGCGGTGTTTCAGGATCCTGAATTGACAAGAAATTCCGCGCCGATCACAATTGCGGGCTTTCTCTCGTCCGGTGGGCGTAACGATTGCGAGCCGATCGTGCGGCGCCGCCATCCGGAGGTGGGCCGGGCGCTCGATTGGCTCGCGCAGTTCGGCAGGGCGCGGCTCACGGGTACCGGCGCCTGCGTGTTCGTCGACTGTGGAACGATGGCTCGGGGTCGTGACGTGTTGCGGCGGGTGCCGCCCGAGTTCGAGGCGTATTTGGCTCGCGGACTGAACGACTCACCCGTGCTGGAAAGAGTGGCGGCCGGCTGAGCGCCGGTCGTGCCGGTCGCTGGCGGTTGTTTCGTTTGGGGTGTCGCCAAGTGGTAAGGCAGCGGGTTTTGATCCCGCCATTCGGAGGTTCGAATCCTTCCACCCCAGCCAATTTAAGTCTGCGGTGATCACAGTTTAAGTCCTATGTCGCGCAATACCGAATTCGACTCTCTCAGCATCGCGCTGTTCACGGGCAACGCGAATCCGACGCTCGCACAGGAGATCGCCAAGCACCTGCACGTGCCGTTGGGCAGGGCGCACGTGAGCCGGTTCAGTGACGGCGAAGTCAACGTGGAGCTCATGGAGAACGTGCGCGGCCGGGACGTCTTCATCCTGCAGCCGACCTGTCCGCCGGCCGAGAATCTGATGGAACTGCTCATGATGACCGACGCGTGCCGCCGCGCCTCGGCCAAGCGCATCACCGCCGTCGTGCCGTATTTCGGTTACGCACGCCAGGATCGCCGGCCGCGCGCCACGCGCGTCGCGATCGCGGCGAAACTCGTTGCCAACATGATCGCGAGCGCGGGCGTCGACCGGCTGCTCACCGTCGACCTGCACGCGGATCAGATCCAGGGATTTTTCGACATTCCGGTCGACAACGTCTATGCCTCTCCGGTGCTGCTCGGCGACGCCTGGCGGCAGAAGGACGAGAAGATGATCGTCGTGTCGCCCGACGTCGGCGGGGTGGTGCGCGCTCGTGCGCTCGCAAAGCGCTTGGACGATGCGGATCTCGCCATCATCGACAAGCGCCGGCCTCGGCCGAACGAGTCGAAGGTCATGAACATCATCGGCGAGGTCAGGGGCAAGACCTGCGTGCTCATCGACGACATGGTGGATACGGCGGGAACGCTGTGCCAGGCGGCGCAGGCGCTCAAGGACGAGGGCGCGTCCCGCGTCGTCGCCTACATCACGCACGCCGTGTTGTCGGGCGCGGCGATCGAACGCATTTCGAAATCGGTGCTCGATGAACTCGTCGTGACCGACACGCTGCCGCTGTCCGAGGCGGGACGCGGCTGTTCGCGGATCCGGCAGTTGAGCGTCGCGGCACTGCTCGCCGAGACGATTCGCCGCATCAGCGACGACGAGTCGGTGAGCTCGCTCTACGTGGATTGAGAATTTCGTCCCGCGGCCGGCCGTGCCGGGCGAGGGACGCATTGTCGGTGTGTCGGCAACTGGTCGCGGTGCCGGCACGCCTGAGTCATGGGTGCAACTGGAGACGATTATGAAAACTTCATTCGAACTCGATGCCGAGTTTCGCGATGGTCAAGGCAAAGGTGCGAGCCGCCGCCTGCGTCGCGACGGCAAGGTGCCGGCCATCCTGTACGGCGGCCATACCGATCCCCGGGCCTTGAGCCTGAGCCACCAGAAGCTGCTCGTGATGCTCGACAACGAGCGCTTCTATTCCACGATCCTCTCCTTGAAGGTCGGCGACGAGAAGCAGGCCGCCGTGCTCAAGGACGTGCATCGGCATCCGTTCAAGAACGCGATCCTGCACGTCGACTTTCAGCGCGTCGAGGAGAACCAGAAGATCCGGATCAGCATCCCGCTGCACTTCAAGAACGAGGCGATCGCGCCGGGCGTCAAAGCGCAGGGCGGCCTCGTGTCGCACATGCGCACCGAGGTCGAAGTGACCTGTCTGCCGAAGGATCTGCCCGAGTTCATCGAGGTCGATCTGTCGAAGCTCGGTCTGAACGAGATCATCCATCTCTCGGAGCTGCCGATACCCGAGGGCGTGCAGATCGTGGATCTCGCCAAGGAAGACGCCGCGGTCGTGGCGATCCACAGCCCGCGCGCGGAGGAACCCGAGGCGGCTGCGGCGACGACCGAGGGCGCGGCGGCGGCACCGGCGGCGGCCGGCGATGCGGCCAAGAAGGCGGAGCCTGCGAAGAAGGAAGACGCCAAGAAGGAACCGGCCAAGAAAGACGCGAAAAAATAGCCGCGTGAACTGCAACGGTTCAGGGGCCGTCCCGGGGGCGGCCCCTTCCTATCGTTGGCGTTTGACGGTGTGAATCCTAGGAACTCGACGAGGTCAGTGAGCGCGCGCACGATGGCGGGTCAGCCCATTCGAATCATCGCCGGCCTCGGCAACCCGGGGCCGGAACACCAGGTCACGCGCCACAACGCGGGCTTCTGGTTCGTGGACCTCCTTGCGCGCCGCCACGGCGCGGAATTTCGCGATTATCGCAAGTATTCGGGGGAGACCGCGCGAATCATGCTTGCCGGCGCCGACATTCTCTTGTTGAAGCCCACGACCTACATGAACCGCAGCGGCCTCTCGATCCGGCAGCTCTCCGAGTTTTTCAAGATTCCCGCCGAGGAGATTCTCGTGGTGCACGATGAGTTGGATCTGCCGGTCGGGAGCGTGCGGCTCAAGCTCGCCGGCGGACATGGCGGACACAATGGTTTGCGCGACACGATCGCGCACATCGGCGAGAACTTTTGGCGCCTGCGGCTCGGGATCGGTCACCCCGGCAACAAGGCCGACGTGATCGACTACGTGCTGACGCGAGCGCCACGGCATGAGGAAGAGCTCATCCTCGACGCGGTGAGCACGGCCGCCGACTGCATGCCGCTGTTGCTCGAACAGGGCGCGGAGCGGGCGATGACCAAGTTGCACAGCCGCGTTGGACAATCCTGATGCCGATTCGATGCGGAATCGTCGGTCTGCCGAACGTCGGCAAGTCGACCCTGTTCAACGCGCTCACGAGTGCGGGGATCGCGGCGGAGAATTATCCGTTTTGCACCATCGATCCGAACGTCGGCGTGGTGCCCGTGCCGGATCCGCGCTTGGCAGTGCTCGCCGCCATCGTGCATCCGGAGCGGATCCTGCCGACCACGGTCGAGTTCGTCGATATCGCCGGTCTCGTCGCGGGCGCCTCCAAGGGCGAGGGGCTCGGCAACAAGTTTCTCGCGCACATCCGCGAGGTCGATGCGATCGCGCACGTCGTGCGCTGCTTCGAGAACGACGACATCGTGCACGTCGCGGGCAGGATCGATCCCAAGAACGACATCGAGGTCATCAACACCGAACTCGCCCTCGCCGATCTCGACAGCATCGAACGGGCCTACCAAAAAGCCGTCAAGGCGGCCAAGACCGCGGACAAGGAGGCGGTCCGGGCGCGGGATCTGCTGGAACGGGTCCGCGACCAGCTGAATCAGGCCAAGCCCGTGCGTGCCATGGGACTCGATGACAACGAGCGGGCGTTGCTCAAGGATTTCCACCTGCTTACCGACAAGCCGGTCATGTATGTCGCGAACGTCGATGAGAGCGGCTTCGAGTCGAATCCGCGCCTCGATCGCGTGCGCGAACTCGCGCAGCAGGAGGGGGCGGTCGTCGTGCCGGTCTGTGCCGCGATCGAGGCCGAGATCGCGCAGCTCGAGGAGGCGGATCGCGCCGAATTCTTGAAGGAGTTGTCCCTCGAGGAACCCGGCCTCGACCGGGTCATTCGCGGCGGCTATGCGCTGCTCGGCCTGCAGACGTATTTCACGGCAGGCGTCAAAGAGGTGCGCGCATGGACCGTGCGCGTGGGTGCCACGGCGCCGCAGGCGGCCGGCGTCATCCACACCGATTTCGAGAAGGGGTTCATTCGTGCCGAGGTCATCGGCTACGAGGATTTCGTCGCCTGTAAGGGCGAGGCGGGCGCCAAGGAAGCCGGGAAACTGCGCCTCGAGGGCAAGGAGTACGTCGTGCACGAGGGCGACGTCATGCATTTCAGGTTCAACGTGTGACGGGTTGACAGGGCGGGAGGCGGTCAGCAAACTCCCGGGCGATCGACGCGACTGCAAAGATTCGGTGAGGTAGCTCAGCTGGTTAGAGCGTGGCACTCATAATGCCGAGGTCGAGGGTTCGAGTCCCTCTCTCACCACCAATTTCCTAAGTTTTTGTGCGAGGTGTCAGCCGAGTAATCCGCCAACAACATGGTGGCCATCTCGCATTATTCCGTGCGTTGGCGCACCGACGACACTCTCGCCGTCCACGACCCTGAGTCGATC